>Ga0265342_10002114_pt1 | contig 17521 bp, 18 predicted proteins | sample 4CB327metaG_FD_203125 | JGI IMG/M metagenome (GOLD analysis project Ga0265342, IMG submission 203125) | Rhizosphere microbial communities from Carex aquatilis grown in University of Washington, Seatle, WA, United States - 4-CB3-27 metaG | ecosystem: Host-associated > Plants > Roots >...
GGGTAATCCAGCGTCGGGCTTATGGCCTTCGGGACGAGGAGTATCTCAGGCTCAAGATACTGACCTCTATGCTACCAGACCCGTAATCCCTTGAAATCCACCCACTCGACTACGCGAAGAGCCTGAAAACTATGCGGAATATCGAGAACATATGCATGAAATCGATCAGAAGGATATTGCGGATGGTGAATTAATATCGATAGCATATTCAAAGAAAAACTTAAGGTAGTTGTTGATTGAGCTGACAGCTGCTTATGCCTGATTCGCTTTTGGCTGTCGGATTGGCGGAGGAAGTAACATGGAATATACGCAAGACTTGGAGGGATTGGTGGAATCATTTGATAAAGAAGCTGAAAATTACGAGCACGATACGAATACTCTGCATCACAAGGTGCAAGAATATGTAATCTTGAAAAATCTTGAAGCTGAGCTTGATGGAAATAAAGCATTGAAAATATTGGATTCCGGTGGCGGAATCGGAAGGTATTCGATTATTTTAGCTAAGAAGGGATACGAAGTCGTCTTGTCCGATATAAGCGAGAAAAGCCTGGAAATTGCCAAAAGGAAAATGAGAGAAGAAAAGCTTGATTTTCCGATAGTATGCGGGAATGCGGAAAAAACCAACTTTGAAGATCGCGAATTCGACTTTGTCATGATGAATGGCGGAGTTGTCTGTTATAGCCCGGATGCAGAGCAATGCTTTCGGGAGGCGAATAGGATTTTACGGAAAAAAGGAATTTTATGGTTTGATTTTCTGAATACACTGGGATGGAGCATAGAACTTGCCAATGTTGAAATGCAGACAACGATAGCCGGCAAGGACGAATATCTTATAAAAATGGACGATTGGGATTACGCTGCCAAATTATTCAGCATTAAGCATATCGAAAAAATGCTCCAAAGGAATGGATTTAAAATTAAGAAAGAAATGGGACTGATGGGAATAATGCATGCTCTGCCTTTGGACATAAGATATTGCCATGAATATAAGCCCGAGACTTTAAAAAAGTATATGGACATAGAATATGAGCTTAGTACTAGGCCGGAATGTGTCGGGAATTCATGGGCTTGTATCGTTTGCGCCGAAAAGGAGGCCCTATGACCGAAGGCGCTTGTTATGAGAATTATCCTCCAACGACTATAGCCATAGGCTGCCCTCCGCCAAAGTTGTTCGATGGGAAGGGCAAGAAGTGAAGGGAGCGTTCTCGTCGATGTTGCCTTTCTTCCTTTGAAAGGTTTATTGGATAATAGTCAGCGGAGGCTAAAATATGAGCAAGGCATCGGATTCGGCAGTGGCGATGTTCGACGGCGGCTTCAATTGCTCTCAGGCTGTCCTGGCTTCGCATTGCGAAGAGCTCGGCCTCGACAAGGACACCGCGCTCAAAGTGTCTTGCGCTTTCGGCGGCGGGATGGGGCATATCGGGGAAGTATGCGGGGCTGTATCGGGCGCGCTCATGATCCTAAGCTTGAAATACGGTAAATACCGGATCGACGACGCCGAGAGCAAGGAAAAGACCTATAAGCTCGTTCAGGACTTTACCAGGCAATTCAAGGCCAAGCACGGCTCGATCCAGTGCAAGGGCCTCCTCGGCTACGACGTCAGCATCGAGGAGGAGCTGATTCGCGCGCGGGAGGCCGGCGTCTTCAAGACTGTCTGCCCGCTCTTGGTCAAGGACTCCGTGGAGCTAGTCGAGAAATTGCTCTGATGGATCGAGCTCTCGTCGACTATGCTCATTCCTAGAAGTGCAGGCCGAACTCCAGGCTGAGGGGCATCCAGTGCTTGTCCTGGTAGTTGGTCGTGTTCACTAGGAGTGTCGTGTAGGCGGCGAGGAAGCCCTGGTCGAAGAGGTCCACGAAGCCGCCCAAGCCCGCGCTGACGCAAGCCCCCGATCTCAGGCTGGAATCGCCGGGGGCTCCCGGCGGATCGGCGTAATACCCCGCATCGGTGAACAAGATCGAGCCGACCACGAGATCCTTGCTATAGACGGCGGGGAAGTTGCAGCGCAGCTCCAGGTTGCCCACTGCCTTGAAGGTCCCGTCGGCCCAGCCGTCCCCCAGGCCGCGGACAGCGCCGCCGAGCCCCGAGCGGTATACGCGGCCGCCGAAGCGCTGCGATACCGCGTAGGGGATTCCCTTCGTGTCGTCCGTTCCCAGGCCCGCGATATAGTCGACGCCGGCGAAGCCCGCGAGGTAGAAGCTCAAGACGTTCCAGCCCCGCTCGTCGGTCTTGCCGAAAAGCGGGAGGAAGCCCTTGGCCGCGAGGTCGAATTGAGCATAGTGAGTGCTTGCGGGAACGCTCACGCCCGGCGGGGCGTATTCGGCGCTGGCGTCCGCCCACCAACCCGAGGGCACTTTGGTCGCGGGATCGGTGACTGTAGCCTCGTACTGGAGGTCGGCCTGGAAGGAATGCGTCAGGATCCAGTCGCGGTAGGGATCCATCCCGTCGGCCAGGAGGGAAGCGCCCGAGGAATCCAGCGGGTCGGTCCAAGCTCCCCGCCAGGAAACGAGCAGCGTCAGGTCGTCGCGGTCTTTGGCGTGGTTGAAGTGCAGGCCTTGCTGGACGCCCAAGCCCCAGAGCGCGATGACTTTGTTAAAGGCGGCCTGGCTATACTCGATGCTCGGAAAGAGATCTTGGCGGTACAGGCTGAGGTCGGCTGTCCTGTAGTAGTCCGAGGGCTTGTAGGCGCCTTCGACGCGAGCCCAGAGGGCGGTGTCGACCCCGTCGAAGATCCTAAAGCCGACGAGGGCGTCGGCCTTAGCCCCGTAGATCTTGGGACCGGGCTTGAAGTCGAAATAGCGATAGTAGGGCTGAGCCTGGTCGTCGCTTTGGGCGAAGAGGGCTGCGCCCTGCAGAAGCATGAGAACTAGGAGAAAATATTTTCCGGGCGATATGCCCCTACTACGAGCCATGGGAACCTCCGAGCCGTCGGCACCCATATTACTTGGGCAAGGCCGTTCATGCATGCAGTCTTCGCGTTTTCTCGTTTAAATTTTCATTAAGTATCGATCGCCGTCGGATACCGAGCCTTTCTTAAATATATGCCAGCCAGCGCGGGGCTTGCTAGCGTGAGGAAAATAAAGAGGAGGGCGAAAGGCGCATCCCAGGTCAGGGCGTAGAGCGGCTTGAGGAATTCGGTCAATGCGACCGATGTGGCTAGCGTAAAGCCTTTTATCAAGAGCACGGGGGTCAAGAGGATGGCGAAGCCGCTTTTCCTTAACAGCATCGCCGCCATCAGGGCGAAAGCCGGGAGGAGGAAGCACATGTCGAGGATATACACATTGGAATTGACTATCGGCACGCGCATTTCCCGCATGCAAGGCCACATTTGAAGTATCCACATCGGATAGAAAATAACCGGGATGAGCGCCAAAAAAGCCGCCGAGATTTTCCGGAGGATCGGAGGAATTTCCATGCCGCCGTAGGCCGCCTTCTTGATATTCGCAATCCCGTATATGAGCGTAAAAAACGAGAGGCTGAAGATGGCCATGTAGAGTAGATAGAGGATGTTGTACATCTTCCCTACGACGTAGAGCCCGTATATATAGAACAAGTATCCGACGATGCCGAGCAGGACTAGCTGCTTAATGAAATCCCCTTCCTTGATCCTGATGATCAGGAAGAGCATCGCGAGCGAAGCCAGCACGGCGATCAGGTCCTGGGAAAGGATCGCGGGAAGGGCCTCCACTGTCCTGAAATTGCGGTATATTCCCTGATCGGCGACGCCGATCGATGAGGCGATCAAGGCCATGAGGGCGATGAGAAGCCACAATCGCTTATTCGTTTGCAATTTATCGAGCATAGGCCTTCCTATGGATCAGCCTTTCGCTGCAATACACGCCCAAGAGGACGAAAATCACGTCGACGACAGCCCGCCCGAGGAGGAAGTCCCAATACGTTCCCTCGAATATCGTGGGGTAGAAAACATTGAAGATAATCCAGATGGGGGCGGCGTTCGTTAAACCAAATAGCGCTATTTTTTTTACGAGGCTCTTCTCGCCTCTATGCATGCCGGTCAGTACGTACAATGCTCCGAAGGAAAGTCCCGTAGCCAGCGTCCATATCAAGGTCTCGAGGGGCCTTTCGATATAGCCGGACTGGATGCCCAATACCGAATACTCGATATACCTGCCGATCGTATAGAACGCCGCCACTAGCAATAAAATTAGGCTAGTGTTCTTGACCTCGACTTTGCCTTTCTGGCCGTCTGAGGCGAAGAACTGGCCTGACAATATGCCTAATACAATTATGCCCAGCACGTCGACCATGCCTAATCGGATATCCGCGACGAGGGAGGTCTTCCCGAATACGGGATACCATTCTACTACGCCCATGAGATAGACCATTCCCCAGGAGAGGCTGAAGGCCAGACCCTTGGCGATCTTGCTCCCGTGCATCCATTTTCCCGCGAGTATGAAGACGAGCGACATGACTGAGAAAAGCGCCATGAACCAGATCGCTATGAAGGTTTTCGCGCCTGATGCGCCATAGGTCTTGGTGAAGGAGGACAAGGGAAGGACCTTGATCGGCAAGGGCGTATCGTCTATCAAATGGCCCTGGCGGATGAGGAGAGTCGTGATTATCGCCAGGAACAATATCTGCCACCAGTATTTCTTCATGGCTGTCCTCCCTGCCTTAGCCGCGCGGGGCCGATTCGAGCGCGACCTCGATAGCCTTGAGGATGCACTTGCTGGATAACGTGGCTCCCGAGACGATGTCGACCTGTAGGCTCTGGGCGGCTACGACCGAGTCGACGATAGCTTCGGCGGGCTTTCCCTTCATGGTCCTGTGCTTCAGGATCTTCACCGACTCGATTCGGTGCGCGGCCACTACGACCTCCACCTGGGCTTTGACGGGCCCTTGGCTATAGCTGCCCTTCCAGCTCCCGTCCGCGACCAGGCTCAAGTCGGGCGAGCCGATGATGGGTCCTCCATTCTTGCCGGTCATGCAGGAGGAGAGGAGGGCGGTGGCGAGGAGCATGGCGCAGAGCGCGGCGCTACGCGCGGCGCAGAGCATCGCGGCTAGGGCCGGCCGCGCCGTCGGCATGGATTTCATATTCATTTTTCACTTCCTTTGGCGAGCTCTGCGCCGAACGCGGCGGCGGCCTCGAGATCGAGTGTCGAGAGGCTCTCGGCTTTGCCGCCGACCATCCTGACGATGAAGCGCTCGAAGCCCCCGAGCTTCAGGTAGTCCACGCGGCCGCCGAAATGGGCCGACAGGGCCTTAGCCGCGAGGGAAGGGGGGAGGGCGTCCTTGGCCGCGTCTAGGCCGAGCTTCTCGTTAGTGCCGAGCGAGAAGAGCGCGAAGCTCTTAGCCGCCAGCTCTTCCTCGCGCGCCGATGCGAAGGCCTCTGCCCGCTTGGACCACTTGCCCATGTAGAAGGGGCCGCCGAGGGCCACCGCGGAGAAGCCCGCGAGCGATGCCGCCTCCGCGCCTTTCGTGCGGAGGTCGAGGAGCTCCGACTGGGTTCCCCCTTCGCGGATCGCCGCGGCGATCCTCTTCGCGACTTCCTCGGTCGCTCCATGCTTCGTGTCGTACACTACGAGCGTCTTCATCTCACCACTCCTCCGGCCCCCCGAAGGGCGACCGATCGTATCTATTCGGCTCCGCGTACGCGAGCCTTCTCGCAAAACCTCTCCGTTAATAATCGCCTTCCAGTAAACTTTGACATCAAAGTATATAGACAAATAAACTACAGGAAATTCTCGTACAACTTTCCCAGCACCTCTTTGAAGCTACTCCATTCCTCTTCCGGGATGCCTTTCGTCGCTTTCTTGAATAGGTCGTTCGTGATGGCCATGAATTCGGGAATGAGCTTTTTTCCCTTTTCAGTCAGGGAGAGGAAGCTCGAGCGCAGGTCGGCCTCGTTCTTCCTCTGCTGAACGTATTTGAACTTCTCGAGCTTGGAGACCAGCGCCGTAACCGTCGAACGGTCCCGGTTGATTTTTTCCGCCACCTCCGACATGGTCAGTTCTCCGAATATCCCCAATACGGCGATGATGTCGGCATGGGAAGTGACGAACTGCTTCATCCCCCTTTTGCCTAATTCATCCTCGAGGAAGGCCGTATAATGTTCCTTGATTCTCCCGATGAGGAAGAACGAATTATCGACCTTCATATCATGATATTATAGTTTGATGTCAAAGCAAGGTCAAGCCCTGACTACCTCGGAGCCGGATCAAAATTCAGTATATTAATCGAGCGGAAGAGAAACGAGCCTCGCCGCCAAGTGTTTTATCGGTAACTCCCCGCGCGACGGGGAGGAGGGGTGGGTTATGCCGTTGAATATCAAGTTTTTCCGATTGGCTTTGATCGCCGCGCTCGGCTTAGCCCTTTCGCCGCTTTTCGCCCAGGCTAAGCCTTGGTATGCGAGCGGCTTGGAGAATCTCGGCTTCACCGTATTCAAGGAGCCGCAGGCCCTGGACGACTTTAGCGTGCAAGCAGCGGACGGAACTTCCGCCCGCCTGAGCGGCCAAAAAGGCAAGATCGTCCTTTTGAACTTCTGGGCCACTTGGTGCCCTCCCTGCCGGGCCGAGATGCCGGCGATAGAAAGGCTTTGGTCCAAGACGAAGGACAAGAGCTTCACCGTCATGGGGGTCAGCGTCGGGGAGGAGCCCGGAACGGTGAAAGATTTCATCGCGAAGCAAGGCTACAGCTACCCGATCTTCGTCGATCCCAGCGGCGCTCTCGGCTCGGCTTTCGGCGCCCGCTCGATACCGACTACCTACGTCCTGGACAAGTCGGGCCAGGCGATAGCCGGCAAGGTCGGGGGCGCCCCCTACGACAGCGCGGAGGCGATCGCCCTTTTCGCGGAGCTCGCCTCGCGATGAACGGGGTCGGCGTAGTAGCCGCCGTGGGCGCGGGGCTCCTCAGCTTCCTCTCGCCCTGCGTCCTCCCTCTCATACCCGCGTATCTCTCGCTGGTGTCCGGCTACGGCCTCTCCGATATCCGATCGGGCTCGGGGCGCTATCTCGTCCTTAAACGGACACTGGCCTTCGCGCTGGGCTTCGCCCTCGTCTTCACCGCGCTGGGGCTTCTCTTCTCCGGCGCCTCCATGCTCCTCGGCGCTCTCTCGCGCAGGATCACGCTCGTCGCGGGCATCCTCGTCATCATGCTGGGGATCAACTTGATCTTCGATTTCATAAAGGTCCTCAACCTCGAGGCGCGCTTTCACGCGGCGAAGGCCCCGCGGGGCTACGCGGGCGCCTTCCTCGTCGGACTAGCCTTCGCGGCGGGCTGGTCGCCCTGCGTGGGGCCCATCCTCGCCTCGATCCTGCTTTTCGCGTCGCAGGAGGGGAACGCGCTCCGTTCGATCATCCTCCTCGTCGCCTATTCGGTCGGGCTGGCGCTGCCCTTCCTCGCCGCCGCCCTCTTCTTCGACCGGCTGACGCCCCTCATGGCCTGGTTCAAGCGGCATGCGCGGGGAGTCCGCGTCGCCTCGGGCCTGCTGCTCGTAGCCTTGGGGGCATTCATGGCGTTCGGGAGGCTCAGCTCTGTAAGTTCGCTTGCGGCGAGGGGCGGCGCCGCGCTCTCGGCCGCGATCGCGAAGTCGCCCGCGGCGGTCGGCTGGGCGGCGGCGGGCCTTTGGGCCCTGATCGCCGCCGTGATCCTGGCGCTGCCCGCTTTGCGGGGCCGCAAAGTCCTGAGCCCGGCGCGAACGATCGCGTCGGCGCTGTTTCTCCTCCTCGCCTTGGGTGACATCGTCGGCCTTTGGTCGACTGCGCGAACCGTCGCGCTCTGGCTTTCGTACCAAGGCGCATAACGCTTCGCTAGGGCTTCGCCCAACGCTACGATCGAAGTCCGCTTTTCATGAGCTTTTCGGCGCCACTTACGCCTCGATTCATCCCTCTCGTCATTTTCCTTTTCCGCTTTCTCTCCGGGCGCGCTACTGTATCCGCGAAAGCATACGCCAGGAGAGAATCACGAAATATCAGCCTTTCTTCCCGTTCTCTCTCTTCCTCATAGTCGCGATCGCGCCCGCGTTTTTCCTCATGCCGCGGGATGTATCGATGATAGCGGGCTTCGCTAGCTTTATCCTCGGCTTTATCGCGACCTACTTATCGATGGTCAAGGCGGCGCATGCCAACAAGGGCGCGGTGCGGATGCTCGGGGAGCGCAGGCCCTTCATCATGACGGCTTTGTTCTTCGCGCTCCCGACTATCGCCTGTACCGCGATTTTCATTCCGCGGCAGGCCGCGACGATCATTCAGTTCTCTTGCTGCTTCATCATGAGCCTCGTCGCCTACTGCGTCGGCTGTGCGATCGTGATGAGGAGCCTGGCCGAGGGAAAGACAGGGAACGGCGGGGAGCGAGCCGCGATCCCCGCGGGGAAGAGAATCCTCGTATTCGTCAATCCTGTGAATCCGCACAAGACCGGTCTCACGGTAAACTCCTCCTCCCGCTTCCCCCCTCTCGGCCTGGGCATCATCGCCGCCCTGACGCCGGACAGCTACCACGTGATCCTGATCGACGAGAATGTGGAGAGCTTCGAGTTTGCAGCCTGCGACCTGGTCGGCATCACGGCCTTCACGTCGTCGGCCAATCGCGCCTACGACATCGCGGGGATCTACCGTAAGGCGGGGATACCGGTGGTGATGGGGGGCATCCACGCGTCCATGGTCCCCGAGGAGGCGGGGCGCTACGTGGACTCGGTCGTCACGGGGGAGGCCGAGGGAGTCTGGCGCGAACTATTGGGGGACTTCGAGCGCGGCGCCTTGAAGCCGCGCTACGAGGGCGCGGCGGGCGAGCTCGCGGGAGCAGTCGCCCCACGCCGGGATCTCTTCAGCCCCGAGTACCTCTTCGCCACGGTCCAGACCTCCAGGGGCTGTCCCATGGACTGCTATTTCTGCTCGGTGAGTCCCTTCAACGGGAGGAAGTACCGACAGCGCCCCGTGGAGGAAGTGCTCGACGAGCTCGAGACGATCCCTCAGGATTTCATCTTCTTCGTGGACGACAACATCCTCGGCTACGGCGGCGACGCCGAGGAGCGAGCCATCCGGCTCTTCAAGGGCATGGTCGAGAGGAAGATGCGGAAATCCTGGTTCTGCCAGGCTTCGATAAACTTCGCCGACAACCGGGAGCTCCTCCGCTGGGCGGCGAAGAGCGGCTGCAAGATGGTCTTCATAGGCCTGGAATCCGAGGACCCGGAAGAGCTTAAGGTTATGCGAAAGAGCCTGAATCTGAAGCGGGAGTACGCCCGGGTCTTCCGCGCCATCCACGGCTTCGGGATGGCCGTATTGGGTGCCTTCATCTTCGGCTCCGACGCGGAAACCCCCGCGAGCATGGCCCGCAAGACCGGCTTCATCCAGAGCTCTTCCATCGACGTCGTGCAGACCACCATCCTCACGCCTCTCCCGGGCACGCGGCTGTTCCGCCAATACGAGGAGGAGGGGAGGCTCTCGCGTTGCCGGTTCCCCGAGGATTGGGACCGCTACGACATGGGGGAGCTCACCTATGCGCCGAAGCTCTTGAGCGAGGCCGAGTTCTACGACACACTCGGTAGGTGCTGGGGGAGGATTTACTCCGCGCGGAGCCTCATGTATAAATTCCTGAGGACGATCGTCCAGACGAGAAGCATTACTACCGCCCTCTGGGCCTATAGCTCGAACATGAACTACAGGAATACGGGTAAGAAAGCCTGATCGGGGCGAGGTGAGGGCATGGCTGCGGGAATGGTCAAGGCGAGGCTCATCTGCTCTCCCGGCGCCGTCGGGACGCTCCGAGAGGCCCTCTCGTCGCGCGGCATCGCGGTAGCGGAGGAAGCCGACCTCGTCATCGCCGAGCGAGGCATGCAGCCCTCCGATGCCGGCATATGCATCCTATTCGATCCCGGATCGCCCGAGCCCCTCCTGTCCTTCCTGGACGCGATCAGGGCCCAGCGCGGGAAGAGGCCGAACATCCTCGTCGCCCGGAAGGACGACGCCTTCCATCCTTTGCAGGTCGAGAAGATCCAATACTTCGAGGCGAACGGCAACACCGTCTATTGCCATGCCGAGGGCCAGCGCTACGAAGCGCAGGAGAAACTCTACGAGCTCGAGGCGCGCCTTCAGGATATATCCTTCCTTCGCATCGGCAAGTCCTGCATCGTGAACGTGGCCTGGATACGGGACATCCTTCCGGGATTCGGGGGCAGGCTCATCCTGCGCCTCAAGGGCAACGCGGCGGAGCTCGAAGTCTCGAGGAACTACGTCGGCGATTTCAAGGCCTACTTGGGAATGCATGGACGATAGGAGAGCGGCATGAAATCACTCAAGGAGATCGTCGGCATAGCCTTTTTCTCCGCCCTCGTGGGCTGCCTCGTCGCGCTTCCGGTCGCGCTGCTGCTGGACAGGGCGCCCTTCGCCGATTCGCTCAAGGGCGCGGGCGTGGGCGCGCTCATCGGCTTGGCGGCTCATTTTTCCTTTACGTTCTTCTACCGCCACCTGAGCGAGAGCAGAAATCTCGGGCTGCTTCTCATCGCCGCCGTGATCGGCCTGGGCACTTTCGCGGGCGCCTATGTCCTCGGAGTGCGGCAAGCTTTGCACTTCGGCATTCTCATTGCCCTGGCGGAGGCCGCCGGCCTGGCTATGGCTGCCCTCGGGTACCGGCGCTACATGAGGCTGAATGAAAAGCTGAAGAGCATCCAAGATCGGTTGTGACGGCTTCTACGGTATCATCTTGACTATATATCGGCAAAGGGTGATTATGGGCATATGATCATAATCGCCGCTTGCCGAGCGCCCCATGCCGCGACCCGTTAACGAGCGCCGCCTCGGCTCGGCTATCCCGCCCAGGCTGATGAAGCCCGCGGGCATACCCGCGCGCGAGCTCGAGGAAGTGATCCTCCTCTTTGACGAGGCCGAGGCCCTGCGCCTGGCCGACCTCGAAGGGCTCTACCAGGAGGCGGCGGCCAGGAGCATGGGGGTCTCGCGGCAGACTTTCGGAAGGATCATAGAGGCGGCGCGCCGCAAGACGGCAGACGCGATACTGAACGGCAAGGCGCTCCGCATAGACGGCGGGGAGATCACGATAGGCGAACGAGGAGCGAGAACCATGAAGATAGCCGTACCCTCTCGCGAGGGCCGAGTGGACGAGCATTTCGGCCACTGCAAGGAGTTCCTGGTATTCAAGGTCGAGGGCAAGACCCTCGTTCCGGAAGCGACGATAGGCTCTTCCGAGAGCTGCGGCTGCAAGTCGGGCGTGGCGGGGGATCTCGCGGCTGCCGGCGTCACCCACATGGTGGCGGGCAACATGGGCGAGGGCGCCGTGCGGGTCCTGTCCTCGCACGGGATGACCGTCGTCCGGGGCGCCTCGGGCGACGCGAAGGCGGCTGCCCAGGCCTACGCGAACGGCGAGCTCGTCGACACGGGAGTCGGCTGCGCCGCCGGTCACGGCGCGGGGCACGGGACTGCCGGCCACGAATGCAGCCACTGAAAGGCGGCGAGCCGAAGGACCGCTTCCTCGCGGTCTTCGGTTTCCTCTTTCCCTCCGGAGAATGGCCTCAGGCCAAGCTGGCCGAGCTCCTTTCCCGTGTCCATTTCCGGGAATTGGAGGCGGGCGCCACCATCCTGCGCGAGGGACAGGTCTGCGCCTCGGTTCCCTTCGTGACCGAAGGCTCGATCCGGGTCTTCAAGGCGGCGGAGTCGGGCAGGGAGATCACGCTCTACCGCATCGAGAAAGGGCAGAGCTGCATCCTGAGCGTGGGCTGCGGCACGAGCCTCAAGACATTCCCCGCGAGCGTCGTGGTCGAGAGGCCGACGAGCGCGGCCTTCATATCGACGGAGACTATCCGCGGGCTCTTCTCGGAGAGCGGCGCCTTCAGGGACTTCGTCCTCGACCAGTATTCCCGGAGGATGGCCGACGTCATGGAGCTCGTCGAGGAAGTAGCCTTCAGGCGGGTCGATCAGCGCCTCGCTCAGTGGCTTCTCGAGCACAGCACGAGCGAGCAGAGTTCGAGCGAGCAGAGCTCGAGCGAGCAGAGCTCGAGCGAGCAGAGCTCGGCTTCGGAGCGGGGCTTAGGGCTCGTACCGGCTACGCACCAGGAGCTCGCCGATCACGTCGGCACTTCGCGGGAGGTGGTGAGCCGGATATTGAAGGACTGGGAGGAGAGGGGCGCCCTCGAGCTCTCGCGGGGCTCGATCCAGCTGCTTCCCGATTTCGAGAAGCTTCGTTCGAACTGAAATGTGACATAGGTCACTGTTCCTTCGCCCCTCGATGCATATAGTTAAATATGTATCGAAGGGGGCGCATATGGCTAAGTACGTTATTGTCGGGGGCGTAGCCGGCGGAGCTACCGCGGCCGCCAGGCTTAGGCGCCTCGACGAGAAGGCCGAGATAGTCCTCCTCGAGCGCGGCGAGTACATCAGCTACGCCAACTGCGGCCTGCCGTACTACGCGGGCGGGGTCATCAAGGAGCGTTCGAAGCTCTTCGTGATGACTCCCGAGAAGTTCCGCTCGACTCTCGCCGTCGACGTGCGCACGGGCCACGAGGCGACGCGTATCGACGCCAAAGCCAAGACCGTCGAGATCCTCGAGAAGGCGACCGGAAGAATCTATTCCGAGAGCTACGACGCTCTGGTCCTCTCTCCGGGAGCCGAGCCGGTCAAGCCGCCCATCCCCGGCATCGACGACGCGGGCATTTTCACGCTCCGTTCCGTCCCCGACATCGACGCCATCAAGGAGCATATCGATGCCAGGCGCCCCGAGCGGGCGATCGTCATCGGCGCGGGCTTTATCGGCCTCGAGATGGCGGAGAACCTGGGCGAGCGCGGAATCTTCGTCACGATCGTGGAAGCCCTCGACCAAGTGATGAACGTCGTCGATCCGGAGATGGCTGCCATCGTGCACCAGCACATCAAGGCCAAGGGCGTCGAGCTCTATCTCGCCGATTCGGTGATCGCCTTCGAGCGTCGGGACGGTAAGATCGTAGTCAGGCTCAAGTCGGGCAAGGATCTCCCCGCGGATATGGTCATCCTCTCCATAGGCGTGAAGCCGGATACGAAGCTCGCGAAGGAAGCCGGGCTCGCGCTCGATCAGAAGGGGGCCATCCTCGTCGATGCCGAGATGAGGACGAGCGATCCTTCCATCTACGCGGTGGGCGACGCGGTGGCCTGCGCGAGTCCCCTCACGGGCAAGGTCGGCTCCGTTCCCCTCGCGGGGCCCGCGAACAAGGAAGCCCGCATTGCCGCGGACAACATAGTCCTCGGGAAGGGGAGCAGGAAGTACGGCGGCTCCATGGGCACTTCGATCGCGAAGGTCTTCGACCTGACCGTCGCCTGCACGGGACTCTCCGAAAAAGCCTGCGAGCGCGACCATCTAGCGCATAACGCGGTCATCGTCCATCCCTCGAGCCACGCGGGCTATTATCCCGACGCCAAGCCCTTCTCGCTCAAGGTGGTCTTCGATCCCGATTCGGGCAAGCTCCTCGGCGCGCAAGCCGTGGGCTACGAAGGCGTCGACAAGCGCATCGACGTCATAGCCGCCTTCCTCTCGATGGGCGCCGGAGTGGAGGCCTTGGCTCGCTTCGAACACGCCTACGCCCCGCCCTTCGCGAGCGCGAAGGATCCCGTGAACTACGCGGGCTTCGTGGCCGAGAACCTGCTAGCCCGGCTCACTGCCCAAGTCCGGTGGAGCGACGTCGCGCGCCTCAAGGCCGAAGGCGCCTTCATCCTCGACGTGAGGACCCCCGAGGAGTTCGCCCTCGGGCGCGTCGAGGGCGCGGTCAACATCTCCAACACGGTCCTCCGCGAGCGTCTGGCGGAAGTGCCGAAGGACCGATTCGTCCTCCTGTATTGCGGCGTGGGCATCCGCGGCTACCTCGCGGAGAGGATTCTCCGACAGAACGGCTGGAAGGATCTGGCCAATCTCGCCGGGGGTTGGAAGACCTACGAGGCCGCAGCCGAAGTCCAGGCCAATGTAGGCATCTTCAGGCCCGGCCTCGCCGCGATCGCGAGGGCGAAAGCCGCGCCGGTGGCCTATGCCGAAGGCTCGGGCCAGCCCGAGGCCATCGCGGCGCGCTCCTTCCAGACGATCGAAGTCGACGCCTGCGGCCTCCAGTGCCCGGGCCCGATCATGAGGCTCAAGGCCGAGATGGACAAGGCCGCGGCCGGCACCAAGCTCAAGGTACGCGCGACCGACCCCGGCTTCGCGCGGGATGCCGCGGCCTGGTGCCATTTGACGGGCAACGACCTGGTCGGCATCGAAGAGGATAAGGGCATCTTCGAGGCGACTATCCAGAAGAGCCTCGGTTCCGCCGCGGCGGCATCCGCGCCCATGCTCGGCCAAATCGGAAAGGAAGCGACCCTCATCGTCTTCTCCGACGACTTCGACCGCGCGCTCGCGAGCTTCGTCATCGCCAACGGCGCGGCCGCCTCGGGCAAGAAAGTCACCATGTTCTTCACCTTCTGGGGCCTCTCGGTAGTCAAGCGCCGCAAGGCGCCCAGGGTTTCAAAGGACTTCATGGGCAGGATGTTCGGCGCGATGCTGCCGAGGAACTCGGGCAAGCTCTCCCTGTCCAAGATGAATTTCGGCGGCATCGGGGCGGCTATGATGAAAGGCCGGATGAAGGCCAAGAGGATCGACCAGCTCGAGTCGATGATGGAGAGCGCGCTCAAGTCGGGCGTGCGCATGACAGCCTGCCAGATGTCCATGGACATCATGGGCGTGGCTCGCGAGGAGCTCATGGACGGCGTGGAGATAGGAGGCGTCGCGAGCTATCTCGACTCTGCGAGCGGGGCGAACTTGAACTTGTTCATATAGCATTGTACGGGCATGCCCTTCGCGAGAGCGGCCAAGCACATGTTGCAGCTCGTGCAGGAAGCCTCGGCGATTCCGCCCTCCCTGATTTTTCTTACGAGGCGGGGGTCCCTGATGAAAGGGCGGCACATCGAGATCAGGTCGACCTCCCTCCTCTCGATGGCTTCCTCCATCCTCCTGACGCTCCTCCATCCTCCGACGGAGATGAGGGGAATATCCCCCGCGAAGGGCCTGATCGTTTTCGCGGCCTCGAGATTATAGGCCTCGACGAAGGCGCAGTCTCTCTGCTTGCCTTCCAGCGCTGTCCGTACGCGCGGCCTTTGTTCCTCGGGAAAGAGCGTTAGCATTTCCTGAATCGGCACATTCCCCCTGCACATGTACCAAGGCGAAAGCCGCGAGGTTCCGCAGCTGATCTCGAGGCCGTTCACCCCGAGGCCGACGAGGCGCTCGGCATAGTTCCGGGCCAGGATGGGCGTGATGCCCTCCTCCGGCGTGTAATCGTCGGAGTTGAGCTTGAGGATAAGGGCCTTGCCCGACGGCAGGACCCGCCTCATCCCCTCGACTATCTCCTTGAGCAAGCGAAATCGTCCTTCCTCCGTCGCTCCCCAGGAATCCTCGCGGCGATTGAAGTAGGGCGAGAGGAATTCGTTGACGAGATAGCCGTGAGCCGCGTGGACCTGGACGCCGTCCGCTCCCGCTTCGACGGCTCTCTGCGCTGCCACGACGAAGGCCCCTATGACTTCGCGGATGTCGCCCTCGCTCATGGGCGCGTCGGCGGAAGGGCCCATGGGAGTGCGGCCGATCGTCTCGGCGCTCGTCTGCAAGCCCGCGTGCCCCAGCTGGAAGACGATCCTCGCATCATAACGATGGGCCGACTCGGCTAAGCGGCGCAGGCCCGGGATCATCGCGTCGTCATGAATGCCCAATTGTCCCGGCCGGGTCTTCCCCAGGGGATGGACGAACATCTGGGGCGATATGATCAACCCCGCTCCTCCTTCCGACAGGGCCAGGGTTCTCATCAGGATACGTTCCGGGGCTTCCCCCGAGCCTGTATCGAAATTGTCCTCGCATGCCGAGGATACGAAACGGTTCTTCGCTTCGAGCCCGCCGAGGGCGAAGGGGCTGAACAACTCTGTCATGGCATCCTCCTCCATCGCGGCATACGATACATTCGAGCCGGTAGGCTGTCTTGAATAAAGCTGCTACGGATTCCCGGTGGACGAGCCGTAGACATCTCCCGCATTGTCGCGTAGCCTCGCCGTATCGATCGCTCGAAGGAGAAACGCGGTGGAGGCGAAGGCCGAGCCTTCGGCAAGGGCCAAGCTCAAAGGATACATTTATTACTGGTATAACCAATCCCTGCTCTTGCTCGACGCTTTCGAGGCGGCCATGCATCGGCATTATCCGATGGAGTTGCATATAGGCCTGGAAAGGCCGTTCAGGATGGATTTCGGAACAGGCTGGAGGGAGTACCGGGCGGTCGTCATCGATTCCAACCAGCCCCATCGCTTCGACGGGTCCGGGGGCTGGCAGGCGCTCCTGATGTTCGGCCCGGACGGCAAGGCGACCGAATGCCTGAGGCGAGAGGTTTTGCGAGGAGAGGGCTTCCGGGAGCTGGACGCCGGGAACCTCGGTCCCTTCATCGCGGCGTTCTCGGAGTTGAAGGATCGAGCGCATCCCTACGAAGAAGTTAAGGCTTTGTTCAATGATCTCCTGCGTTCGCTCTCCGAGGGCGCGGCCTATGTCGAGCTTTCCAGTTCGAGGATGAACGAGATCATGGGGATTCTGAGGAACCTTCCCGAGAAGCGGATGTCGGCCGAGGAACTGGCTGGACGCATCGGTCTTTCGGAGAGTCGCCTAGCCCATGTCTTCAAGGAAGAAACGGGGATCACCTTAAGGCGCTTCCTCTTGTGGCTCCGGCTGATGGAAGCCGTCAAAGGCATCTTTCAGGGCATGACCTTCACCGACGCGGCCTACGAAGCGGGCTTCGCCGATTCCGCCCATTTGAGCAGAACCTATAAAATGATGTGCGGGCTCAATCTCTCCGATCTGCTGAACCGCTCCCCGGACGTCCGGATAATCACATGCTTGGATCGCCCGGTAACTTGAACGGACTTCCTCTCCCGAAACGGGCGAGAGGTCAGGCAGGTCAAGCATTCTTAGGAATCATTCTGAGTTACAGGGAAAGTTCAGGACTCCAGCAGCAGGATATTCCGTAAAAAAAGGGCGATCTGTTCTGCCCTTTCCCGCTTGGGGAGGGAAAGAATGGGGAAAGTGCGTTCGTTCGTGGCCGCGGCCACGATTTGATAATTGGAAGTACGGCTGCGTCCGGTACTGTACTCGTGCACGATATCTATACGCAGAATTTCGCTTTTGAATAGCGAGAACGTTTTTAAGAAAGGAATGTACAGCGGCCCGCGCTTGACCTCCAGCCTTTCGGCCGAGACGCGAATCCTAGTACTGTTGACTAAAGCCACAGTGAAGGAATATAGCAAAATTACTATAGCGATGCCCCACCAGGGATTGATTTGCCCGGGCAGCAATTCTCCGGAAAGCAGCTTTTCTTTATAAAAGAATATTTTTATATCGGTCGAGAATTCATTGGCCGCGATGTACAAAAATACGAGTAACGCAGCTAGGCATGACAAGAAAACCCTTGATAAGCTCCGCCAGGATTTTTTAAAATAATAACTGTTGAATTCCCGATCGGCGATAAAACCGCGAGGACTTCGCATGGAATGCTCAGGACTATCGCCTGAGTAATTCACCCAGCCGCAGACTATGCACGTA
>Ga0265342_10002116_pt1 | contig 17515 bp, 18 predicted proteins | sample 4CB327metaG_FD_203125 | JGI IMG/M metagenome (GOLD analysis project Ga0265342, IMG submission 203125) | Rhizosphere microbial communities from Carex aquatilis grown in University of Washington, Seatle, WA, United States - 4-CB3-27 metaG | ecosystem: Host-associated > Plants > Roots >...
GCCAGCACGCGCAGCTGGACGGTGCGTTCGGTGGCGTCCGATACCTGCAGGTTCACAACCTTCTTGTCCCACAGCGGCGAGGCGGCGACGATTTCCTCAAGCTTCCTGCGCAGCTCCGCCACCGGAACGGTGTAGTCGAGATTGAGAAAGACGCTGCCGATGATCGAGCTCGAGCGCCGCGTCCAGTTCTGGAACGGCTTCTGGATGAAGTAGGTCAGCGGCAGCACGAGCCGGCGCAGATCCCAGATGCGGACCACGACGTAGGTCGCGGTGATTTCCTCGATCCAGCCCCACTCTCCCTCGACCACAACGGAATCCTCCAGCCGGATCGGCTGGGTGATGGCGAGCTGAATGCCGGCGAGCAGATTGGACAGCACCGGCTGCGCGGCAATGCCGATGACGATGCCGGCAACGCCGGCCGAGGCGAAAAGGCTGACGCCGTACTGCCGGATGCTGGGGAAGGTCATCAGCGCGCCGCCGACGGTAAGGAGCAGGATGAAGAATGCCAAAGCGCGGCGCAGAATATGGACCTGGGTGTAGTGCTTGCGGGCGAGCAGATTGTCCGCGGTCTCCAGATTGAAGCGGCGAAGATAGATGTCGCTGCTGACGGTGAGCGCCACGTAGGCGGCCCAGCCGGCGAGCAGCACAAAGGCGAAGAGGAGAAGCCGACCGATCATCGCGGCGGCCGCCACCGTGAAGATTCCGGTCTGCAGCGTCAGGCCCCAGGCCAGCACGAGCAGGGCGAAGCGGCTCAGGTTCCTGGTTCGTGCGAGGAGTGGACCGAGGTAGTCGCCGCGCGTGCGGATCGCGCGCCGCACGATGCGCACCAGGGCAAAATGGACGACCAGTGCCAGCAGCGTGGCGACGACGACGACCGCAGCCGCCAGCACCCAATGCGGAATGAAAGGAGCAGAGGCCGAAATCGTGGCGATCGCGGCACGTATCTGGTTCATCACGCTATCCCGGTACGGTGCAGCGACCCGCTTCTGCCGCGGAAACGCCAGCACCGACGAACGCCACCCTCAGGGCTACTTAGCCGCCCAGGCACGCGATGAAAAGCTCGCCGGCGCCGTCCTTGTTCCCGGCCACGGAATTCGTTCGATCCCTGTCCGGCCTACGGTCCTCCACGGTCACCTGGCCGCTCGGCGCCTCTTGGCCTCGATCGCATCCCAGACCAGCGCGGCGATGTCGGCTCCGCCGAAGCGTTTCACTTCGCGGATGCCGGTCGGCGAGGTGACGTTGATCTCGGTCAGGTAATCGCCGATCACGTCGATACCGACGAAGATGAGCCCTCGTTCTTTCAGCTTCGGGCCGATGGTGGCGCAGATTTCACGTTCGCGAGCGGTGACTTCGGTCGGTTCAGCGCGACCGCCGACGTGCATGTTGGAGCGCGCTTCGCCTGCCGCCGGCACGCGGTTGATGGCGCCGGCAAATTCTCCGTCGACGAGAATGATGCGCTTGTCGCCCTTCCTGACCTCCGGAAGATAGCGCTGCACGACGAAGGGTTCACGGAAGGTCACCTCGAACAGCTCGATGAGCGAGGCCAGATTTTCGTCGCCGCCGGCAATGCGGAAGACCCCGGCGCCGCCGTTGCCGTAGAGCGGTTTGACGATGATGTCGCCGTGCTCTTCGCGGAAGGCAGCGATCGCGGCGCGGTCGCGGGTGATCAGCGTCGGCGGCATCAGCGCCGGAAACTCGGTGACGAACAGTTTTTCCGGCGCGTTGCGGACGCTGGCCGGGTCGTTCACGACCAGCGTTTCTGGATGGATGCGTTCGAGAAGATGCGTCGAGGTGATGTAGCCGAGGTCAAAGGGCGGGTCCTGCCTGAGATGCACGACGTCGAAACTCGACAGATCGACCTTCTCGGGTGCGCCAAGGGTGAAGTGGTCGCCGGCGACGTCGCGCACGTTTACCTTCTCGACAGCGGCACTCACCAGACCGTCGCGCAGGGAGAGACGGTCGGGCGTGTAATGATACTGAACGTGCCCGCGCCGCTCGCCCTCAAGCATCAGCGCAAACGTCGAATCGCCGCGGATCGCAATCCGGGCGATGTGGTCCATCTGATAGGCGACCCTCAGCGGCATGGCGGGCTCCAATTTCGCGGCGGACTTATCACGCGATGCCGTCGGCGTCGAATACCCCGACTAGATGACGCGGCCAGCGCCGCGGCGCGATCAGCACCGCGTCGAAGCGGAGCGTGAAGCCGCCGGCGCCGGCGTTACGCGCGAGCCACAACTGCGCGGCGCGGGCGATGCGCTGGCGGCCTTTCGGCGTGACCGCTTCGGCCGCCTCCGCCAGTGTCGGACGGACCTTCACCTCGACAAAAGCAACGGTTCGGCCGCGCCGCATGATCAGGTCGATCTCGCCGACCGGCGTGCGATAACGCCGGGCAAGGACCCGGTAGCCTTTCGCGCGCAGCAGCCAGACCGCGAGAAATTCTGCGCGGCGGCCGCGCCGCTCCGCCGCCCGGCGCCGATCTGGCTGATCAATCCTCGCCATCTTCCGCAGCAACGTTCTTCAACGCCAGCGCGCGGCGGTAGAGCTCGCTGCGCTTCAGGCCGGTGATCGCAGCCGCCTCGGTCGCGGCCTGGCCAACCGGATGCTCGCGCAGCAGTGCGAGAAGCACGCGGTCGGCGTCTTCGGCCGTCACCGCCTCTCGCACGGGGGGGCCGACAACGACGACGATTTCTCCTTTCGGCGGCTTGCCGGCAAATTCGGCAGCCAGACCGGCAAGCGTTCCGCTCACAACCGTTTCGAACGTCTTGGTCAGTTCCCGCGCAACGCTCGCTTCGCGTGCGCCGAGCGCGGCGGCCATGTCGGCCAGAGCCTCCTCCAGCCGGGGGCCGGTCTCGAAGAACACCAGTGTCGCCGGAACCATGGCCAGCTCCGCCAGCCGCTTCGCGCGAGCGACGTGCTTGGGCGGCAGGAAGCCGGCAAACAGGAACCGATCGGTCGGCAGGCCGCTGGCGACAAGCGCGGCCAGCAGCGCCGAAGCACCGGGCAGCGGCACGACCGCGTGGCCGGCCGCGCGCGCCTCGACGACCAGCCGGTAGCCCGGATCGGACACCAGCGGCGTGCCGGCGTCGCTGATCAGCGCGACGGAGCGGCCCTCCGCCAAGGCCTGCAGGATTCTCGGGCGCTGAATTTCGGCGTTGTGATCGTGATAGGGAATCAGCCGGGATGAGATACCATAGTGGCGGAGCAGGACGGCGCTGACGCGTGTATCTTCACAGGCGACCAGATCGGCAGCAGCGAGCACGGCCAGCGCGCGCAGTGTTATGTCGCCGAGATTGCCGATTGGCGTCGCCACCACGTACAACGACGGCTTGATCGGTTTGGCCGCAATCACGTGGCCATCTACGATGAATGAGCGCGTCGCCGACTGCGGGCCTTCGGCGCTGGTCACGACGACCTGCCGAACGAGACAATGAGGGCTGCAACTGTTAAGCGAAGTGTTGGCAAGTTGCCAAAAAACTTCATGGTATTGTGACAGGGCCCGGATTGGATTTATGATTCAGGTCTGCGCCACCGATGTTTAGCGCCTCTGAGGCGGACCGGGGAGAGATTATCCGTTGCACCGGAATTTACCGTCTCACGGCGCTGGCGTCAGCCGCCGCGCCATCGTAGGCGCCATCGCGGCAAGTGCCGTGGCGCTGCTCGCCGCATGCTCCTCAACCGGCATGGGGGGGTTTGGCGGGTTTGGAAGTGGCGGCGGGCAAGGCGCCACGGTGCGTACCGCCCAGCCGGTCACCGGCGAGGTTCTCGGCACGGGCACGGTGCGTATCGCCCTGCTGCTGCCGCTTTCGGCGACGGGAAATGCCGGTCAGATCGCCGTGAACTTCAAGAATGCGGCGGCGCTGGCGCTCAAGGATTTCAAGAACGCCAACATCCAGGTCATGGTGAAGGACGACCTCGGCACGCCCGAGGGCGCGAGTGCTGCGGCGAGCGAGGCGCTTTCTCAGGGCGCCGAGCTGATCCTCGGTCCACTGTTTGCCCGGTCGGTCGCGGCGGTGTCGGCCGTGGCGCGGCCCGCCAACGTTCCGGTGATCGCCTTCTCGAGCGACACGACCGCGGCGGCGCCCGGCGTCTACCTGCTCAGCTTCCTGCCGCAGAGCGACGTCGAGCGTGTCGTCAGCTTCGCCGCCAGCCGCGGGAAGCGTTCATTTGCCGCGCTCATTCCCAACAACGCTTACGGGACGCTGGTTGAGGCAGAGTTCCAGCGCGCGACCGCAAATGCGGGCGTGCGCATCATCGCCTCGCTTCATTACGACCTCGACAAGACGTCGATGCAAACCCAGGCGACGTCGCTGGCCGACAACATCAAGTCGGGCGCGGCCGATGCGGTCTTCCTGCCCGATGCGGGCGACGCCGCACCCTTTCTGGCGCAGGTGCTCGCCGCCAATGGCGTGACGCCGGACAAGGTCACCTATCTCGGCAGCGGGCAGTGGGACAACGACCCGCGCGTCACCTCCGAATCCAACCTCAACGGAGGCTGGTACCCGGCGCCGGAAAGCGCGGGCTTCGCGAGCTTTGCCAGGCGCTACCAAGCTGCCTACGGCGCGGCGCCAAGCCGAACCGCCTCGCTCGCCTATGACGCGACGAGCCTAGCGGCCGGCCTGACGGCGCGCTTCGGCGACCAACGCTTTGCCCAGCAGACACTGACCAACCCCAACGGCTTCATCGGCATCGACGGGGCGTTCCGACTCCTGTCCAACGGGCTCAATCAGCGTGGCCTTGCCGTGTTCCAGATCAACCGCGGCAGCGTTCAGATGATTGACCCGGCACCGAGGACATTCACCACGCCTTCCGGCTGAGCCGGCTCAGGCGGCGAGGTCGGCCACGACCGCATCGAGGACGAAGAAGCCGGCGCGCGTGACGCGCAGGCGGTTACCCGCCGCCCGCTCGACCATATCGTTGGCGATGAGATCGGCGAGGCGCTCGTCATCGAGCGCGCGACCGGTCAGCCCGGCGTAGCGATTGAGGTCGATGCCTTCGGCCAGGCGCAGGCCCATCAGCAACATCTCGTCACCCTCCTCCTCCGGCGTCAGGATGTCGTCGGTGGTCAGCCCGTCTCCCCACGATTCGACCTTGTTCAGCCACGCTTCGGGCACGCGCTCGGCGGCTGTGGCATGACGCCGGCCATCGCCGAGGAGCAAGCGGCCGTGCGCGCCGGGTCCGATGCCGGCATATTCGCCATAGCGCCAGTAGACGAGATTGTGCCGGCTTTCGGCGCCGGGCACGGCATGATTCGAAATTTCATAGGCGGGCATGCCTGCGGCGTCGCAGACGGCATGGGTTGCGGCATAAAGATCGGCGGCAAGGCCATCGTCGGGCGTCTTGAGCTTGCCGGCCTGCCACAGCGCAAAGAAGGGCGTCCCCTCCTCGATGGTGAGCTGATAAAGCGACAGATGGTCGGCGGCGAGGCCGAGCGCCTCTTTCAGTTCGCTCTCCCATGCCGACACCGTCTGGCCAGGGCGGGCATAGATGAGGTCGAAGGACAGACGCGGGAACGTCGCGCGGGCGAGTTCGATGGCCCGGCGGGCCTCTTCGACATTGTGGAGCCGGCCAAGAAACTTCAGATCGGTGTCGTTCAGCGCCTGGACGCCGAGCGAGACGCGGTTGACGCCCGCGGCCCGGTAGCCGCGAAACCGTTCCGCTTCGACGCTCGACGGATTCGCCTCCATGGTGATTTCGGCGTTGTCCGCGACGTTCCAGTGCCTGGCGATCGCGTCGAGAATGGTGCCCACCGTCGCCGGTTCCATCAGCGAGGGCGTGCCGCCGCCAAGGAAGATCGAGGTCACGCTGCGATCCGGCGCGCGCTCGGCGGTGGCGGCAATTTCGCGGGCGAAGGCAGCGGCGAAACGGGCCTGATCAGGCGGCGAATGGCGGACGTGACTGTTGAAGTCGCAATAGGGGCACTTGGCCGCGCAGAACGGCCAGTGGACATAGACGCCGAAGCCCGGATTTTCGGGCGTCGTCGTGACGATCGTATCGTCCCGCCCCGTCACCTGAGGACCGCGTGCGCGAAGGCGGCAAAGGCACGGGCGCGATGCGAGATCGCGTGCTTCTCATGCGCTTCCATCTCGCCGAAGGTGCGAAGAGTTGTTTCATTCCCTGTCGCGCGTTCCGCGCTCCCCGCCTCTTGCGGCACGAACATCGGGTCGTACCCAAAACCGTTGGGGCCACGTGGCGGCCACACCAGATGGCCCTCGACCTCGCCACGGAAAGTCTGGGTGCGGCCGTCCGGAAAAGCGATGGCGAGCACGGCGACGAAACGCGCGGTGCGCTTCGCCGGCGTGGTTGCGCCCTTCGCCACGAGCTTTTCCTCGATCAGGCGCATGGCGTGGGCGAAGTCCTTGGTCGGGCCGGCCCAGCGCGCCGAATAGATGCCGGGATCGCCATCCAGCGCATCGACCGCCAGACCCGAATCGTCGGCCAGCGACGGCAGGCCGGAGCCGGCGGCCGCGGCGGTCGCCTTGATCAGCGCGTTCTCCTCAAAGGTCAGGCCGGTCTCTTCGGGCTCCGGCAGGCCGAGCGCACCGGCAGAAGCGACGGTGATCTGGAACGGCGCCACAAGCTCGTCGAGCTCGCGCAGCTTGCCGGCATTGTGAGTGGCGAAGACCAGCTTGTCGCCGCGCTTCAAGAGGCTCACGGGTGACGGGCTCCCTAAAGCACCGCAAGCTTCTGAAGGCCGACCAGCTCGGCGATGCCGGTGCGCGCCAGCGCCAGCAGGGCCTGGAACTCGGCGTCGTCGAACGGCTTGCCCTCGGCGGTCGTCTGGATCTCCACGAACTTTCCCGCACCGGTCATGACGAAATTGGCGTCCGTCTCGGCCTCCGAATCCTCCGCGTAATCGAGGTCGAGCACGGGCGTGCCGCGGTAAATTCCGACCGAGACGGCAGCGATGTGGTCGGTCAAGACAGGCTTTGCGATCATGTCGCGTGTACGCATCCACTCTATGCAGTCGCGGAGCGCGACCCAGGCACCGGTGATCGACGCGGTGCGGGTGCCGCCATCGGCCTGGATGACGTCGCAATCGACCATGATCTGGCGCTCGCCGAGGCCGACGAGATCGACCACCGCGCGCAGCGAGCGACCGATGAGCCGCTGAATCTCCAGCGTGCGCCCGGATTGCTTGCCGGCCGAGGCCTCGCGGCGCGTGCGCTCGTTGGTCGCGCGCGGCAGCATGCCGTACTCGGCGGTGACCCAGCCCTTCCCGGCGCCGCGCAGCCACGGCGGAACCTTTTCCTCCAGCGAGGCCATGCACAACACGTGCGTGTCGCCAAAGCGCACGAGGCAGGAGCCCTCGGCGTGCTTGGCGACCCCGCGTTCGAGGCTGACGGCGCGCATCGAGGCCGGCGATCTTTTGGAAGGCCGCGTCACGGCCGCTTTTATCTGATCCATGAGCGCCATGTAGACGAGGGCGCGGCGGCCGGGCAAGGCTCCAGGGGCCGCTTTCTTTGCGGGGCAAGCTTAATGCGTAAAACCGCGGGCTTTTCGGCCGGGTCCGCCCCTATATTATAGCCTTGGTTTCATTGGATCGCCTCAACTTTGCCCATGCAGGACAAGCCCGCCGCCGAAAGAGCCTCGCCGCAGGGGTCGACGCTGACCAGCCTCGACCGGCGCTCGCGCGAGATTTTCAAGCGCATCGTCGACCAGTATCTGGAGACCGGTGAGCCGATGGGCTCGCGCAACATCTCGCGCCTGCTGCCCAGCGCGCTCTCGCCGGCATCGGTGCGCAACGTCATGGCGGACCTCGAGCATCTCGGCCTGATCTATGCGCCGCACACCTCCGCCGGCCGGCTGCCGACGGAGTTCGGCCTGCGCTTCTTTGTCGATGCGCTGCTCGAGGTGGGGGATCTTTCGGCGGACGAGCGACGGCAGATCGAGACCCAGGTAAAGGCCGGACCTGGCGGGCACACGGTCGAAGGCCTGCTCGCCGAGGCGAGCCGCGCGCTTTCCGGCCTTTCGCGCGGCGCCGGCGTCGTGCTTGCCAACAAGGCCGACATCCGGCTGAAACACATCGAATTCATCCGGCTCGAACCCGGCAAGTCGCTGGTCATTCTGGTCGGCGAGGACGGTTCGGTCGAAAATCGCGTCATCGAGCTCGACCCCGGCACCACGCCCTCCAGCCTGATCGAGGCGGCGAACTACCTCAACACGCACCTCCATGGCCGCTCGCTATCGGAAGCGCGCGCCGAACTGGAAAAGCGCCAGGGCGACCTCAGGGCGGAGCTCAACCGGCTCACCGGCGACCTGATCGAGAAGGGACTGGCGAGCTGGGGCGACACCGTCAACGGGCGGCCCGAGACGCTGATCGTGCGCGGGCAGGCGAACCTGCTCGAGGATGTGACCGCGGCGGAAGACCTCGAGCGCATCCGCCTCCTGTTCGACGATCTCGAAACGCAGCGCGAACTCGTTCGCCTGCTGGGCAGCGCCGAGACCGGCGAAGGCGTGCGCATCTTCATCGGCTCGGAGAACCAGCTGTTCTCTCTCTCGGGCTCGTCGCTCGTCGTCTCGCCCTACCGCGATTCGGAGCAGCGCATCGTCGGCGTGCTCGGCGTCATCGGCCCGACGCGGCTCAACTACGCACGCATCGTGCCCATGGTCGATTATACCGCGAAGGTGGTGGGACGTTTGCTGGGGTGAGGCGCGGTTTCGCCCGTTGAGGCGAAACGAAACAGGCCGGTGGCCTGTTTCGAGCGACGAACGCCGGAGCACAAGCGACGGCCGGGCGACCTACCCCTCCCGCAGCACCTCCGCGACGATCTCGAACGAGTGCAGCCGCGCGGTGTGGTCGTAGATCATGGCGGCGACCATGATCTCGTCGGCGGCGGTCTCGGCGATGAACGCCCTGAGTCCGGCGCGCACGGTCTCCGGGCTGCCGACCACGGCGCGCTCCAGCATCTTCTGGGCCTGATATTTTTCTGCAGGCGTCCAGTAGGTCTCGATGTCGTCGATCGGCGGCGGCAGCGGACCGCGCGCGTTCCTGTGTATGTTGGCGAAGGCCTGCTGGGTGGACGTGAACAGGCGACGGGCCTCGGCGTCGCTGTCGGCGGCGACAACCTGCAGGGCCGGCATCGCATAGGGCCTCTCGAGCTGCGCCGAAGGCTGAAAGCGGCGGCGGTAGATATCGAGCGCGGGAATGAGTGCGTCGGGCGCAAAATGCGAGGCGAAGGCGTAGGGCAGCCCCAGCACCGCGGCGAGCTGCGCGCCGAACAGGCTTGAGCCCAGGATCCACAGCGGCACCTCGGTGCCGGCGCCGGGAACGGCGTTCAGCCGCTGGCCGGGCTGCGGCGGGGCGAGCAACGCCTGCAGTTCGACCACGTCATCAGGGAAGCTTTCGGCCGCGGAGGCGACGTCACGGCGGAGCGCACGGGCGGTCATCTGGTCGGTGCCGGGCGCGCGGCCGAGGCCAAGATCGATGCGGCCGGGGAAAAGGCTCTCCAGCGTGCCGAACTGCTCGGCAATGACCAGCGGCGAATGATTGGGCAGCATGATGCCGCCGGAGCCGACGCGGATCGACTTCGTGCCGCCGGCGACGTGGCCGATGACGACCGCGGTGGCGGCACTCGCAATCCCCGGCATGTTGTGGTGCTCGGCCAGCCAGTAGCGGGTGTAGCCCCAGCGCTCGGCATGCTGCGCCAGATCGAGCGTGTTTTTCAGGGACTGGGCGGCATTTCCGCCCATGACGATCGGCGAGAGATCGAGCAGCGAATATGGGGTCACGCGATGGCGCTCCTGATGGAGCGTCGTCAGATAGGGCGCGGGGCAGCGGTGTCAGCCTTCGGCGGCGACCGGTCCCTCGCCGGCCTCTGCGGGCAGGTACTTCCGCCAGACCGGCGCAGTGCCCAGTGTGGCCACCGCGGCCTCATGGGCGGCGACTTCCTCGGCGCTGACCTGGAAGGCGCGCGGAACAAGCCGCTCGCCGACGGCCGCGGGACCGCTGACCTGCACCGCCATTGCGGACTCGACGCCCAGCACCAGTGTCGCCTGCCGGCCGCCGATCAGCTCGATGTACACCTCGGAGAGGAGTTCGGCATCGAGGAGCGCGCCATGCTGCGTGCGGCGCGAAGAATCGATCTGGTAGCGCGCCATCAGCGCGTCGAGCGACGCCGGGCTGCCGGGATGCTTGCGGCGCGCCAGAGCCAGCGTATCGACGATGCGCTCGACGACGATCGCGGACCGATTCAGCCGGGCAAGCTCGGCATTGAGGAAGCCGAGGTCGAACATGGCGTTGTGGGCAATCAGCCGGGCATCGCCAAAAAAGGCAAGCATCTCGTCGGCAACGGCGGCGAAAAGCGGCTTGTCCTTCAGAAACGCGTCATCCAGCCCGTGGACGCGGACGGCCTCAATCGGAACCGCGCGCTCCGGGTTCAGATAGCAATGGAAGCTCTTGCCCGTCGGGATATGGTTGAGCAGCTCGATACCGCCGATTTCGACGATACGATCGCCGCTCTTCGGATCGAGGCCGGTGGTTTCCGTGTCAAAGACGATTTCGCGCATGATTCGCTGTGGGATGGTAAGCAGATCGGCGGGCCAGGCAAGCCCGCCCGGGATGGGACCTGATGGAAACGCACCACTTCGGATCGAAATCCGTGCCTGTCATCGGCCAGGGCACCTGGAATCTCGAGCAGGCGTCGCGGGCGATGGCGGTCGCGGCGCTGAAGCGCGGCCTCGACCTCGGCCTCACCCACGTCGACACCGCCGAGCTTTACGGCGCCGGCAAGTCCGAGGCGATCGTTGGCGAGGCGATCGCGGGACGACGCGACGAGGTATTTCTGGTTTCCAAGGTCATGCCACAGAACGCGTCGCGCGCCGGCGTCATTGCCGCCTGCGAGCGATCGCTGAAGTTCCTCAAGACCGACCGGCTCGACTGCTATCTCCTGCACTGGCGCGGCCGGCATCCGCTTCAGGAGACAATCGCCGGGTTAGAGGAATTGAAGCGGGCGGGCAAGATCGCCGCCTGGGGCGTCAGTAATTTCGACGCCGACGATCTCGCCGAGGCGGCGGCCATTGCCGGGGCCAAGACGATCGCCTGCAACCAGGTGCTCTATCACCTGGAGGAGCGCGGCATCGAGCACGCCGTCATCCCGTGGTGCGAGAAAAACGGCGTGGCCGTGGTTGGCTACAGCCCCTTCGGCAGCGGCAGCTTTCCCAACCCGACAAGCCCCGGAGGACGCGCGCTCGCGGCGATTGCCGCGGCCCGAGGCGCGACGCCGCGGCAGATCGCATTGGCTTTTCTGGTGCGCCGCCCCTCGCTTTTCGCCATTCCCAAGGCGGCCGCTGTTTCCCATGTTGAGGAGAACGCAGGAGCGCTCAGGGTGAAGCTCACGGCTGCCGATCTTGCCGCGATCGATGCGGCATTTCCTGTCGGCCGGCCGCGCGCGCTCCAGATGATCTGACGAGCGGACCGACAAGGAGAAGGCCCATGGCTACCGACCAGACCGTGCTGAAGCACATCAAGGAACTCGCCGACGAAGAGCACCACCTCTACGAGAAAGGCAATCTTACCGATGACGAGCGCGAGCGGCTGAAAGCGATCAACATCGCGCTCGACCAGTACTGGGATCTGCTGCGCCAGCGGCGTGCCCGGCGCGAATACGGGCAAAATCCCAATGAAGCCGAGATTCGGCGCCCCGGCGTGGTCGAGAAATACGAGGGGTGAGGCGAGGCTTCGCCCACGGACGAAGCGCGGCCGGGCGCAGGTAAGAGCCCCAGGCGACGAGCGCTGGGGCCGCATGACGGCGGCAAATTCCGACGCCAGAACGTATGCGCGCTTGAAAAATGCCCAATTTGCGGTATGTGAGCGGCATCCTTTTCCGATGACCTATGCCAACGGCCAGCAAATCCATGCCCGCCTTCAAGGACGATTTCGCCAATCGCATGCAGAATGCGGCGGCCGCGCGCCGTGCGATGGTCGACAAGTTCAAGTCGCAGCCGAAGCCGGACGACCCGGCGGTGCAGGAGCGAATCGCCCAGCAGGTGGCGACCGCCAAGGCGCGCGAGGAGCGCATAGCCGCCAAGAAGGCCCAGAAAGAAGCCGAGCGTATTGCCGCAGAGGTCGACGCCAAGCGGCGCGAGGAAGAGCGCATCGCGTCTGAAAAGGAGGCCCGTCGCCTTGAGGGCGAACGGGCTCTTGCCATGCTCGCCGAGCAGAAGGCGGCGCGTGACGCGCGCTATGCCGCTCGCAAGGACCGGAAAAAGAAGTAGGCCGGCCCGGCGCCTCGCCTCAGATCGCGGCTCGACCGGCCAGCGCGCGCAGCACGTCTTGCACCTGGCGGCGCGTGTTGTCCAAAGTGCCGGATGTTTCGACGAGAAAATGGGCGCGTTTGCGCTTTTCTCCGTCGGGGAGCTGGCGCGCAAGCAGGGCCGCGATTTTTTCCACGTTCATGCCGGGTCGAGCCAGGATGCGCTCGCGCTGAATCTTTTCTGCGGCGGTCACGACGACAACGACGTCGACGCGGGTTTCACCACCCGTCTCAAGCAGCAGCGGGATGTCGAGCGCCAGCACGCGCCGGCCCGCCTGCGCGGCCGCGGCGCGGAAGCTTTCCTCGCTCCGACGCACCAGCGGATGGACGATGTGCTCAAGGGCGGCGAGCGCCGGCGGATTGCCGGTGACGCTGGCGGCGAGCGCCGCACGGTCGACCACACCTTGCCGCGTCACGCCCGGAAACGCCGCATCGATTGCGGTGACGGCCTCGCCGCGATAGAGCGCATGGACGGCGGCGTCGGCGTTGTAGGTTGCAGCCCCCTCCTCCGCAAACATCGACGACACGGTCGACTTGCCCATCGCCAATGAGCCGGTGAGGCCGATAACCAGCATCAGCCATCCTCGATCGACTTCTGCACGGCGGCGCGCAATTCCGGCGTCACGCGCGGACGCTTGCCGAACCAGTGCTCAAATCCCGGCACCGCCTGATGCAGCAGCATGCCGAGACCACCGGTGACGCGGAGGCCGCGGGCGCGCGCGGCGGCGATCAATCCCGTCTCCATCGGCACGTAGACGATGTCGTTGACCACCGCGTCGCGGGGCATCGGTGTGAGATCGATATCGAGCGGCGGCTGGCCAGCCATGCCGAGGGTGGTGGTATTGACCAGGATACGCGTGTTGCCGAGCAGGGGGGCGAGATCGGCCCAGCGCGCGGGCTTCACCTTGTCCTCACCGAACTGGCGCGCCAGCGCGCGCGGACGGGCCGGGTCGCGGTTGACGACGGAAACGGGGCCGTAGCCACGGGAAAGCAGCGCCCAGACAATGGCGCGCGCCGCCCCACCGGCGCCGAGAACAACCGCTGCACCGGGCTTCTTGTCCCATCCCTGGACGTCCTGGTTGAGGCTGGCGAGAAAGCCCGTGACGTCGGTGTTGGCGCCGACAAGAACACCATCCTCCAGCCACAAGGTGTTCAGCGCGCCGGTCGCAACCGCATTTTCATCGCGGCGCGTGACCGCCGCAAACGCAGCCTCCTTGTGGGGCACAGTGACATTGCCGCCAACAAAGCCGGAGCGAGCAAAATCGGCGAGGAAGCCGCGGATATTCTCCGGCTCGACCGGCTTCAGCACATACTCACCCGGCAGGCCGAGTTCCCGCAGCCAGAAGCGGTGGATCACCGGCGAGCGCGAATGCTTGACCGGCCAGCCGATAATGCAGGCGACCGGGCTCACCATGGCAGCACTGCGCGCTCACGCAGATATTTGAGAAGGGGAAGAAGCGGCAGGCCAAGGATCGTGGAGTGGTCGCCCTCGATCGAATCGAACAAGCGGATGCCGAGACTTTCCACCTGGTAGCCGCCGACGCTGGCGGTGACAGCATCGCCCGCCGCGGCAATGTAGCTGTCGATATCGGCAGCGCTCAGCGTCCGCATCGCGAGCGTTGCGCTTTGCACGTTACGCCAGACGACCGTGCCGTCGTCGGCAATCGCAACGGCGGAATGAAGCCGATGGGTGTGGCCTGCCAATCGGGCGACCTGCTCACGGGCTGCCGCGTTGTCGCGCGGTTTAGTGACGAGCTCGCCGGCGAGGTCGAGCGTCTGATCCGCGCCAATGACAAGCGCACCCTGTTCGCGCCGACTGACATCGAATGCTTTCTCTTCAGCGAGCGCGGCGGCGATGTCGCCGGGCGGAACGGCGGCGGCCAGCAGCGGCGCTTCGACCACCCGCTCGTCGATGCGCGACGGCTGCGTGGTGAACTTTACGCCGGCACTGGCAAGAAGCGCCGCGCGAGTCGCGCTACCGGAAGCAAGGATCAATCGCATGCGTGCCCGATTCTTTCCCCGGTTGGCTGCCGGCCTGTGGGCGGAATCTTGATAAGCGGCCTTGGCGCGGGGCGACGCTTCAATTCATCCCCGCTCCGCGCTTTTGCGTCCACAGCGGCGGTTGGCTGGGGGTGAAATTCAGGGGGGCTGTTCATAGCGGGAGAGTGCCGCGGATTGATTGATACCGCGTGGAGAACTTCGTGAATTCCACCGGGGTCATCTGGAAATCGTCCTGCAAGATACTGGCAGGACAGAGGAATTCAGTTGTCCTTGTTATTCATGGCGGGCCCTGTATGCCCTTTTCAGACTGCTGATGCCAATGGATTCCCGAGTGCTTGTCCTGAGGACGGGCGAGACGCAATCACAATCCACCGCCAAAATGAAACATAAAGAAGATTCAAAGCTTAGTTTACGAATTGGGGATCAAGGAGCGGTGGTCGCACATGGCCGTGTCCGGCAGGTGCTGGATGGCGGCGTGCTCCATCCGCCGCCAGTCTGGCTGATGCGGCAGGCCGGACGATATCTGCCGGAATATCGGGCAGTGCGGGCGAAGGCCGGAAGCTTCCTCAAGCTCTGCTACGATCCTGTGCGTGCCGCGGAGGTGACGCTGCAGCCGGTTACGCGGTTCGATCTCGATGCCGCGATTTTGTTTTCGGATATCCTGGTGGTGCCGCACGCGCTTGGCCGACGCGTGGATTTTGTCGAAGGTGAAGGGCCTCGGCTCGATCCGATCGATGTGCGGGCGATTGAGCGGCTGGAGATCGACCACGCGGTCGAGCGGTTGTCGCCGGTGATGGAAACGCTGGTGCGAGCCCGTGATGCGCTTGGTGCAGCGAAGTCGCTGATCGGCTTCTGTGGCGCCCCGTGGACGGTGGCGACGTACATGATCGCGGGACGCGGAACGCCGGATCAGGCACCGGCGCTTGCCTTCGCCAAAGCCGAACCGGAGGCGATGCGGCAACTGCTCGATGTACTCACCGAGGCGTCGGTGGAATACTTGACCGGGCAGATTCGCGCCGGCGCCGATCTCGTGCAGGTGTTTGACACGTGGGCGGGCGTGCTTGACGACGATGGCTTCGACGAGATGGTGCTGCGCCCGATGACGGAGCTGGTTAAGGCGCTGAAGGCGAACGAGCCGGGCGCGCGCGTGATCGGGTTCCCGAAAGGGATTGGCATGGGGCGGCTGAAGCGCTTCGTGGAGAAGACCGGCGTGGACGGTATCTCGATCGACATGACGGTTGAACCCGTGATGGCGCGCGATCTGCTGCAGCCGCATGTCGCGGTCCAGGGCAATCTCGATCCTGCACTGCTGGTGGCCGGAGGTGAGGCGATGGATGCGGCCATCGATCGCATCAAGCAGGCGCTTGGCGACGGGCGTTTCATCTTCAACCTTGGTCACGGCATCGTGCCTGAGACCCCGCCTGAAAATGTTGCACGGCTGGTGGCCCGGGTGCGCGGATGAGCCGGCTTGCGGGGGATGCCTATCTCTGGGTGAAAGCGCTCCACGTCATTGCGGTGGTCGCCTGGATGGCGGGTATATTTTATCTGCCGCGGCTGTTCGTCTACCACGCCGATTCGGCGCCAGGTTCCGATAAGGCGGAAACGTTCAAGGTGATGGAGCGCCGGCTCTATTCGGTGATTATGACACCGGCGATGATTGCCACGTGGCTGGCAGGATTGGCGTTGGCGACCTCGGGAAATTTCTGGGCCGACAGGTGGCTGTCGTTCAAGCTGGTCCTGGTTGTCGCGATGACGGCGTTTCATCTGTGGCTCGGCGCGCGACTGCGTGATTTTGCCTCCGACAACAACCGGACGGCCTCACGCACGTATCGCATGGTGAACGAAATCCCGACGCTGCTGCTGATCGGCATCGTTATCCTGGTCGTGGTGAAGCCCTTCTGATTGTCTTGACTGCATGAAGCGCAGTCGACCTCTTGCCCAAGGTGCCGGGAACGTCTATCTTGCGGTCACCGCACAAGGCAGACAGGCAAGTGGCGTAAAACGCCGATGCCGATCCGGTGGCGGGCATCCCGCCCCGCTTCAGAAAAGTTCTGCCACCGATTTCCCGCCGTGCTGTCCTCCCCCTGACCCTCGAGATTTGTGACCTCCATGCCCGAAGTGAAACTGCAAGACCTCAAGGCGAAGACGCCGGTGGAGCTGCTTGCGTTTGCGGAAGAACTCAAGATCGAAAACGCTTCGACGCTGCGCAAGCAGGAGCTGATGTTTGCGATCCTGAAGCAGCTCGCAGCGCAGGAGACCGACATTATCGGCGAGGGCGTCGTCGAAGTGCTGCAGGACGGCTTTGGCTTCCTGCGTTCGCCCGAAGCGAACTATCTCGCGGGGCCGGACGACATTTACGTGTCGCCCTCGCAGATCCGTCGCTTTTCGCTCCGCACCGGCGATACGGTTGAAGGGCAGATCCGGGGGCCGAAAGACGGCGAGCGCTATTTCGCGCTGCTCAAGGTCAACTCGATCAACTTCGAGGATCCCGAACAGAAGCACCACAAGGTGCATTTCGACAACCTGACGCCGCTCTACCCGACGGCCCGCTTCAAGATGGAACTCGACAATCCGACGGGCAAAGACCTGACGGCGCGAATCATCGATCTGGTAGCGCCACTCGGCAAAGGTCAGCGCGCGCTGATCACGGCGCAGCCGCGCACAGGCAAAACGGTTATCCTGCAGAACATCGCGCATTCGCTCGCGGCCAATCATCCCGAGTGCTACCTGATCGTGCTGCTTATCGACGAGCGGCCGGAGGAGGTCACCGACATGCAGCGCTCGGTGAAGGGCGAGGTTATTTCGTCGACCTTCGACGAACCGGCGACGCGCCATGTCGCGGTGGCGGAGATGGTGATCGAAAAGGCCAAGCGCCTGGTCGAACACGGCCGCGATGTCGTCATCCTGCTCGATTCGATCACGCGTCTCGGACGCGCTTACAACACCGTCGTTCCCTCCTCGGGCAAGGTGCTGACCGGCGGCGTCGACGCCAACGCGCTGCAGCGGCCGAAGCGCTTCTTCGGCGCGGCGCGCAACATCGAGGAAGGCGGATCGCTGACCATCATCTCGACCGCCCTGATCGACACCGGCAGCCGCATGGACGAGGTGATCTTTGAAGAGTTCAAGGGCACCGGCAACTCGGAAATCATCCTTGACCGCAAGGTGTCCGACAAGCGCGTGTTCCCCTCGATCGACATCACCCGGTCGGGCACGCGCAAGGAAGAGCTGCTCGTCCCGCCCGACATCCTCAAGAAGATGTACGT
>Ga0265342_10002125_pt1 | contig 17468 bp, 13 predicted proteins | sample 4CB327metaG_FD_203125 | JGI IMG/M metagenome (GOLD analysis project Ga0265342, IMG submission 203125) | Rhizosphere microbial communities from Carex aquatilis grown in University of Washington, Seatle, WA, United States - 4-CB3-27 metaG | ecosystem: Host-associated > Plants > Roots >...
CACGCCATCTACTTTTTTTAAAGCCTAATGATTATGGCGGGTTGGAAGCTGAGACCGGACTAGGCTGCGACCGCGTCTTCGATATCCGAGAGCGATTCGCGCAGGCGTCGAGTCGCTTCGCCGTGAATCTGGCAAACCCGCGACTCGGTGACGCCCAGGATTTCTCCGATCTCCTTGAGGTTCATATTCTCGCAGTAGTAGAGCGAGAGAACCTGCTGCATCTTCTCGGGCAGATCGTCGATGCCGGAAACCAGCCGCGCCAGTGCTTCGCGGTGGGAGGTCAGCTCGAAGGGATCGGGCGAATTCGTGTCGCTCGTGCGCTCCAGAAAATCCGGACCCGCGTCGTCGATGCCGACTACGGACGAGCCCGAGAGTTTCTGCTGGCGCGTGTAGAGCTCGTCCACCTTGAGCCCGAGGGTTTCGGCCAACTCACCTTGGTCCGGCGAACGGCCGAGCTCGGATTCCAGCTTGCGCGTGGCTTCGCGCAGTTCGTTGGACAGACGGCGCATGTCGCGCGAAAGCGTGTCGCGCGCGCGCAGGTCGTCGAGCATGGCGCCGCGAATGCGGAATTCGGCGAACGCCTCGAAGCGATCGACGCGCTTGGGGTCGAAGCGCTCGGCGGCTTCCATGAGTCCGATCACCCCGGCCGAAACCAAATCGTCGATCTCGACGTGCGCGGGAAGTCGGCGCGCCAAGCGGCGGGCCACCTTCTCGATGTAGGGGAAGAATTTCGCGGCGTAGGCCTTGCGTCGGGCTGCGAGTGCCTTGGCGGAAAGTTTTCGTGTGCGCTTTTTCGGCTTGGCGACCACCACTTGCTTTACCGAGACTCGCCTTCGTTGCTTCACGACTTGTTTCCGCTTCGAATTTCGCATGCCCGAGCGGAATGCAGGCGCCATGCCAGGGGCGCGGTCGTGCTAAGTGGGCCATCTTCCTGGCGCTTGGTTTTCGGATCGCTCCAGATCGTCAGCCAAATGACATTTGATCGGCGCGTGAACCGTCAACCGGGTGACAACAAGTCAGGAAAACGTTATGGCGCTGACAATTCGAAGGAAGCGAGATCAGGCCACGGTTCTCCGGCGCAATTTTTCAACCAGCGTGGTTCGGTTCATTCCAAGTAACTCGGCTGCGCGATTCTTGTTTCCGTTCGTGCGTTTGAGGGCTTGGCCGATGAGTCGGTCCTCGAGCTGGGTGAGCAGCAGTCGAAGATCGAGGCCATGAGGTGGCAGATCGACGATGGCGGTTCCCAAGGATTTCACGTCGGTACGCAAGCTCGCCGGCAGGTCGTACACCGTCGCGCCGCGATCCTTGGCCGAGGCCACCAGGCGATCCACGACGTTTTCGAGCTGGCGCACATTGCCCGGCCAAGGGCACTCGCTCAGACGCACGAGCAGGTCCGACGGAAAGGGTGGCGTATTGCGAGCGTGAAACGCGTTGGCTGCCCGACGAAAATGCTCGGCCAGGATGGGGACATCCTCAAGGCGCTCGCGCAGCGGTGGGATCTCGATAGGAATGATGTTGAGTCTGTAGAAGAGATCCTCGATGAAGGCGCCGTCGCGCACGGCGGTCTCCAAGTTGCGCGCAGTGGCCGCAACGATGCGGACGTCGGCGCGGTTGCGCGAGTCTGGATCCCGAACCAGACGCAAAAGCCCAATCTGCAGTTCGCGCGAAAGGTTGGCGATCTCGTCGATGAACAAGGTGCCGTGCTCGGCCTGGGCAAGTTTGCTGTCCCCGGCGTGGTCGGACGAGACCAGGGCGCCAAACAGTTCGCCGGCGGTGGGATGGGCCGCGCTTCCGATCAGGCGAACCGTGACAAAGGGGCCACCGCGACGGGCGCCGCAGGCATGGATGAGGCGGGCGACGACTTCTTTGCCGGTTCCTTCTTCGCCGCGGATGAGCACGCTGGCATTGGAATCCGCCACCTGGTCGACGCGTTCGAGCACGACGTGCATGGCCGGATGGTCCCCGACCAGGGTGATCCCGCTGGTGCGCAGGGGCGACGACGTGCGGTTGCGCTCGGACAGGGCGCGCTCGATCACTTCGGTGCATAGCTGGTCGTGGAAGGGGCGCGGGATGAAATCCAGCGCGCCCATGCGGAAGGCAGCGACGATCTCCCGGACCGTGGCACTCGCGATGCGGGCCACGACAGGAATGGGGTTCCTTTGGACCTGGGCGGCGGCCAGGATGTTCCGAACTGCCTCGGGGGGAAGGCCCAGCGAAACCATGCATAGGTCGAAAGGCTTGCCCGAAAGTGCATCCAGAGCCCGCGTGACGCCGTCCGTGGTCAGGCACTCGTAGCCAAGCGAGACCACGACGCGTTCAAGCGCCTCCTGGGCGCTCTTGTCCTCGTCCACAATCAGAATCCGGATGTGCATCCTCGCGAAGGTCATCGGCGGAACCGGTTTGGGCCTGAAGGCTTGGCAGGGGGCATTTCCGCGGGTCTCGGCGGCGTTTCCCGCTTGGCTGGGCGCGCTCACTCGATGCTATATGGAAGGCGATGTCGAAATTGCTTGTCGTTACGCTGGGCGGGGCCCTCGGAAGTGGCGCGCGCTACCTGCTTGGAAGTTTCGTGCAAACCGCGGCCGGCACCACATTTCCCCTGGGCACCCTGGTGGTCAACGCGATCGGCTCGTTTCTGATCTGCGCGATCATGCACCTGGGAGTCGCCGCGAATGTGATTTCGCCGACCCTGCGCCTGTTCCTGACCACGGGGCTCATGGGCGGGTTTACGACCTATTCGGCCTTCGACTACGAGACCTACCGGTACACCCAGGAGGGTGCCTACGCGCTCGCTTCTCTCAACGTCGGTCTGACCCTGGTGGCTTGCTTCGCGGCGGGCGCGGCGGGGGACACCGTGGCCAAACTGGTATTTCGGAACTAAACAGGCGCGGCCAAGTCTACAAATCGTTGCCGATTCCGCCAGGACCTTAACGCGCCGGCCACCTTGATCGCTTTGCCGTGTCGAGGGGAGTTGACGTGCGGCCTTTCGCATCTCAAAGTGCTGTGCCTAGGCCAATGGCCCTCGACCTTTCTTCCCAAACTCAGCAATCGATCAACCGGGTGCGCGGGCGCTATCCCAATTCGCAGGCCGCCTTGATCCCGGTGCTTCACCTGATTCAGGATGAAGTCGGTCACCTTTCCGACGAGGCGCTCGACCACGTGGCGCGGCTGCTCGACCTGCCGCTTTCGCACGTTTTCGGCGTGGTGACCTTCTACACCATGTTTCGCCGCGACCCGCCCGCGCGCCACCGGCTGCATGTGTGCAGCAACATCGGCTGCATCGTGCGCGCCGGCTACGATGCCATGGAGCACGTCCACAAACGGCTGGGTATCCGGCCCGGGCAGGCCACCGCCGACGGGCTGTTCAGCCTCGACGAAGACGACGACCTGATCGGCTGCGAGGGTGGCGCCTCGGTTGTGGACGGACACACGCGCTACCAGCATCTGACCGTCGACAAGCTGAATCGACTGCTCGATGACTTGCGCAAAGAGCCTGCGCCCCAAGGTGCGCATCCGAACGGATTTCCGCCCGCCGATGTGCTGGGCGCCTTTCGCAGCACGCCCGGCGAAAAGGTCGTCACCAAGAACATCGGCGTGCCCGACATCCGCAAGCTGTCCACCTACCAGGCGCGCGGCGGCTGGCAGGCCTTCAAGAAAGCCCTTGGCATGCAGCGGGCGGCCCTGGTCGACGAGGTCAAGGCGTCGAATCTGCGCGGTCGCGGCGGTGCGGGTTTTTCAACCGGCATGAAGTGGGGCTTCTTGCCCAAGGACGCCAAGCAGGTGTACCTGGTGGTCAATGCCGACGAATCCGAACCTGGCACGTTCAAGGATCGCGTGCTGCTCGTCGGCGATCCGCACCTGCTCGTCGAAGGTATCGCGGTCTCTGCTTATGCCTTGGGTTGTGCGCACGCTTATCTCTATATTCGCGGCGAGTTGGCCAGCGAGGCGAAAATCCTCCAGGCCGCCATCGACGAGGTCTATGCCGCCGGCCTGCTCGGCAAGCCGCAGACGAGCGCCACCGGGCCGTACGCGCTCGACATAACCCTCCACCGGGGCGCAGGCGCCTATATTTGCGGCGAAGAAACCTCGCTGCTCAATTCGCTCGAAGGCAAGCGCGGCTGGCCGCGCATGAAGCCGCCTTTTCCGGCGGTGCGCGGCCTTTTCGGCCAGCCCACCATTGTCAACAACGTGGAAACCCTGATGAACATCCCCGACATCGTGGTGCGGGGTGGGGCGGCCTTCGCCAAGCTGGGCGTGGGCAAGTCGGGCGGCACGCGTGTGCTCAGCGTGTCGGGGCACGTGAATCGCCCCGGCGTGTACGAGCTGCCCATGGGCATCCCGTTTCGCCAGCTCATCGACGAATACTGTGGTGGCATGGTGGGTGGGAGGCGCCTCAAGGGCATCATCCCGGGCGGCAGTTCGATGCCCGTGCTCGACGCCAACGAGATCGAGGTGCCCATCGAATTCGACGCCCTGATGACCGACGCGCGCATCAAGGACGTCGAGGTCAAGCCTGGCGTGCCCTTCGACATGGGCGGGGGCAAGCGGCTCAAGACCATGGCCGGCTCGGGCGGCGTGGTCATCTTCGACGAGACCACCGACGTGGTCGCCTTTTGCGCCACCATCATGCGCTTCTACGCGCACGAGTCGTGCGGTCAGTGCACGCCCTGCCGCGAGGGCACGGCCTGGTTGGCGCGCGTGTGCACGCGCCTGGCCGACGGCGAAGGCCGGCCGGGCGATGTCGACCTGCTGGCCAACATCGCCAGCGGTATCGCCGGCAACACCATCTGTCCGCTGGGCGAGGCCGCAGCCTGGCCTATGCTCGGCTTTCTAACCAAGTTTCGCCCCGATTTCGAGGCCAGGGAGGCCAAATCAAAAGCCGGGAGGGCCGCGCCATGAACGTCATCCTTTCCGGGCCGAGCCTTCTTGAGAAGATGGCCTTCGTGTTTCTGGCCGTGGGCGTACTAACCGGCGCCCTGGTCACCATCACGCGCAAGAGCGCCATCGCCGCCGTCATTTCGCTGGTCGGTACTTTTTGTGCAATGGCCGGGCTGTACGCGACGCTGTCGGCGCACTTTTTGGCCGTGCTGCAAGTCCTGGTCTACGCCGGCGCCATCATGGTGCTGTTCATCTTCGCGGTCATGATCGTCAACCGCGACGACGCACACCCCATCGCCCTGCGCGGTTTGTTCGTGCGTGCCGCGGGCGTGCTGGCCTCCGGATACCTGTTCTACCGCGTGGCCTGGATCGTGGTGCGCGAACGGCAGACCGATGTCTTGGCCACAACCATCACGCTGCCCATTCCAGATTATGGCAACGTGGCTTCCATCGGGCGGCTGCTCTTTTCGGACTTTCTCTTTCCCTTCGAGGCGGTTTCGCTGCTGCTTCTGGCGGCCGTGGTCGCCGGCGTGATGATCGCCAGACCGACTCGCCCAAACGCTGACATGGGAACCCGCACGACCAGTGGCGGAGGCGCAGTCTAATGCCCGGCCACTACTACATCCTGCTGTCGTTGGCGCTGTTCTTCATCGGCACCACGGGAGCGCTTTTGCGCCGGAATGCGCTGTTCGTGCTCATGAGCCTGGAGCTGCAACTTGGCGCCGGCAGCCTGGCGCTGCTCACCTTCGCGCGCGGGCTGGGCGATCAGAAGGGGCACGTGGTCGCCTTCTTCGTCATGGCACTAGCCGCCGCCGAGGTCGCGGTGGGCCTGGCCATTGTCGTTTCGGTCTACCGCTCGCGTAGGAAGATCGATCTCGACGCCATCAACGAGCTGCGGAACTGAACATGTTTTCACACCTGCACATGATTCCGCTCTTGCCGCTCCTGGGCGCGGCGTACCTGATTCTGGCGGGCAAGCGCCACTCGCGCGGGGTCGTGCAAACCGTCGCCAGCATTGCGGTGTTCGCGTCGTTCGTGATCTCCGCCGACGCCTTCTTCTTTGGTCTGCCCGCGGTGGTTCACCAGGGCGGTATCACCGAGCTGGTCTACGAGTGGTTTTCCGGCGGCAACGTCAACGTCGATCTGTCGCTGCGCATGGACGCGCTATCGGGCCTGCTTTGCCTGGTGGTCACCTTCATCGGCACCTTGATCCACGTCTACTCGGCCGGCTACATGGCCCACGACGAGGACTATCCGCGCTTCTTCGCCTATTTGAACCTGTTCTGCGGCGCCATGCTGATACTGGTGCTGGGCGACAGCCTGCCCGTGGTGTTCATCGGCTGGGAGGGCGTGGGCCTGGCGAGCTACCTGCTGATCGGTTTTTGGTACAAGGAAAACGCCAATGCCAGTGCGGGCAAGAAGGCGTTCATCACCAACCGCATCGGTGATTTCGGATTTCTCATCGGCATGTTCCTGCTCTTTCGCGCTACGGGCACGCTCGATATTCAGGGCATTCTCGATTCGGCGAAAGTCGGCACCGCGCTTGCGGCGCCGCTGTGGCTGGGGCAGTCGGTTGCGTTCTGGGCCGGAGTTTTCTTGTTCGTCGGTGCGGCTGGCAAGTCGGCGCAGATCCCGCTTTACGTGTGGTTGCCCGACGCCATGGCGGGTCCCACGCCGGTTTCTGCCCTGATTCACGCCGCGACCATGGTCACCGCCGGCGTGTACCTGGTGGCGCGCATGTCCGCGGTCTACATGGTGGCCCCAGCGGCGCTGGCTATCGTCGCTGTCGTCGGCGCGCTGACCGCCTTGTTCGCCGCCATCATCGGTTTCGCGCAAAATGACTTCAAGAAGGTGCTGGCCTATTCCACGGTCAGTCAGCTTGGATTCATGTTCGTGGGCGTGGGCACCGGCAATTTCGCGGGCGGCATCTTCCACCTGTTCACGCACGCCTTCTTCAAGGCGGGACTGTTCTTGTGTGCCGGCTCGGTCATGCACGCCATGAGCGGCTCGGGCGACATCACCAAGATGGGAGGCCTCGGCAAGAAGCTGCCGTGGACCGCGTGGGTATTCCGGATCTGCTGGCTCGCCATCTGCGGCGTGCCCATCTTCTCGGGGTTCTTCAGCAAAGACGCCATCCTCAATGGTGCATTCGCGACCGAGGTGTATGGCCACGGCCTCGGCTGGGTGGGACCATTCGTTGGCGTCGTGCTTCTGGTCGCCGCACTCGGCACGGCCTTCTATATGTCTCGCCTTTATTGCCTTGTTTTCACCGGCCCGTGTCGCGCCGACGAGGACGTCCAGCACCACATTCACGAATCGCCAATTTCCATGGTGTTTCCGCTCGTCGTGCTGGCCGCGGGCGCCATCCTTTCCGGTTTTGCAGGGGTTCCGCCCGCCATCCGCGAATTGTTCGGCAAGCATGGCGAGAGCACGTTGGCGGTCTGGCTGGAGCCCGCCGTCGGCGCTCCTCTGGAAGTGGCCCATCGCACCGAGTGGATGGGGATGGGGATCTCGACCGTGATTGCATTGGCCGGTATCGGGCTGGCCTACGTCTTCTACGGCGGCGGTTATCGCGCGCCTGCGCATGCCTTCGCGAAAAAGTTGCCCGGTCTGGTGTCCTTAGCGCGTGACAAGTTCCGCATCGACGAGCTCTACGGGTTCATCATCATTCGCCCGCTCCAAGCCTTGTGCCGCTTGGTGTTTCAGGTCGTGGATCGCGTTCTCATCGACAAGATTCTGATCGGCAGCTGGGCCTTCGTGGCCGATCTCGCGGGTCGCGTGTTTCGCTTTTTCCAGGCCGGCGACGTGCAACGCTACCTGGCCGTGTTCGCCATCGGGCTTGCGGTCTTGGTGTGGATCGCGGCGCGGCCGGCCGCCCCCGACGAAGTTCGCGTCCTTGTCGAAGACAACACCGTGGCGGTCAGCCTTGTCGATCCCGAGGCCGCCAGCGGCAACCTGACCTACAGTTTCGATTTCGACGGCGACGGCATCGCCGACCGGCAGGGCAAGGTCCCGAGCGCAACATGGACCTTCAGCGGCCCTGACCACCACACCGTCAGCATCGTCATCGAGGATGCGCGCTGGCACACCCGGCGGACCATCAAGCGGGACATCGAGATCCGATAAGCCAAAGACAAGTCCATGACCAGCCTTGCTCTCACAACATTGTTGCCGCTCGCCGGCGCCCTCCTGGCGCTCGTTCTTCCGCGCAACAATCAGCGGTTCTTTCGCGGCTATGGCATCGCGGTGGCACTGGCGACGTTTCTGCAATCGCTGTTTGTCCTCGCCGCCTTCGAGCCCGGCCAAGCGGGGTTCCAGCTCGAAACCAATTGGGCCTGGATTCCGGCCCTGGGCATCCGCTTCCACCTCGGCGTCGACGGCATCTCGCTGTGGCTAGTGATGCTGTCCACGCTGATGGTGGTGGTGACTTTGCTGTCGCCGCAAGCCACCGGCTTCGTGCGCGACCGCAATCGCGGCTTCGTGGCCGCGATGCTGATGCTGGAATCGGGGATGATCGGCGCGTTTCTGGCGCTCGACATGTTCGCCTTCTACGTGTTCTGGGAGCTGATGCTGGTGCCGATGTATTTCATCATCGGCATCTGGGGCGGCGAGCGCCGGGTCTACGCTGCCATCAAGTTCATGATCTTCACCCTGGTCGGCTCGCTCTTGATGCTGGCCGCGATCTTGGTCATGGCCGCCACCGTTCAGAAGTTGACCGGCCAGTGGACCTTCGACTACGCCACGTGGTCGAAACTGCTCTTGCCGCGCGATACGCAGCTGCTCTGCTTCGGGGCCTTCGCGCTCGCGTTTCTGATCAAGGTGCCGCTCTTTCCGCTACACACCTGGTTGCCCGACGCTCACGTCGAGGCACCGACCGGCGGCTCGGTGATTCTGGCTGCGGTGTTGTTGAAGCTGGGCACCTACGGGCTCTTGCGTTTCGCGCTGCCGTTCTTCCCGCTGGCCGCCGACGCGGCATCGCCGCTTCTTGCTTGGCTGGCCGTGACCGGCATCGTGTACGGGGCGCTCATGGCCTATGCGCAGGACGACATCAAGAAGCTAGTGGCCTACTCGTCGGTCTCGCACCTGGGTTTCGTGGTGCTCGGCATCCTGACCGTCACCGCGACGGGCATTCAGGGCGGCCTTTATCAGATGCTCGCGCACGGTATTTCTACAGGCGGACTCTTTCTTGCGGTAGGCGTGCTCTACGAACGACGGCACACGCGCAAATTGTCGGACTTCGGCGGCCTGTGGGCGCGCATGCCCGTGTTCGGCGCGTTCTTCCTGGTCATCGTGCTCGCCTCCGCCGGGCTGCCTGGCTTGTGCGGATTCGTGGGCGAATTCCTGGTGTTGATTGGAACCTTCAACGCCGGCAAGACCTGGCACGAAATCGGAGCAACCCCGCCCTTTGCGCATCCCGCGCTGCTGGCGGCTATCTCGGCGACCGCGGTCGTCCTGGCCGCGGTCTATCTGTTCACTATGTTCCAGAAGGTCATGTTCGGGCCGCTCGACAAGCCTGAGAATCGCGACGAGAAGGTGCGCGACCTTTCGTGGAACGAGAAGCTGGTGTTTGCCGTGATTGTGGTGCTGGCGCTGGGCATGGGGGTCGCGCCTGGACCGATTCTCCAGCGCAGCTCTGCCTCGGTGGATGCGATGCTGGAGAGCTATCGCGGGCGACTTACGGAAGCGCGCAGCAGGCCCGAGGCGCCGGCGCGCATGCTTGGACAGGCCGGATCGCGGCGTCCCTTCGGACCGCCCGGCCGGCGTGATATGCGTGGGGGGATGCCATGACGGGCGACGTGGCATCCGGAATTTCTTCGACGCTGGCAGTGGCTCCGCTTGCCATTACCGGGGGCGTGGCTTGCGTGGCGCTGCTGCTTGGCGTGCTCGCGGGGCCGCGTGCCCGCGCGCTTGCGACATGGCTGTCGGTGATTGCTTCGGCCGCAGTTATCTTGGTCGCCGCGCTGGCCTTGCCGCATGCGGGGCGCGCGCTGCCCATGTTTTCGGACATGTGGGTAGCGGATCGCATGGCCCTGGTGTTCGATCTCGTCATTGCCGCCAGCGCAGGCACGACCTTGATCGTGTTTCGCGGCTTCGCGCGCGAGCACGCCTTCGAGCAGGACGAATTCCCGGCCCTCGTACTTTTCTCGGCGGCCGGGATGATCATGGTCGTGCATGCCAGCCACCTGCTATCGCTGCTCATCGGCATCGAGACCATGTCGCTCGCCGCCTACGCGCTCGTGGCCAGCCGCTATCACAGTGGCCAGGGCGCCGAGGGAGCGCTGAAATATTTCTTGATGGGCGCGCTCGCCACCGGGTTCTTCGTCTACGGCATGGCCCTCGTGTACGGCACCACCGGCGGCGAGTTGTCTCTGTCGGGGATCGCCGCGCGCGCCGGACAGGCTGGGAGCAATCCGCTTTTCGTGGTCGGCGTGCTGCTGATTTTGGTGGCCCTACTTTTCAAAGTGGCGGGGGTGCCGTTTCACATGTGGCTGCCCGATGCCTACGAGGGTGCGCCCACGCCAGTCACGGGCTTCATGGCCGCCGGAATCAAGGCAGCGGCCTTCGGTGGGCTCTTGCGGCTCTTCGGCTCGGCCTTCGCGCAGCCGCAGGTGGCGCTCGGGCACGCGGGCTGGGCGCGCCTCATCGGTTTGGTGGCTTTCGCCAGCATGACCCTCGGCAACCTGGCGGCCATCCGGCAGGACAACGTGAAGCGCATGTTGGCCTATTCGTCCATCGCGCACGCCGGTTACTTGCTGGTCGGCATGGCGGCGGTCGGGTTCGGCGTTGCGGCCGCCAAGCCTGCGATTGTTTTCTATCTGGCGGCGTACGCAGCGACGACCCTGGGTGCCTTTGCTGTCGCTTCTTGGGTTGGCCGCAAGGGCGACGAGTGCCAGCACGTCGACGATTGGGCGGGGCTTGCGCGCAAGCGCCCGGCACTGGCCCTGGCCATGACCTTGTTCTTGCTCTCGCTTGCCGGCTTTCCGCCGACCGGCGGCTTCTTCGCCAAGTTCTTCCTCTTCCGCTCCGCGGTCGAGCGGCCCGAGCTGATCTGGCTGGTGGTCGCGGCCGTGCTCAACAGCGTGGTCAGCGTCTACTACTACCTGCGCATTGTGGTCGCCATGTACTTCCGCGAGCGCGCCGACAGCCACGCAGGCTACCCGTCGCTGGCGACCGGGGTCGTGCTGGTGTTGCTCGCGGTCCTGGTGCTCGGCCTCGGCATCGTGCCCGCGCCGATGATGGCGCTGGTTCAGTAGGGTAGGCGCGTGGCGCCTCCCGCCACGGTCCTGACTCGTTAGACCCTCAACATCGAGGGCATTTGCGCGGCTCTTGTATTCATCCGCAACGTGAATGATAATCATTCACGCCATGGATGATGTTGGGTATTTGCCGAGGCTGCTGTCCCCGCTGGTCAAGCGGGCGCTGAAGACCTCGCCGGTGGTGGTGGTGAGCGGAGCGCGCCAGACCGGCAAGAGCACGCTTGTGCGGAGGCTGGGGCCGGACATGACCTACGAGACTCTCGACGATGTCGAGACCCTGGAGCGGGCCGAGCGCGAGCCAGACGCCCTGCTTCGTTCGCCAACCCCGCTCGTTCTCGACGAGGTTCAGCGTTCGCCGGATCTCTTGTTGGCGGTCAAGCGGGCGGTGGATACGCGCCGCCGGGCGGGCAGATTCGTGCTGACCGGGTCGGCCAATTTGCTGCTGATGAAGCGCGTGTCGGAAACTCTCGCCGGGCGTGCGGTCTATGCTTCGCTGTGGCCGCTGACCCGGCGGGAGCAGCTTGGGCGTCCAGAGGCTGGCATGTGGAGCCAACTTTTCGCCGCACCGGAGAAGGACTGGCGGGACCTTCTGCTCGCCGACCATGGTTTGCGCGAAGACTGGCGCGCCTTGGCTCGACGGGGCGGCTACCCGACGCCGGCACACGAACTCGACTCCGCCGAGGCGCAACGGCAATGGTTTGCCGGCTACACGCGGACCTACTTGGAACGGGATCTACGCGACCTGTCCGCGGTGGCCTCCTTGCCGGACTTCCGCCGCTTGATGCGCGCTGCTTGCTTGCGTATTGGAAACCTGGTCAACACCACCGAACTCGGCCGGGATATTGGGCTGCCGCAGCCCACCGTTCACCGGCACCTCTCGCTGCTCGAGATCTCGTATCAGCTCGTGCGCGTTCCTGCCTACGCCGTAAACCGGACCAAGCGCATCATCAAAACGCCCAAACTGTACTGGTCGGACACCGGCCTGGCCCTCTTTCTCGCCGGCGAAAGCGAGCCACGCGGCGCCCACCTCGAGAACCTGGTGCTATCGGATCTTGTGGCGTGGCGAGGCAGCGAGGTGGAAACTCCCGAGATCCTCTACTGGCGCACCAGCACGGGCGAAGAGGTCGATTTCGTTGTCGAATGGCGTGGGTGGCTGTTGCCCGTGGAGGTCAAGAGTACCAAGCGACCGCGCCTGGCCGACTGCAAGTCCGTCGCGATCTTTCGGCAGGAGTACGGAAAGCAGGCTTTGCCCGGCTTGGTCCTTCACGACGGCAGCGACACCACGTGGCTAGCAGACGGCATCCTGGCCACACCCTGGTGGCGCGTGATCTGACCGCGCAGACTCGGTACCTGGTTGCTTCGCGGACGGATCGGAGAGATCCTGCCACAATGAGGCGCGGAGTATTGTTGTCTCGTATCGCCGTTCTTCGACTGTCGAATCTAGCTGGAAAGAGTGCTGACCCGCTTTGGGCTGGGGCTTTGTTGGCAGGCTCGCTCGCGCTCTTCCTCGGGTGCAGTAGTTCCGGCGGAGCGCATTCCGCTGCGGATGCCGCGAAGAAGGACGCGGCCGCCGATGTCGCTGGTGCGGGCGATGGAGCTGGCGACAGCGCCGGCGATGCCGCCAGCGAGGCAAACAGCGACGTGCAAGCCGACACCGAAAGCAACGCACAAGACGGTGCCGTGCAAGATGCGGAAGATGTCGAAAGCGACGCACAAGACGATGCCACGGGCGATGTCGAAGGCCAGGACGACGCCGCGGACGCCGTCGCGGACGACGTCGCAGACGACGTGCAACTCGATGCGAGTCCGACCATGGAAATCGATGCGGGCGTGGCCACCAGCGACGATGCGGGCACGGACGACGGAGTCGACGCTGGCGGGAGCGTAGTCATCGATGGCGGCGAGGACACGAGTGGTAATGCCGGCAACGACGTGGGCACCGACGCGGGCAGCGCGGGCATTGATGCCGGAAGAGATGTCACACCCATCACTCCGGCGATTCCGTCTACGGATGGCGGGGTCTACAACTACGTTGCCGGAAACATCGTGTTCGCGGTCGATTCCACTACAGCGGCCCGCATCGTCACCTATTCGCTCGCGGGTCACAACATCGTCACCACCACGGCCACGGATGCCACCAACTACGGCTCCACCTTCTGGCCAAGCCCGCAGAGCGTTTGGAACTGGCCGCCTCCGTGGGAGCTCGACCCTGGTCCCTACACCGGCTCGGCAAGCGCGGGCGTTCTCTCCCTGACCAGCACCACGTCGAGCACCCTGGGCCTGGCCATCACCAAGGCCTTCACAGTCGACCGCAACACCGGCAACGTCGTCATCCAATATGGCCTCGTGAACAAGGGCACGCAGGCGAAGTCCTTCGCGCCCTGGGAGATCACGCGCGTGGCGGCGGGCGGTCTGACGTTCTTCCCCATGGGCGAGGGTTCGCCCAGCAAAGGCACCATGGATCTCCTTAAGCTGACGATTCTCGACGGCGTGGCGTGGTTTGCCTACGATGCCAAGGTCATCGCCAACGATCAGAAAGTATTCGCCGACGGCTCCGAGGGGTGGATCGCCCACGTCGACGGCGACCTTCTGCTGGTGAAGTCTTTCACCGACATCACGCCGGCCCAGGCCGCGCCCGGCGAAGCCGAGATCGAGCTCTACACCAACGCGGCCCACACCTATATCGAGGTCGAGAACCAGGGCGCCTACGCCCCCATCGCCCCGGGCGCCAAGTCGTTGTGGACCGTGCGCTGGTTCTTGCGCAAGCTCGACGCCTCGGTTTCGGTCAGCGCGGGCAGCGCGGATCTGCTGGCCATCGTGCGGGCATTGGTCGGCGGATAAAACGATCTACGACAAAAACAAAACGGGCGCCTTGAGGCGCCCGTCGGTGGTCGTGCGAAAGAAAGGTAAGGACTACTTGGCGGCTTCCTGGATACCGCGGGCGGCACCGGCCACGCCCGATCGAGAGGACATGTAGTCGTTGACCGCGGTGAGGAATAGCTCGAGGTCTTCCTTCTTCTTGCCCTTGCGCGACTTCTTGCCACAGCTTTCCCAGGCCTGTAGCTGGCGCATGTCGTCCTCGACGAACTGCTTGCGCGAGTTCTTCCAGGTCGGGACCGACTTGGGATCGACCTTCGCTTCTTTGTCCGCGACAACCAGCATGGGGCCGCAGTCCTTGCGCACGCGATCCATGAACGCCACGGGATCCTTCTTGAAGCACGCGTCGCTCATGAATTCCAGGACCTCTTGCGTGTCCTTCATCTTGGCCAGGCCGGGGATGGCGCAGTAGAGGAACTTTTCATAGGCCGCGGTCTCGGCGGTCAGGTCGGGAGTGGTGTGCCAGGCCGTGCCCAGCTCTTGGATGAGTTGGTCGGTGTCCTTGGTCCCCCCGCGCGCCTTGATCTTCTCGGCGTAGTCCTCGAGGCCGGACTGCAACTTGGGCAGCGCCTCGCGGTACTTGTCGATGGGGCCGGCGAGCTCGGTGGGGGCGTCGCGCAGACCGCCGAAGGCCTGGCGGGCGCGTTCGATCTTGGGAATGCACTCGGTGGTGAGGTAGTCGGCGAAGGTCTTTTGCTGGGTGAAGTAGGCGGCCTCGATGCGCTGCTGGAACTGCTCGCCCTTTTGGAACATACCGATGTCCACTTCACTGGCCATCACGCAGTTCCAGAACGCGCCGGTCTCGCGCTTTTCCAGCTCGACGAATTTTTCGGCGAAGTTGAGCTTCTCTTGCGCGGCGGCCTTGCGGTTGCGGTCTTGCATCTGCTTGAAGATGACGAAGCCGATGACGATCAGGGCGGCGCCGCCGATGATCAAGCGATTGCGCCTGCGGATGGCCTCGCGGGCAGCCATTTGCCGGGCATATTCCTCGACGCTGTCTATTCCACCCAGGCCACCGGGCGCTCCGCCGGGGTAGCCGGGCACGGCCGCCGGAAGGGGCGTGCCACACTGGGAGCAGGTCGTTGCGCTGGGTAGATTCTGGTGTCCGCATTTTGGACAGGAAACCATCGTGCTCTCCTTTGTTCAACGCGGCGCAACGGGCGCCGCAAGGCTAGCCCTTTTTAACAGATTGCTTGGAAAACACGGCCCAAGATTTTAGATAGTCGAACGCAACCTGAAGCTGATAGTCGGAAAGGCGCTTGACCTCGATGGGCTTTTCACCCTGTTCGTTGCGCAGATGGCGATCGAAGTTGCGCTCTCGCGGCATTTCGCCGTCGGCGACATCCGCGGGCGGCGCGGTCGCGTCGACGATGATGTTGGGCATGATGCCCTGGCCTTGGATCGAGCGGCCGCTTGGCGTGTAGTAGCGCGAAACCGTCAGCTTGAGCCCGCACGGCTTGGCCCCGCAGCCGTCGACGGTCATGACGGTCTGGACCGAACCCTTGCCGAAGGTCGTGGTGCCCAGCACCACAGCGCGTTCGTGATCCTGAAGCGCGCCGGCCAGGATTTCGGCGGCCGACGCCGTGGCCCCGTCGACCAACACGACCATCGGGAAGCCCAGCCAGGTGCCGCGGCTGTGTGCCATCTGGCGATCCATCTCCTTGCCCGCCTTGCCCACGGTGCGCACGATGAGCCCTTCGGCCAAGAAGCGGTCGGCGACCTTCACGCCCTGGTCGAGCAGCCCACCGGGGTTGTGGCGCACGTCGAGGATGATGCCCTTGATGCCGCCGGTCTTCTCGGTCTGCTTCTGGATGTCTTCCAAGCCCTCAAGGACCTTAGCGTCGGCGATCGACGAGAACACGCGCAACTTGATGTAGCCGTAGCCCTCGGCCAACATGCGCCATTCCACGGCCTTGACCTCGAATTTTTCGCGCTTGATGTGGAAGGATAGGGCGCGACCGCGCCGGCTGATGGCGAGCACGACCTCGCTACCGGCCGGTCCCTGGATGCGCGTGATGGCGTCGTTCCAGTCGAGCGGACCCGCCTCGACCCCGTCGATGCGATCAATGACATCGCCGGTTTCGATGCCGGCGCGCCAGGCCGGCGAGCCTTCGATAGGCGACACGACGACGAATCCGCGCTTGCGCTTTTCCAGGTCGATGCCGATGCCGGTGATCTCGGCGTTGCCTTCTGTTTCTTGCTTAAGCTTCTCGTATTCGTCGGGATCCATGAAGCGCGAATGCGGATCGAGAACCTCGGTCAGCCCGCGGGCGGCGCCGTACATCAGCTCGTTCTCGGAGATGTCCTCGACGTAGTTGTTCTCGATATACGAGAGCACCTTGGTGAAGATGGTCAGCTTATGGTACGGGTCGAACCGGCCGGCACGAAGAGGGCGCGCGACCATCATGCCGCCGGCAAAGGCGGCAAGGGTCAAAAGGGCAGGGACGAGCAGGCCGGAAAAACGACTGCGTTTCATGGCCGGGCATTATGGCATGCCTGCGAGGCGGACGTGATCCTGCCTTCCAGCGATCCGCTTCAGCGCCGTCGGAGGTGAAGCGCGAGGTCGCACAGGGCGCGGAGCTCTGCGAGGCGCCTGGCCACGGCGGTGGCGAAGGGCGCGTTGGCGGTCCGCGGTCGGTCGGCCAGCCTCCATCACCCGACTCCAACTTCTCCAAGTCAACGAGATCCTGGTTTCGCCCTGCCATCCTCTTCATGGCGAGAAGCACCTCACGGTTCTTGGTGGACCGGGTGGCGCCGTGGATGGTTACCGCCACCCCACCGCAGATGGCGTAGCGGATCTGCGCGCGCCTCAGCGTGGCGCACACGGCGTGGAGCTCGGTAACCAGGTTCACGAATTCAGATTACCACGCGGTGAAGCGGCAGCTCGGCGTTCAAGGCGCTACTCTCGAATGGGCCGAAAAACGTGGAAAGCGGCCACTGGTTCACCCAGGAGGTGGTGACCACTCTGGAAAAATGGCCAATGGGTGGACCCGGCTTTGCCCAACAATTCGGAGATGACGCGATGACTGGCGGAATTGCTGGAGCGGAATTGCTGAGGAGAAGTGATTATTGGGCAATCGTTGGCGCATTGCGCGTTCTCGCTTCGCAGAACGGCGCGTGACTGGTACGCTCGTGCCGTGGAAAAACGTCTCTCACCAGAAAGACGCGTTGAGACCATATCGCTCATTTTCGGCCTTGCCGGGGCTGCTATGGGCGTAGCGATCGAGTCTCAGGCTGGTCCCTGTCTCATTGTCTTGGACTGCATCCTCTACGCCGTATCTGTTCTAAAGTATAGGTCATCTGAAAGCTATGTAGCCGGCAGGGTTGTCATCGTCGCGGCACTCGGTTGTCTTGGCGTATGGTGGGTAGAGAGAAAGATTTCCGAGAAGAAGCTAGAAGCAAGGGAAGGCGTGCTGGAACCTGGAGGGATGTCGTGTCCTCCAAATGACTGCAAAATTC
>Ga0265342_10002130_pt1 | contig 17450 bp, 16 predicted proteins | sample 4CB327metaG_FD_203125 | JGI IMG/M metagenome (GOLD analysis project Ga0265342, IMG submission 203125) | Rhizosphere microbial communities from Carex aquatilis grown in University of Washington, Seatle, WA, United States - 4-CB3-27 metaG | ecosystem: Host-associated > Plants > Roots >...
GACCTGGGACGCCCTTGGCGTGAAGGAGACGTCCGCGAAGATGGAGGCCGCCGGCTACGCCGTGCCCGGCTGGGTGCGCCAGCAGATCGCGGCGCAGGGCGAGGGCATGCGGTTCTACCGGCAGGAACGTCCCGGCAAGCTCGCGCAGCTGGGCATGCGCGGCGGCTTCACCCCGGTCCCGACCGACCCGCGCGAGCTGTCGCTGGACGTCGTGCGCGCCGGCGCCGGCACCGGAAAGGGCGAGGTCGAGCGCAACGGCAGCGCGTCGGTCCTCGACCTCGGCGACGGCGTCTTCTGCCTCGAGTTCCACTCGAAGATGAACGCCATCGACCCCGACATCGTGTCGATGATCTTCAAGGCCGTCGACCGGGCCGAGCGCGACGGCGTCGGCCTCGTCGTCGGCAACGACGCGCCCGAGGTCTTCTCGGCGGGCGCGAACCTGTTCTCGCTCATGGTCGCCATCGGCCAGAACGACATGGCCGGCATCAACCAGATGCTGGAGCAGTTTCAGAACGCCTGCCAGCGCATGCGCTACGCGCGCGTGCCGGTGGTCGGCGCGCCGTTCGGGCTGGCGCTGGGCGGCGGCGCCGAGGTCGTGCTCGGCTGTCAGACCATCCGCGCCGCCACCGAGCTCTACATCGGCTGTGTCGAGGTCGGCGTCGGCCTGATCCCGGCCGGCGGCGGCTGCATGGAGCTGGCGGCGCGCGCGGCGGCCCGGGCCACGGACGATCCCTACTTCGATCTGCTGTCGCTGGTGCGCGTGCCGTTCGAGATGCTGGCGCGCGCGCGCGTGTCGACCAGCGCCGAGGAGGCGCGCGACATGGGTTACCTGCCGGCCACCGCCACCACGTCGATGTCGCGCGAGACGTTGCTCGGCGACGCCAAGCAGGTGGTCCTGGGCCAGGCGCGCGCCGGCTACCGGCCGCCGCCGCCGCGCCGCATTCGCGTCATCGGCGAGTCGGGGGCGGAGACGATCATGCTGACCATGAAGAACCTGGTCGGCGCGCACCAGATCAGCGAGCACGACGCCAAGATCGGCAACGCGCTGGCGCGCGTGCTCGGTGGCGGCAGCGTGCCGGCGGGCGCGGCGGTGAGCGAGCAGGCGATCCTGGACCTCGAGCGTGAAAACTTCCTGTCGCTGTGCGGGGAACCAAAGACCCGCGAGCGCATCCAACACATGCTGACCACCAGCAAGCCCCTGAGGAACTGACCATGCGCGACGTCGCCATTCTCTCGGCCGTGCGGACCCCGATCGGGCGCGCCCCCAGGGGCAGCTTCCGCAACACCCGTCCCGACGACCTCGGCGCGGCCGTGGTCAAGGAGTCGCTGCGCCGCGCGGGCGTCGACCCGGCGGCGATGGAGGACCTGGTCATGGGCTGCGCCTCGCCCGAGAGTGAGCAGGGCCTGAACGTCGCGCGCAACATCGGCTTCCTGGCCGGATTGCCGGACGAGACGCCGGCCATGACCATCAACCGGTTCTGTTCGTCGGGATTGCAAGCGGTGTCGATCGTCGCCGACCGCATCGGCGCGGGCGCGATCGACGCCGGGATCGCCGGCGGCGTCGAGTCGATGTCCATGATCCCGATGGGCGGCAACAAGGTGTCGCTGAACCCGACGCTGGTCGAGACGATGCCCGACGCGTACATCCCGATGGGCAACACCGCGGAGAACGTCGCGCGCCGCTTCGAGGTCAGCCGCGCCGACCAGGACGCGTTCGCGCTGCGCAGCCACCAGCGAGCGGTCGCCGCCTGGGCCGCGGGCAAGTTCACCGACGAGATCCTGCCGATCCCGACGCGGGTGTTCGAGGACGGCGCGTGGCGCAGCGTCACCGTCGAGCGCGACGACGGCCCGCGCGCCGACACCTCGCTGGAGAAGCTGTCGGCGTTGAAGCCGGCGTTCGACCCGACCGGCAGCGTGACGGCGGGCAACTCGTCGCCGCTGAACGACGGCGCGGCGGCGGTTGTGCTGATGGCGGCCGACAAGGCGCACGACCTGGGCAAGGTGCCGCGCGCCTACTTCCGCGCGTTCGCGGTCGCGGGCGTGCCGCCCGACATCATGGGCATCGGTCCGGTGCCGGCGATCCGCAAGCTGATGGCGCGCACCGGCCTCGCGATCAAGGACATCGACATCTTCGAGCTCAACGAGGCGTTCGCATCGCAGGCGCTCTACTGCATCCGCGAGCTCGGGCTCCCCGAGGACCGCGTCAACGTCAACGGCGGCGCGATCGCGCTCGGGCATCCGCTGGGCGCGACCGGCGCGCGCCAGATCGCCACCGCGCTGCACGAGCTGGAACGCCGGAAGGGCCGCTACGCCGTGATCAGCATGTGCGTGGGCGGCGGCATGGGCGCGGCGGGTCTCATCGAACGCGCCTGAGCAGCGCTGTCGCGCGCGGGCGGGTGTGAATCACGCGCGTTCTGGGCGCGGTGCGGTTACTATCGCCGCATGCTGCGAAATGGCCGCGCGGTCGCGAGCGTTGCGTCGCTGAATCGGATCGCCGTCCTGGCGCTGGGGTCGATCGCCTTCGCCGGCGCGGGCTGCCATTCCTCCTCGCCCGGAGCGCCGGGAGGCGGCGGCGCCGGCGGCAACACGCACGGCGATGCCGGCAGCGATGTCGCGACCAGCGGCGCCGGCGGCGGAGGCGGAACCGCCACCGACGGTGGGACGGGAACCGGCGGAACCGGGGGCAGGAGCGGCGACGCCGCGACGACCGGCGCGGGAGGCGCGGGGACGACCGACGCGGCCAGCGACGTGTTCGGCGCCGGCTGCAATACCCTGGCAACCGGTGCGGCCGTGACCGTCACCTGCGCCCCCGACGGGGGCGTCGCGCCGGCGCCAACCGGCGGGACGATCGTGCCCGGAACCTACACGCTCACCGCGCTCACTCAATACGGCTCCTGCGCGCCGGTGTCCGCGGCGCAGACGGTGGTGATCACGGCGAACACGGTCGAGACCGTGGTCGACTCGGCGCTCACCGGCCTGTCCCGCGAGAACGCGACCTACGTGCTCTCGGGAAACGACGTGATCGAGACGTGGACCTGCCCCGCATCGGTCACGCCCACCACGAATACCTTCGGGTTCAGCGCGACGACGGCGGCGGGAGTCACCACGCTGACGTTGATCTCCGGGGACACCACCGCCGCCAACGTCGGCGTGTATACCAAGCAGTGAGCACCGCAACCGCGCGCGCCGCGCTGGGCGCCCTCCTGGCGGTCGGCCTCGGCTGCGGCTCGTCGGCGTCGACGCCCGGCGCCGCGGCGGATGCGGCGGACGCACTCGCAGGCGCGGACGCCGCGCTCGACGCAGGCGCGGACTCGCTCGACGGCGGCGAATGCAACGCGATTGCGCAACTCGGCGACCCGGTGACCACGAGCTGCGATCCGGGCGCGCCGCCCGCCATGACCGGTGGGACGATCGCCGACGGAACCTATCTCCTCACCGAGAGCCACTTCTTCGGCAACTGCGACGAGAGCGTGCTGAGCGAGACGCTGGTCGTGTCGCAGGGGACGGCGCAATCGATCACGACCGACGCGACGACCGGGATGGCGTCGCGTCGCAACCTGATCATCGCAGCGACCAGCGGCGCTTCGACCTTGACGGAGACGGAGACCTGCCCGACCAACCTGGTCGCCACGGTTGGATTCAGCGCCACGGCAATCGTGGTGACGATCCGGATGGCCAACGCGCTCGGCACCCGCGTGTCGACGTTCACGCTCCAGTGAACGGCGCCGTGTGAAGCCACGCTGAAATTCGTCGCGAACGCGCAACCGGCGTTCGCGCGCGACGATAAGGGAGGGTGCCCTCCCCTTCTTTGGATCCCGCGCGGTCTTGCTGGTCGGGCTTGCTGGTCTGCGCTGCGCTGTGCGCGCCCGCGGGCGGCTGCGTCCCCGCGCCGGCGGACTCGTCGCGATCGGCGTCGCCGCCCGCGCCTGCGCCCGGCAGCGCAACGTTGCTGCTCGAGCCAGACGCCGGCGCCGCGCCGGTGCTGTCGTTCATCCGGGGCGCGCAGCGATCGATCGCCATGGAGATGTACCTGCTCACCGACGACGACGCGATCCAGGCGCTGGCCGACGCGCGCACGAGCGGGCGGGCGGTGCAGATGATCCTCGAGCCGCACCCTTTCGGCGCCGACGGCGCGAACCAGGCTGCGTGGGATCGCCTCGCGGCGGCGGGCGTTGACCTCGCCTGGGCCAGCCCGCGCTTCGCTCTCACGCACGCCAAGATCATCATCGCCGACGGCAATCGCGCGCTGGTGATGAGCCTGAACCTGACCCACGCCGGCCTGACCGCCAACCGCGAGTACGCGATCGCCGACACCGACGGACGCGATGTCGGCGATGCGGTCGCGATCTTCGCCGCCGATCGCGTGGCGAGCGCCGCGCCCGCACCGTCGGCGCAGGGGCGATTGCTGGCGTCGCCGGCCAACGCGCGGGCGCGGCTCGCGGATCTGATCGCGGGCGCACGGCGGTCGATCGCCATCGAGATCGAGGAGCTGTCCGACAGCGCGGTGGTGGATGCGCTGGTCGCAGCGGTCACGCGCGGGGTGGCGGTCAGCGTCGTGCTGCCCGGCGCGAACCGATCGGCGGGGACCGACGCCGCGGCCGGCTCGTTGACAGCCGGCGGCGCGTCGGTGCGCGCGCTCGCAACGCCGACGGTGCACGGCAAGGCTATCGTCGCCGACGGTGTGCAGCTCTACGTCGGCTCGATCAACCTGACGGCGGCCTCGCTCGACCAGAACCGTGAATTCGGCCTGCGTCTGGACGACCCCGCGATGGCCGCACGTGTCGCCGCCACGATCGCCGCCGACTGGGCCCGCGCGGCCGAGCTTTGACCGTGAGCGAGCGACGGATCGCCGCGGTATCATGAGGACATGTCGGACGACAAGCCGCGCGATCGCCACGCCTATCTCGAAGAGCAGATCGAGCGCCAGAAACGCGGCGAACCCATCGACGTCGACTGGGTCCGCGCCGAGCTCGAGCGGGTGCGCCAGGAGTCACAAGAGAAGGTCGCGAGCTCACAGCGCCGGCTCCGCTGGCTGACGGTGGCGATGGCGGCGCTGTTCGTGATCTTCTGGCTCGCCGGCAACCTGGTGGCAAAGAAGGATCCGTGGGCGATCGCGCCAGTGGTGCTGATCATCGGGCTGGCCGTGTGGGCGGTGCGGAGGTACCGCAAGAAGTAAAGGGGCGCTCCTCTCCCGCTACTTCCGCTTGCGGGCGAGGTAGTCCCGCAGGGCGACGGCGTTGTTGTGGGCGGCGTCCCTGGCGGCGAAGAGCAGCGTGACGCGGCCTCGATGGGCGAGGTCGGCAAGGGGGCTGGCCGCGCCGGTCGCGTCCAGCTCGCGGTGATAGCGGCGCTGAAATTCGGGCCAGCGCGCCGGATCGTGGCCAAACCAGGAGCGCAGCGCCGTGGTGGGGCCGACCTCCTTGAGCCAGGCGTCGACGCGCGCGTCGGCCTTGCTGATCCCGCGCGGCCACAGGCGGTCCACCAGCACGCGCGTACCATCGCTCCTCGCAGCTGGGTCGTAGACGCGCTTGATGGCGATCGCATTCGTGGGTGTCGATCTCGACAGGCGCGAGCGGGCCCTGCGGCTCGCGCCCGCGGGCTCCTTGGTCTCGCGCGTGCGGGCGCTTCGCGTCGCTTGCCAGCCGAAGCGCGCCAGCGGAACCGCGCGGCCGGCGAAATCGACGCCCTCGCGCCGCAGCAGCTCTTCTTGTAGTCCTTCGTGGTCGAGCAGATCGCCGCGCAGGCTGATCATCCCCTTGGCGTTGACCACGCGGTGCCAGGGGACGTCGCGCGCGTCGTCCAGCTCGCGCAACGCGCGGCCGACCAGCCGCGCCCGCCGCGGCAACCCCGCGATCTCCGCGACCTGGCCGTAGGTCGCGACCCGCCCCTTCGGGATGCGCGACACCACGTCGTAGATGCGTTCGAGTGAGCTCGATGCGTTCGGCATCGCGGCCTCGCTACGGCCCCGCGCTCAGCGAACGCAGCACGCGCTGGAGGGCATCGCGGTTCTCGCCGACCTCCAGATCCAGGTACTGGCGGACGGTCGCGGTGATGTCGTCGCCCGAGAAGTTGGCCAGGCTCTTCTGCGCGGTGCTGCGCAGCGCGCCGGTCTCGTGGCGCAGGGTATCGAGCAGGAACAGCCCGGCCTCGAGCGAGCCGAGCTCGCCGATGGTCTCGAGCGCGGCGATGCGGATGTTCTCGTCGGAGAAGTCGCGGAAGATCTGGGTCAGCGGATCGTAGCCGTCGCGGAAGCGCAGGCCGCGCAGCGCGCGCAAGGCTTCGATGTGCACCGGCGCCGCCGCGTCGGACAGCCCCTTGCGCACCAGGCTGAAGCTGCGCTTGCAGTAGACCTGGCCCACGCCGCCCATCACCGCGGCGCGCACCTGGGGCGACGCGTGCTCGAACAGCCGTTCCAGCGGACGCAACACCTCGTAAATCTGGATACGCCCGAGCGCCAGCGCCAGATCGGCCGCCGCGCGCGGGTCGTCGCGCGAGAACCCGGGCGCCGTGCACAGCAACAGCGCGCGCAACGCCAGCCGCGAGAACCGCGCATGATCGGTGCGCTCGACGACGATGCGCGCCAGCACACCGATGGGATCGCCGTCGAGCTCCCACTCGACCAGGTCTTGCCGCCAGATGTCCTGGTAGGCGCCGGGGCGGCGCAGGTACTCGGGAAACGGCACCGCGGGCGGCATCTCCACCACCGGCCCGGCGTAACGCACGGCCAGCGCGCGATAGCGCGTCCGCTTCTTTGCCGACAGCGGCAGCGCCGCGAGCGCGGTGTAGAGCCGCGCGCACAGCGGCAGGTCGCCGAGGGCGCTGGCCGCGTCGATGCCCGCATGCAGGGCGTTCTCGGAGAGATCGGTCGGACCGCCCGCCGCCTCGTTGTGGCGCGCCGTCTCCGCCCACAGCTCGGCCGCGCGCGCGAGGTAGTGCCGGTCGTAGACCAGCCCCGCCTTGACGCTGTAGTCGGCCGCCTCGCGCGCCAACTGCGCCGCCGCGTACCACTCGTGCTGCTCGACGGCGTAGGACAGAAAGTCGTCGTAGTACTGCAGCACATAGAACTTCTGGTCATCGCTGGCCAGGATCCGGATCCCGTTCAGGTACCCCTCGGCGACGTTCTCGAATGAGCCGGTGTCCTTGCCCAGGCGCAGCAGGATGCTGTAGCAGTCGAACGCGCGCTCGCGCTCGCCGCGGCTCTCGAAGTCGTCGGCCAGGAGCTCGAGCAGGCGCTGGGTCACGGTCAGCTCGCGGTCGGCGCCCGCGCGATCGTTGGTGCGCAGCAACGCCTCGCCGAGGTTGAAGTGCGCCAGCGCCGTCTCGTAGGGCACGCCGGCCAGGCGCGGGTCGCGCACCACGCGCTCCCACTCGAGCCGGGCCGCCGTATGCGCGCCCGCTGTCTCGAGCTCGACCGCCGCCAGCGCCGGGTGGCCCGCCTCGGCGAGCACGCGCGCCGCCTCGCCGTGCCGCCCCTGGCGAGACGCGCACAGCGCCCACTCGAGCGGCCGCTCTTCGACGGGGAACAGGCGCTGCGCCTCGGCGAACCGGCGCAGGCCCAGCAGCACGTAGCCCGCTTCGCGGTTGCGGCCCAGCACCTGGTACGACGCCAGCGCGCCCTCGAGCCAGCTTTCGTAGAGGCCGGGCTCGAAGACCGACACCTTGACCAGCAACGATGCGTAGAGTCCCAGCGCCTCGCGCGCGCGGCCCGCGCGCAGCGCACGATCGGCGCGGTCTTTTATGTCGATCTCCTCGCGCGTCGCCATTACTGCACTAGCGCGCGGCCCCTGGACCGGCGCGCCCGCCCCGGCTGCACGACCCGCGCTCAACCACTGGCCACGTCCTCGACGATCTCCAGCGCGCGCCGCCGCTTCTCGGCCGCGCGCGACAGCGACTCGGCGGTGACGACCTGGTAGCGATTCAGCTTCGTCAGGTACTCGAGATCGATCGGCTTCGAGGGCAAGATGAAGATGCCGTAGAGGTACGCGTCGCGCGCGAGCGCTTCCACCGTCGGCGTCGGGATGTGGCACTCGGCGTGGGTGATGAACGTCAGCGCCACGTCGCGCCCCTGCTCGCGGCGCAGCCGGCCGACTTCGGTCGCCAGCTCGGCGAAGACGCGCGCGTAGTTGCGCCCGCGCTCTGAACGGAACGACAGCAGCCGCGGCAGCTCGCGCCGCGCGGACGTGCCGACGTCCAGCCGCTCGTGCAAACGGCTGTCGAAGAAGCGCACCCAGACCTCGCCTCCCAGCAGCGAAAACTTCTTCGACAGCGCCAGCGCCAGCCCGCGCGCGAAGACCTGGCGCGCGCCGCGCATCGACGCGCTGGCGTCGATCAGCATGTAGTGCAGCTTGCGCCCGGTCTCGTGTTGCCGCTCGTGCCCGTAGTAGAGCAGGTCGTCGGACAGCGCCTTCTGCGTGAAGATCTCGTCGTCGTGCGCCAGCTCGCCGGGCAGAAGGCCGTCCAGGTTGCCGCGCCGCTCGACCGACGCGTAGCCGTCGATGGAGAAGCGCTGCGCCGCCGGCCGCCGCTTGGTCTCCAGCAGCGACGGCAGGAGCTGCAGCGAGAAGTCGACGATGTCGGCGGCGCCCGACGTGCTCACGACCTGGTAAAGGTCGGCCAGATCCGACACCCCGGCCTGGAACGAGAACAGCCCGAGCAACCGCAACACACCGGCGTCGATCTGATCGAGGCGCGCGAGCACCGCGCGCTCGTGCTCGATCAGGCGCTGGATGAAGGGCTGGCTCCAGGACGGGTCCAGCTCGCGCGCCTGCGCGGCCCAGTCGCCGTCGTACGCGGGTGAGCTCATCGGCAGCTCATGGATGTCGACCGACGTGCGCGGGCGCCCGTTCCAGCGCAGGTACACGTCGGAGAGCAGCCGCGCCAGGATGACCGCCACCGTCTCATCGCGCAACGGAGCCGTGCCGAGGTCCTGGATCACCTCTGACGCGGCCAGCCCCGCAAGCAACCCCCGGTAGCGGGCCATCCCAGGGTAGGGGGTCGACCGCACCACCTCGCGCCGGCTGCCCTCGCGGTTGCGCGACAGCAAGAGGCCGAAGTCGTGAACCACGACGAGCGGCACGCGCAGCCCCAGGCGCGCCAGCATGTTCCACCACGACGCGGCCGCGATCGCCTCCATCGAGCCCGCCGGCTGAACGTGCGAGAGCGTCAGCGTCGCCAGCTGCCGCCGGAGCTCGTTCTCGGCGAGATCCGTCTCGGGGGCCATCCCACTAGCGTAGCTGGAGATCGCCCGGAGCCCAAGGTGTGTCCGCGTCATTGTCTTGCCCCATCCTGGCGCCAACTCCACGATCGCACCGTTTCGTGCGACCCTGGCGCCCGCTACCGTGGGTGGGTTGGTCGAGCTCGCCGGGAGAGGTCTGGAACGCCGCCCAAGACCGGTACCTGGGCGGGTCGAGGCCACGCGCGCCGCAGTGGGGCTCGCGACCGCTCTGCTGGGCTGCGCGGGGCGCCACCGAGCTGCGAAGAATGCGTCGGGCGCCGCGCAATGCGCCGCCGACCAGCAGGCGTTCGCTGCACGAATCGCGCGCGAACGAGACGAAACGCCGCGCGTCCCCGACGCCGCCGAGGTCGCACGCTTCGCCTTCCCGGCGACGGCTCCGCGACGAAGATTCCGGTGATCGGGCTGGCCTCGGCCTCGGAGACGCAGCAATACCTCGACCCTTGCTTCAACGGCGTCTACGTTCCCGACCTGCTCTACGAGCCGCTCGTCGTGCGGGGAACCGGGCCGCGCGGCATCGAAGACGAAATCGCCCGCCACGAGCGGGCGCACCATGCCATGCGCCTCGCCCTCACACCCGCGCGAGCTCGATCAGCTCGACTTCGCATTCGGGAGTGATGCGCGCCAGGCGGCCGGCGTCGGGATCGAACGACAGGGCCTTGGCGTACAGGTATTGCGACTCCGCCTGCAGGTCCTTGCGCGGCAAGAGCAGCACGCCGTCAGCGAAACCGACGGCGACCGCCAGCGATGTGCCCATGATCGGATTGCGGACGCCGAGCACGCGATCACAGGCGACCTGCTCGACGACCTGGCCGTCGACGATCCGGCGCACCGTCAGCGCGCGCTGTTCGCTGCCGGGTTTGGGTCCACTCGTGCCCTCGTAGACCAGGATGTCGTCCCAGCCGCATGGGCCGATGGCCAGGTCGGCGCTGCCGCGCGAGGCGGCCGCCCGATCGAGCAGTTCGTTCATCTTCACGCCGCCCGCCTTCAACGTGGCGGTGTCGACGAGAAAGTGCGCCCAGTACGGCGACATGAACGCGTGGCCGAGCAACGCGACCCGGTCGCCTTCACCGACGGCGATCACGCTCGCCGACACGAACGCGCGCCCGGCTTCGCGCCTCACGCGCGTGAGCAAGTTCCCGTCGGGCAGGCCGAGGAGATCGAGGATCCCGGGCCGCGGCGCGCTGATCAGCACGTCGCCACCGTCGAGCGTGCCGAACGCGCACGAGAAGCGCTCCGGCCGCGCGACGTGCGCGAGCGGTTCGAGCTTCTCGGCGTCGCGCACCTCGTACCAGTTGCCAGCTTCGCTGCCGATCAGCAGATACCGGCGGCTGGCCGACAGGCGCATGGTCTGCGGCTTGTAGCCGAGCGGCCGCACCTCCCGCACACGCGGGCGATCGTCGTCGAGAGAGAACGACATGAGAAGGTCGCGCCCCTCGAGCACGGCCAGCCGATCCAGCCGATACGCGACCAGCCGGGGCCACACCATGCGCACCCCTTTGATCGGCAAAGGCTTGAGGGTCGCAAGCGGCACGTCCGACATCTGGAGATGGTGATGGTAGCATGGGCGAATGGCTAAGATGATGCTTGGTGAGCTGCTGGTCACCGCGGGTCTGGTCAGCGAGGAGCAGGTGCTTGCAGCGCTGCGCGCCCAGCGCGGCACCGGCATGCCCCTCGGCAGCTATCTCGTGCGCAGCGGGATCCTCGCCGAGACCGAGCTCATCAGCGTTCTCAGTCAGCAACTGGACGTCGCGATCATCGACCTCGACGCGGTGTCGCTGCATGACGACGCGGTGAGAAAAGTGACGCCCGAGTACGCCCGCGCGAACGTGATCATCCCCTTCCGCATGGATGCGCGCACGCTGCTGATCGCGACCGCCGACCCGACGCGCGAGGAGGTGCTGGACCACATTCGCGTGTCGAGCCACTGCGACGCGAAGTTCATGCTGGCGTCGCCGGCGTCGATCGAGCGCGCGCTCGAGCGCGCCTACTCGACGGGCGCGCCGAAGAAACCGCGCGACACCGCGCTCGTTTCGATCAGCCTCGACGCGCGCATCGAGCGGCTCGAGACCGCGGTCACCGCGCTCATCGACCTGCTCGTCGGCCACGAGCTCGCGGAACGCGACGATTTCCCGACGCTGAAATAGCGCGGGCTAGCGCGTTTTCCGCAACAGCAGCAGATGCTCGCGCCGCGGGCGAGCCGCGAAGATCGGCTGCAGGCGGTTGTCGATGACGGGGCGCACCTGCGACGCGCGCGCGATCGGCTCCAGGCCGAGCGGGTGCGACGTGCTCGCGACCGCGTCGGGCGCGTCCTCGGCCTCGCCACCGACGACTCCGTCGCCGACGACCAGCATCGCGTGGCCGCCGGGCGCGAGCACGCGCGCGATCTCACCGATCCAGCGCCGCCGGCTCTCGCGCCACGCGCGGGGGTCGGCGCCCAGGCCGGCGGTGCGCGCGCCGATCTGCGTGTCGCGAAACGACCGGCGCGGCAGCTCCAGCCAGGTGAAGCGCACGTCGTGCTGCGCGGCGTAGTCGTAGGTGCCCGCGTAGGGCGGCGACGACACCACCAGCGCGACCGACGCATCGCCGATGAAGCCGAGATCGCGCGCGTCGCCGAGGTGGATCTCTGGCGTCGGCGTCCCCGCCGGCACGCGCCGCTCCAGCGCCGCCAGTCCGCGCGCCAGCTCGTCGGCGCGGTCGGTGAACAGGCGCGACGGGATGCCGCGGCCGATGCGTTTCTCGGCGCCGTCGCGCGGCGCCTCGGGGCCGGCCTTCATCACCTTGACCAGGATCGACGACAGGCACAGGCGCAGGGCATGTCCCACGTCGTCCTCGGGCGTGTCCATCACCAGCGCGCGCAAGCCCAGCAGCTCGAGCGCCACGTGCGCGTGGAAGCGCTCGAACTCCTTCTTCGCCCAGGGCGGGCTCTCGGGGCGGCGGCGCTTGCGCGCGTGTTCGCCTGATTCCTCGGCGATGTGCGCGGCCTCGGCGCGCAGCCGTTCACGTCCCGCCTCGCCGAGCGTGGTCGTCCGCGCGCGCGCGATCGCAATGCCGAGCGGGCTCGCGTCGACGCCGATCGCGCGCCGCCCGAGGCCCATCGCCTCGACCAGCACGGTGCCGCTACCGCAGAACGGATCGACGACCAGGTCAGCGGAGGCGCTCCAGGTCTTGAGCGCACCGCGCGCGATCGACGGGTGCATGCGCCCGGCGTAGCTGTGGAAGCCGTGGGTCAGCGCGCGCGCCAGCCCGGGATCGACGGCGAGCAGCTTGCCGAGTACCCGCGCTTCCCTGGCGTCGCCGCCGAGCTCGATCGGCCCACCGATCGTCGAGAAGGCGCGCCGCTGCCGCGGCTCCGCGAGGCCCGCAAAAGGGCGGTCGCCCGCGAGGGCGCGGTCGCGGCCCTGGGGACGCCGGCGATCGCCGTTGCGATCGCGCGCGGTCTCGCGCGGGCTGCCAGGGCGCGCCGTCGGGCGCGGCCCCTTCATCCGCTCCACTTCGACGACTCGAACACACCCTCGAGCAGCTTGTCGACCTCGCCGGCCATCTGCTTCGCGGTGTCGGTGCCCAGCGCCTGCAGCGCCGCGCGGATCTCCTGCAAGTTACGCAGCTGCGAGAACAGCTGCACATCGGACAGCGGCTCGCCGCCGAGCAGGATGCCGCGGATCACGCCGAGCTCGGCGAGGATGCCGTCGAGATCGGTCGCGGTCGCGCCGGTCCGCCGATCCTCCGGGTGCTCGCGGTGGTGCTTTTCCAGCGTGGGCCCGATGATGTCCTCGAGCAGCGCGATCTGGTCGACGCTGTTCCAGACGTGCTTGAGGATGAAGAAGTCGCCGTCGTTGGCCTGCGCGCGCCCGTCGAGGATCGCGCTGGCCGCGAACAGCTTCAGCAGCTTGACGACGCGCCGATCGCTGATGCTCACGCCCTCGGACCGGATCTGGAAGATGAAGCCCTTGTAGCGCGCCAGGAACTCCTCGGGGAACTGCAGGAACTGTCCCAGGCGCGCCTGCAGCTTGCGGACCTCCGCCAGCGTCACCAGCGGCTTGGTCTGTACGATGCCGCCCGCGATCTCCGCGATCTCGCCGCGGATACCGCGTTCGACGAGGCCGTGAAAGTGAAAGCTGTCCAGGTTCTCAGACAGGGTTCGCACCAGGAAGCGGTCGAAGATCGCGCCCAGCGCGTCGTCGTTGGGCACCTCGTTGGTCGCGCCGTAGAGCGAGCAGAGCGGCACCTTGATGCTGGCGCTGCCGGTGAAGAATTGCCGCTCGTTGAGGATGCTGAGCAGCGAGTTGAGGATCGCGGAGTTCGACTTGAAGATCTCGTCGAGGAACACGATCTCCGCCTCGGGCAGCATCGCCTCGACGCGCCGGACGTAGCTGCCCTCGCGAAAGGCCTTGATGTCGACCGGGCCGAAGATCTCGTTGGGCTCGGAGAAGCGGGTCAGCAGGTACTCGAAGTAGCGCGCGTCGATCAGGCGCGCCAGGTGGCGCACCAGCGCCGACTTCGCCGTGCCGGGCGGCCCGACGATCAGCATGTGCTCGCCGGCCACCAGCGTGATCAGGAGCATCCGGACCAGCTCTGACTTGTCGAGGTAGCGCTGATCGAGCTCGCGCCCGACCTCGCGCAGCTTGTGGCCGAGGCGCAGGACGTCGGCGTCGACAGGGAGGCCGATCCCCGCCCGAGCGGGATCGCGTGCGGTTTCACTCATGGTCATCGGATGGGTCCACTATAACGCGATAACGAGCGCGTGCCGGAGCGAGCGCATCAAGCCCAGCGAAAGATGCGCACCCCAGCCAAGAAAGAGGCAATCCCCCACCCGGCCATCACGCCCAGCGGCCGCGCCACCGCCGCCAGCGGGGCTCCGTCGATCATCACCGCGCGCAGCGCATCGTTGAGAGCGGTGAGCGGCAGGATCGAGATCAGGGGTTGCATCAGCTCCGGAAAATGCGCTGAGGAGAAGAATACCCCCGACAGGACGAACATCGGCATCATGACCACGTTCATCAGGCCGGAGACGGTCTGGGTGTTCTCGGCGCGGCTCGCGACCAGCACCGCCATCGCGGCGAATGACAGCGCACCGGTCACGGCAACCACCGCCAGTGCCACCGCCGAGCCCGCGAACGCGACGTGGAACGCCAACCGCGCGAAAACCACGATGGTCACGACCTCGAGCGGCAACGCCAGCAGGCGGGCCAGGCACTGCGAGAGCAACAGATCGCGCCGTCGCATCGGCGTGGCCAGCAAGCGCTTGAGCAGCTTGCGCACGCGCATGTTGACGATCACCCAGCCGATGCCCCACATCGATCCCGACATCACATTCATGCCGATGAGCCCGGGGATCAGGAAGTCGATGTAGCGCGTGCCTGGCTCCGTGACCGGATCGTCCTTCACCGCGCGCGGATCGCGCCGGCCAGCCGCGGTCTGCAGCACGCGATCCACCGCATCGCGCGCGGCCTGCGACTCGGCGCGCGTCGGATCGAAGCGGTAGGTGATCGGTCCGGGAGACGCGCCCGGCGCCGGCGGAACGACCAGGAGCGCGATCTTCCCCGAACGTAGCCGCTCGACCGCCGCACGCGGCGCCAGCCGCTCGACGTGCAGATGCGCGGCCTGCAGCGGGGCCTCGACCTCGGCCGCCGCGGCGCCGTCGAGCACGCCGACGAACGCGGGCTCGGGCGTCCGGTTGCGGAACGCCAGGCCCAGCCCCACCGACAGCAGGATGGGAAAGCCGAACACCCAGAACATGGTGCCCGGCTCGCGTACCGTCTCCAGGATGCGCGTCATGGTCAGCTGCGCGAGCGCCGAGTTCTTCAACGTCTCACCCGTCACGCAGGTGCCTCCCGGTCAGCCCGACGAACACGTCCTCCAGCGTCGCCTGTCGCGTGCCCAGGCGCGCCAGCGAGTGGCCCGTGCTCGCCAGATGAGCGATCAGCGCCGGCAGCACGAGATGGGGTTCGGTCACGGTCAGCGACCACGTGCCGGCGTCGCGGCGCACGGCCGTCACCGCCGGCAACGCCCGCAGCGCCCGCTCGTCGGCGTCACCGTCGAGCGTGATTTCGAACTCCACGACATGAGCGGCGCCCAGCGTCGCGATGAGCTCGCGCGGCGATCCCTCGCGGATGATGCGGCCGTGATCGATGATGGCCACGCGATCACACAGACGCTCCGCCTCTTCCATGTAGTGAGTGGTCAGCAATACCGTGCCGCCGCGCGCGCGGTAGTCACTGACCAGATCCCAGACCTGACGGCGCGACTGGGGATCGAGACCGGTCGTCGGCTCGTCGAGGAACAAGATCTCCGGCTCGCCGCACAGCGCGCACGCCAGCGCCAGCCGCTGGCGTTGACCGCCCGAGAGCTTGCTCACCCAGGCGTCGCGCTTCTCGTGCAGCTGCACGACGTCCAGCAGCGACTCCAACGACCGCGAGCGGCGATAGAAGCTGCGAAACAGCTGCAGTGTCTCGCTGACCGACAGGCGATCGGTGAGCCGCGTCTCCTGCAAAGCGACGCCGATGCGCTGGCGCAGCTCCATCTCGTGGGTCCGCCAGGCGAGGCCGCACAGCAACACCTGCCCTGACGTCGGCTCGTTCAGCCCCTCGAGGATCTCGACGGTGGTGGTCTTCCCCGCACCGTTCGGGCCGAGGAGGCCGAAGCACTCGCCACGCGCCACCGAGAGATCGATGCCGTCGACCGCGACCACCTCGCCGCCGCCCGCGCCGCGCCAGCCGCGGCCTCCCGGATAGACCTTGCGCAGGCCTCGACAGACGACCGCCGCGGTGGCGGCACCTTCGACGGCCAGCGGCGCGCTCACGGCTCAGCGATAGGCGGCCGCGGCGCGGCGGCAGAACGCGCAGCTCATGGCGGCGTGTGGATGGCCATAGCCGCTGTTCAACGCGGCGCGCTCGGTCTGCAGGCGCACCAGGACCTCTTCCGGCTCGACTTGCGGGACGAACCAGCTCACGTCGACGACCGGGCCCGACACCGCCGATGGCGGAACCGGCACGGGCGCCCTCGACGCGCCGCCGCCATCAGTGAGGTCGGCCGGCGGCAGCCGCGCTGGGACGCGCCGCACCCTCGTCGCATCGTAAACGATCGACGCGTCGGCGACGGCAGTGAGCGCTACTCCCACATCGGTAACTGTAGCACGCCTGGAGCCGTCCGCCGAATCTCGAGCGTTTAATCGCGTCTCAGAAAATACAATCACTGCCGGACTGCGGCCCGCGAAGCCGTTCGTTACGTTAACGCGGAACGGGACCTCTCTTTTTCCGAGGCGGTCAACCCCGCTTCGTCGCAGCAAAAGGAACCACTCCTATGGGATTCACGGATGAGGGGAATCCGACCGATCGGGATCGGTTTGCGGGTAGCGCCGTCCTCGGGAACAACGACCGGCACCCGGAGCGGACCGCGGACCTCGAGCGCACGCTGGCCGAGGAGCGGCGCCGGATCGAGCAGCTCAGCCTGGCGCTGCACGAGAGCGAAGAGAGCGTGCAGCGCAACGACGCGCTGATCTCGATGGCGACGCACGATCTGCGGTCGCCGCTTGGATCGATCCAGCTCAACATCCAGAGCGTCCTCCACGCGCGCCGGCCGGTGCCGCGCTGGATCCGCTCGCGCCTGGCGCGCGCCGAGGAGCTGGTGCGTCACGCGGCACAGCTCATCAGTGACCTGCTGTCGTTCGAGCGCAGCCGCCTGGTCACCGCCCAGGCGGGCGCCGAGGAGATGGACCTGCACGCGTTCGCGCGCGAGACGATCGGCCTCATGGAAGAGCAGATCCGCGCCGCGAAGTGCGCGGTCTACATCCAGTGCGAGGGACCGATCCACGGCCGCTGGGACAAGGTGTGCCTGGGCCAGATCATCTCGAACCTGGTCGGCAACGCGATTAAGTTCGGCGCGGGGAAACCGCTGGAGATCGCGATCGGCCGCAGCTCAGCCGGGGTGCGCATCGTCGTCAGCGATCACGGCATCGGGCTGGCCGAGCGCGACCACCAGCGGATCTTCGAGCGCTTCGAACAGTTGCAGCCCACGACGGTTCAAAGCGGCGTCGGCCTGGGCCTGTGGATCGTCGCCGAGGCGACCCACCGGCTCAAGGGCTCGGTGCGCCTGCGCAGCGCGCCGGGCGAAGGCTCGACGTTCATCGTCGAGCTGCCGGGCGTTTGAGCGCGCGCGGCGGCGGCGTCACTGGCAGCGGTTCTGGAAGCAGCGGAACGGCGACACGCAGGCGTTGGTC
>Ga0265342_10002131_pt1 | contig 17449 bp, 11 predicted proteins | sample 4CB327metaG_FD_203125 | JGI IMG/M metagenome (GOLD analysis project Ga0265342, IMG submission 203125) | Rhizosphere microbial communities from Carex aquatilis grown in University of Washington, Seatle, WA, United States - 4-CB3-27 metaG | ecosystem: Host-associated > Plants > Roots >...
CCTGGGCTGCGGCTCAACTGAAGGAAGGCAAGCCACCGGAGCCTCCACACGAGATGGCGGTGCTACCAGCCAAGATATTCCGACTCTTCATCCCGGCCTTGTCGGTCGCGCAGTTCAACGAACTTACGACGAAGGATGGCCAGTTTGACGCCGAGGAGCGTAGGGGCATTCTGAAGCTGGTCGAGCAGTTCAAGCTCTCGCCCAAGGCGGTCGTGGGGGCGTTGCCCGCGGCGGACAGACTGCGCCGAGCGGTGCCGGCTCCGTAAAGCGTGGAAGGGCGAGAAGCTCTGATGCCGGGCTGCCTCCTGGAAAACGGGAGGCAGCCGTGTCCAGTCGCGAAGTCCTCAGTGATTCTGCGCCCAAGGAATGATCTTCTCCGTCTTGGCCGTGGTAATTTCTTCGCTGGCAGCCATGCCGCGAACCGGCCGCTTCAACGACAGTGACCTGTCCCATGTGGGCGCGCTGAAGCTCGTGGCTTCTTGGCTGCGTGCTCAGAAGGAACGGCCTGAGGGCAACGACAAGAAACTGCCGGCGGCCGAGGATAGAAACTGGTTCGAGAGTCTGCTTCGTCGCCACTCGCTTGAACGTCTTCCGCAATCGAGTCCTCAGGCAACAATCGGCCGGAGACGTAGGCGCCGGCGTTCGCAGCCATCACCGTTAGATCTGGCTCAAGCACACCTGAAGCGGCATGGGGAGATCGGACACAGGCAGTGCAAGTTATGCGGGGCTGCCTGGGCGATTGTCCATTGCGAGATGGCGCTTCAAGAAGAGATGGGACATCGGCTGCTGGAGGCTCTCGCAGCGAGCAGGAAGAACCTTGAAGCTCCGTTTTCATGGCTGTACACGGCAGCTGCTCGATACGTCCAGTCGAGGATCGCTCGGCCGCGCCGGACGGTGGGCGTTGCGCCTCCACAGAAACGGGTTCCGCGGAAGATTTCGGAGAAGCACTTGCACCTGCTGTTCAAGGAGGTCCGGCTTGCCCTCCGCGGCATTCAGGGACTTGCTCGCTTCATGGCGGACGCTGAATCGAATCTCGCCGCTCGCTTTGTGACGCCGCCATTGCACGAGAATCCAGGCCGCCGACCGCGCGACTACCTGAGAGCCACCATCGATTGCTACTTGTTTCGGCATGGCTGGACGGTGCCTGAAATCTATCTCCTTTACCACCCCAAGAGCCTCGCTTCGCCGCACGTCTGTCGACATCTTTACGACCGCGTGGAGAAAGCTAGGAGGACGGGACGTCCGCCGCTCATCGGGGGCTGGCCGTCCCGTGGAAAACGAGCCGCCCGCCATCGTTCTCGCCCGAAGACGCGGAGCGCTTCCGCTTAAAGCCAACACTCACCTACGGAAGTTTAGGTCATTTAGACGCGCTACCTGTAAGCGGTGAGGCGCGAAACCGTAAGCATGCAAACTCCCCCGAAAAGGGAGCATTCTAGCCGCGACAGGCTCGAAGAAATTCTCGATCTTCTGGCCGATGAAGTCGCAGAGAGGCTGGTCCAACGTGGTACCATTTTGCATGCTGACGGATCGCTGCGCCCAAGAAAGGAAGGCGAAATATGGCGCGACGACCAAAGGGCGAGCGAGTGCTCGGCCCATACAGAGACGGACCCGGATACCGAATCATCATCACTGAGGGGCCAGATCAGAAACGTTGTCTCTACTATGAGACAGAACAGAAGGCAGCGAGGGCCAAGCGCATTGCCGAGCAAGAGATCGTTGAAGTAGCAAATGTCACTGTCAAGGAGGCCATCGAGGCATACGAGATGTTCCAGCGGGCGGAAAAAGGCGACAAGCTGCAGTCTGTACTTGATACCTGCTATCGACTGCGCTTGGTGTTCACGGACGAGGCCGAACTCTTGGCCAACCTGACGCCTGCTCGGTGTCAGGCGCTTGTCGATGATCTGAAGACACGGAAGACGAGGCGTGGAAAGCCCTTCGCCGTTGACTCCCTGAAGAACGTCTTGGCCGAATGCAAGACGTTCATGAACTGGTGCGTGAACAAGAAGAAGTGGCTGAGGAAGAACCCTCTGGTGGGCATCACGATCGAAGGCAAGCGAAAGCATGGCAAGCTTCAGCTCCGCCTCGACGAGGCGCGGCGGTGGTTGGCGAAGGCGATTGAGCTTGCCCAGGCCGGTGGTGCGGGGGCCGTGGCGGCCTTGGTGGCGTTGATCATGGGGTTCAGGTCGAGCGAAATCGTGAATCGAATCGTCCGGGATCTAGATGATGATGGGAAGATCTTGGTGGTCGAGCACGCCAAGACGCCGGCGGGAAATCGGCGGGTTCATGTTCCTGATTTCCTCCAGCCTTTTTTGAAGCAGCTGGCCGCAGGGAAGTCACCTGATGAACGTTTGTTTGGCAAGCACTGGCGCGACTGGGTAAGGAAATGGGTCATGAAGATCTGCCAGGAAGTTGGGGTACCGGAGGCGTGTGCGCACAGCATGAGAGGGCTGCACTCGACACTCGCCATGGAGGCCGGCATGTCCGCCAATGTCGTGGCCGCATCCATGGGGCACGAGTCCGCCAAGACCACGTTGCAAAGCTACGCCAAGCCGGATGGTGTGGCGGCAGGTCGATCGAAGAAGGTGACGGCGGGGCTCATGGGACACTCGCCCAAGGCTGGCATTCGCCGGAATAACGTTCCGGTATCGTTCCGGAGAAAGAAAAACGCCGCCTTGCGGCGGCGTTTTCCCTAACAATATTGTGGAGCTGAACAGGATCGAACTGTCGGCCTCCTGAATGCCATTCAGGCGCTCTCCCAGCTGAGCTACAGCCCCATCGCCCCTTTCGAGGCAGGGAGTAACTACCAGCCGGCCAAGCGGACGTCAACCACAGACTCGCGTGGTCGCGTGGGGGCAGGCGGGCTTTGCCCGACTGCTCCCATCGCGGGAGTTGGTAAGAACCCTCCCAGGGTTCTTACTCTTGAGCTGCGCCTCGTGCCTTGACAGAGTGGGGTAGGGTGGCAGATTGTCACTCCCTTTTCGCGGCGATCCGCGCCGCGAAGGACGAAACATCAGGAGAATCCATGGCAACGATCGATTTCGGTGGAGTCAAAGAAGAAGTCATCACGCGTGAAGAGTTCCCGGTCAAGAAGGCGCTCGAGGTGCTCAAAAACGAGACCATCGCGGTCATCGGCTATGGCGTCCAGGGCCCAGCACAGGCGCTCAACATGAAGGACAATGGCTTCAAGGTCATCATCGGCCAGTCGTCCAAGTTCAAGAAGGACTGGGATCGCGCGGTTCGCGACGGTTGGGAGCCGGGCAAGACCCTGTTCGAGATCGAGGAAGCGGCCGAGAAGGGCACCATCATTCAGATGTTGGTGTCGGACGCCGCGCAAAAAGCCATCTGGCCCGAGGTCAAGAAGCACCTCAAGAAGGGCGACGCCGTGTACTTTTCGCACGGATTCTCCATCGTCTACAAGGATCAGACCGGGGTGATTCCGCCCGCCGATGTGGATGTCATCATGGTCGCGCCCAAGGGCTCGGGCACGTCGGTTCGCCGCAACTTCCTGTCCGGCGCGGGCATCAATTCTAGCTTCGCCGTCGAGCAGGACGCCACCGGCCGCGCCAAGGATCGTTGCATGGCCCTCGGCATTGCGGTGGGATCGGGCTATCTGTTCCCTACCACGTTCCAGAAAGAGGTCTTCAGCGACCTTACCGGCGAGCGTGGTGTGCTCATGGGCGCCCTGGCAGGCATCATGGATGCCCAGTACGACGTGTTGCGCGCCAACGGGCACAGCCCCAGCGAGGCCTTCAACGAGACCGTCGAGGAGCTGACCGAGAGCCTGATTCGTCTGGTCGGCGAGAACGGGATGGACTGGATGTACTCGAACTGTTCGGCCACGGCCCAGCGGGGCGCGCTCGATTGGCGCCCGCGCTTCAAGCAAGCCGTGCAGCCCGTGTTCGAGCTGCTCTATGACCGCGTGTCGTCGGGCAAGGAATGCAAGCGCGTGCTCGAATCCACAGGCGGTGCCGATTACCAGCAGAGGCTCGGCAAGGAGCTGGCCGAGATGGGCAACTCCGAAATGTGGCTGGCTGGCAAGGCCACCCGCTCGCTGCGTCCCCACGAGGCCGCGCGGGTTATCTCGGCCGAGACCAAGGGCACCGGCGGCCGCGGCGAGAATTAGCCAGAAGTTCACCACAAAGGCACAGAGATCACAGAGGACGCGAGGGAAGGGGTCCCGGATCCTGGATCCGAACCCTTCCTTTCTCATCTCTGCGCCCTCTGTGTTCTCTGTGGTTAAATCTTCCCGTGCTTCTCCCCAAGTCCGCGCTCGCATCCAGCATCACCGCGCAAATCGGGCCAACCAACACCGGCAAAACCCATCGCGCGGTCGAGCGCATGCTCACCCACGAAACCGGCATGATCGGGTTGCCCCTGCGCCTGCTCGCGCGCGAGATCTACGACCGGGTCAGTTTGCGGGTGGGCGAGGGCGCGGTGGCCCTGGTTACGGGCGAGGAGAAGCGCATAGGGCCGCGGCCTCGCTACTTCATTTGTACCGTCGAGGCCATGCCCCTCCAGCGTGAAGTGGACTTCTTGGCCGTCGACGAGATTCACCTGGCCGGCCACGTGGAACGTGGGCACGTGTTCACGGAGCGCATGCTGCACAGTCGCGGCCGGCTCGAAACCTGGTTGCTCGGTGCGGATACCATCCGGCCCATTCTCGAACGTCTCGTTCCCACCGCGGCCATCGAACGCAAGCCGCGCCTGTCGCGCCTGTCATGGGGCGGAAACGTGGCTCTGCGTGGGCTGCCTCCGCGCACGGCCGTGGTCGCGTTTTCGGTGGATCGCGTGTACGAGCTGGCCGAACGCCTGCGCGCCCGACGGGGCGGAGCCGCCGTCGTGATGGGGGCGCTATCGCCGCGGGCGCGCAACGCGCAGGTAGCGCTCTATCAGTCTGGCGAAGTCGATTACATGGTTGCCACCGATGCCATCGGCATGGGGCTCAACATGGACGTGGATTGTGTGGCCTTCGCGGATCTGCGCAAGTTCGACGGGCGCAAGCTGCGCGACCTGGAAGACGCCGAGTTGGCACAGATCGCCGGCCGGGCCGGCCGGCACCACAACAACGGTAAATTTGTCACGTTGGCTCCGCTGCCCGAGCTATCCGCGGCCACGGTCAGGGCCATCGAGGACCATCGTTTCCCAGTGCAAACCAGCGTGTTCTGGCGCAACGCCGATCTCAATCTGGCGTCGCTGGAAACGCTGACGGCCTCGCTTTCGCGCAAGCCGCCTCATGCCTTTCTCGAGCTTGCCGCCGACGCTGACGACACCCGTGCGCTGGCCCGCCTCAGCGCGGATCCCGAGATCGCCGCGCGGTGCCGGTCGGGCAAGAACGTGGCCTTGCTCTGGCAGGTCTGCCAGATCCCCGACTTTCGCCAGCTCCAGCTCGACGATCACTTCAAGCTGTTGCGAGCCGTGTTCCTACAGCTCACCGGACCGCGCGGTCGGCTGGAAAAAGACTGGATCGCGCGTCATCTACAACGGCTCTCGGAATTGCAGGGTGACATCGATACCCTGCTCGCGCGCATGGCCTTCATTCGGACCTGGACCTACATTACGCACCACACGCGCTGGCTCGACGATGCGCAAGCTTGGCAAGAACAAGCGCGCGCCCTGGAAGACGATCTCAGCGATGCCCTGCATGAAAAGCTGGTAGCCCGCTTCGTCGATGCGGGCAGCCGCCGGAGCCACAGCCGTGCCCATGCCCAAGGTGCCTTCGCAGAGCAGCTACGCCACGCCGTGGCCCAGTCGACCAACGGAGAGCTAGTCAATTCACTCGACGGCGGCAAGTGGGAAAGGTGGCAAGCGTGGATTGAAGAGCTGGTGGAGGCTGCCGACGATCGCTTCGGGCTGGGCGAAGGAGGACAGATCCTTGGTGATGGGCAGGTGCTAGGCCGCATGTCCCTAGGCGCCGACCGGTTACGCCCGGAAGTTGCCGTGATCGTAGACAATCTCGGACCTGGGGCCAAGCTGCGTTTGCAGCGAAGACTGGTGGCCTGGACGCGCGACCTGGCCGAAACCCTTTTGGCGCCCCTGCGCGATGAGCGCCTGGCCAAGCTGGGCCCGGCCGCGCGCGGAATCCTCTACCAGCTCGAACAGGGGCTGGGCACCGCCTGGGCCAGTCCAGCCCAGGCGCAACTGGGGCAGATCGATCAGTCTGACCGCAGCCGGCTCGGACGCACGGGGATCAGGCTGGGGCGTCGAGTGCTGTACGCGATGGCGCTTTTGCGACCCGAAGCACTGCTGGTGCGAGCGACCCTATGCCGGGCTTTTCTGCGGCCCGGAACCCGATTCGACATCCCCACGGCACACACTCGGTATTTCCTGCCCACGGACGAGATCGACGACGATACCTGCTTGGCCATGGGCTTTCCCGTGGTGGCCGGTGTGGCCATTCGCGCGGACGAGATCGAGCTCATCGCGTCCCACCTGGCTGGTGGCGCACGCGCAAACGTCATCGCGCGTCGGCTCGGCTGCGATACAGACGAGGCTGAGGCGATATTCGGGGCGCTCGACGACCGCCGCCCGCGTCGCTAGCGCATGTCCCTTGGCGAGGAAAGAAGGAGTTTCACCACAGAGAGCACAGAGACGCAGAGGGTACGGAGCACGAAAGGGGTCGGATCTAGAATCCGGAAACCCATAGTCTTTCTGCTCTCTGTGCTCTCTGCGCTCTCTGTGGTGAAAAAAGCACGCTTTGCCCGTGTACACTGCGGCCGATGCAAGACCAGTCGTATGACGTGATCATCGTGGGCGCGGGCCCTGGCGGGCTGTCGTGTGCGCGGGCCCTGGCTGGTTCCGGCCAACGCGTGCTAGTCCTGGAGAAGAGCGAGCGCCTTGGTAAGAAAATTTGCGCCGGTGAGCTGACCGCCAAGGTCCTGCCCGACGAGGTCTTCGATCGCGGCCGGCCATGGACGGAGATCCACGTCGGCAACGATGACACGAGCCACTCCCTCAAGTTGCCGCGCCCGTTCGCCTGGACCGCCGGTCGCTACGGAATCGAGAGCCACCTCATGCAGGGCTGCGACGCCGAGATCCGATTCGGCGAACCCGTGCAGAAGATCACTGCCGAGCTTGTGGAAACTCGCACCGGTCGCTACCACTACAAGACGTTGGTTGGCGCCGACGGGGCAAGCTCGATCGTGCGCAGACATCTTGAGCTGCCGCGCGAGACCGTCGTGGGCTGGGCCTATCATTTCGTGGTCGACCAACCGGCCACTGAATTTCACATCTATTGGCTGCCGCGCACCTTTCCGGCCGGCTACGGCTACATGATGTCGCGCAGCCGTGGCCAGACCATGGTCGGCATCGCCTTCGAGGGCGACCGTTTCGATCGCGAGGTCGCGGCGCGGGCTGGAGTGTGGGTGGCCAAGCGCTTTGGACTGGACGTGTCCAAGCTGCGCCACGAGGCGGCCAAGGGCAACGCCGACTACCGGGGCTGGCGCTTCGGCAATGTGTTTCTGGTCGGCGAGGCCGCCGGGTTTCTCAATCCCCTGTCCACCGAAGGGATTTACTACGCGATCCGCAGCGGTGAGGGCGTTGGCAAGTCGTTGCGCGGCGATAGGACGGGCGAGAAACTGATGCGGCATCTTGTCCATGTGCACAAGCGGCAGGTACGCATCTTCAAGCTGGTCACGAACAAGAAGCTGCCCTTCTGTTGGATGGTGGACTGGGTGATGCGCGACCCACGCAAGGGATTGCGGCGAAGGCTCTTGCAGTGGGTCCTGTATTGGCTCATGGACCGGTCGGGCTAGACGGGAGGGGCTTAGCCCGACGACAGTCGAATTGTAGCTCGCGCGGCCAAGAGCGTGGCAAAATGGGGTGTCGCCGGGGCGAGGATCCGGGCGAGACTTGTGGCGTTCCATGCTCTCAAGTCCACGGTAATAACCGACGAAATACGACTATGGGGCGGAGTGACTGCGCGCCTCGCCATAGGCGCCATGCGGCTGAAAATCAGCGGCCTCAACCAGTTCGCCGCCAAGGGAGGTTTCTGTGAACGTTGTCAAGACTCGCAAGGTTCTCGTGGTCGAGGACTCGCGCCTCATCCACAAAATGTACGAGGTCATGCTTCGGCCCTGCATGCTTATCGCGGCGCACGATGGGCGTGAGGGGCTGGCTAGACTCAGCGAAAACCCGGACGTGGATGTGATCATCCTGGACATCAACATGCCCCACATGACTGGGATAGAATTCTTGGGCCAGGTCAAGACTAAGCCTGAGTTTGCCGCCATTCCAGTCATCATCGTTTCCACCGAGGGCAAGGAAGAGGATGTCGCGCGCGGGCTCCAGGCTGGCGCGGTCGCCTATCTCAAGAAGCCATTCCAGCGCGAGGATCTGCTCAAAATCATCGGCCGACTCTCGATCAACCAACCTTCCCCATGAAAGAGGATGACGTCATGGCCGAAGGTCCACGCAAAGCCACCTATTCTGCCGCCGACAGAGGCGATCCCCTGGCCACCCTGATGCGGGCGCGCCAGCTCATTCACGATGCTCAGGCTGCCATCGAGGAAGCCAGCAAGTCGGTCGTGCAGCAACGAGCGGCGTCGACTGAGATTCCAGAGCACGCATTGCGCCTGGCCAAAGCCGAAAATGAACGCGAGGAGCTGGCCACACGGCTTGCCGAGGTTGAGCACCAAGTCGGGCGGCTCATGACCTTGTACGTGGCCACCTATCAGCTGCACGCCACGCTCGATCCGGCGGACGTACAATCGACCATCGCCGAGATCGCCGTCAACCTGCTGGGCGCCGAACGTTTCGCTCTGCTTCTGCGCGACGAAGACGAGAGCGCGCTGCAGATCCGTCTCCAGGAGGGCGCCATTGATTCGACCTGGTCCTTGGGAACCACCTACACGGGCGGAGATCCGCTGATCGATGCCTCGTTGCTCGACGGCATGCTGCGCTTTGGACCGGCCGAGAATTCGCCCGTCCTGGTGGCCGTGCCCCTGCGCGTACAGGACGTCACGGTGGGCGCTCTCGTGATCACGAAGTTGTTCGATCACAAGGGCAAGCTGGACGAGGAGGATCGCGACCTGCTTGACCTGCTCGGGGCGCACGCCGCTTCGGCGCTCTTTGCCTCGCGGGTCTATTCTCGGGCCGCACGCAAGCTGCGAACCCTTGAAGGGCTGATCAAGCTGGTCAAGCAGGGCTAGGCTGCGGGGGAGCGCCCCCGAGCGAGGACGTGATGAGTTTCCGAGGTATGATCGAAGACGTTGCGGTTGCCGACGTGATGCAACTGATTCGGCTCGGCGGTCATGCGGGAACCTTGACCGTCAACAATCGCAGTGAAGAGGGCTTCATTGGTTTCGAGCGAGGTCGCATCGTAAGCGCGTGGAACCCGCGTTCGCGACGGGTCGGCGAGCTCCTGGTCGCCGCGTCCGCGATTGACGAGGGCACCTTGGTGCGTGCTCTCGAAGCTCAGAACGCCGAGCGTCCACGCAGAACCATAGGGCAGATCCTGGTGCGCATGGGAAGCACCACCTCAGAAGCCATTCGCGATGTCATGGCCGCCGAGATCGAACGGGTGGTGGGCGAAATCCTGTCGTGGAAATCAGGGACCTTCGAATTCGCCATCGACGATCTCACACCCATGGTCGAGGTCACGCGCTTCACCGGTGCGCCCAAGGTCGACCTCGACACCCAAACGGTTCTCATGGACGTGTTGCGCCGAATCGATGAGGCGGGGGCATCCGGTGAATTTGCCGCGGTCTCGGCTGGCAGCACGGAGCCAGACGACGCGCAGGCAGACCACGCGCAGGCAGACCACGCGCAGCCAGACCACGCGCAGCCAGACCAGATGAAGAGCAGTCCTCATACCCACAGCAGCGAATTCGAACCGTCCGCTCCAGAAGAGCTGTCGCCAAACGGCGCGGCCTTGTCCGATTCGGCCATGCAGATGGACACCAGCGAGCGTCCCGGGCGCGAGCCGACGACGCGCCCTGACGGCGATCGGTTGCGTTTCCAGATCGTGTCGCCGGACGCAGAGCTTGTTGGTCGTCTCAATCAGCTCATGGCGGCCTCGGGCGATCGCGTTTCCGCGGTGGCCTTGCGCGACGCGGGGGCCTCGCTGCTGGGCGAATCCCCGCCCATCGTGGTGGTCGATCTGCGCTACCAGGTTCACGCCTTGACCACCCTCTCGGCGCTCTGCCGTTCGCGGCCACGCGCTGCGGTCATCGCGCTGTTCGGAGGCCGGGCGCCCTTGCGCGAGATGTACAAGTCGGGGGTGCTTTCGGTCACTTCGGCGGTGCCTGAAACCGTGGTCGCCTGCATGCAATCCGCGGCCCGCCAGCGCAAGTACATGGCGAACGAGCACGCCATCACGGAGGGTATTCGCACCAGCTTCGCGCGCTTGCGCCGGATCATCGCCGACCTGCGTTCGGGACTTCTCGGCACCTCGGTGTCCTCGAACCTGATGGCGGCCGTGGCCGAATCGCTCGACCGGGGTGTCCTCTTCGTTCCCCACCTCGATCGCATGGTCGCACTTGGGGCCTTTGGCAATACCGGTCGGGGCGCCCCCCTGGCCAAGACGACCCAGGGGCTCATTATGGCTATCGGCAGCAGTGGCGTGTTCAAGGACTGCGTGGCGGACAGCCGGTCGCGCCGCCTGCGCTACGACCAAGCCAATTTGCCTCAAGCCTTCACCGAGGCCGTAGATTGTCCGCGTACGGGCGAGATTGCGGTTCTGCCGGTGCCGGGCAGCGAACGTGTGATCGCTGCGATCTACCTGGACAACGGAACCCGGGAACGGGATATCGGCGATATCGAGATCTTCGAGTTGGCCGCCTTCCAATTGGGATTGGCCCTGGAGAACGAATTCTTGCGCCGGGCGAGTCCCAAGCAGGATGTGACATCGGCCATCCTTGGTATGCACAACGGTAGGGGTAGCAGCGGGAGCAGCACGTAGTCGGGAAACACATCGTGGAAGAACTCTTCGCATCCCTGGTCAGAGACTTCGCGGACGAGACGGCTCCCCTCGCGCAAGAAGTGGGCGGGCTTCTGCTCAAGCTGGAGGAGGTCTGGGCCACGGGAGGGGATCCCAAGCCGCTTTTGCGGGCGATTCGCGGCGGGCTTCACACCATCAAGGGCAACAGCGCCATGATGGGCCTTTCGCCCATCGAGGGCGTGGCACACGCCCTCGAGGACCTCTGCTCGCAAGTCGAGACCAGCTCTGACTCCGCACGGGCCATGCGGGCTCAGATGCTGATCGAGGGATGCGATCTTCTGGGGGCTCTCATCCGGGCGGCGCTTGCCGGTAAGGTGGATGCCGCGTCCGCGGAAGCCTTCGTGCAGAGGGCCAGGGAGGCCATGGATGTGGGCCGTTCGCCGCGAGAGACGCCGGCCCCTATCCCGGTGCGCGGCGAGACGGCGGTTTCGGCGCCGGCGTCCGCGGTCGATGCCTACGAGGGGCGCGGGATGGCGCGCATCGCCGATCGCGACGTCGACGAATTGCTGGAGCTGGCCGGGGAAACCATCGTGGGGCAGACCGAGCTTGCGCGCGTGCATGGCCGACTTGCGCGAGGTCAGTTCGAGGCGAGCGACATCGCGCTGATGGATCAGCTCTTGACCGAGCTTGGGCGTACGAGCCGCGAGATGCGCCACAAGCTCTTGCGGGTCCGGCTTGCGCCCATTGCCACGCTCTTTCGTCGCTTCGGCCGGTTCTTGCGCGACTTGGCCCGCGAACGGGGCCAGGCCATCGACCTCTGCATCGAAGGCGGAGAGACGGCGGTAGACCGCGCCATCATCAGCCGACTGTATGAGCCCCTGGTCCATATCGTGCGCAATGCCGTGGCCCACGGCATTGAGTCCGCCGATGAGCGCGCAGCCAAGGGCAAGCCGGCCAAGGCGCAGATCCTGCTCAGCGCGCGCCTGCGCGAGGGTCGGGTCCAGGTTTGCGTCGCCGACGACGGCCGCGGTCTCGACATGCGTGCCATTGCGGCCAAGGCGAACGCGCAAGGGACGGATACCAGCAAGCTTTCCGAGCGCGATATCCAGCGCTTGATCTTTCAGGCGGGATTCTCCACCGCGCCTTCGGTGTCGAACCTGGCTGGCCGGGGTGTGGGCCTCGACGTGGTAGCAAGTGTGGTGCAAGGCCTGGGCGGCAGCATTGATGTGCGCGGGGCGAGCGGCCGAGGCACGGTGTTCGTGCTCGACTTGCCCGTGACGGTGTCGCTCCAGAAGGCGCTCATTTTTGGCGTGGACAGCGAGACCTTCGCCGTGCCCGCCGGGTTTGTCCTGGACACGATGGCGAGCCGCGAGAAGAACATGCAGGCCATCAACCGCGTACTGCTGGTTTCCTGGCGTGGCGATTTCGTGCGTGCGGTGGACGCTGGGCGCCTGCTCGGCTGTCAGGGCTTGGCCCGAGCCTGGGCGCGGCCCTACGCCATCGTCTTGCAGGCTGGAAACAAGCGTGGTGCGCTGCTGGTGGACTGGCTTTCGGGAGTGCAAGAGATCGTGGTCAAGCCGCTCGACGAGACCCTAGCCACGTGTCGGATGGTCGCCGGCGCGACGGTTTTGGCCCAAGGACGCGTCATCCCCATCCTCGACAGCGTTGAGGTCGTTCGGCGCACGAACGTCGCCCTTTTGCCTGAATCCTCTCAGGAAGCCAAGGTGGAGGCCAGCTACGATGTCTTCTGATTCGAGTCGGTCCAGCGACGCCACGAATGGCCACACGGAGACAGCCGAGCCCTTGCTGGCTTTCGCAGATGCCTTACTTGCGTCGAGTCAGCGCGAGCCGGACCGTACTGCTGGCAAGGTCCAGCAGTACGTGACCTTCTTTCTGCGCGACGACGAGATCGGCATTCCCATCTTGCAGTGCTGTGAGATAGTTCGCGCTCTCGCCATCACGCGCGTGCCCGAAGCCCCGGATCACGTGCGTGGTGTGCTCAACCTGCGCGGTCGTGTTCTGCCCGCGGTCGACACGCGCAGGTGCCTTGGCTATGAGACGGCCCCGCCCACTTCCAGGTCGCGCCTGCTGGTGGTGGAGGTCGCTGGCCGCTCCTTCGCGCTGATGGTGGACCGGGTCGCACGAATTCTCAAATTGTCCGCGGCCGACATCACGGCGCCACCCGAGGGCGCACGGGTGCGGGCTGCCATCGGTGTGGCCCGCGACGGAGCCGCCACGATCTACCTCACCGACGCCGAACGAATCCTGCTCCAAGCATCCGCGGCGGAAGCACCAACCCAGAAGGAGTGACGAGGCATGAGCACACACGAGAGCAAGGCTTCCTCGACTTCCAAGTCCTCGCATCCGAAGGGTGTCAACGGGGCAGCGCACGAGCGGCGGCGAGCTTGGTGGCTTGGTCGCATCGAGGGCGCGCCGCTCTTGCGCCACCTATCCCTGTGGCAAAAGTTACTCATGATCGGCGTCGTGCTCCTTCTCCCCACGGTCCTGCTCCTGCGCGATTTCGTGGGCAAGAGCAACGAGGAAAGCGTGCGCATACGTCGCGAGCTCTGCGTGGAAAGCTACGCTCAGCAGCTCAAACGCATCCTCAGTCAGCAGATCGCGATGACTTCCCGCGCGCTCTCTTCCAGTTCCGACGAGCCGTCGGGCGCCGCGAAGATGACCATGGCTGCGGCGCTGGAGGAGCTTGGCACTTTGAATACAGCGGGGTGTGGTGTGGATCCGGGGCTGGCCAGGGTGCGTATGCCCGAGACCCTTGCCGATCTGCGCACTCTGGCGGTGCAGGTCGGGGGGGCTACGGTCGGAAGGGAGGACGTTCGCCTTCGCATGCGTGAGGCCGTGACCACGTGGTTCAAACAGATCGCCTTGGTCGCCAACGAGAACCAGATCCTGGATTCCGGTTCGGTCCATCTCGACGACGCGACCTTGCGGCGTCTGCCCGAAGCAGCCTGGCGTATCGAACGCATGGTCGAGCTGGGGGCCGAATGGACGCGGTCCGAGGAGGTTCCCATCGCGGTACGCGCCGAGTTCATCAGCACCATCGATGGTTTTGCGACCGATCTGGCAGACATCGAACGCGATCTACTGGCGGCGGTGCGCGGCAGCGGCTCCTCGGCTTCCGGGCAATCCGTCGCGAGCTTGGGCATTCCCCTGCAGGAGTGTCTCTCGGCCGGACGAAAAGCCATCGCCGCGGCTCGGCTGCTCGTGGCAGACGCCAAAGGCACCAAGGACGCTGCCCGATCCACGACGGTGTCGTCGCTGCGCGGGTTGGCCGCGTCGGCTTTGGACGCGCTGTTTGGCACCTTCGACGTCGCCCTCGGCGCGCGTCGGGCCGAGCTTCAGGAAAAGGTAGCAGGACAGGAGGAACAACGGAGCCGCACCATCTACCTCGTCCTGGTGGCGGTGCTTGCGGCCGCGGGATTGGTATCGGTCATCGTTCGCAGTATCACAGCACCCATCAAACTGGCGGTCGAGGCGGCCAATAGCCTGGCCGAGCAGGACTTTGCCATCGAGATCGGCGAAACCCGTTCTACCGACGAGGTCGGCCAGTTGCTGGTGTCCATGCGCAAGATGGCGGCCAACTTGCGCGCCACCATCGGGTCGATTCTGGATGCCTCGCGCATCGTGGCCAGCGCATCTGAAAGGATCTCGACCTCGGGCGCTCAGCTTGGCAAGGGGACGGAAACCCAGTCGACGGCGACCGCCGCAACCTCGGCGAGCATGGGAAGAATCGCGGAGCAGATTCAGAAGTTCTCGCAGACTGCGACGTCGCTTTCTAGCAGTGTGGAAGCAACCACCTCGGCCTTCCAGCGCATGTATGAGACGCTCGAACGAACCGCTCTGCACGGTCAGACCTTGTTGGCTTCGTCTCAGGAAGCGACCATGCACCTAGCGGGACTTACCAGCAACATCACCCAGGTGACCGCGCAAGCGCGCACGGCCAACGAAATGTCCAAAAACACGCTCGGGTCGGTCAAGTCAGGCAGCGAGGCGTTGCAGCGGTCGATCGGGGCCATCGGCGATCGAGCGCAGGAGATCAGCAAGATTCTTCGTCTCATCGAGGAAATCGCCGACCAGACCAACCTGCTGGCGCTGAACGCGGCCATCGAGGCGGCACGGGCGGGAGAGGCCGGACGTGGTTTTGCTGTGGTTGCCGATGAGGTGAAGCGCTTAGCCGAGCGCAGTGCGCAGGCCACGCGTGACATCAGCGCCATCATCGAGAGCGTCCAGAAGGACGTGGGGGCCGCGGTGACCTTGACCGACGAGGTGCTGGTGGGAATGATGTCGTCTATCGACAAGACATCCACCATCATTGCGGCGAGCGCACTGGCAACGGAAAGTCAGAGCGAAGCCGCGGGCAAGACCCTGAAGGTGGCCGAAAACATGTCCGGTCTGGCGCAACAGATCGCGATGGCGGCGCGCGAAAATGCGGGCAGCGCAGCCGAGATTGTGACAGCTTCACGCGGGATGAGTGCTCTTACGAGCTCCATGCTTGATGCGACGATGGAGCAGAAACGAGGAGGTGAAACCGTGGTGAAGTCGACCGAGTCGATTGCGGAAGTCGCGCGGCAGAATCTGCAGGTGGTCGAGCAGCTCAACCTTGCGGCCAAGGAGCTGTCGGCCGAGGCCGAATCCCTTCGCCAGCGCATGGAGATGTTCACGTTCTGATGGAATCCCCTGGGCCCCCACAATCGCTTGACGAAGCGCTACTCGCGGCGCTGGGCGAGGGTGTTTCTGCGACCGGCGGGCCGTCTTTGGGGGAGGGTGTGGACAGATTCGGAAATCTGCGAGAGCCGCAGCGGAAAAATGAAGATGCTGCCAGACGCGTGGCCGAACTGGACGCGCGGGCGCGCAGTGGTGCTCGCAGTATTTCCGCGCTGGTGAGTGCCCTGCGCAGCAACGATGACGATGTGGCGATGTACGCCGCCACCGCTCTCGGCGAAGCACGCGATGCGGCGGCCGTGCCCCATTTGATTCGTTTACTCCAGCATCCTGATCTGAATGTGGCCCAGGCCGCCATTGATGCCCTGGGTAAGCTGCGGGCGCAGTCGGCGGCCTCCCCTATCGAGGCCATGCTGGAGGCCGATCCCTGGTTGCGATTTGCGGCGGCGCACGCCCTGGGCGAGATTGGGCATCCGGGCAGCGTGCACGCTCTCATGCGCGCGGCCGGCGATCTCGCCATTTCGGAGTTGGCGATCGAGGCTCTGGGAAAGGTCGCCACGGCGCCCGCCGCGGCCGTGCTGGCCGAGTTGCTGGCCAGCCGGGCACGCGGCGAGACCTTCGATGGATGTCTTCTTGCCCTGGGGACTGCGCTCGGGCGAATGGTGGATCTATCGGGTCTGCAGAGCAGCCGTGCCTGGCAGCGACTCGCCTCGTCCGAGTCGAACGCCGTTCATGCCCGGTTGGCGACCATTCTGGTTCGCCGCGATGTAGAGCCCGAAGGCGCGATCGATCAGCACTTTCTGAAGGAAGGAGCCATCGCGGTCATTCGCGCGCTGGCGATTCCTGCGCTGTACCCCGCGCTCGTCGAAGGTGCTTGGGACGTGGCTATGGGCGAGCCAATCCTCGATGCCGTGCTTTTTGCCGGGCCAGCCACCCATGCCTCCGTGTTGGCGGGCCTCTCTCATGCCGACGCGGACGTGCGCGTCTTCAGTTGCACTGCCGCGGCTGCCTTGGGCATCGAGGAAGCAGATACGTTGTGTGAGGGGCTGCTCGGCTGTCCTGAGATCCGCGTGCGCGTAGCTGCCCTGCGCGCGCTGGCCGGGCTTGCGGCCGAGCGGGTCTTGCCGGCCATGCTCAAATGCCTTGCGGATCCCTCGGAGCCGGTGCGAACGGCCGCCGTGCGATCGCTCGGGACCATGGATGCGAAGCTGGTCACGGCTGCACTGCTCGCGGATCACGAAGTGGCTACTGCCCGGGCGGCGTTGGTCCTCGAAGTCATGCGCATCTCGCCCTGTGCGGCCCAGCGTGAGTTCGTGCTCGCAGCACTCGCCGATGCGCGCGAAGATGTGCGGCGTGCGGCGGTTGCCGTGCTGGCCGCGAACGAGCACGCCGAGATCATCGAAATGCTAGAGCCGCTTCTCGACGATCCGTCGGTTGTCGTACGTGCCGAGGTTGTCCAGGCCCTCGGGCGGAGGCGTTCGCGTCGGGCGCTGCGCCTGCTGCTCGAGCAGTTCCAACGGGATGCGGAAATCCGAGACCAGAGCCTGCGCGCACTTGGTCGCATCGGGGATGGGTGGTCGACGCGCCGGTTGATGGTGCTGTTCCCTGAACAAGAGCAATCGATTCGCTTGGCCATCATCGACGCCCTGGGTGCCATTTCCGCACCCGCCGCCGAACCCTTTCTGGCGCGGCTACTCGTGGATCCACAACCCGAGGTACGCAGCCGTGCGGTGGTGGCCATCGGCCAGTACGCCAGCGACGGAGCCGTAACCCGCCTGGTTCACGCGACCCGGGACGTGGACGCGCGCGTGCGTCTGGCCGCCCTGGAATCCCTGTCGGCCTTCGCGGGCCGCCCAGCCGCGGTCGAGTCCTTCGAGCGCCTCTGCCTGGATC
>Ga0265342_10002134_pt1 | contig 17441 bp, 14 predicted proteins | sample 4CB327metaG_FD_203125 | JGI IMG/M metagenome (GOLD analysis project Ga0265342, IMG submission 203125) | Rhizosphere microbial communities from Carex aquatilis grown in University of Washington, Seatle, WA, United States - 4-CB3-27 metaG | ecosystem: Host-associated > Plants > Roots >...
AGCTCGGCCAGCATCGTCCTGGCGCTAACGGGGCCGATTCCTGGAACCGAACGCAACAGGTCTTCCTGCTCGCGCCACGCCGGGCTGTTTCGGACCGCTGTGTCGATGTCATCGTTCGCCCGTCGGACGAAGACGTGGAGGAGAGGCTTGCGGACTTGCCTCAGCGGCCCGCACCTCGAAACTCGAGGCCTTGAAGCGAAACCTCACGGCCACTGAGGCCCCCCACGAGCGGTTGTGATTTAATCACCGCCGCAACAATGGCCCGCACCCGCTACACCGCTGCGATCAGCGACATCCGCTTGCGCGATCTGCCGGCGGCGGCGCTGCGCGCCGTGCTGCGCGAAGGCTACCACCGCGCCGACTTCAAGGCTGACCTGCTCGCCGGGCTGGTCGTCGGCATCGTCGCCCTGCCGCTGGCGATGGCCCTGGCGATCGGCGTCGGCGTTCCGCCCCAGCACGGGCTCTACACGTCGATCGTCGCCGGCGTACTGGTCGCCGCGCTCGGTGGGTCGCGCACGCAGGTGACCGGGCCGACCGCCGCGTTCATCGTGATCCTCGCCCCGATCTACACGAAGTTCGGGCTCGCGGGCCTGCTGATCTCGGGCGCGATGGGCGGGGTCATCCTGATCGCGATGGGCCTCGGGCGCTTGGGGCGGTTCATCGAGTTCATCCCTCATCCCGTGACGACCGGGTTCACGGCCGGCATCGCCACGGTGATTGCGACGCTGCAGATCAAGGACGTGCTCGGCCTGCAGCTCGCGCGCAGCCCGGCGCACTTCTTCGATCGGCTGGCGGCGATGTGGGAAGTGCGGGGCAGCACCTCGCTGGCCGAGCTGGTGGTGGCGGCGGCGACGCTGGCGATGCTGCTGCTGCTCCCGCGGCGCGTGAAGCGAGTGCCGGCGCCGCTGCTGGCCCTGCCGATCGCAGCGTTGCTGGCGGCGGCGATCGGGCATTTCTTTCCCGGACACGCGGTGGCGACGATCGCTTCCCGCTTCCACGCCACCGTCGGTGGGCGCGTCGTCGACGGCGTGCCGCCGCTGCCGCCGTTGCCGATGCTGCCCTGGCACGCGGCGGGTCCGGGCGGCGCGCCGTTCGAGCTCACCTTTGCGACGTTGCAAGCGCTGCTGTCAGGGGCCTTCGCGGTCGCCATGCTCGGCGGCATCGAATCGCTGCTGTCGGCGGTGATCGCCGACGGCATGGCCGGCACGCGCCACGATCCTGACGCCGAATTGCTCGCGCTGGGCATCGCCAACGTGGTGACGCCGTTCCTGGGCGGTATCCCGGCGACCGGCGCGATCGCCCGCACCGCGACCAACATCCGCTCGGGCGCGCGCTCGCCGGTGGCATCGATCGTCCACGCGCTCACCGTTCTCCTGGCGGTGCTGGTGCTGGCGCCGCTCATCGGATATCTCCCCATGGCGGGCCTGGCGGCGCTCTTGCTGCTCGTGGCCTGGAACATGTCCGAGGTGAAGCACTTCGGCCACGTGCTGCGCGTCGCCCCGCGCAGCGACGTGCTGGTGCTGGTCGTCTGTTATGGGCTGACCGTCGTGTTCGACATGGTGGTCGCCGTCTCGGTCGGCGTGGGGCTAGCGGCGCTGCTGTTCATGCGGCGCATGGCGGAGATCACCCAGACGCGCCTCACCAGCTACGACCCGGGCGGGCCCGATACCGGCGCCAGCGGCGTGCACCGCATCCCCGATGCCTTGCGCGGCAAGGTCGCCGTCTACGAGATCGCGGGCCCGCTCTTCTTCGGCGCGGCGCAACGCGCGATGAGCAGCTTGCACACGGTCGCGGGGCGCGTCTCCGTGCTGATCATCCGCCTCGATCACGTGCCGACCATGGACGCCACCGGTCTCGTAGCGCTGGAGAGCGCGGTCGCACAGCTCACGAAGAACGGCTGCGTGGCAATCTTGGCGGGCCTGCAAGCTCAGCCAGAGGCGCTGCTCGAGAAGGCCCAGTTCCAACAGCGGCCCTGGCGCGTGATGATCCGGCCGGATCTCGCGAGCGCGATCGCCGCCGCAGAAGAGGTCGTGGCTCTGTCCGGCAACTCCAAGGCCGGCGACAAGACCCTGGTCGATGTCCCGCGTGTCTGATTCCGGCGCTGTTCTGGTTTCCGCGCTATAAGGGCCTCCGAAAATGTCCGTGCCGATAAGAGATGCAAGCTTGGGGGCGGCGGTCGTGCCCCCGCGCGCCGGCGAGACCGATCGCGCGCGCCTCGCGACCGAGATTGTGGCAGCGGCGACCGCCGGCGCCGCGAGTGCCGCCGCCGCGACGTCGCGGCGAACCCTACGCGTGATTCATGGCCTGGCCGTTGCCGCAGCGGCGGCGACTTATCTCCTGATCCTGATCGGCGGCCTGGTGCACGGCACCGGCTCCAGCCTGGCCTGCCCCGACTGGCCGACCTGTTACGGCACGATGATGCCGAAGATGGAGGGCGGCGTGCTCGTCGAGCACAGCCACCGGCTGGCCGCGGGCTCAGTGATGATCCTGACGCTGGTGCTGACCATCTCGATGTACGTCAGCAAACAGCCGCTGCACCGCCGGCTGCGCCCGATCGCGGCGCTGGCGATGAGCCTGGTCGTCGTGCAGGCGCTGCTGGGCGGTATCACCGTGCTGTTGCGGCTGCCGACGCCGGTGTCGACCATGCACACCGGCGTGTCGCTGCTGTTCTTCCTGACCACGTTCTATCTCGCGGTGCGCTCGCGCCCGCCGCGCGCCGAGAGCGACACACGGGCGCTGCCGGACCCGCTGCCGGCGCGCGCGGTCTGGCTGGCGCTGGTGTCGGCGGTCGCGATCTACTTCCAGATGGTGCTGGGCGGGCTGGTCCGCCATTCGGGCGCGGCGCTGGCCTGCACCGACCTCCCGCTGTGCCGGGGCTCGATCTGGCCCGATGCGCACCCGACGGTGCTGATCCACGTGATGCACCGGATGAACGCGATGGTGGTCGCCGGCCTGGTGCTGGCGTCGTCGATCGTCACGTTTCGCCAGGCGCGCGGGCGCGCCGGGTTGCGCGCGCTCGCGGTGATCGCCCCGGTGTTGGTGGGCGTGCAGATCGCGCTCGGCGTGCTCGCGATCGTCAGCTTCCTCGACCTCGTCACCGTCGAGTCGCACCTGGCGGTGGCGACCGCGCTGCTCGCGACCCAGGTCGGCGTGGTGCTGCTCGGCCGGCGCGTCGAGCTCGTCGCGGCGCCGCCCATCCGCGCGCGGTTCATCCTCGATCTGATCCGTCTGACCAAACCGCGCATCACCGCGCTCGTGGTCGCAACGTTTGCAGGCGGCGTCTGGTTGGCGCCGGGCGGCATGGCACGCTGGCGCCTGGTGATGACCCTGATCGGCACGGCGCTCGTGGTGTCGGCGTCGAACGCGATCAACATGTTCCTCGAGCGCGACCAGGACCGCCTGATGGACCGCACGCGCGCCCGCCCGCTACCCGAAGGGCGGCTGTCCCCCGAGGCGGCGCTGGTGTTCGGCAGCGCGCTGGCGTGCGCGTCGCTGCCGCTGCTCTTCCTTGCGGGCAACGCGCTGACCGGGGTCCTCGCTGCCGTGGCGTTCATCTCTTATGTCGCGGTCTACACGCCGATGAAGCGGCAGTCGCCGGCCGCGCTGTTCGTGGGCGCGATTCCGGGCGCCATCCCGCCGCTCATGGGCTGGACCGCCGCGACCGGGCACCTCGACGCGCCGGGGCTGGTGCTGTTCGCGATCCTGTTCCTCTGGCAGATCCCGCACTTCCTGGCGATCGCCATCTTCCGCGCCGAGGACTATCAGCGCGCCGGCTTCCGCGTGCTGCCGCTGCAGGCGTCGGAGCGCGCGACGCGCGTGTACATCCTGCTCTTCTCGATCGGGCTGGTCGCGGCGACGATCCTGCTCGAGCCGCTGCGCGTGGCCGGCATGCGTTACATGGCGGCGGCGGCGGTGCTGGGCGCGACGCTCATCGGCTGGGGGCTCGTGGGGTTCCGGCGCGCGATCGCGGTGCGCCCGTGGGCGCGGTCGCTGTTCTTCTTCTCGCTCGTATACCTGACGCTGCTGTTCGTGGCGCTGATCATGGACCGGACGCTCGCATGAGCTCGGGCCCGAGCGCCGCGGCCGTTGTGCCCGCGCCCGAGCCGCGGTTGCGCGCCCGCGACCTGCGGCGGCGCTTCGGCGCACGCGCCGCGCTCGACGGCGTCAGCTTCGAGGTCTACCCGGGCGAGATCCTCGGCCTGCTCGGCCCCAACGGCGCGGGCAAGACCACGGCGTTCCGCGTGCTGTCCGGGTTGATCCCGCCCGACGGCGGCGCGATCGAGCTCGACGGCGCGGCGGCCAGCCCCGCCGACACGGCGTATCGCGCGCGCCTCGGCGTCGTCTTCCAGGATCCGAGCATCGACCTCAAGCTCAGCGGGCGCGAGAACCTGGCGCTCGGTGCCGCGCTCTACGGCATCCGCCGCGCCGACGCCGCGCGCCGCATCGACGACGCGCTCGCGCTGATGGAGCTCGGGCCGCGCGCCGGCGACGCTGCGTCCACATATTCCGGCGGAATGCGCCGGCGCATCGAGATCGCGCGCGTGCTGTTGCACGACCCGGATCTGTTGTTGCTCGACGAGCCCGGCCGCGGCGTCGACCCCGAAGCGCTGCGCCGAATCTGGGATCAGCTGGGCGCGCTGCGCCGCGATCGCCAGGTGAGCATCATCGTGACCACCCATCAGCCCGAGGAAGCAGAGCGCTGCGATCGCATCGTGATCCTCGACGGCGGGCGAGTCTGCGCCAGCGGGACGCCCGACGAGCTGCGCGCGCGCGTGGCCGGCGACGTGGTCTCGGTGCGCGGCGACGAGCCCGAAGAGATCGCGGCGCTGATCCAGCAGCGGCTGGGCCTGGCGGCGCGCATCGCCGGCAGCGAGGTCGCCATCGAGGCTCCGCGCGGCCCTGAGGTGGTGCCGCGCATCGCGGAGCTGTTCGCGCCCGGGCGGCTGCGCAGCATCGCCACCGCGCGCCCGACGCTGGCTGACGTCTTCGCCAAGCTGACCGGACGAGGGCTCGACGCATGAGCGCCGATGCCGTCCCCGCCGCGCCCACCGCGACCGCCCCCGCGGCCGCCCGTCCGCGGCGCGCGACCAGCGTGACCGGATCGGTGATCGGCGCGCTGGTCGGCCGCGATCTGCGCCGCTTCTTCCGCCAGCGCAGCCGAATCGTCGGCTCCGTGGCGCAGCCGTTGATCTTGTGGGCCGTGCTGGGCGCCGGGCTCGGCGGCAGCTTCCAGGCCGCGGGCGCGGGCGGCGTGAGCTACCTGGCGTACTTCTATCCGGGCACGATCGTGCTCACGGTGCTGTTCACCGCGATCTTCTCGACCATCTCGGTGATCGAGGATCGCCACCACGGCTTTCTCCAGGCGGTGCTGGTCGCGCCGGCGTCGCGCGCCGCGCTGGTGCTGGGCAAGACCCTGGGCGGCGTCTCGATCGCGCTCGTGCAGGCGGCCGCGCTGGTCGCGCTGGCGCCGCTCGCCGGATTCTCGCTCTCCGCGATGAGCTGGCCGGTGCTGGCGGCGTCGCTGTTCTTCTCCGCGCTGGGCTTCACCGCGCTCGGGTTCGCGGTCGCCTGGTGGATCGATTCGACCCAGGGCTACCACGCGATCATGAGCGTGGCGCTGATCCCGCTCTGGATGCTCTCGGGCGCGATGTTCCCCGCGTCGGGCGCGCACCGCGTGGTGCACGTGCTGATGACCATCAACCCGATGACCTACGCGGTCTCGGGCGTGCGCCGCGGCCTCTACGGCGCCGCGCTGCCGGCGGGCCTCATCCCCGCGTCGTCGTCGTCGGCGCTCGAGATCGGCGTGAGCGCGCTGTTCGCGGTCGTGGCGGTCGCCGCCGCCGCCGTGCTCTGCAAGCGCCGGGCGTAGGTCGGTTGTCTACGGGGCAATAGCAAAGAGCAGAGCAAGTTCACGTGCAAGCTTGTCGAATGAATCACAGGCTCGGGCCGCGTTGACGTCCATCACCGCCGCAAGCGCCGGCTGGTCGAGCGTCTCAGAATACCCGCGTTGGCCCATCCTCTTGCTCAGCCACTCTTTCGCGCCGCGGATGTGCTCGGGATTCGGAGGCGGGATCAATCCCTCGGGCAAGGATCGATGCCCGGCGAGAGATGCCGCGGCGCCAATAAACCACGTTTCGAATTCGTGCTTCGCAAGAACCACGCTTGTCTTGCGGTCTGGACGAGTTGTCCGCGCTCGTCTGAGCAACTCGGGTCCCAGCAACGCCGGACAATCATCGTCGGCATCTACGACGACGATAATGGCGCCTCCCGGGCCGGTCTGGCGTCCGACAAAGTCGACCACCCTCTCAAGCTCACCCTCCTTTACCAACTTCTGTCGAGGGACACGATACGGTTGAAGCACTTCGAGCGAGCGGTTCGGAGCCACTATCCCCAGCATTCGCCGCAACAAGATCGGCACCGCTTTCACGTCGCCGAAGCCCTCAACGATAGGGCCCAGTTTCATCCGTCGCTTTCGAAAAGGCGCAGCTGCCGAGTTCTGGCCACGTCAGATGGATCCGGGTGCAGTTGATCAGCGCGCATGAGCTCTCCAGCCGTGAACAAGCGATCGCGCAGCGCTGATCGGCCGGCTTCATCAACTCCGCTGATTCGAGACTCACCACCGACCGCGGCCACCGCCAAGATCGACTCGACCGGGATGTTGGAATCGTCGAGGAGCTCGGGACTGTGACTCGTTACCAGAATCTGGCTGTAGCTGCTCCCCTCTCGAAGGCAGTCGCGAAGCGCGCCAGAAGCTGCAGGATGCAACGCGACCTCGGGCTCCTCGATCGCTACCAGCGGAACCAATCGACTCGTCTGCCCCTGGAAAAGAGCTATCAAGATCCCGAGCGCACGGAGCGTTCCATCCGACATGTCGATCGCTGGGAAGCGCCAGGGATCCTTGGCGCCAGGGACGCGCTGGCGAAACTCGAGCGTCTCCATATGCCCTACACTGTGAGAATCGACGCCTTCGATTCCCGGGACCACAAGCGCCAAGTATTCCTCGATTCGCCGCTTTACGGCCGGGTCCTGTTTCTCCATGCGTTCGAGAACCGAAGCTGCGTTTCTTCCTTCTCGGTCGAGGATCTCCCCCTTGTCGGGCTGTTGCAGTGCGCGAATTTCGCGAGGATTCAGGTTGTAAAAACCCATCCCGGACAAGAGATCGTAGAGCGGTCGAAACCGGGGAAAGCCTGCCGCGTTCACGAGATACAAGCGATCATCCGAAGCTGGTGGGGATACCTCGTCTGGTCCCGCCACGATTTGACCTTCGCGCACGAGGTAGTGCGAGCCGTTGATACGGCACTCCTCGCGTTTCACCACATAGCCGCCGCCGGCTTTCGCACCGACCTCGAACGCGAACGTTCCTGCCGCACCATCAGGTAAGCAGAACTCGAGGCCGATGCCGAAATGCTTCGGATGCCCGGCCGATCGCTGTCTGACCTCGTTGATGCCACCGCGATCACGAAGGGCGTGATCGAGAGACGTTCGCAATGAATCGCTGACGAGCCGCAGCGCATCCAGAAACGTGCTCTTCCCAGCACCGTTGGGCCCGACCAAGAACGTAAGAGGACCCAAGGGTACGTCACAGGCCGTGACGCTCTTGTAGTGCCTCAGTCGAACTCGTCTGAGAAAGGGGCCGGCCAGACGCACACTCATCCCCCTCGACACTACCGCAGTCCGATCACCGGATCACAAAACTACGGCGCCCAGTCGAGGGGCACGTCGCCAGTGAGCAACCCAGCGGCGCGCGCGCGATCGAAAAGGACGCCAGTCGCGTCGCGGGCATCGGGCGCGAAGGACAGCGTGTCAGCATTCGCGTAAAGGTTGAGGTAACGGTCCAAAAGCACTGGATCGGAAAGTCTTTTTTCACCCCGGTCTTCGGCGGCTAGCGCGGCGATCAGGTCGCTGCGGTGATCGAGCGCGAAGCGGATGCTCTCGCGCAGGACCGCCGAGAGCGCGCGGATCCGATCAGCGCCCAGGCCGCGCCGGATCACGTTCACGCCCAGCGGCAGCGGCAACCCGGCTGCCCCCAGCCACCACTCGCCGAGGTCGACCACCTTGTGAAGGCCGCGGTCGCGATAGAGCAGCCGACCCTCGTGGATCAGCAGAGCGGCGTCGACCTCGCCGGCCTCGAGCGCCTCGAAGATGCGCGCGAAGGGCACGATCGGGATCTCGATCGGGACCGCCGCCGGCTGGATCAACCGCAGCACCAACCAGGCGGTCGTGGTGAGGCCGGGGATGCCGACGCGCGCGCCGGCCAGCGCCGCCGGATCCATCGGACGCTCCGCGACCACCACCGGCCCGAAGCCGCGGCCGACCGAGGCGCCGTGGGGCAAGAGCTGGTATCGCGCCGCCACGCGCGGATAGACGCCGGCCGAAATTGCAATGACGTCCGCAGTCACGTCGGGGTCGCCCTGAGGCCCGCCCGCGACCCGCTCGCCCAGCGCGAGCCGATTGAGCGCCGCGGTGTCACCTCTCCAGTGCGTGAACGAGAAACCGCCGGTGTCGATCAATCCGGCGCGGAGCGCGTGGAACATGAATGCGTCATCGGCGTCGGCCGAGTAAGCGAGCGCGATCGGTGGTTCGGGGCGGCTCATGGGGCGGCATCATCGGGGCTCGGTCGCGCGCTCGTCAATCCCGGCGCGCGCCCCGTCCGGTATCGGTGGATGTCGGTACAACGCGGCGAATTGACGGCGGATCGGGCCCCTCCGGCATTGACCGACAGCAGCGCTTCGGGGGAAGCTTCGGGACGCCCTTGCGTGCGCGCTCCCACGGTCTGCTGCTCGTGGTCACGATGATCTTGCTCGCGCCCGCCGTGACGGCGCGCGCACGGCAGGCTCGTGTCGAGGACGTGGAGCAGTCGCTGATCCATGACCCGTCTTATCGGGTGCGCGTCGGTGCCGCGCTGGTGCTCGGGCGCCTCGGCAAACCGCGTTCGGTTCCGGTGCTGGTCCGGGCGCTCTCCGACGTGAACCCGACCGTGCGCGCCAGCGCCGCGTCGGCGCTGGGCCAGATCGGCGACCCGGCGGCGCGAGACCCGCTCGTGCGCGCGCAGCAGGACCCGAACTCGATGGTACGGCGGATGGCCGAGAAGGCGCTGCACGCGCTCCCCGAGCCCAGCCGCCGCGCGCCGCCGCCCACCACCGAGGGGCGCCACATCCGGCCGGCGTTCGAGGTGAAGCCCATGGGCGACCGCAGCCATCACGCCGGTCCGGCGCTGCGCCAGCACATGCGCGATGTGCTCACGGCCGAGCTGACTCCCGTCGGCGACGTCGCGGGCTCCGCCTCTGCTCCCGCGCGGGGCTATATCATCGACGGCGTCATCAAGAACCTGTCGTTCGCGATGCATCCGGACCGCGTCGAGGTCATCTGCTCGGTTCAGCTGGTGATCAGCCGCCAGCCGACCGGCGGTGTGTTCCTGCTGACGTCGGGCGAGGCGGTTGTGCAGAAGCCGCGGCGCCACTTCCGCACCCAGAGCCGCCCGGGCATGGAGGTCGAGGCGCTCGAGGGCGCGGTGCGCGGCGCCAGCGAAGATTTACGCCGGCATCTCGCGCAGCAATGACGATCTCCGGCGGCGCGGCCGTCCAACCCACATCCTGATTGACAACGGCCGCCCATTCCCGAGGATCGTGACCGCGTGACCACCGCCGCCGCACCCGCGATAGCCGCGTCCACCTCCAGCCCCAGCGCCACCCCCGCGCGCACGCGGTCGAGCTCCGCCGCACGGCTCGACGCCATCGACTGGCTGCGCGGATTCGCCGTCGTGCTGATGATCCAGACTCACCTCTACGACGCCTGGGTCAGCGACCCGGTCAAGCGGGTGTCGGTCGCTTACGGCTGGACCCGATTCTGGGGCGGCGTGCCGGCGCGCCTGTTCTTGCTGCTGGTCGGCGTCTCGTTAGCGATCCGCTTCGAAGCGCAGATCGCCAAGAACGTCGACCGCGCCACGATGGTGAGGGGCGTGGTGAAGCGCGGCTTCGAGATCTTCCTGCTCGCTTACCTGTTCCGCCTGCAGGAGTTCACGCTGTCCGGCTTTGGCGGCGACCCGATGAACCTGTTCCGCATCGACATCCTCAACTGCATCGGCGCCTCGATGATGGCGATCGCTTTCATAGTCGCCCCGCGCAAGGGGCGCCCGCAGATCGGCGCGGCCCTGCTCGCGACCGCGGTCGTATTGGCGCTGGGACCGATCATCGGCCCCATGCACTTCCCCGACTTCATCCCGCGGCCGATCTCGTCGTACTTCGGTGGCGAGCGCCCGATGGCCTGGTTCCCGCTGTTCCCCTGGGCGGCCTGGCCGCTCTGCGGCGTCGCCATCGGGCATATCTGGGTGCGGCAGGCGCGCATCTCGAAGCGGCGCGAGGCGCTGGTGTTCTTGCTCACCGGAATCGTCGGATTCGCGCTGATTTACGGCGTGACCCTCGTGCGAAAGATCAACCCGTACATCATCCACTACCCGTCGGATGTCGTGCAGCAGATGGGGCCGGGTGCGTTCATCTACCGCCTCGGCATGATCGGACCGATGGCGACGGCCGGCTGGCTGGTCTGCCGCCTGCTCGGCGATCGATTCTCGGTGATGCGCCAGCTCGGGCGTACGTCGCTGCTGGTCTACTGGATCCACGTCGACCTCTGCTACGGCATGGTGTCGGGGCGGCTGCACGGCCGGCTCAACATGACCTGGGCGACGGTCGGCTTCGTGGCGATGACGGCGCTCATGCTGGCGGTCTCGCTCGCCAAGACCAAGTACGCGCCAAGCTGGCGGCGCCGCCGAGCCAAGCTGGAGACGGCCGCGACCGCCGCCCAGGGCGCACCAACCGCGCCGACCAGTGCCTGAGGAGGACGGCGCGGTGTCCGCGGAGGATCCACGCGGCCAGCTCGCGCGCCTTTTCCAGGAGGTCGCGGGGTACGTCGACGGCCAGCGCCTGGTCGCGGAGGAGGCCGGTGCCGACCCCGCTTTCGCGGCGGCGACCCACGTGCTCGCGGTCGGAAAGGTGGCCTTGCCGATGCTGCGGGGCTGCGCGCTCGCGCGGCGCAGCGATCCGCGTGAGCGTCCGGCGTTCGCGCCGCGAGCACCGCGCACGCTGGCGGTGGTCCCGGCGCCGGCCGACGGAACGCCCCTGACCGAGGCCGCCGCCCTCTCCCTGCCGACCTTGATCATCGTCGCCGACCATCCCCACCCGACCGCGCGCAGCGTCGCCGCCGCACAGGCGGTGCTCGCCTTCGTGCGCTCGATCGGCGCCGGCGCCGACGCGCCCGCCGAATCGGCGCGCCTGCTGGTGCTGCTGTCGGGCGGTGCGTCGTCGCTGCTGTGCGCGCCCGCGGACGGCCTCGCCTGGGAAGACAAGCGGGACGCCATAGCCGCGGTGGCGCGCGCGGGCGCGACCATCCGTGAGCTCAACATCGTGCGCAAGCACCTGTCGGCGATCAAGGGCGGCCGCCTGGGGCTGGAGACCACGGCGCCGATCGCGGTGCGCGCCCTCTCCGACGTCATCGGCGACGATCCCGCAACCATCGGGTCGGGACCGTTTTCGCCCGACCCCAGCCGGTTCACCGAGGCGATCGCGGTCGTCGAGCGCCTGGGAGCGAAGCTGCCGGCGGCGGTGCGCGCGCACCTCGACCGCGGCGCGCGCGGCGAAATCCCCGACACACCCATGCCGGCAAGCGGCGCGCTCGCTCACGTCGACTACCGCGTGCTGGCCGGCCCCGCGCGCGTGGTCGACGAGGCGCGCGCCGCGATCGCCCGGGCCGGCTGCTCCACGGGCACGCTCGCGCTCGACGTCGAGGACACGGTCGAGGTCCATGCCGCCGCGATCGGCGCGCGCGTGCGGCGCGAGCTGGACGACGCTCCGGCGTCGAGCGGGGGCGCGCCGCGAATTCTGGTCGGCAATGGCGAGCCGCGCGTGGTGCTGCCGGCGAGCGCCGGACGGGGCGGACGCGCGACCCATCTGGCGCTGCTGGTCGCGCGCGAGCTGGCTGAGCTTCCCGAGGCCTTGCGTTCGCGCGTCGCGTTCCTGGCCGCGGGCACCGACGACCGCGACGGCAACACCGGCGTATCGGGCGGGATCGTCGACGGGACGACCTGGCAGCGTGCCCGCGCGCAGGGTCTGGACCCCGCGGCCGCGCTGCGGGCGTTCGACAGCCTGCCGGTGCTGGCGTCGATCGGCGACACGGTGCGTGGGCCGGGGACCTCGAACCTGCTCGACCTTCACCTTCTGCTGCTGCCGTGAGTCGCCCGAACGGCGCAGGCTTTACTTGCCCTGCGGCTCCGGATTCCATAACGTTTGGGCGGTGCGAAAGCTTCTTTCCGGTTGGGCCGCCGTCGCTGCGGCGGGCGTGTGGCTCGCGACGATACCGGCGCTGACCTCGACCGCGTCCGCGGCGTCCAACGGCCCGAACAAGAAGAAGACCGGCGCCGCGAAAGCGCACGCGCGTCCCCACACGCACGGGCGCGCCGCCGCGAAGAAGCATGTCTTCCTCGAGCGTCATGTCGTCGCGATCAAGGGCGGCCTGCCCAACATCCAGGCGCTGGGCGCGCTGGTGCTCGACGATACGGGGCACGAGCTCTACGCGCGCAACCCCGACAAGGAACGCCCCATCGCCTCGATCTCGAAGCTGGCGGCGACGCTGGTGGTCATGGACCGCGGGCTCGAGCTCGAGGGACTGTCGACGATCGCCAAGGCCGACCTCGACGTCGCCCGCGGTGGCGCGAAGTCGCGCCTGCTCGAGGGGATGACGCTGTCGAACCGGGATCTGCTCCACGCGGCGCTCATGGGCTCGGACAACCGCGCGATCCCGGCGCTCGGGCGCGCGGTGAAGCTCTCGGGAACACAACTGGCCGCGGCGATGACCGCCAAGGCCAAGGCGCTGGGGCTGAAGAATACGCGCTTCCACGATCCGACCGGGCTGTCGACGGAGAACGTCTCCACGCCGCGCGAGACGATCGCGATGCTGAAAGCGGTGATGAACCATCCGGTGCTGGGACCGATCACGCATCGCCTGGAGTACGACGCGCACCCGGTCGGCAAGCCGCCCATCACGTACAACAACACCTACCGGCCAGCGGTGCGGACCAACATTCAAGTACTGGGCGGCAAGACCGGGTACAACGACGACGCGCGCTATTGCCTGGTGATCGCGACGAAGATCGACGGGCACACTTACTACATGTCCTTCCTCTCCAACGAGGGGAAGCTCACGCGTTTCGGCGACGTCGCACGCGTCGCCGACTGGGTCGTGTCGCGCCGTCCGAAGAACCCGCCGCCCGGCATTCCCGCGCCGGCGAAATCGACGACGACGCTGGTCTCGACGCATGTGCCGGCTCACGCGCAAACGGCGACAGCTGCGCACGCAGCGGCGGAACCGGCCGCGGCCGAGTCGTCGGCGCCTTCCAATTCAGCACCCGCCGCCGAGTCGCCCCCTGCACCTGAGCCCGCGACGGCGCCAGCACCGGCGGCACCGGCGCCGCCTCCCGCTTCCACCGACCAGGGAACCGCGACGCTACCGATCGGCGTGGTGGCGCCCACGCCGCCTGCGCCCGAAGCCGCCGCGCGCTGATCAGGGGAACGTTCGAGGCATCGCGGCGGTCCGGCATCGAGTCTGGTCAGCGATCGGACGAGGTGGGATGCTCCGACAAGCTGAGAGGAGGATCGAGATGGGCGACGTGGACGTGACCGAGACGACGGAGAAGCGCTCGACGCCGTGGGTGCGCGCCGCGGCGGCGCTGATGACGGTGGCGGTGCTGGGCGCCGGCTGCAGCAGCCAGATGCCGAGCGCGGCGAACCAGGTGGCCTGGTCGACCGAGACCGTATCGTTGACCGCGAGCAATTTCTGGATCGTCGCCGACGGCGAGAGCTATCTGGCTAACCCGAACGCCGTCGACGTGCATAGCGATCCCGGCGGTTCGACGTATACAACGCTGGAGCTCATCTGGACCGAACACGATCGCGAAATGCGCTTTTTCACCTATTTTCAGGCCAATGGCAGCACCTGGTCGTCGAACGAGATGCGGACATACAACGGTCAGTCGAGCGCCGACTGGCTCTTCTATGACGGCACGTTCTTCCAGAGCCCGTACGGAACGTCGTTTCGAGGCGACATCGATCTGACCAACGATGCTACCGATTCGATCCGCGGCGAGCTGCACCTGGACGGGGTCGTTCTGACCACGCCCTGGTCGGCGCCTCAGTAGTCATCGCCAGCACCTGCTAGACTCGCTGGCGAGGGGCGGATGCTGGCGCTCGGCGATCTGAAGTTGACCATGCTCAACGGCGGAAACTTCCGCCTCGACGGCGGCGCCATGCACGGGGTGGTGCCGAAGACGATCTGGTCCAAGCTGGTGTCGTGTGACGACCAGAACCGCGTCGAGTACACCACGCAGTGCCTGCTGGTCGAGACCGCGGGCGAGCGCGTGCTGATCGAGACCGGCAACGGCGACAAGTTCTCGCCCAAGCTCAAGGACATCTACGGGATCAACCACGACCGCGCGATCGGCGAAGCGCTCCGCGAAGTTGGGCTCGAGCCCGACGCGATCGACGTCGTGATCATGAGCCATCTGCACTTCGACCACAGCGGCGGCACCATACGCCGCGGAGCCGGCGGCGCGCTGCAACCGGTCTTTCGCAACGCGCGTCACATCGTGCAGGCGCGCGAGTGGGAGGACGCGACCCACCCGCACGAGCGCAACCGCGCGAGCTATCTGGCGGAGAACATCTTTCCGCTGCAGGAAAACGACGTGCTGGAGATCGTCGAGGGCGAGACCGAGATCGCTCCCGGCGTCTGGGTGGTGCCCACGCCGGGACACACCGCCGGTCACCAATCGGTGCTGCTCGGCGATCCCGGCGGGCCGCGCGCGGTGTTTCTCGGCGACCTGGCGCCGACCGCAGTGCACACACGGCTGCCGTTCGTGATGAGCTATGACCTGGAGCCGGCACGCACCGTCGAGACCAAGCGCGCCCTGTTCAACCGCGCGATCGAGGACGACTGGATCGTACTGTGGGGCCACGACCTCGAGCACCACGGCGGCCGGCTGGGACTGGATAAGGACGGCAAGCCAATGGTTCGGGAGTTCGTGCGAATCTGATCCCTCGCAAGGTTTGCCCCCTCCCTAACCCTCCCCCTCGGCGGACCGAGGGAGAGGGGATCGGATCCGGTCCCCTCCCCCCGTCCGCGGGGGGAGGGTCAGGGAGAGGGCAAGTCTTGCCAGCCGCGGCGCCCGGCGGCACCGCTCCCTAACCTTCCCCGCGGACGGGAGAGGGGATCGCACGAAAGCGTCAGTCGTCGTTGACCGTTGCCTTGCGCCACAGCATCGCTCTCGCTCGCGTGTAGCCGTCCGGATACGCCTCGAGGTGAAAGTGGTCGTGGTGGTCGGCGTTGTCGTCGGGGGTGATGACCTCGCGCAAGACGCTGCTCGCGCGCAGCCGGCACGCCAGCGTGCGCAGCATGCGCCCGACGTCGGTGCGCGGGTGGCCGACGCACTCGGCGGCGTCGGGCAGCACGGCCCACTTGCCAACGCGCGGCTCGAAATCGCGCGACACCTCGACCACGGTGCCACCGCCGCTCTCGGAGGCGGCGGTGTCGAGCACGAACGCGTGCACGTCGATCGCCATTCCGTGCGCGTGCTCGCTGAGCCGGGTGGAGCCGTGCCGCGTACGGTACTGATAGGCGCCCGAGTAGAGCAGCTCGCGCACGCCGATCGCGCGAAACGCGGGCCCCGTCTCGAACAGCGCGCGCGCCAGCTCGCAGTCCATCAGCGCCGGCTTGCCCGCGAGCCGCGGATCATGCGAGCGCAGCCGCACCACGCCGATCGAGCCCAGGATGCGCACCGGCGTGCGAATGCCTTTGGTGGGCCATTCGACGAAGGCGATCTGGCGCTCACGCAGACCCTCGAGGCAGACCCGATCGGGGACGTTCTCGTCGAGCTCCGAGGGCGCGGCTCCCTGCGACGGCCGTGCCGGTTCGGGAGACGGCACCGGTAGCGCCGCGGGCGCGACCGCCGGGGGCGACCGCAGCTCATCTCGCGGGGGCGGCGCACCCGCGCCAGAATCGGGCCCCCCGGCATCGCCACCGACACCGTTCCCGAGGGCGAGAACCCCCAGCAGCACGCCGGCCGCAGCGCCGGCGCCGAGGACCGCGCTCAGTCGCCCCCCGCTGGCGATCCGCCGCCAGCCTTGCGGTCCAGACTGGGAACGGCGGCCTCGAACCGGCGCGCGAACTCCTCACCGCTCTTCGCCGTCGCGAGATCCAGCTCGAAATCCGGCACCGGCGCGGGCCGCAGCTTCGCGAGCAGCTCGTCGATCTCGCGGTTCGACAGCCCGCGCGCTCCGAGCGCCGCGCGATCGAGCATTGCCCCGGACGCGCCGGCCGCCGCGCTGACCCCGTCTGCGCCCGCGCTCACCAGAGTGCGCAGCGCCTCCAGTTCCGCGCGACCGAAGTGCGCGCCGCACACGTCGTAGTCGATCCAGGCCTCGTACGACATCGGCGCGACCCGCTTGAGCATCCCCGCCATCACCCGGCCGTACTCCTGGATCTCCCACTGCGCGTGAGCGTCGACCCGCAGCGTGAGGAAGTGCAGCAGGTTGTGCAGGTCGACCTTCCAGTACCACTGCGTATACGTGGACAGCGGCAGGTCGATGCGCGCCAGTTCGCGCGCGATCTCGTTGCCGGTCATCCACTCGTAAGCTTCGGTGCTCTCGCGTCGGATGGCGTTCCAGCGCCGCACCGCCTCGGCGTGCAGCGCCGGCCCGACCGCTTCGCCGCTGCGCCCCTGGTTGTTGCGCCGGCTCTGCGTCTGCAGCTGCGCCTCGTCGGGCGTGTAGAACAGCATGGGCATCAGGCTGTACCGCCCCGAGTACTCGTTCACGTTGGCGGTGCGGTGCCGGATCCACTGACGCGCGATGAACATCGGCATGCAACAGTGGAATTTCAGCTCGACCATCTCACTGGGCGTGGTGTGCTTGTGGCGCCGCAGATAGCGCAGCAGGCCCCGCGTTTGCGACCGCTTGCGTGTGCCGTATCCGTAACTGACCCGGGCCGCGCGCTCGATGCACTCGTCGGTCCCCATGTAGTCGACCAGGCAGACGAAGCCGTGGTCGAGGACGGGAAAGTAGAGGCCGAGGATCTCCTCAGCGTCGGGGCTCACGGGGCGTTTGGTCTCGGACACGACCCGAACTTAACACGATCGCGCAAAGGCCCGACGGGTGTCCGCGACGCGGCAAAACTTGCCAGCGCATCGCCGGTCGTACAAGGTGAACGGATGGGTGAGCGGTTCCCGCTCGTGTGCTTGTTCCCGTTGCGCCTGCTGGTCGGCGTGATGTTGGTGCTCGCCGGCTACCACAAGTTCCTGGACGGCTGGCTGCACGGGACGGCGCTGCTGATCATCCTCGACGGGTGGATCCGCGACCACAAGAGTTACCACTTCATCGTTCCGGTGGTCGAAACCGCGCGTG
>Ga0265342_10002135_pt1 | contig 17440 bp, 16 predicted proteins | sample 4CB327metaG_FD_203125 | JGI IMG/M metagenome (GOLD analysis project Ga0265342, IMG submission 203125) | Rhizosphere microbial communities from Carex aquatilis grown in University of Washington, Seatle, WA, United States - 4-CB3-27 metaG | ecosystem: Host-associated > Plants > Roots >...
CTGCGGCGGCGTGCTCGACTGCCCGGGCTGCCCCGGCGGCGCGGCCTGCGGCTCCGGCGGCGTTCCCGGCGCCTGCCCCGGCGTGTCGACGGGCGGCGGGTGCACCGGCATCGGCTGCAACATCGACAAGTGCGACGGCCGCCCCAAGACCACGGTCAAGGGCACCGTCTACGATCCGGGCGGGAAGCTGCCGCTCTACAACGTCATGGTGTACGTGCCGAACGCGCCGCTCGACGATCTCGTCGAGGGCGTCTCCTGCCAGAAGTGCGACACCACCGTCTCGGGCCAGCCGGTGGCCGCTGCGCTCACCGATGCGACCGGCAGCTTCACGATGAACGACGTTCCGGTCGGCACGAACATCCCCGTGGTGATCCAGACCGGCAAGTGGCGGCGCAGCATCGTGCTGCCGCAGGTCAAGGCCTGCCAGGACAACGTGTTCGCGGGCACCGACACCTTCCGTCTGCCGAAGAGCCAGGCCGAGGGTCACTTGCCCAAGATCGCGATGACCCGCGGTGGCGCCGACAGCCTCGAGTGCCTGCTCCGGCGCGTGGGGGTCGCCGACAGTGAGTTCACCAACCCCGACGGGGCAGGGCGGATCAACATCTATTACGAGACCGGCGGCGGCACCGGTTACGACTCGGGCGCTGCCTTTCCACCGGTCGCGGCGCTGTTCGACGCGAGCGTCATCCGCAAGTACGACATGATGATCATCTCGTGCCACGGCTCGAGCGCGATCTCGCGCGCCCAGCCGCTGGCGCAGAAGCAGATCGTCAAGGACTTCGTCGACCAGGGTGGGCGCGTGTTCGGCTCGCACTTCTCGTTCAGCTACTTCCGCGGCGTGCCCGGCACGACCGACGCCAAGAACTTCCAGCCATCGCCGTGGCCGCTCCTCGCGATGTGGGACGGCGGCTCGGACGCGCCGTACAGTATCGACACCAGCTTCCCCAAGGGGATGGCCTACGCAGACTGGCTCGTCACCGTGGGCGCGTCGGTGACGCGCGGGTCGATCGATCTCACGTCGGTCGAGTCACCGGCGATGTCGCTGACGCCGGGATTCGGCGGCCAGTCCTGGGTCATCGACGACGGCGGCATCCCTTACTTCAGCGTGCCGATGCCCGTCGAGAAGGCGGCGACCCCCGCCGACCAGTGCGGCCGCTTCGTGCACACCGGCATCCACGTCACCCCGAGCGGCAATGGCGGCCCGTTCCCGTCGAGCTGCGGGACCGCGCCGCTGATCCCGCAGGAGAAGGCGCTCGAGTTCCTGATCTTCGAGCTCTCGGCGTGCGCGCTGCCCGACACGCAGAAGCCGACCGCGCCCGTGGTCCCGCCGCCCGGCGCCCCGATATCACCACCCGGCGCCGTGACGCCGCCGCCCGCGCCGCCGCCGCCACCGCCACCGCCGCCGCCGCCGATCATTCCGTAAGAAGAGACGATTGTCGCGATCTCGCCGCCCGCTCCGCCAACGTTCCAAGAAGTCCTTTCGGGCCTGGCCGGGTTAGTGAATCGGAAAGTCGCGAGAAGGTGAGAAGGAGGTGCGAAGGAGGTTGGAAGGAGGATTCGTCCACTAGTATTTCCTCTTCGCCGCAGCTTGCCGTACAATGTCGGGTGTGAGCACCAGCGACAAGCGAAAGCAGAGTCTCTACTTCCCCGAGGATATGCTGAAAGAGATCGGGGCCGAGGCGACTCGTCAGGACCGTTCCCTCTCATGGATCGTCCAGAAGGCGTGGAAAGCTGCGCGCAAGGACATCATGAGCATTCCGTCGGTCGGCGAGCCGCACGACAAAGACGACGGCAGCCCCCGGGCATAGCAGCCCGCCTGGCTCTCGTCGTCTGACGCCAGCACCCATTGCGACACGAGACTGTCCGATCACAGCATCGGACGGCGGGTCGTGGGTTTACCCGCGCGTGTTGCCGCTCGTTCTCGAGCGGCCGACGTCGAGGGGGGCGTATCATTGGAGGTGTGAGAGGCAGGACGCTCACGGCCGCCTTTGCGGCGACGATCGGAATCGCGATCGGCTGCGGCCAGAACGAGATCGACCTGGACATGATCGCTTGTCGGTGAGAGGCAGGCGAATCGCAGCGACGGTCGGCGTCGCGGAGAACGGCAACTCGGCGGTCCTGATTACCGTCGCGCCCGGTGGCGTGCTCCTCGATCGCCGACGCATCGACCTCACCGAAGGCAACCTGCCGACGCACCCGCATCACCACGAAGGGTCGTGGGCGGTGGGCCGTTACCTGAGCACTCCGGGAGCGCGGGTGATCTCGCTCGCTGACGCCGTGGCGCTCGTCGAGCAGGTGCGCGCGGCCGCCGCCCGCGGCGCGCGCGAGAGCCTGGAGGCGCTGGCCGGCGCCGTGCGCGTGCCGATTGCGTGCATCGCGATCCGCGCGTGCCCCGAGCTTCCGCCGACGATCGAGGAACGGATCATCGACAATCGCGCGCAGACGTTCGCTGATTCCGTCATGTATCGCGAAGCGCTCGCGACGGCTGCCGAGGCGCGCGGCTGGTCCGTGCACTGGTACGACCGGGAGCGCGTGTTTCGCGACGCCGCGGCGGCGCTCGGTCGCAAAGACATCGACGACTTCCTGCAGGCCATGGGTCGCGCGATCGGACCGCCCTGGCAGGCGAAGCACAAACTTGCGGCGGCGGCGGCGCTTGCCGCCACAGCCCCCCCGGCGCGCTAGTGCACTAGTTGCCGAAGGTACAGGGGCCGATGGTCTGATCAGGCGGGACGGCGACGGGCGCGTCCCAGGTCAATCCGGAGGCGGCGTCGATTGCGGACAACTCCACCAGGCCGGTGGGAACCGTGACCATGGCGCAAACCGTCTTCGCGCACAGGGCGTACGGCCCGCCGGCAAGCGCGTTGAACTGGTAGCCGCCGCGCGTGGTCTGGGCGCTGGCGAACATCATGTCCTTGACGCCGTTGAGCGTCGTGAAGATGTCGACCTCGATATTTTGCTCGAGGGTGTTGGTTGCGTCCACGACCTCGCCAAAGACGCCCTGGGTGATCGGCTTGTGGGGACAGATGTTGTTGACGTTCACGCAACCGGTGAGCAGCGCAACAATGGACAGACCCGCAATTTTCACACATTGGTTCTTAACAAGATCCCTACAGAGATCCCAGTACGTTCAATGAACCACCGTCCGGAAGGGACGTCATGTGTCGAACGCGTCATGTCGAGGGGGAGCCGATCGTGCGATCGATCACCACTTCCGGTAGGCGAGGAACTTGCCGTGCATGGTCACCTTCACGCGGTCGCCCTTCGGGTCGGGCAGCTTGTCGACCGCCATCTCGAAGTCGATCGCGCTCATGATGCCGTCGCCGAATTTCTCGTGGATCAATTCCTTCAGCGTCGTTCCGTAGACCTCGACGACTTCGTGGAATCGGTAGATGAGTGGGTCGGTCGGCACCGCGCCGCCGAGCGCGCCCTTCGACGGCGGCAGCTGCAACAGCGCGACCTCCTCTTCGGTGAGATCCAGAAGGAGCCCCGCCGCCGCCGCTTCGCTGGGTCCCATCGCCTGCTGGCCCAGCAACGCCGATGTCGTCCACACCTCGCTGCGCGCGCACGCCTCGGCCAGCTGCGCCCAGGTGATCTTCTTGACGATGCGGTTGACGACGATCTTCTCGGTCAGGTGACTTCGCATGGAGCTCGACATGCCCGCATGATAGCGAGGGTGCTGTTTCCGGCGGGTTTCCGGGAGACGCCGGGAGCCAGCGCCGCTGCGGTCAACGCCGCGGCTTGGGCACGTCGCGGTCCAGCACCGTCTTGCGGCCGTCTCTGGCCGCGGCGCGAATCGCGTCGTCGCAGATGCTGCGCACGTGATCGGCCAGTACATCGGCGACGGCGTCGGAGGTGTTCATTCCGGACCGGTCGCGCACGTACTTCTTCAGCTTCGAGACCACGATGAGCACGTCGTCGTGAGCGTAGGCGTTCGACAGGGCCGGTCCGCCCGCATGCGCCGTCAGGGAGCTGGCCGTCGCCGGCGGTCTCGTGTCGGCCGGAGGTGCGGCGACGGCGGGCTGCGGGCGGGGCGAATGAGCCGTGGGAAGGGAGGGCGCCGACGTCGGAGACGAGCGCGCCGGCGCCAGCTCTTCGAGCGGCTGTTCGCCCGGCTTCGGAGCCAGCGCTTCAACGGCCCACGCCTCGCGATGGCGCAGGGTCGAGAGGTGGGAGTCCCAGCAAGCCACCGAACAGAACACGAGTCGCGTGCGGTTCCGATTGCAGGTCGAGACGCTGCACACCCAGTGAACCGCTCCGAACCCGATGCCGGTTCGGCACGCGCTGCACACCGACCAGACGTCGTCATGGGAGCGAGACATTCCGGTAAATAGGCGGATCAACCGCCGGTGATCTCGATCAGCGAGACGCCGTAGTTGTTCTGCGGGAACGTGATCGTCCACGAGCCGGCCGTCGGCTGCGCGGTGGTCTCGTAATAGCAGAGCTCGGCGGAGTCTCGCAGCGTCACCCATTGCGCCTGCGTCGGCTTCATCGGCGAGCCCATCGCCACCCAGGGGCGATACGAGTTCGCGTGGGAGACGTCGACGATGTACTGGCGGGCGCGGATCGCGCCGGTGAACGGCAGGTTGTTCACGGTCAGCGAGACGACGTTGCCCGTGCTCGGGTTGGCGCCACCGCCGTCGGTGTGGTTGTAGACCAGGATCTGGACCGCGCTGCCGTCGGTGCTGCGCGTGGCTGCAGCGCCGACGCCGTTGGCGGTGGTGCCGCCGGTGACGCCCAGCTGTTGGTCGCCCATCATGTGCAGCAAGCGAAACGCGTTGAACGACGGCTTGGCGACGTCATACGACTCGGGGATCGCAGGGTCGCCCTTGAGCATCATGCCGAAGCTGCCGTTGCGGTAGGCGGTCGCCGAGCCGGTGATGATCTCCTCGTACAGATCCGACAGTGCCCAGTAGCCGTAGGACGACGGCGCCGGCACGGTGGGATCGCTGCCGATGAGGTGCACGGTCTTGACGATGTAGCTGGCGGCGGCCTCGATGTCGCGCACGACGCTGGGCATGTAGCTCGGGCCGAACTCGTCGTTCATGACCTCGCCGTTGAACTTCACGCCCTGCACGTTGGTCGTGCTGATCACGTTCATGAGCGACTTCTGGAACGCGACGGTGTCGGTGACGTCGGCTTGCGGCAGCCCGTTGTCGTCGGCGTAACGGTGGTAGGTGATGAAGTCGAGCTTCGCATGGAAGTTGATCGACCCGGTGATCAGCTGCTGGATCAGCCCGGGCGATTCACCGGCCGAGCCCGCCGGGCCGCCCACGCGCACCATCGGGTCGCCCTGCAACAGGCCGGCGACCGTGTTGCGGTACAGGTTCAGGTAGCCGTCGTCGCCGAGCGAGTACATCCACGAGGGCTCGTTCCAGACCTCGAAGTACCAGTTGCGCACTTCGGCCTGGGTGTAACGGTCCTCGAGGTGCTGGACCAGCGCCGCCATGAAGTTCATCCACTTGGTCCAGTCGCCGTTGGCGCCGGTGGGCGCGCTGATGTTGGGCGACATATAGTTGTACCAGAGCAAGAGCTGGATCGCGTCGGGCTGGGACGCGAGCGCCATCGGCGTGAAGCTGATCTCGACGAGCGGGCGCATGCCGGCCGCGATGATGGCGTCGTAGATCGTGTCCATCGCCGACCAGTCGTAGATCGGCGTGCCGAGCGCGTCCTCGGTATAGACGGCGTCGTCGTCGTTGAGGATGCCGTGGAACCGCACGTACTGGAATCCGGCCTGCGCGTGCGCCTTGCGGAGCGCGTTCTGGATGTTGCGGCCATAGGCGGTGCAGATCACCGTGTGCGCATGATCGGAGGCGACAACCTTCTCGTAGAAGCGGTTCCACGTCCCGACCGAGCTACCCGCGTCGACGGTCAGTGTGAAGTCGGCGGCGGTCGAGGCGGTGGGCGCCGTGTCGGTGCAGGCGGCGGGCGCCGCTGGCGGCGTCCAGGGCTGGGGATCGTTGCACGTGGTGACCGGGTGATCGACCGCGCCCCCGACACCGCCGACGCCTCCGACTTCAGTGCTGGCGTCGGACGCGCCCGCGGCGCCGCCCGCGCCCGAGTTGCTCTTGGAGCCGCACCCGCACACGGCGAGCAGGGTTGCCGCCAGGGAAACCGTCAAATGCGACCAGTCCGGGTGAAGGCGTCTCATGGCGGCAATTTAACATGGCGACCGAACGCCGGCGGCCTAGCGAAGGCGACGCCGCCCGGGCGAGAAACGCTCCGGATATGTCGTTTGCTTGAAGGTAGGTGGGAAGATCGCGGTCACCGGGCCCTTTCGTCCCCGAGCCGAGCACCCGGTGCCATGTGCTCCCGGGTGCGACCAACCCCGACGTCACTTCGTCGCCGCCGTCGTGACTCAGGCCGGCGCCGAGGTCACGACCGGCGATGCTGGACAGGAGCTTCTTGCCCCTCGTTACGCCGGATTTCGCAACGCGCGCATCGCGCCGGTCGAGATGCCGCCGTCGACCAGCATGGTCTGGCCGGTGACGTAGCGGCTGGATTCCGATGCGAGAAAGACCACGGCGCCGTCGAGATCGCTCGGTTGCCCCGGACGTCCGAGCGGGATGCGCTCGACCAGGTAGTCGACCCACGCCGCGTCTTCGTACATGACGTTGTTTTGCGCGGTCCGGAACCAACCGGGCGCCAGGCAATTCACGGTGACGCCGTATTTGCCCCAATCGTGGGCCAGGCTCATGGTCAATTGTCGAATGCCGCCCCGGCTGGCGCCGTAGGGGCCAAGGCCGGCGTAGCCAGCGACGCTGGTCACCGAGCCGATGTTGATGATGCGGCCGTAGCCGCGCGGAATCATCCGGCGCGCCACCGCCTGCGCGACGAAGAAGCTGCCGCGCAGGTTGGTGTCGACGACCAGGTTCCAGTCGTCCCAGGTCACCTCCAGCGCCGGTTTGCGCACGTTGCAACCGGCGTTGTTGACCAGGATGTCGACATGGCCACATGCCGCTTCGGCCTCGGCGGCCATGCGTTCGATGCTGTCTTGATTGCGCACGTCCAGCTCCAGCGCGACGGCGCGCCGGCCGAGCGCCTCGATCTCGGCCTGAAAAGGCGCCAGATCCGCGCGCCGGCGGCTGGTGAGCACGAGGTCGGCGCCGGCCCGCGCCAGGGCGCGCGCGAAGTACTGGCCGAGCCCGCGGCTGGTGCCGGTGACGAGCGCGACGCGGCCGGTGAGATCGAAGAGGGGAGAGGGCCCGCCGGCGCTCACGACGACGAGCCCGGGATGAGGACCACCTTCATCAAGTTGGGCTCGCGCGCGTAGAGGCGTTCGAACCAGCGCGGTCCTTCTTCCAGTGGCACGACCGCCGAGATCAGCGGCTTGACGTCGATGGCGCCCGACGCCATCCACGCGATCGCCTGCGGGTACTCGCCCGCCGACGCACACGAGCCCTGCAAGCAGATCTGGCGCGAGACCACCTTTTGCAGCGGCAGATTCACGTTGGGTGTGATGTTGCCGACCAGCACGACGGTGCCGCCCTTGCGGACGACATCGATGGCGGCGGCCACGGTGTCGTCGCGCCCGACGCATTCGAGCGCGACATCGACGCCTTGCCCGTCGGTCAGCGCGTGAATCGCGGGCAGCAACCCGTCGTCGTGCGGCCGGGCGAGGCGCGTCTCCGTCGCGCCCAGCCGTCGCGCCAGCGCCAGCCGCTGCTCGTCGACGTCGGTGACGAGCACGCGCGTGCAGCCGGCGGCGCGCAACGCTTGCAGCGTGAGGAGCCCGATGTTGCCCGCGCCGACGACCAGGGCGGTGGTCGCAGCGGAGACCTTGGCCAGCTTCACGCCGTGGATCGCGACCGCGACCGCTTCCAGCAGGGCGGCCTCGGCAAAGGAAAAATCGTCCGGTAGTCGGTAGACGATGCGCGCCGGCACGGCGACCAGCTCGGCGAAGGCGCCGGCGCGGCGGTAGTCGCCGCACGAGACGCCCAGCACCTGGCGGCGATCGCACAGGTTGGCGGCGCCGCGGCGGCAGTGCGCGCAGTCGCCGCAGTAGATCGTCGAATCGAACGTGACGCGATCGCCGACCGCGAAGTCGGCGACGGCGGCCCCGCACGCGGCGATCGTGCCGGCGGCTTCGTGACCCATGACGATCGGCGGGATGCGGCGGCCCGTCGAACCGTCGTAGCCGTGCACGTCGCTACCGCAGATGCCGCACGCGGCGACGCGCACCAGCACCTCGTCGGCAGTGGGCACCGGCGCCGGTAGGTCCGCGACCTCGAGGTTTCGATACCGGGACATGAGCAACGCTTTCATCGCGCGCGATTCTCTGCGCATCGCGCGCCTGCTGTAAAGGTCGACTGCGATCCACGCGACGCAGCGAGCTGGTTGCATTCTCCCGGGCGCCTCGCTACTGCGAGAAGCCTTCGATCATGTAATGCGCTTCGATACGGCGGAGCGCCAGCACCATGGCCGCCACGCGCACCGGCACCTCGCGCCCGACAACGAACGGCCGCGAATCGTGGTCGTCGGTCAGGCGCGGTCGATTGGCCGCGACGTCGCAGATGATCCGGTAGTTCGCCTTGACGGCGCGCGCGAGGCGCGCGTTGACGTCGGCGAGCGGCCAGTGCTCCATGCGCTTGTTCTGGAGCCACTCGTAGTACGAGACCAGCACGCCGCCCGCGTTACCCACGATGTCGGGGATCACGCCGATGCCGCGCGCGGCGAGCACCTCGTCAGCCTCCGACGTGGTGGGGCGGTTCGCGCCCTCGGCGACCAGCTTGACCTTGAGGCGCTCGGCGACCGACGGCGTGATCGCGCGGTCGAGCGCCGCCGGGATGCAGATGTCGGCGTCGACGTCCCAGAAGTGCGCGGTCGAGATCGCCTCGGCGTCGGGATAGCCACGTACCGATCGCTCCAGGTTGTGTGGATTGCCGTGGACGTAGGTCACGAGGCGCCGCACGTCGATGCCTTTGGGATCGTGAATCGTGCCGTCGGCGTCTTGCACGGCCACGCAGCGCGCGCCGGCGGCGACCAGGATCTCGGCGGCGGCCGAGCCGACGTTGCCGAAGCCCTGCACCATGAAGCGCGCGCCTGCGAGCGGCAGGTTGTGGTCGGCGAACCACTCCTCGATGCAGTGGACCAGTCCCTGGCCCGTCGCTTTGAGCCGCCCTTCGGAGCCGCCGATGCGCACGTCCTTGCCGGTGACCACGCCGCGCATGACGTGGCGCTCGCGCTCGCCGTCGCTGTACTGGCGCAGCATCCAGGCCATGACCTCGCCGTCGGTGCCGACGTCGGGTGCGGGGATGTCGATGTTGGGCCCGACCAGCTGCTTCAGGCGGTACATGTAGCGGACCGAGATCGCCTCGAGCTCGTCCTTGCTGTACTCGCGCGGGTCGAGGCGGATGCCGCCCTTGGCGCCGCCGAAGGGGATGTCGACGATCGCGGTTTTCCAGGTCATCTCCGCCGCGAGCGCGTTGAACAGATTCAGCGAAACGGCCTTGTGAAAGCGAATGCCGCCCTTGTAGGGCCCGCGCGCTTGATTGTGCTGAACGCGATAGGCCTTGAACCGCGCGAAGCGCCCGGGCGCGATGCGATACAGGCGCTCGCCCACGCGCAACACACCGTGCTCGATGTGCACGGCGCCGTCGCGCAGCGCGCGCGGGCGCAGCACCATCTTCCCGCCCAGCAGCGGCACCAGGCCGTCCTTCACGATCTGCGACGGCGCCAGCTGCGCGTGCGCCGCGGTCTCCGACGCCGGCAACGGCACCAGCCGGTCTTCGAGCTGGGTCGTGATGTAGAAGATGTGCTCGAAGTCGGGTTCCTCCAGCTCGAGACGCACGCGCGGCCCGAGCCCGATCAGGTCGGCGGCGACGTGGAACACCTCCATCGACTCGCCGAAGATGTTCTTTTCGGTCTCGCGCGCGGAGGGAAACGTCTCTTCCATTGTCGACCACCCCCATCGGGCCGCCACGGCCCCGTGGACAATGTACACCCGGACGCGGGTGCGCGCATCCCCGCGTGCGGCGCGCTTCGCTCCACGGTATCGTTCGTTTTGGGGACATGCAGAGGATCCCGTTCGTGGTCGTGCTGTGGGTGGCTTCAATTTACGAGGCGGGCCCGGTGTACGCGGACAAGTGGTGGCCTTTAGCGCCGAGCGAGCACTTCTCCGACGACCACTTCTTCCGCTTCGTGATCACGCCCCAAGATCCCTTGCCCTTGCCCTTGCCCTTGCCCTTGCCCCTGCCCCAGCGCGAGCCGCGCGAACGTGAACACGGACGGGCACCGTGCACGGGCGCTCTCCAGCGATGGGACAGCCGTTCGCCGGGGAAATACCAGCCAGTGTGGGCGCGCGCGTTGGTGAACGACGACGCGCCCGTCGAGGTCGTGGTCGACTCCACCGGCCGGTTCGTGGCCACGTTCGACAACTGGTACGCGACGGGATACGGGTCGAACGCGGTCGTCGTCTACGGTCCGGACGGCGCCGTCGTGCGCTCGCTCTCGCTTCTGGACCTGCTGTTGCCGGCCGAGATCGCCCGCCTGTCGATGTCGGTCGGTTCGGTCAGGTGGCTCGAATCCGCGAGGTTCGAAGGCGCGACGGATCGGCGTTTGCTGGAGATTCAAGTACGGCAAGCTGCGTCCGACGGAACGCCGACCGCCTCGATCGCGCTCCGGCTCGACCCGATCACGGGAAGCGCGCTTCGATCGGATGCCGACCTCGAGAAGATCGCGGAGCAAAGAGTGTTGTGCCAGACGTTGCCGGCGTCCGACTCTTCGATCGAATGGAAGGCCTGCCTCGCGAAAGCGACCTCCGACGTTTGGTGCGCCCTCTGCCGCCGCCTGCGCGCCGATCCCGTTCGGCAGGTCCGGGCCGCGACGCCCGCAAACCTGGAGGGGCAACCTCTCGACAGCCCGGAGTGGAGCGCGCTGGGCGTGGTCACCGGGTTTCACTCGGTGTCACTGAAGAAGGCGGGCCTCGAGGCGCGGCTCGTCGAGGCCGACGGGTCGGCGTCGGTCGCGAGGGATCCCGTGTCGCTGTACCTGATCGTGACCAATGGAACGGCCGATCTCGTGCAGCGGATCTGGCGCGTTCCGCGCACGGTCGAACGTATTCGCAAGGTGTCGGCCGCTGCCTGCGGCGTCGACGTCGCCGTCGACGTCGACGATCAGGATACAGACGACCCGGTGGTCCACACGGTGCGCGAGACGCTGCGGCTCTGCTTCCTTTCGAGCGACCGCAAGCTCGAACCGCTGCTCAAGATCGCGGAACTGCCGCAGGCGCCGCAGTAGCGGCTCGGCGGGCGTCTACCCCGGTGCGCGCAGGTGCGCGCGGATGAGGGCCGCGACCTCCTCGGAGCGGTCGTGGGCCATCGTGTGGTCGCCGCCGTGGATGCAGGCCAGCTGCGCGCCGGAGATGCGGCCGGCGAGAAACCGCGCCAGGCGCTCGGGACACAGCGGATCCCGGTCGCCGTAGAGGATCAGCGTCGGTGCCTGGATCATCCGCAGGCGCGCGGTGAGGTCGGTACGGTCGGCGACGAACCAGTCGGGAACGTGCGCCATCTCGGCGCGGTAGGCGGGGCGCCAGTCGGTGGCGCCCAGCCTTGCGACGTCGACTCCTCCCGAGGTCGCGCACAGCACCAGCCGGCGCACCCGCGCGGTGTGCCCGAGCGCGAGCAGCGCCGCGACGACGCCGCCCATTGACTGCGCGACGAGGTCGCAGGGACCGGGCGGCATTCGCGCCAGCACCCAGTTGACGAGATGTGCGACCGACCGGATGCGGTCGTCGGCCGGCTCGTCGCCGAACCCCGGCCAGCCGAAGCGAACCGCCGGACCGAGGCCAACGTCCTCGAGCCGCTCCGCGACCGGCTGCCAGAAGCGGAGGGTTCCGCCAGCGCCGGGCAAGTAAATGATGGGGGGCATCCAGTCGGCAGCATAAGACGACGCCGACACCCGTGGTTGACTATCATGCTCGGCGACTCATCTTAGAGCACGGGGGTGCAATCATGCGCCAGTACGATGACCTGAAGCGGAGCCTGCGTGGCGCGGTGTGGGGTTTGGGAGCGACGGTGGCGATGACCGCGGTCATGGTGGTGGGCGCGCTCGTACTCCGGTCGAGCTTTGCGCGTCCTCCGTTTCCCTACCTGTTCATCGAGCACTGGCTCCCCCACACCAGCGGAGCGCCGTCGGGGGCGATCACACTGGCTGCGCATTTCGCCTACGGTGCCTTTCTGGGGATGCTCTTTGCCTATTTCTCTGAACCGATGACGGTGGCCAAGGGCGTCGGCTTCTCCACGCTGGTCTGGGCGGCCATGCAGGTGATCTTGGTGCCCTGGCTGGGGTGGGGCGACTTCGGGTTGATCCAGATATCGCCGTTGTTTGCGGTCTACACGCTCACGCTGCATCTGGTCTACGGCGTGACCGTTGGCGCGCTCGGCGCCCGTGACGACCGGGTTCACCATGCGACGTTCGACGATCTCGGCCGGTTGCGGCCTCACTCCGTCTGACGGCCGACATGAAAACGCCCCGGCGCGCGAGCACCGGGGCATTGGTGGTCCGAGGTCGCGCCGTCGCGCGCTATTTCGGGCCGGCGTTGCTCATGATCGAGCTCGCCAGCGAACCCGTCGCGTCGAGCGAGTAGCTGTACGACGGCGAGAACGGCGTGCCGACGCCCGTGGTGTTGCCGGTCGTCGAGGTGAAGACGTTGCCTGACGACCCGAGGATGCTCGACGAGTTCGAGTAGTCCGCGATGTCGAGGGGAACGTTGACACCCTGGAACACGTTGTTCTCGGTGCGGACGTTGCCATAGTAGCCGAGGCCGACCGCGTAGTTGTTGCCGGCCGCCGTGTAGAGGTTGTTGAACACGTGCACCTTGCCGAAGCGGACGCGTGGCATGCGCTCCATGACGTTGTCAGCCCACCAATCATGGTGGAAGGTGACGTTGAGGTGACCGGTGTCCTCCGACGAGTTGCTGTCGCTGTGCCCGATCAGGTTGCACACGCGGTGGCCCATGGGGCCGGTGTCATTCGGATCGCTGCGCTTCGTCGAGTAGAAGAACTTCGTGTACGAGATCGTGATGAAGTCCGAGGCGTGCGTGATGTCCAGGTTGCCGTCCGAGCCGTCGGAGACCGCATCGTGGTCGAACCAGATGTTCTTCGACGATTTGTCGACGGTGACCGCGTCCTGGCCGTTCTGGCATTGCCCGCCGGTCGTGACGTCGACGTCGGGAGGCGCGCAGTTGTACCCGATGATGTTCATGTTGCGGAGGATGACGTTGGTCGAGGTCGAGAAACCGACGTGACCGCTCAGCGTCGGTGTCGTGCCCGAGCAACCGATGATGGTCTTGTTCGAGCCGATCGTCGCCGTGCCTTGCCCGAGGTTGCCCTTGACGTAGATCACCGCCGCGGTGGTGCCCTTGGCGGCGGTGTTGAACGCCGACAGCGTGCTCACCACCACGGGCGTGGCGTTGCCGCCGCCGGTCGTGCCGCCGTTCAGCGACGCCCAGCCAATCGGGCTCGGCTGCGCTGAGATGAACGACGGGAGGCTGCAACCGCTGACGCTGCCGCCGGCGCCGCCCATCGACGAGCCGCCCGCGCCCGAGCCACCCGAACCGGTCTTGCCGCCCGCGCCCGAGCCACCCGAACCGGTCTTGCCGCCGGCGCTCGAGCCGGCCGCGCCGCCCGCGCCCGAGCCGCCCGAACCGGTCTTGCCGCCGACGCCGGCGCCGCCCGCGCCCGAGCTCGAGCCTCCGCTCGCGGTCACGGTCACTGTCGTCGCTTGATAGGGCGTGCCGGTGGCGTTGGCGCAGAAGCCGAACGTCGTCGACGTACCCGCCGCGAGCGCAGCGTTGAACGACGCCGGTAGCGCCGTCAATGACGATCCGCTCTGTGTTCCGGTCGCGCTCCAAATCGACGACATCGCCGATTGATTCATTTGAATGACGGCGGTCCAGCTCGTGATGGCGCTGGAGCCGCCGTTGGTGATGGTGACGTTGGCGCAGTATCCGCCGCCCCAATCAGACGAGACGGCCACGCTCCCCGTCACCGACGACGTCACGGCGCTCTCCTGCAGCGCCAGCTCCTCGTCGTCCGCGCCCTCGCGCATCGTGCATCCATCCATGAACATGAACGCGGACAGCGCGCTCAAAGATAGGCTCGACCAAAGGCGCCAGGAATCAAAGCGCATCTCTTGCCTCCTCGTTGCGTGGGGTTGAACCGAGGGTGCGGCTCGTCGCGCAACACGCGCGGTGGTGAGCCTCCCCTCAACCCCGTCTCAGAGGAAAAGCAAGATCGCGCCCACTTAATTCTGCACGTGGGATTACGGATGAAAACGCGGGAAAGTCGGCTTAACGCTGCCGCACGTGGGACATGAAACGACCCAAAGCCCGTTGCGCCGGGGGAGACAACTTTGCGCGCGAGGCAACATGACGCGCGGGGAAAAGCCCGTGGCAATGCGGCGAAAGCCGCACGGAGTCGACGCAAATCGGCTGGCCGCCTGCGCCACCGACCCGGGCCCATGTCGACCGTGCGGCGCGTGGACAAACCGAGGGGTGGGAGGATCACGCCGCGGGCGGCGGGCTGTCCGCGCAGGTGCGTGTGCGCCAGGCGTCGGCGGCGGCAATCCCGAAGCGTTCGAGCCCAGGGATGCACGCGTTCAGCATCGTCTCCTGAAACGTCGCCGACAGGTCGGTCAGATCGGGCAGGCCGATCGCGCGCTCGTCGTCGGTGGGTGGGCGCGCGTTTGCGGGATTGGCGCCCATGTATTGTTCGAGCTCGGCGAACGCGTAACGAAGATAGCGCGCGAGTGATTGTCGAACGTCCGCGCGCGCGGCAATCCATTCGCGCCGCGTCTCCAGGTACAGGAAGCCGAATTGAGCGTGAAACCGCTCGTCTGCGGCCAGCTGTCGAAACGTTTGGCGCATGAACGGATCGCGCGTCTGCCCGATCCACTTCGCCAGGCGCGCGGCGTTGACCGTCTCGCCGAGACAGCAGCCGTAGATCACGTTGCGCAACACGGTCTCTTCGAACGAGCAGTCGGGATGAAGCGCCGCGCGTAACACCGGGGGCGCCGCAATCGACGGCTCGGCTCCGAGCGCCGCGCGCACGCCGCCACAGAGTTCGGCGTGTCGGAGCTCCTCGTGCGCCATGCGCAAGACGGCGCACTGGACGTCGATCGGCGCATCGATCTGACGCATCTGCAGCGCCAGGTCGGTGAGCAGCGAGGCGGATTCGTACTCGCTCCGCATCATCCTCGCCCACCAGGAGCGCGCGGTCTCGATGACCGCCGGCGCGTAGGCCATGAGGTCGAACCGGAGCGCGACCGGTTCGCAGCGGCGCAGCGCCGTGACCGCGTTCCGATAATCGTCGGCGAGCGCGCCCGGCGACAGCGTCGCGCTCATCTGGCCCCCCTCCACCGCTGGACCACCCGCCATCAGGCGATCCAGGCGCGAGGCAAGAGTGGCGCTGGGCGCGGGCCGCCGCCGGTGTCGCTGGCATCGGCGCTACCGGCGTCTAGGGCGGCATCGAAGGCCGTGGCGTCGGGGGCCGTGGCGTCGGTGACCGTGGCGTCGGTGACCGTCCCGTCATCGGCATCAGCGGTGTCGGGGCCGACGGAGCTATCCCGGTGGATCGGCGGGAGGCCGGGAGACGACCCGCAGAAGCCGTTGCAACCGCAACCACTGCTCGAGATCACCGCCGCGCCCGAGGCGATGCCGATCGCCGCGCCCGAGACCAGCGCCAGTGCCCGCGCGTAGCGCACGTAGCGCGGCAGAACATATGACCGCGCGTCGGCGCCCGTCACTTCTGGTTCAATCCGCATGCACGGCTTCATAGCAAGTCGCGAGCCTGGTCCGAATGCCGCGCGAATCGCTCGATCAGCGCCGCGATGGGCGCCAGCGCGCGCCCGATCCACGACGCGCGTGTCGCGATCGCGCCGCGGCCGGCGTTTGACACGGCCCCAGCGCTCCAACTAAGGTACCGGGCACGCATATGAGGCTTCTGTTCGCGGGTGACCGCCGCAACGAGGGCGCTGTTCGACGCAACGGCATCCCGGCGAACGCGAGCGCGACCTGGGCCGCGATGCTGGTTGCGGTTGTGATCACGATCGGTGGCGCGGCCGCCGGCTGCGGCAGTGTCTCCGGAGGCGGGGCCAAGGACGCGGGCAGCGGCGGCGCCACCGGCGCCGGTGGCGCGGATGCCGCGGTCGATCACACCGAGACCGCCGTCGGTGGCGCGCCGGGCGCGGGCGGCGCCGCGGGCGCGAGCGACGCCTCGACCACCAGCGACGCGACCTCCGACACCCCCACTGATGCACCTCGCGACGGTGCGACCTGCACGCTGCCGGCAAGCTGCGCGGCGCTTCACGCCTGCGACCCCACGCTGGTCAGCGGGAACTACATGATCGCGCCCGACGGCACCGTCGACGCCGCACCGATCCTGGTCCACTGCGACATGGACATCGGCGGCGGCGGGTGGACGGTCATTTACCTGGCCGACGGCATCAACCTCAATTCGACCACGATCGATTACACCGTGACGTCGCAGCGCCTGCGCGACAACGCGCAGGAGGCGTTGATCTCCTTCCGCAATCTGAACCAGAACATGGTCGCGAGCGACTGGGCCAGCTTTGGCCTACCCGCCACCTGGCGCGCAAAGAATCCGCTCACGGTGTCGCCGTTCGAGGAGATCACGGTCTCCGCGTCGGTGAACGGCGCGCTGCCCGCGCTGGCGCTGCTGCGCTACGGGACCGCGAACTTCGGGTCAGTGTGCGGCGACGCCTGGAACACCACGACGACCCCCTACGGCCGTCTGTGCCTGCAGGGCACCGACGCCGCCTTCTACAGCGGCTTCGCGACCGCCGCGGCGACCACCGACTTCTGCGCGCTGAGCTCGCAAACCTACAGCGTGCGCGCGTGCTCCGACATGCTCCGTTTCAGCATCGCCGTGCGCTGACGCGCGGGCCCTTCGCTGATCGGATCGAAAACTTCGGAACCTCGGCGGTGCCGGCGCTGTCTCAGCGTTAGAAACCCAAACGCCGGAGGCACCCATGACCGCTGAGCACGCGCTCGAGGTCCAGACCCTCTTCCGTGGCGTGGTGATTGGCACGAAGTACGTCCTCGCGCCGGCACGCCACCGCTCTGTCCGCAGCCGCCGCCACGCGCGTCGCTGCACGTTTGCGATCGGATCGTCGGCGCGCGCCGATGCGCCGGTCGCGCCTGCATTCCTGCGGCACCTCGCCGCCGATCCGGGCGGCGTCTTCCACGCGCTCATCGAACCGGCGCCGGTCGACGGCGAGAACGACGCGCCGTACGCCATCGCGCTCGCGCCGGGGATGACCGGTACGATCTACGACGGCGCGCGCACGCAGGCCCTGCGCACGACGGCAGACGGGCTCACGCCCGGGCCGCGCGTCGCGCTCGCCCGTCACGCGCACGCGCGGCTCGACTGCGGCGCGGTCACCTTCCTGGTGGCTCCGGCCGAGCGCGCGGCGGCGCTGCCCG
>Ga0265342_10002139_pt1 | contig 17433 bp, 12 predicted proteins | sample 4CB327metaG_FD_203125 | JGI IMG/M metagenome (GOLD analysis project Ga0265342, IMG submission 203125) | Rhizosphere microbial communities from Carex aquatilis grown in University of Washington, Seatle, WA, United States - 4-CB3-27 metaG | ecosystem: Host-associated > Plants > Roots >...
GCGAGCGCCTCGGCGGTGCGGGTCGATTTCACGACCGGCGTGACCACGTCGCTCACCGCAGAACTCGTGAAGCGATCCTGCACCGGCTTCGTCGCCATCGCCACACCCTGCGTGACCGATCCGCCGGTTGACGGCAGCACCTCGGCGATCGCATCCGTGGTGACGAGATTGGTCAGCCGCAGTTCTTCGCGCGACAGTTCGTGCAGTTCTTCCCACGGCGGAACGTTGAGCGACAGCGCCAGAAGATCGCCCGCGCCGCCCATCTCGAAGGTGTATTTCGCAAGTCGCCCGATATCGCGCTCCACGATCATCAGGTCTTCGGCGGAATAGCTCGCGGCGCGCGCGTCGTCGGCGCGGTCGCCCATCCAGATCTGATGCACCCGGACATGCGCCGCCTCAGGCACGTAACGCGACTTGCCGGACAACAGCAGGAAGACGCACATCGACTCACAATAGGCTTCGGGATCGATCGCGCCGCGATCGCCTTGCGTGGTGTGGGTTCGAATACTGGTGCCGACCGTCGTCATCAGGCCGAGCGTGCGAAAGCGACGGCCGAGCGTGATGGAGTCGTTGACCGAGCCACCGCTGGAATCCAGCACGACGGTAGCGCTGCGAAGATCGCGCCCTTGCGCGAAATCGTCAAAATCCTTTGGGCTCTCCGCGGTCACGATGCCGACCGCGCGGATCCAACCGCCGCAGTGCGGCTGGCAGGCCACCCAACTGAACTGCATCGGCAGCTTGCGCTCTTCGAGGGTTGCGCCAGCGTGAGCCAGGCCGCCAAGCACGGCCAGCGTGCCGGGCACAGCGAGAGAGAGGGTCGCAACGATCAACACCGCGCAGTCGCGGAAACGATGTCTGACGAGTTTCAATTTGATCCCTTCCCCGCAATCGCCGGAAGGCGACTGCACCGGTTCAACTCGAAAACGATTTCTGTCATCCCCACGTCAAGAAACGTAAACGGACTTGACCGAATCGTCCATAGAACCTTTGTTGCGCCGCCGCGCAAACCGTTGATTTCTCGAAACTGTGGCACAATTATTGACGCGAGTGAGTTCCATGCTTTGGAACCAAGCAATTCTCGCACAACCACGCAGCAAGCCGCCCATGAAGCATTCGCCGTTCAAGCTGTCGGCACGTTGCGAAGACTGCTCGCGCATTGTCGAACGGCTGCCGCGACAGGCCGGGCGCGCGGCGATCTGGCTCTACCGGCACACCCTCTCGCCGCTTGTCGGCTACAACTGCCGTCATCTGCCGACCTGCTCGGTCTATGCCGACGAAGCGATCGGACGCTTCGGGTTGTGGGCCGGCGGATGGATGACGCTGGCCCGGCTGTTGCGTTGCCAGCCGTTCGGCACCTCGGGCATCGACAACGTGCCGCTCGCAAAACCCGAAGGCGCGCGCTGGTATCTCCCGTGGCGGTTCGGACGCTGGCGCGGCGTCAACGCAGGCTGACTGGTGGCCGCTGCGCCGCACCAAGTCATGTGCGCCGCGATAGCGGAACCCAAGCATTGCTCGCAGGTTAGCTTGATGTCTTCGTCCCGGAGGACATCAAAGATGCGCTGGAAACCAAAACCCAGTGGTCACGATCCCCGGCAGATCGATTTATTGGCGGTCGTCGCCATGCTGATCGTCATCATAGCGGTCGGTCATTATTTGACCGAACACCCAAAACCTCATCTGACCAGCATCATTGAGCCGAGCCAGAACGTGCGCTGGTAGTGCGCGCGTTTTCGCATGATCTCCGCCGCCAAGCACTTCGCGCCGAGGGAGAACCGCCACACACTCTCCGGATTGTGCCGCGCACTTAGCGGAACCAGAAGAAACTGTGCGATGGCTCAGGCAGCAGCGGGGCCGGCCTGGGTTTGTGCGGACGCTTGGGCTTTGGCGGCGGCGGCAAGCTCTCGGTCGTCGTGGTTGCATCCGCCGTCACCGCACCGTCGTCTGGCAAGCGGACCGACAGCAGCAAGTTCGATTCATGCGAACGCCAGCGATAGCCGATGCCGAAATCAATCGGCTGCGCTTGGCGGAAAAGCTCGGCATAGGATTGCTGATATCGTCCCGGAAACCTGTCGATCGAGCCGGCGTACCGGCCAAACGGAAAGAAACGCCATTTCTTCGCGCTGTAAAGCCCGAGCGGAATTCCGGAGTCGTCCTGGATAATGGTCGCGCTGTTGGCAAGAATGAAATCGCGCACGGTCGAGAAACTGCCGGAATGCAGCAGGTATGAGGCGCTCTTGATCAGGCTGTTGCCCGGTGCCAGCGTGGCACAGAACTTCAGGAACCCGCTCGACCTGACGCCACCGTCGGACAGGTCGGTCGAGAAGTAATACAGCGTCTTGTCGACACCATCGCTCCCTGCAAACACGATGCGCACGCCGCGTGTGGCGTTGGCGCCGACGTTCTCGTTGGCGAAGAACGCCGAGCCCTTGTCGTCGAGCGCCACTGCCGAGACGTTCTTAATGGTCATGCCGGAGCGGGCCAGGAACACATAGAGCAACGGCATCGCGCCGTTGAGTTGTCCCTCATGCAAGTCGGTCTTCATCTTCTTGGTAATGAAGAACGAAAAGCTCAGGATCGAGTTCAAGGAATGTTCGACATTGGACAGTGCGGCGCCGACGCCACCGCGCGACAGTTTGGTCAAATCCGGCACCGAACCGGGCGGTTCAAGCGCGCTCAGCACATAGGTCGTGGCCTTCGGATAGAAGGCATTGGCGTAGAGGAAGTCCGGCCCCGAGAACATGTAGAACATGGTCGTCTTTGGCGCGGCCACGTTGGCCTCCGACCATGCGCGGACTTTTGACATCTGGCGCTGATCGAGTTGCGTGAACGCCGAGTCGAAAAACCTGGCATGATGCTGCCAGGCCGGATCCTTCGTCAGCGCCATCAGCGGCGAGTCGGTCGACGGCACCATGCCGGCAAGAAAACGCGCGGTGTCGTCAGGCGTGACCTCGGCGGCGCTGGCAACGGCAAACGCACCCGCCAGCCATAGGGCTGCCGCGGCTGCCGCGATTTTGAAGGATCGGAACATCTATTTGCCCGCCGCCGATATCGCAGCAGAGCCGGCGTCGTCCCGCTTGCGGAAAACGACGTAGATCAAAAGGCCAGAAATCATAATGAGAGCACCAAAAAAGGACTGCAACGGCCGCTCGACGACAAGATAGTACATCATGAAAAGGGTCACGAGCAGGAAAATTATCGGCGTGACCGGGTACCCCCAGGCGCGGTAGGGCCGCGGCAAGCCGGGCTGCGTGATGCGCAGCTTGATGACGCCGAGCACCGTGAAGAACGAACAGAACAGAAGCGCGAACTGGATGAAATCGAGCACCGCCTCGAAACTGCGGGTAAACAACATCAAGGTCGCGACCGCGAGCTGAAACACGATGGCGTAGACCGGCGCGCCCTGGGTCGATTTGCGGGCGAATACCCGCAAGGCCGGAATGTCCTCGCCCATCGTCATCATCACCCGCGGGCCGATCCACATCATTGCGCTGATCGAGGATATAAGCCCGATGCAGATCATCGCGCCGACGATGCGGCCGCCGATTTCGCCGAACATATAAGTGCCTGCAATGCGGGCAACGTCGATCTGGCCGGCCAGCTTGTCGATCGGCGCGGTATGCAGGAACACGGCGTTGAGCGCCACATAGAGCACGAGAACGATCAGCGTGCCCGAAAACATGGCACGCGGAAGATTCTGGCCGGCGTCGCGCATCTCCCCGATGATGTAGGTCGCGGCATTCCAGCCCGAAAACGAATACATCACGAACACAAGCCCGATCGCGAACGGCGCGCTGGCGACATAGCCGAGATCGCGGATCTGCGGCGCGAACGAAATATCTTGCGGCGTACCGATGACAAAGCCCGCGATCAGGAACGCCGTGATCAACACCACCTTCAGAATGGTCGCGATCATCTGGAACGTCGAGGAATGCCTGACGCCGGTGAGTTGAACAAGCGATACCGCCCACACGATCCCAACCGCGAGCGAAAGCGGCGGCGTGTTGGGGACGATTGCATGGCCATATTGCTCCAGCGCCATCGCGGCCAGCGCGACGGGCGCGGCGAAACCGACGGTGGCCGATACGAAGCCCGCGACGAAGCCGAAAGCCGGATGAAAGGCGCGGCCGAGGAAATTGTATTCCCCGCTCGAGCGCGGAAACATGGCACCGAGTTCGCTGTAGGAGAACACACCGCACAGCGCGACGATGCCGCCGATGGTCCAGAGCGCGAGGATCGCAAAGCCTGACGGGATGTCCTTGACCTGAAAGCCGAGACTCGTGAAGACGCCGACGCCGACCATGTCGGCGACGACGATGGCGGTGGCCACCCCCAGCGAGATTCTCGATCCGCTGGCGAGCCGGCCTTCCCACGTAGGTTCAGATGCCGCCATGTTCGCCCGCATTTCGGGCGTCATGCCCTGCCTCCGTTATCGTGCGGGGTAGGTTCGGCCAATTCAAGGACGCCGCCCGAGATATTTGAAGCGGACGATTTTCAGTACCTGATTACCAATATTCGACCTAAACGGTGGATTTCTCCGGCCAAGCCCACAATCACGACACGATTTCGTGTTGCCTATCCTTGTTCCGGAGATGGGGAGAATTTCCGGAGGATTAACGTCACCGCAAGTCAGAACCGGGACACTAGCGCTGATATCGGCCGGTTACGGCGGTTGGGGCAAAGGGGTGGATGGTCGGGGCCAATCCGAAATCTAAAGCGTTGGGTCGTGCGAATCTGGCAGCCATGCCGGCATCGTCGCGGCATGCGCCTTCGCGCGCCCCCTCCGCACAGCGTTTGCTCCCCCTTCTCGCGGTCCTCCTGCCGCTGTCGCTGACGCTCGCCCACTGCGGTCAGTCGCCGAGCGCAGCTTCGCTCGCTGCCAATGTGCAGGGCTCGACCGACAGCTTCGACGACCGTTTCCCAAAACCGCAGTTCAAGGACCGTTTCCCGACCGCTGCCGAAAGCTTCCAGCAGCGCCCGGCGAACACGGCCGACGCGCAGAACCGGCGGGTGGTGCAGACTCAGCCCTATCGCGTCGCCTCGCTCGCGCCGATCGTGCCCTACCAGCGTTCGCAGCGCGAAGACCAGACGGCCCTGATCGGCTTGAAATCGTCGGCCTTCCCCTATTACGGCAATAACCCTCGCACTGATGCACCCTTCCTGAACGTCTCCAACGGCGACCGCCGCGGCCATCGCAGCTATTCGGGCCGCGTGTTCTGGCAGGACGAGACCTTCAACGACAACCGCGTGCTGATGCACGTCCCCCAGCATTTCGACGTCAACAAGCCCGGCGTCATCGTCGTATTCTTCCACGGCAACGGCGCGACGCTGGAACGCGACGTGCGCGACCGCCAGCGCGTACCGCAGCAGATTTCGGAATCCGGCGCCAACGCGGTCCTGCTCGCGCCGCAGCTTGCGGTCGATGCGGCCGATTCCAGCGCCGGCAAATTCTGGCAGCCCGGCGCGCTCAAGCGCTTCATCAATGAATCGGCTGATCACCTCGCAGAGCTCTATGGCGATCCAAACGCGGCGAAGACTTTCGCCAATATGCCGATCGTGATCGTCGGCTATAGCGGCGGCTTCGTTCCGACTGCCTACAGCCTCGACGTCGGCGGCGCCGGCAATCGTATCCGCGGCGTGGTGCTGCTTGACGCCGTCTACGGCGAGCTCGACAAATTTGCCTCCTGGATCGCCAACAACCGCTCCGGCTTCTTCGTCAGCGCCTATACGCATTACACCCAGCGGCGCGATCAGGAGCTGATGCAGATGATCCGCGACAAAGGCGTCGCCGTGTCCGACGATATGGACGGCCCCTTGCGACCCGGTAGTGTCGTCTTCGTCAAGACGCCGGACGGCGTGACGCATCGCGACTACGTCACCCATGCCTGGACCGACAAGCCGGTGCGTGAAGTGCTGGCCAAGATGTCGTTGACGCCGTCGCTGACGCGGCTTGCATCGAGCAACATCGAGACGTCAAGCCGTTAATCTCCGAAGCCCCGCCGGCAATTCAACCACACTCAACGCTTACTGCTGCCGCCATGTGGAAAGCGCTCTGGCAGAAATGGACCATCGATAAGCCGGCCGCCATTGGCGATCTCGCCTGGGCGTGAACCCGATTAGCCGGCTGACGACCTCGGCAAATTCCGCGTCAGGATGACCGTCGTGAGCGCCAGCGCGACAAAGGCAGCCCCGGCATAGCCGATGCCGTACAGAAGCTCATGCGCATAGAGTAATCCGCCGATCCCCGAGCCGATCGCCTGCCCCACATAGAGAAACGACGTATTGAGCGACACCGACGCGGAAGCCAACTGAGGCGCTGCGGCGACGAGGCGCACCTGCTGCATCGAGTTGCTCGAGGCAAAGCCGAGGCCCCAGATCGCGGCCGAAGCCGCCATCAGCCAATAGAAGCCTGCGGCGAACGCCCAACCGGTGACGCCCGCCAGCACCAGCGCGACACATAACAGCGACGTCTTCAGCGCGCCCCAGGAGTCGACGATATTGCTGACGACCACGATTCCGATAAAGCCGCAGACGCCGTAGATCGCAAAGACGAGTCCGACGGCATCCGGCTGTACCTGGGTCAATCTCGACAACACCGGACCCATATAGGTAAACACGGCGAACTGGCCCGACATCAGAAGCGTCGTGATCGCGAGCAGCACGATGATCACCCGGTTACGCGCGAGATCGGCCCATGTCTTGAGATCGACTGGCGCACCCCTGAGGCCGCCGGGCAATCGCCACAGCAGCAACAGGAAACTCAGCGCCCCGATCGCGCTGACGCCGCCATAGGCCGCGCGCCATCCGTAGCGGCTCGCCATGAAGGTAATCAGCGGCAAGCCGATCGCCGCAGCCAGCGACCAGCCGAGAAACACATAGGCGATCGTGCCGCCACGTTTCTCCGCCGGCACGATCAAGGCAGCCGTGCCCGCGGCCTGCGGCGTATAGAGCGCGCCGATCGCGAGCATCGCCAGACGCAGGACGAGAAGCGTCGAGTAGCCGGGCGCAAGGGCCGAAGCAGCGTCGCCGAGCGCCATCACCGCAAGCGTCACCGTCAGCAATGTGCGGCGCTCGATCCGGCTGGTGAGCCAGGCAGTCAGCGGCGAGCCGACGCAAAGCACGAGCGCGCCGAACGTCACTAGCAAACCGGCGGTATGCACAGTGATGCCGAGATCCGAAGACAGTTCGATCAGCATTCCCGCCGGCGCCAGGATCGTCGATCCCGTGACGAGATTTCCGAACATCAGCGCGGTTGGCGCGAAACGGCGATGGATCGGCGTATCCGGCGCGAGATTTTTCATGCAATCGCATCTAGACTGCAGGTGAACGGATGGGAAGGGCGGCATCCGAATTATTTCGATGCCGTGCAATGTCCATGAAAGAAAGTCGCGTGAGCCATGAGAGAAAGTCGCCGGCGGCGGCGCAAGACGCGTTACTTCGAAGCGGCCTCGCTTGAATGAACGACCACGGCTCCCCTCGCCGGGGGACAACTGGCAAGCAGGGACTCCATCGCGTGGGTCCAACCGTCATTGGATAGTTTGGTGGTTTGCGGAACGGAACGTCCGTCCGAGGCCAGCGACGTTTCGATGATTTCAATTTGAGGCTGATCGACGAGCGATTCCAGCCGCGAATGAATCAATCGCATTCCCCATTGCTCGAAGCTGGAACCGCTTCCGGCACTCAACGGCCCGTTGAAATAGACCGGGCTTCCGCCGCCATGCGCGACAGCTACCAGGGCGCCTGCGCGCGTCGGCCGCTGGAAATCGAAGGAGAAATTATCCGAGTTGAAGCAAGTGACGCGCCATTGCAGCAGCCTGAAGGACATATCGCCCGGCGCCTTGACGACGGCAATCTTGCGCACCGAGTTCAGCGCGCTGCTCTCGAACCTCCATGGCGTCTCAACGGCCTCGCGGCGATCGATCCCGAAGCGCGCGATCTCGTCTCGCGTCAGGACATGGATGTCTTCGAACTTGACGGTTCTGGTGAGCGCAAGCAGCCCGGCATCGATCCCCATTTTGGCGAGGTAGGCCGAGGCGACGCGATCGGCGCGCTCGCGGCCGCGTTGGTTGGCGGTGGCAATCGCGACGGCATCCGGCTGGCCGCCACGAAAATTGAGCACGACCTTGGGCGAATGGACGGCGAGGATCGCATCGGGGGCGATCTCGTGAACGGCAGCGCCCACGAAGGCGTAGGGACAGGCCGAAGCGCAGATCGCGCCGCTGGTGAAGAGATCGCCATGCAATTCGCGGCCAGACTGCTTGAGCTTGACGCAGACGTCGCTGTCCTGCGCCTCGAACCCGCACTCCTGCACCATGGTCCGCCCGACCCTGGCAATCGAGGGTTTGCCGTGGAGCAAAGTCCCCATCGCGATGGCCTGGTCGAGGTTGCCGCCGGGGGAGGCAAAATAGATCGGAAGGCTGCGGTCGCGATGACGATCGAGAAAAGCCTTGAACCGCGTCGCGGTGTCGGACTCCACCTTTCCCTCGACCTCGATCCAGCTGTCGCAGCCACGCCCGCAAGCATCCGCCGCGCCCTTGACGACATAGAATGTCATGGACGTTTCCCGCGGCTTGGGCGGCTCGGGCCGTTGTTTTGACGGGGACGCCGACACCGCTCCGCAGGTCAGCGCACAGATCAGGGCGATCGCAGCAACGGCACGCGCGGACATCGGAGCGAAGGGAAACCGGTTGGAAAAAACAATGGGCTTGTCGAACTTAACAAGCTCGCAGCTACAAGTCTATGACAGGTCAACCGAAGGATGCGTTCAGAATCATCACGATTTTCTGCCGATTTTCTAGGCTTCCAGCAATTGCATCGCCCGATTCGCCTGCTATACCCCTTCCTGTTCCCGCTTACCTGCGCTCGTTCGCAGGAGTGAGCTTTGAGGAGACGAACATGTCTGACAAGACCCCGCCCGCATCGGGATTCCAATACAGCCTCACGAATCTGAAGCCGGCTGAGCCCGTGCATAAGGTCACCCTCACCTTCCCCGACGGCGCCCGGCGCGAGTATCCGAGAAGCACAACCGGCCTGGAGATTGCCAAGGGCATCTCGCCTTCGCTTGCCAAGCGCACGGTAGCGATGGCGCTGGACGGCGTGCTCGCCGACCTCAACGACCCCATCGAAACCGATGCGAAGATCGAACTGGTCAACCGCGACGATCCCCGCGCGCTGGAACTGATCCGCCACGACGCCGCCCACGTGCTGGCAGAGGCCGTGCAGTCGCTGTGGCCGGGCACGCAGGTCACCATCGGTCCCGTGATCGAGAACGGCTTCTATTACGATTTCTTCCGCAACGAGCCGTTCACACCTGAAGATTTCGCCGCGATCGAGAAGAAGATGCGCGAGCTCATCGCGCGCGACAAACCTTTCACCAAGGAAGTCTGGGACCGCGAAAAGACCAAGCAGGTGTTCCGCGACAAGGGCGAGAACTTCAAGGTCGAACTGGTCGACGCCATTCCCGGCAACGAGCCGATCAAGATTTATTTCCAGGGCGACTGGTTCGATCTTTGTCGCGGTCCGCACATGACCTCGACCGGCAAGGTGGGCAACGCCTTCAAATTGATGAAGGTAGCGGGCGCGTATTGGCGCGGCGATTCCAACAATCCGATGCTGACGCGCATTTACGGCACCGCCTTTGCGAAGCAGGAGGACCTCGACGCCTATCTGAAGCAGATCGAGGAGGCCGAGAAGCGCGATCACCGCAAGCTCGGCCGCGAGCTCGACCTGTTCCACTTCCAGGAAGAAGGTCCGGGCGTGGTGTTCTGGCACGCGAAGGGCTGGACGATTTTCCAGGCGCTGATCGCCTATATGCGCCGGCGACTGACCGGTGACTATAGCGAAGTCAATGCGCCGCAGATCCTCGACAAATCACTGTGGGAGACCTCCGGCCACTGGGACTGGTACCGAGAGAACATGTTCGCCGCGCAATCGGCCGGTGACGAGGCCGAGGACAAGCGCTGGTTTGCGCTCAAGCCGATGAACTGTCCGGGCCACGTGCAGATCTTCAAGCATGGCCTGAAGAGCTATCGCGATCTGCCTTTACGCCTGGCGGAATTCGGCATCGTGCATCGCTATGAAGCGTCCGGCGCCATGCACGGGCTGATGCGGGTGCGCGGCTTTACGCAAGACGACGCACATGTGTTCTGCACCGAAGACCAGCTCGCCGAGGAATGCCTCAAGATCAACGAACTGATCCTGTCGACCTATGCCGATTTCGGTTTCGAGGGAGAATTGACGGTCAAGCTCTCGACCCGTCCCGAAAAACGCGTCGGAACCGATGCGATGTGGGATCACGCCGAGCGCGTGATGGCGACGGTGCTTCAGGAGATCAAGTCCCAGAGCAATCACATCCGGACCGAGATCAACCCCGGCGAAGGCGCGTTCTACGGGCCAAAGTTCGAATACGTCTTGCGCGATGCCATCGGCCGCGACTGGCAGTGCGGCACCACGCAAGTCGACTTCAACCTGCCGGAACGCTTCGGCGCCTTTTATATCGACGCTGACGGCTCGAAGAAGGCGCCTGTCATGGTTCACAGGGCGATCTGCGGCTCGATGGAGCGCTTCATCGGCATTCTCATCGAGCATTATGCCGGTAACTTCCCGCTTTGGCTCGCACCGATCCAGGCAGTCGTGACGACCATTACCTCGGAAGGCGACGAATACGCCAAGGTGGTCGCGGCGGCCGCGCGGCGGGCGGGCCTTCGTGTCGAGATCGACCTGCGCAACGAGAAGATCAACTACAAGGTCCGCGAACATTCGCTGGCGAAGATCCCGGCTCTGCTCGTGGTCGGCAAGAAGGAAGCCGAGACCCATTCGGTCTCGGTTCGCCGCCTTGGCAGCGACGGCCAAAAGGTAATGGCGACGGATGAAGCGATCGCCGCGCTGGTCGATGAGGCGACGCCGCCGGATGTGAAGCGGGCGCGCTTAGCTAATTGATTTTCATAATCGCTCTAAAGAGCGCTTTCGCCAGGACCGTCGCCCGACTATCTCAGGCGGTACGACCGCCATATCCGAGGACATCTTCTTGCCCGACGCATTAGAACTTCTGAAGACCCGCCGCTCGGTCAAGCCGCGCGAGATGACCGGCCCCGGCCCCTCGCCTGCCGAGCTTGAGACCATCCTGACCATCGGCGCGCGGGTGCCCGATCACGGTAAGCTGGCGCCCTGGCGCTTCATCGTGTTCGAAGGCGACGCCCGCGCCCGCGCTGGCGAGGTCATTGCCGGCGTTTTCGCGAAGAAAAATCCGAATGCGGCGCCCGCCGATATCGAGGTCGAGAAGCGCCGCCTGACCGACGCGCCGCTCGTGATCGGCATCGTCAGCCTGACGAAACCGCATCCCAAGGTGCCGCCCTGGGAGCAGGAACTCTCCGCCGGCGCCAGCGCCATGAACATCGTTACTGCTGCGACCGCGCTGGGCTACGGCGCGTGCTGGCTGACCGGATGGTTTTCCTTCGACCGCGACGTGCTCGACGGGTTCGGGCTGAAGGCCGACGAAAAGCTGGCCGGTCTTGTTCATATCGGCACGGTGTCGAAGCCTAGCGAAGACCGGCCGCGGCCGGTGCTGTCGGACATCGTCACGCGATTCTGAACCGCGGCCGTCTTCGAACACAAACGGTCGTTTTCGGACATGGTCACCCGTAAACGGGTGGCCGACACGCACCGCCGCCACTATTAGCGACGGTATGCTCGAATTCGCCGACCAATATGAAGCCTTCCGTCGCCGCGATCCCGCGTTCGACGGTGTCGTGTTCGTCGCGGTCAGGACCACGGGCATCTATTGCCGCCCGGTATGCCCGGCGCGAACGCCCTTTGCGCGCAACATCAGATTTTACCCAAGCGCCGCGGCGGCCGAACGCGCCGGCTTTCGTCCGTGCCTACGTTGCCGGCCGGAGACCGCGCCATTCTGTCCCGCCTGGAAAGGCACGAAAACCACCGTCGAACGTGCTCTCCGCCTGATCGAGAGCGGCGCACTCGACAGAGAAGGTGTGGCCGCGCTCGCCTCGAGACTGGGATTAGGACCGCGCCACCTGTCGCGGTTGTTTGCAAGCCACCTCGACGCCTCGCCGTCTCAAGTCGCTATCTGCCTGCGCATCCAGCGTGCCAAGCGTCTGATCGATGACAGCGACCTAACCCTCGAAGAGATCGCGCACCGTGCCGGATTTGCCAGTTCGAGACGCATGCGTGCCGCGTTTCTGCAACTCTACGGACGACCACCTTCCGCCTTCCGGAAGGCGCGCCATTGAAAATCAAAACGGGAGAGACGCATGAGCGAGGCGATGAGAACCTATGGAACAGTCAGCGCGGAAGCGGGGAAAGAAATGACGGGGCTTGAGTTCGTGCAAGGTCTCGCGGACCGGACCCTGCCTCTGAACACGATCGCAAGAACCCTCGGATATGAGGTCACGGAGGCGAAGCCGGGACGGGTCGTCGTCGCAATGATCCCGACCGGCGATCATCTCAATCCAGCCGGCACCGTGCATGGCGGCCTGACCGCGACGCTACTCGATAGCTGCATGGGGCTTGCCGTGCAATCGACACTGGAAAAATCGGAAGCGCAGACGACGCTCGAATTCAAAATCTCGCTCGTACGTCCGATCACGCCCGAGACCGGACCGATCAGAGCGGAAGGCCTGGTGCTAAATCGTGGTCGCCGCATCGGCACCGCCGAAGGTCGCGTCACCGATGTCAACGGACGCCTGCTCGCGCACGGCACCACGACGTGCCTGATTTTTCCGAGCTGAAGGCCGGCAGTCTTTCTAGGCCGCTTGCGAGGCGCGCTTTCCGAATTTGGAGAACAGCGCCGCGATCTCGCCCGCCGGCTTGGCCGCGCTGAACAGGAATCCCTGCACTTCGTCACAGCCCTCGTTGCGCAGCCAGTCGAGCTGATCGACCGTCTCGACGCCTTCGGCCGTCGTCGTGATCTTCAGGCTGCGGCCAAGGCCGGAGATCGCCCGCACGATCGCCACGCAATCGGGCCGGTCGGCGAGGTCCTTGACGAAGGAACGGTCGATCTTGATCTTGTCGAACGGAAAACTGCGCAGGTAGCTCAGGCTCGAATAGCCGGTACCGAAATCGTCCATCGAGATGCGGACGCCGAGTTCGCGCAATTGGTGCAGGATCGCGAGATTGGCTTCTGTCTCGGCCAGAAACACCGACTCGGTGATCTCAAGCTCGAGCCGTAGCGGCGACAGGCCGGAATGCGCCAGCGCCGAGATCACGGCCTGGACCAGATTGCGGCTGCGGAACTGTACGGCCGACAGGTTGACGGCGACCTTGACGTCGTCGGGCCATTTGGTGGCTTCCATACAAGCCTCACGCAACACCCACTCCCCGAGCGGCACGATCAAGCCGATATCCTCGGCGATCGGAATGAACTCCGCCGGCGAGATCATACCTTTTTCGGAGTGCTGCCACCGCAACAGGGATTCAAAACCGCTGATACGGTTGGCGCCGATGTCGACCAGCGGCTGGTAGTGAAGTTCGAACTCGCCATTGGCGAAGGCGCGGCGCAGGTCGACCTCCATGTCGCGGCGCTTCTGCGCGATGCGATCCATCTCGCGCTCGAAGAAGCGATGCACGCCGCCGCCGTCGGATTTCGCGCGGTACAGCGCCATGTCGGCATTGCGCATCAATTCTTCCCAAGAGGAACCGTCGCTTGGGGCAACGGCAATGCCGACGCTGGCGCCGATCACGACTTCAACGCCATCGATGTCGTAGCTCGCGCTCAACACCTCGATCAGGCGCGCGGAGAAATCGCTGGCTTCGTTCGGCGAGACATCGGAGGCCAGGATCACCGCAAATTCGTCGCCGCCAAGCCGGGCGGCCAGCTGATTGCCGCGGAGCTGCGAGCGCAATCGGTCGGCGACCTGTTTCAGCAGGCGATCTCCCATCGGATGACCAAAGGAATCGTTGACGTTCTTGAACAAGTCGAGATCGATGCAGAGGACGGCGACGCGCTTCTGTCCGGCTTGCGCCTCGCTGAGCGCCTGGCGCAGTCGTTCCTGATAGAATTCGCGGTTCGGAAGATCGGTCAGCCCGTCATGGTGGGCCATATAGGTGACCCGCGCCTCAGCCTTCCGCCGCTCGGTGATATCGACGACGGCAACGAGATAGCCGTCGCGTCCGTCGAACGTCACGCGGCGACCGAAGGTCAGCACCTCAATCTCGCTGCCGTCGGCCTTGATGTGCCGCCAGTTGCGGGTGGACTGGTAGGATTCGCCGATATGCACCAGCGCTTCCTTGTGGGTGATCCGCTCGTCTTCCGGCCAGATATTGTCGAGCTTCATGGCCAGGAATTTCTCGCGGGCATAGCCGTAGTGCTGGATCGCCGCATCGTTGACGCCGAGAAACTCAGCCGTCTCGGCGTCGAACACCCACATCGGCATCGGATTGTTGTCGAACAGCAGGCGGAAAGATGCTTCGCGCCGCTTCAGGGCGGTGACGTCGGAAATGGTGAGCGCCAGAATGTCACCGAACGCGACAACGCCGAGTTTCAGGCTTCGGTCGTCGCTGTCGAGTTCAAACTGGGCCGCTTCGCCGCTCTGCACCACCGCGACCAGCCGTGCGACGACGTCGGCCGCGCAGAGAAGACTCCGCCCGCCGCCGAGCCGCTGCCACAGAAGCTCGCTTGACGGCAGCTTGAGCAACCGCGCAGCGCCGTCGTTATGATGAACGATCTGAAAGTCGAAAGGGCGGCCTTCCGAGTCGCGGATCGCGGCCAGCGACACCACGCCTTCGTCGGTGGTGGAGAAGATCGCGTCGAGCAGGTTATACTGGGCGTCGCGCTCGTTGACATAGACGCCGATCAGCGTGTGGCCCCAACGCGACGACGTCGGAAGCGCCAGCAAATCGTAGGTCCGCACCAATCCGTCCCGCACGCAATGGGCGGTCGAATGACTGGGGCGGCTTTTGGCGAGCGCGCCGCCGGCAACTTCGGCCAACGCGGTCGCGCAATCCGGCGACAGCGTATCAAGCGCGATATCCCAGCGATCGTGCTCCAGCCAGAGCTGGGCATAGCGGCCGGTGCGCGATACTTCGAGACCCTGCGGGCCGTCCTTGAGCAGAACGATGTGATCTGCAAGGCGACCAAGGCTGCCGAGCATCACGTCTTCATAAGCCGGCAGCCTTTCGCCGGGGCGCACCGCGGCCTGCCACTTGCGCCTGAGGACCGGAATATCGTCAAACATCTCCGGCGCGGATTTTTCCGTCGATTTCCTGGCGGCAAGCATGGCATTCCCCAACAACGCGCGCGAACCGCACGTGAAACATCGCGCGTTATCAATGGGGGCGGCGCTTAAAGGGGTGTAAAAATTCCGCGCGGAGGAAGCGGGCGGCGCGATTATGACAGTTTTAAATCACGCGATGGTTAGTGCGCATTAGAAACTATGACAGGCATATTGATGGGAATCAGCGCGCGACGACTTCGACTTCGCCATCGACACCGTTAACAACGTTGAAAGCGCGCTCATAAACTTTGCCTTCGTTTTTCGCAATCGCGCGGTATTCGCCTTCCGACAGGATCACCTTGGGAAATGCGCCGATCGATTCCTTGATCACGTCGCCGCCCGGCGTGATCACCGACCAGGCCGTGTTGGCCAGCGCCTCACCGCCGCGATCGCTGACAAGTTTCAACGTGATGACGGCAGCGCGATGGGTGACGGTGACATCGGTCAATTTACCGGCCTGCACGCGAATGTCCGAGCGCACCACCGAGTTGGCATCGCCATAGTTCGAGATGATGTAATAGGTGCCTTCAGGCAGCATCGCGACGTCGCCGGGCGCGACGTTCGGCACCAGCGAAGCACGTTCGCCGGCCTCGAACTGGCTGCCCTTGTAGATCGCGAACGAAATCTGGTTCTGCGGAATCTTCGAGGTGCCGACGCGGCCCTCGATGCGCAAACCGCCGGCGGGCAGCAGGAAGGTTTCGCGGTAGGTCTCCGCCTTCAGCGTCATCGGCTTTATCGCGCTGACAAGGCCAAGTGCGACGTGGATGATGTAGTTGCCGGGCGGCAGCACGATATTCGGGGTAGCACCGCGATCCTCACGGACCAGTTTGATATTGCCGGTCTCGTCCGCCTTGTCGGAAAAGATCCGCCACACCAGTCCGCCGGTAACCGCGGGCTGGTCCTTGCCGAAACGCGCCGTCAGCGCCAGCACGGCCTGGTTCGGCGTCGCGGCTCCTGGCGGCGGTGTAACGACCGGTGGCACGGCGGCGACGGCAGGCGGCGCGGTCAAGGGGGGCGGCAAATTCGGCACCGATGCCGGACCGGAGGACGGCGCGAGGTTCATCGCCGGCCCTGCCGGCGCTTCCGGAACGGAAGCTGGCGGCACGGGCGGTGGCCGATCGCCGAACCATTGCGCAGAAACGGGGGCGGCAAGCACAAGCCCCATCAGCAAGGCAAATGCCGGCGCGATACGCCAATGCCCGCTCCGTCCGCGACTGCCCTGCCTTCCCCAAATCATCTGGATGCTTTTCACTGAAAACGCGGCAAATTCAAGCCTCGATTGGCTTAACCGGTGAGATACGGAACCCTCGGCGACCACTCCCGTTACCTTGATTGATTCGCCGCGCCCCCGTCACAATCTCACCCTGAACCACGGCATAAACCATGCTTGGCAGCCATTCTGGCGGGAGAGGCGCTCCCGCGATAGCCTGCGACCAGAACAAAGAGAGATTGCTTCCCGCCGTGTTTAATAATTGGATCGGCCGAGGCCAGAATAATGGAGAAGTCCCCGGCAAGTCCGGCGGGCGGCGGCCGGTGATCGGGCTCGCGCTTGGCGGAGGGGCTGCGCGCGGCTTCGCCCATATCGGCATCCTCAAAACGCTGGTCGCCCATGGCATCGTTCCCAATGTCGTCGTTGGCACCTCGATCGGCGCGGTGGTCGGCGGGTCCTTTGCTGCCGGCCATCTCGATACGCTGGAAGAATGGGCGCGCGGCCTGCAACCGCGCAGCGTCCTTTCCTATCTCGACCTCAAGCTCAACGGCTCCGGACTGATCGGCGGCGAAAAACTGGCGGCCGAACTGGAAGCCTCGATCGGTGATACGCTGATCGAGGATCTGCCGCTGAAATTCGCCAGTGTCGCGACCGAGGTGCGCACTGGTCACGAAACCTGGGTGACCCACGGCCGCGTGGTGGATGCAATGCGCGCCTCCTACGCGCTGCCCGGCATCTTTTCGCCGGTCCTGATCGGCGGCCGCTGGCTGGTCGATGGCGCGCTGGTCAATCCGGTGCCGGTCTCGACCGCCCGCGCACTCGGCGCTGAAATCGTGATCGCCGCCAACCTCTCAAGCGACGTCTTTACGCACTCCACCACGATCTATTCGCACGGCGCCTCCGCCATGGCCGCCGAACAGGCGCTCGACGCCGCCCCGCCGAAGCGCGGCCTCGGCAAGTTCTTCTCTGCCGAACGCGCTGTGAAACGCGAATTTTTCG
>Ga0265342_10002141_pt1 | contig 17424 bp, 21 predicted proteins | sample 4CB327metaG_FD_203125 | JGI IMG/M metagenome (GOLD analysis project Ga0265342, IMG submission 203125) | Rhizosphere microbial communities from Carex aquatilis grown in University of Washington, Seatle, WA, United States - 4-CB3-27 metaG | ecosystem: Host-associated > Plants > Roots >...
CGTGCCCGCGCAGACGGCAAAAGAACTCGTCGCGCTCGCGAAAAAACCCGACGCCAAAATTTCGTACGGCTCGCCGGGCATCGGCAACACGGTTCATCTGGCGAGCGCGTTGTTCAATGCGCGCGCGGGGACCAACATGGTGCACATTCCCTATAAAGGCGCGGGCGCGGCGATCGCCGCGTTGATGGCGGGCGAAGTGCAGGTCATGTTCGTGACGCCGACGCTCGGCCTGCCGCAGATCAAGGCCGGCAAGATCCGCGCGCTCGGTTACGACGCGCCGACTCGTGCATCCTTTTTGCCGGACGTGCCGACGCTCGCCGAAGCGGGCGTGCCGCCGACGCAGATCGATGCGAGCTGGCACGGCATGTTCGCGCCGGCGAAAATTCCGCGCGACGTGTTAATGAGACTCGAAAGCGAAGTGCGCGCGGCGCTGGCGAACCCGGCTGTGCGCGAGCGGTTCGTGAAGCTGGGATTGAATCCGGTCGGCGATTCGCCGGCGGAATTCACGCCGTTCGTCGCAACCGCGATCAAGCGCATGGGCGAGGCCGCGCGCATCGCGGGAATAGAACCCGAGTGATGAGTGATGAGTAATCGGCAATGGGAGTCTCACCCATCGCCCATCGCCCATCACCCATCGCTTATCAACCATCACTCATCACCATCGGAGAGAAACTCATGACGGGATTCATCAGGCGCGTGGTCACCGGCCATGACGAGAACGGCAAAGCGGTCGTGCTGTCCGACGAGCTGGCGCCGTCGGTAAAAACCAATCCGCTGCGGCCGGGCCACCGCTCGACCGATATCTGGAAAACCAGCGCGGCGCCGGTACCTATTTCGGCGGTCGAGCCGGACCCGACGCTGGGGCCGCGGCAAATCCATCCCGCGCCGCGCGGCACCATCATTCGCATCGCGGAGATCATGCCGGAGTCCGAAGAGTTGCGGAACCTCTCGCCGGAAGGCGCGCGCGCGGTGTTCGCGGCGATGGGCAACGAAGCGGCTTCGACTTTCGGGCGCGGCGGACGCCACCCGATGATGCATCGCACGCAGACGGTCGACTACGCGGTGGTGCTCGAAGGCGAGCTCACGATGCTGCTGGACGACGAAGACGTGGTGCTGAAGGCGGGCGACGTCGTCATCCAGCGCGGCACCAATCACGCGTGGAGCAACCGCTCCGCCGAACCCGTGCGTATCCTGTACGTATTGATCGACGGCGAATTCGACGCGGAGCTCGCGGCGAAATTCAAATCCGGCGAGGGTCACTAGCCGCGCTCACCTCGAGCGCAATGGCGATGCCGCGCACGATGTCGTCCAGCGTCATCGTCGCGGCGGCGCGTTCGTTTTCACGCCAGGCCGGCACGTGCAGAAAGCCGCCGATCAGTTTCGCGCGCGTCGTCGCGGCGAAATGCATCAGCATGTAGAACACGTGATTGCACACGAACGTGCCCGCGCTGTTCGACAGTGCCGCCGGCAAATGCGCGGCGATCAGCGCGTTGTGGATCGCGCGAACCGGCAGCGTGGCAAAGTACGCCGCAGGAGCGTGGTCGACGATGGATGCATCGACGGGCCGCGCGCCGTCGTTGTCGGCGATGCGCGCGTCCTGCATATTGATCGCGGCGCGTTCGACGTTAAGTTCGGTGCGCTCGCCGGCTTCGCCCACGCATAACACGAGCGCGGGCTGCACGCGTTCGATTTCGCGTATGAGCGCAACACCCGAGCGCGCATACGAGGTCGGCAATTGCGCGGAGACTATATCGAGCGCGCCGATACGCGCGGGCATACGCGCAACCGCGGCGAAAGACGCATTGGTGCCGGCGCCGCCGAACGCTTCGAATCCGGTGACCAGTGCGCGCATCGCAAGCGCTGCCGAGCCTTAGACGCCGAGCAGTTCCACTTCGAAGACCAGCGTCGCATTCGGCGGGATTACGCCGCCCGCGCCGCGCGCGCCATAGCCCAGCGCGGGCGGGATGGTCAGCTTGCGCTTGCCGCCGACTTTCATCCCCGCCACCCCTTCGTCCCAGCCGGCGATGACCTGGCCCTGGCCGAGATGAAATTCGAACGGATCGTCGCGGTCTTTGCTTGAATCGAATTTGGTGCCGTTGGTGAGCCAGCCGGTGTAATGCACGGTGACGCGCTGGCCGCCGGCGGCTTCGGCGCCGGCGCCGACGGTGATTTCTTCATAGACGAGGCCGGACGCGGTCGTAACAGTGGACATGAATTTCCTTTCGCGATTGATAGGGGTGCAGACTGGCGAGCGTCGACGAATCCGCGTCGAAAGTCAATTGCTGCGGGGCCGGGCTAAAACAGCGCGTGTGGTGGATTGCCGCGGTCCGATGTCGCGGACAATTTTGCCCGGCACATTCGACAGCCGGCTATCTGTGGCGTTTGTGCGCCTTCATCTGCGCGCGGGCCAGGCTGCGCAGGCAGATCGCCAGTGCCTTGTCGCGCAGCGCCGCTTCGAACGACACGTTGAGCCGGGTACGCGCATAGGCGGCGCGCAGAGTTGAGTCGTTGAGTGCGTCGGACTCGAACGGCAGCCCGAGTTGATGCTGGGAGTTCAAATCCATGCGGCTCTCCATAGTCGGATGACCGGCGGTCGTCCCTGCTATGGCGACCCGCCCTTTGCACAAGCAACCCTGGCTCGAAGTGTGCAGCAGTTTCCCGGGGCGCTTTTGACTTAGGTCAAGATAATATTTGCACCAGCGCCCGCCGCATTGATCGTCGCCGCGCGGGTGCGCGCGATAAGTTAAGTATCCGGCGTAACTTATTGAAAGATATTGCTGCCGTACAATTGTTGGCGCCGGATGGGTTCGAGCCGGAATTCTATTCGACGGTCGCATCGCTGAGCGACAAGAGCAATGCATAAGCGCGCTTTTCCGCCGCGGAAATCTGCTTTACCGCATATTCGGCGGACAGCGCGCTCGAACGATCGGGGTAATCGATCGCCGCCAGCAGCCGTTTCGGCGGATGCGAGCGCGTGTAGCGTGCGCCTTTGCCTTTCATGTGCGCGGCGTAGCGCGCCGCGACGTCGACGGCGATGCCGGTGTAGATGTTGCCGTCGCGGCACTCGATCAGGTACAGATACCAGCGTTTGGCCGCCATCGAATGCGCTAGGCCGCGGCCACGCGCACGCGGTCGCGGCCGGCGTGCTTGGCGTGGTACAGCGCCTTGTCGGCGCGCGCGACGAGATGCTCGGGTGTTTCGCCGTCGGTGCAGGACGCCACGCCCAGGCTGATGGTGATCGGCAATACCGTATTGCGGACGCGGAAACTGCCCGTTGCGATGGTGGTGCGTATTTTTTCGGCGAGCACCTGTCCCTGCAATGCATCCGCGCCCTTGACCACGATCAGGAACTCTTCGCCGCCCCAGCGGCACACGATGTCGGATTCGCGCAGCGTACCTTTGATCGCCTGCGCGATTTGCCTGATGATGCTGTCCCCGGCGAGGTGGCCGAGCCGGTCGTTGACTTTCTTGAAATGGTCGATGTCGATCATGATCGCGACGAGCGGCGTTTTGGCGCGCCGCGCCTCGCTCATCGCCTGCGGCATCAGGAGATCGCAGGCCTGGCGGTTGGCGAGGCCCGTCAGCTTGTCCGTGGTCGCCATCAACTCGAGCTCGCCCTGGTAGCGGTTGATCGTGAGGCTTGTCGCGACGAGCACGATCAGGCTGATGACGAAGCAGATCGCGAGATTGAGATAGAGTGTCCGCCGGATGCCGGTCAGCGCTTCGTCTTCGATGCGCTCGACGAACAGGTACCACTTGAGTTCCGGCACCAGCCGCACGTTGAGCAGATGCAGGCGCCCGCCGCTCTGGTATTGATAGCTGCCGGCGCCTTCCCGCCGGATGCGCTCCGCGAGCTCGCCGAGTCCTTCGATGCTGCTGATCGTGGAGCCGGCGACGTAGGCGTTGTCGCCGAACAGCAGCGCGCCGCTTTGCTGGTCGAAAAAATTGATGCTGCCACCGTAGCGCTGCTGGTACTTATTGAGCAGCCCCCGGATCGTGTCCACCGCAATGCCCACGCCGGCGACACCCAGGTAGCGCCCGTCGTAACCGGACACCCGGAAATTGATGAAGGCCGTCAGCACGTCCTTGTTGGCGAGATCGGGATCGAAACTGATTTCGTAAGGTTCCTGCATGTTGCGCACGCGAAAGTACCACGCGTCGCGCGGCTCGTTTTCATGAACTTTCTTCAGCACGCCTTCGGTCTGGTAATAAATGCGCGTGCGCTCGGAGATGAAAAAGCTCGTGAGCGTGTTGTTGCGCTGCTTGATCTCGCGCAGGTAATTGGTGATTTTGGCGGCGTCCTGCTCGCCGCCCAGCACCCAGTCGCGCAGAAAGGTGTCGCTCGCCATCATCGACGCGATCAGCACGGGGCGCACGAGGTCCTTCTGGATCTCGGAATACAGGTTGTCGGACGTCAGCGGCAGTTCGTGCGCGACGATCGAGTCGCTGATCACGTTTTTCGAAACGTAATAGTTGACGAGGCTCGTCGCCGCGAAGCCGACCAGCAGCAGCGCGGCCAGCGTGGCGATGAGTTTGCGCTTGTCGTTCAGCAAGAATTCCTCTGCGGGCACCGGTGTCGCCGACGGGTCCGCGACGCGCCCCGAGATTACCGGACATCCGGCAATTTTACAAAATCAGACGGGCGGTCCGCGCGTGAACGCGGCCGCGACAGGGCACGTCGCCCGCGTCAGCCGCGGCCGACGAACGGCATCTTGGTCGCCATGATGGTGATGAACTGCACGTTCGTCGACAGCGGCAGGCTCGCCATGTGCACGACCGCGTTGGCGACTTCTTTGACGTCCATCATCGCTTCGACCGCGATTTCGCCGTTGGCCTGCTTGACGCCTTTCGACATGCGCGAGGCGAGCTCGGTCATCGCGTTGCCGACGTCGATCTGGCCGCATGCGATGTCGTACTTGCGGCCGTCGAGCGAAATGCACTTGGTCAAACCGGTGACCGCGTGCTTGGTGCACGTGTACGGCGCCGAATCCGGACGCGGCGCGTGCGCCGAGATCGAGCCGTTGTTGATGATGCGGCCGCCGCGCGGGTTCTGCTCCTTCATGATGCGGAAAGCGGCCTGCGCGCACAGAAACATGCCGGTCAGGTTGACGTCGACCACCGATTGCCATTTTTCGTACGTCAGGTCTTCGAACAGGATGCCCGGCGCGTTGGTGCCCGCGTTGTTGAAGAGCACATCGACGCTGCCGAATTTTTCCTTCGCTTTCGCGAACAGCGCGGTGACGTCCGCGGGTTTCGAGACGTCGGTCGGCACCGCGAGCGCCCGCGCGCCGGCACCCGACTCGTTCACCGCCTGCGTGAGCAGGTCGGCGCGGCGGCCGGCAAGCGCGACGCTGTAGCCCGCATTCAGCAGCGCGAGCGCGGAGGCTTTGCCTATGCCGGTCCCGGCGCCGGTCACTACCGCGACTTTGTTTGCCATGATTTCCCCCCTTGGTTGACAGCAGATTAACGCAATTTTACCGCGCGCAGCGAACCCACGCGCGCAAGCGGCGATCAAGCGCGCACTGGTTGCTTTGACAATCCGGAAATGGCGCGGCCGGGCGGGCCGCGGCGACTACGCGAGAATGTTCTCGACCTGTTCCTGGCGCAGCAATTCGTAGACAAAGGCTTCGAGCTCGGGGCCCAGCGCATCGCGGGCGGAAATGATGCCGACGGGGCGTCCGTCTTCGACCACCGGCACGTGACGGAACTTGCCGCCGTACATCATTTGCAGCGCAAACGAGAACTTCTGGTCCGGTTTGATAGTTTGCGGATTGCGCGTCATGACGTCCGCGAGGCGCGTCGTTTTCACGTCGCGCCCCTCGGCGACCACGCGGAACAGCGCGTCGCGCTCGGTGAAAATGCCGGCGAGCCTGCCGTTTTCCACCACGATCACGGCACCGATGTGATTGGCGCGCATCAGGCTCGCGGCGTCGCTGACCGTCGTGTCCGCGGTGGAGGTCACGATTTCCTGGCCTTTGATGATTTCCTTGATGAGTCGGTCGGTCATGACAGGCCTCCTGCGGTGCTGCGATGAATAGGAACGAAGCGGGATCCAACGGCGGCGGCCGGCGCGCGGGACACCACATCCGATGTGCGCTTGCCACCCAAACGATGCTACGCCGGTCGCCCCCCGCCGGTCAATTGCGAAATTATGACTGTCGTCCGGCGGCGACAGCTCACCGCGAGGTTGCTTCGCGCAGGAATACCGGCAGGTCCATGGTAGGCGGCCGCGCGGGCACCTCGAAGAACATGTCGCACACGAAACCGCGGTGATAACTCGTGTGATTGACGACGTGCTGCAGGATTTCAAAGCGGGTCATCACCCCCGCATTGCCGCCGATCAGCGTGAAGGTCACCGGCTCGTCGACAGCGGCGGCGGTGAGACCGTCGCCCCACGCGATGTACCACCGGTCCAGCGCCTGTTGTTTCGCCCACAGGTCGGCCAGCGGCGGGTAGTCGGCCGTGTTGCGCGCCGAATAGCCGTGCGCGCGGCCTTCGAGATGGGCCTGCCAGATCGTGTCGATTACGTAGTTGTGATTGAGCGTGTGCACCATGTTCTTGAACAGGCTCTTGCGCTCCTTGACCGCTTCACCCGCAGGCAGCGCGGCGACGGCGTCGAACATGAGCTTGTTGGACCAGGCGTTGTAGCGGGTCAGCATGCGGGCGTGGTTAAGCACGATGGGCGCCTTTCATATTGGGCCGGAGCGATTTCTGCTATTCTTTGAAACTGCGGCGGGGACCATGATACCCGCACGCTCGATACCAAAGGAATGGCAATGCCAAAAGTTCTGATCGTGCACGGCGCCGGCATGAACATGCGCGGCAAGGCGCAGATCGACGTTTTCGGGCCGATGACGCTGCCCGAGTACGACGAGCACATCCGCAAGTACGCGGCGGAACTCGGCGTCGAGGTCGAGATATTCCACTCGAACATCGAAGGCGAAGTCATCAACAAGTTCTACGACGCGCACGAGCGCGGCGTCGACGCGGCGATCATCAATCCGGCCGGCTATACGACCGGACACCCGGCCCTGATGGCCGCGATCGCACAGGTGCGATTCCCGACCATCGAGCTGCACATCTCGAATCCCGCGCGGCGCGGCCGTGAATCGGAAATCGCGCGCGTCGCCCGTGCCGTCGTGACCGGCTGCGGAATCTTCGGCTATCACCTCGCGATGCGCGGCATACTCGACATGCTCGCGAACAAAGGCGCCGCGAAAAAATAATACGCCGCCGGCGCGGCGCGAGAGCGCGGCCGCGACTTGCCGTAACGGTCGGGACGAGGAGAAGAGGCCATGCGTCGCATCACGCTGGTTGCGGGAATCCTGTCGGCGTTGCCGGCCGGCGTCATTGACGGCGCATTGGCGCAGACGTACCCCACGCGGCCGGTGCGGCTGGTGGTGCCGTTTCCGGCCGGCGGCAGCAACGACATCGTCGGCCGGGTGGTTGCGCAGGGGCTCGGCGACCGCCTCGGCAAGCAGGTCATCGTCGACAACCGTGTCGGCGGCAATTCGATCATCGGTTCTGAAATCGTCGCCAACGCGCAGGCCGACGGCTATACGCTGCTCGTGATCTCGACGTCGTTCACGACCAATCCGATCATTCATAAGCTGCCGTTCGATCCATTGAAGAGTTTCGCGTGGGTTGCGATGCTCGGCGTCGGCCCCAACGTGCTGGTTGTAAACCCAGGCCTGCCGGTCAATTCCGTGCAGGAACTGATCGCGCTGGCGAAAGCGAAGCCCGGCCAGTTGGTCTATGCGTCCACCGGCGTCGGCAGCAACGGACATTTCGGCATGGAGCTCTTCAAGCACATGACGGCGACCAATATTCTGCACGTGCCGTACAAAGGCGGCCCGCCGGCGTTGATCGATACCGTAGGCGGCCAGGTGCAATTGACCCTCGGCTCGCTCATCCAGACGACCACCTTCATCCGTTCCGGCAAGCTGCGCGCACTGGCGGTCAGCAGCGCCGCGCGCAGCGGCATACTGCCGAACGTGCCGACTATCAGCGAGGCGGGCGTGCCCGGGTACCAGACCGCGAATTGGTGGGGAGTCGCGGCGCCGCGCGGCACGCCGTCCGCCATCGTCAACCGGCTGAACCAGGAAATCAAAGTCGTGTTGCAAGCGCCGGACACCGAGAAGCGTTTCGTCAACGAAGGCGCCGAGCCTCAAGTCAAGGCACCGGCGGAACTCGGCAAGTACGTCGCCGACGAAATGACGAAGTGGGTCGAGCTCGCGCGCATCGCCGGGATACACGGCGAATAATCGCAAGACCAATCAATCGAGGGGAGCTGCGCATGAAACTCGCCGTCGTCGCTTGCTTATTCGCGCTGGCGTCCGCCGCGGCGCTCGCGCAGCCCGCGAACGCGCAGGATCTCGGTTATGCGCCCGCCCCGGAATTTTTCCAGCTGCCCGCCGGGATGAATTTCGGTGCGGTGTCGGGCGTCGCGATCAACTCGCGAGGCAATATCTTCGTGTTGAACCGCGGACCGCAGCCGTTGATGGAATTCGACGCCGGCGGCCGTTTCGTGCGCGCGCTCGGTGCGGGCCTGCTCGAGCGCCCGCACGGGCTGCGCATCGACGCCGGGGACAATATCTGGATCGCCGACGGCGGCGCGCACATCGTGCTGAAACTCAATCCGCAGGGGCGCATCGTCATGGTGCTCGGCACCAAAGGATCGCCCGGCGAATGGCACGAAGCCGGTTTCCTGCGCCAGTTCAACGAACCGAATGATTTCGCGATCGGCGCGGGCGGTGAAATCCAGGTCACGCAGGGCCACGGCAAAGGCGACTCGCGCGTTTTGAAATTCGACCGCGAAGGACGATTCATCAAGACCTGGGGCGGCAAGGGCACGGCCGCCGGCCAGTTCAACGTGCCGCACTCGATCGCGCTCGACGCCCACGGGCTCATTTATGTCGCCGACCGCGGCAACGAGCGCATCCAGATGTTCGACGCCGACGGCGCATTTATCAGGGAATGGCCGCTGTTCGGCACGCCCGCCGGCTTGTACATCGGGGCCGACCCGTACGGGTATCTTGCCAACGGCCACTACGGCCAGATCATCAAGCTCGACATGAGCAGCGGCATCGCCGGCATGACCGGCAGAGTCGGCAAGGCGCCGGGCGAGTTCGGCGAAGCGCACTACCTGGCGGTCGGCGCGCAGGGCGAGATTTACGTCGCGGATACGCTGAACTGGCGCGTGCAGAAGTACGTCAAAAGGTAAGCCGGCACCTTTGGTGCGGGCGTGGCTGCGCCGACGTGCACTTGCGGTGCGGCAGCGGGTTTTTCATTAAGTCCTTCCGCCCAATCGACCGCGAACGCGACGCCGTAGGCGATCAGCGCGGCCGCGCAGAAAGTGAGCGCGCTGCGCGTAAACCCCGGCGGGGCCTGCATTTCGTCGAGATACCGCTTGATATAGTGGCTCGCGATGAAATAAGCGACCGTCGACACGATTAAGCTCAACACTTTCAGCGGTTCCTTTCGCTTTGCGGGCCGCGCCGGCGGCTTATTTGTCCGCCCCCGCAGATTCACCCCGTGCCCCGCGTGGACAGGAGTAGACTGTGTCTCTGCGAGCCTGATTCGGCGACACGCCCAGGTTGGCATTTAACTACACTAGGAGACGTCTGTGGCCACAGGAACAGTGAAATGGTTTAACGCAACCAAGGGATTCGGATTCATTGAGGCCGATGACAAGTCAAAAGACGTGTTCGTGCACATTTCGGCCGTCGAAAAAGCCGGCATGAGCACGTTGAAAGACGGCCAGAAAGTCGAATACGAACTATCCAAAGGCAACGACGGCAAATCGTCGGCAGCGAACCTCAAAGCGCTGTGATTCGAATCGCTGCAGGTCTGGAGTACTCAAGACTGTTTTGACCGGCGCCTGGCGCGCAGCGCGCGCCACGCTTCCCGCGCAATTGTATTTTTCCGCACGGCCCTGATCCGTCAACGCCGGCGTCACGCTCCCCGTTAAACGATCATGCCCGCGAACGGGCCGTCGAAGTTCAATCCCTCTGGAGGAGTTGTCATGCATAAATTACTTGCAGCGATCGTAGCTTCAACCTTTGCGTTGGGTGCGGTGTCAGGCGTTGCCGCCGATGCCGCGAAACGGGACGAGCTGACCCAGGAACAACGCGCCGACATGCGCAACCGCGCGGACCAGTTGACGCGCGCGCGCGCCGCCGGGACGGAGCAGGTCAGCGTCAGGACGCAGCACGCGTCTGCGGTCAAAAAGATTCATCCCGCGGGGAAGGTCAAGAAAGTATCCCGGCATGCGGTGAAGAAAGCGCACCCGCAATCGTAAGCGCGGCTTGAGGCATGCAAAGGGCGGGGAATTTTCCCCCGCCCTTTTTTCTTGGCCGGTCAGTTTGCGCTGGTGCGCGTCACGTCGCGGCTTTTCAGGAATGCAATCGCCTGCGCGAGCTCGTAATCGCTTTTCGCGACGACCGCGCCCGGTTCGGGCCGCAGGTTTTTTTCATCAATGTCCTTCGGCCGCGCCGCCGGTTTGAAGCTAAACGTATTGCCCGCGACTGCCGGCGCATCCCCGGCCGCAGATTGGTCCTGGCGGTCGTTGATCAGGTGCTTGCTCAAATCGGCTTCGCGCATTTTCAGCGCGGCGTCGCCGCCCGAGCCGTCGTCGAGCGCGATATCCGGCACGATGCCGGTGACCTGGATCGAGCGGCCGTTCGGCGTGTAGTAGCGCGCGGTGGTGAGCTTGATCGCGGTGCCGTCGCCGAGCGGCAGCACGGTTTGCACCGAGGCTTTGCCGAACGTCTGCGTGCCCATGATGACGGCACGATGGTGGTCCTGCAGCGCGCCCGCGACGATTTCAGACGCCGACGCCGAACCGCTGTTGACGAGCACGACCATCGGCACGTCCTTCACCGCCGCCGGCAGCGCGGACAAATAATCCCGCGTACGATTATTGTTCAGATAATTTTCCGGGCTGGCAGTGAGGCGCATCTTGGCGTCTTCCGTGCGGCCGTCCGTGTAGACCACGAGGTCGTTTTTCGGCAGGAATGCCGCCGATACCGCGACCGCGCCGCTCAACAACCCGCCCGGGTCGTTGCGCAAATCGAGCACGACGCCTTTCATCGGGCCCTGGTTCTGCTTGAACACGGTCTGGATCGCATCGGCAAGCGCCTCGCCCGTCGGGCCCTGGAATTGCGTGACGCGGAAGTACGCATAGCCGGGTTCGAGCAGCGTCGATTTCACGCTCTGGATCTTGATGACGGCGCGCGTCAACGTGAACACGAGCGGCTTGGTTTCGCCCTTGCGCGCGATGGTCAGCGTAATCGGCGTATCGGGCTTGCCGCGCATCTGCTTTACCGCGTCGTTCAGGCTCATGCCTCTGACGAAGCTGTCGTCCAGCTTGACGATCAGGTCGCCCGCTTTGATGCCGGCGCGCGACGCGGGCGAATCGTCGATCGGAGAAACGACTTTGACGAGCCCGTCCTCCATGCCCACTTCGATGCCGAGACCGCCGAATTCGCCGCGCGTGCCGACCTGCATTTCGCGAAACGCTTCCTTGTCGAGATAGCTCGAATGCGGGTCGAGTCCGGCCAGCATGCCGGCGATCGCCTGGCTGATGAGCTTCTTGTCGTCGACCGGCTCGACGTAGTCGCTTTTGATTTTGCCGAACACTTCGGTGAAGGCGCGCAGTTCCGCGATCGGCAGCGGTGCGACCTTGTCGGGTTGCGCAATCGCCGGCAGTTCGACGGCGACCAGCACGCCCATGGAAACGCCGAGCGCAAGAATTCCCAGTTGCCGCAATTTACCGCGCATGGTCAGTCCCTAGTAAAAATCAAAAACGGCGTTGCCGAAAGTGGCAACGGAACAAGCGAAATCCGGCGGCACGTCCGTGGTTAATACGGAGGGCCGCGGCGGCGCGGGGGACGGCTGTCGTAGCCGTCCGAACGGCCGTCGCGATCGCCATCCCGGCGCGCGTCCGCGCTGCGGTCGTCGAGTATCGCGGACACGCCGACCTTGATCGTGCTGCCCGGGTTGTACGGCAGCGCCACGCTTACGTCGCGGCCGTTGTAGCGATAAACAACGTCGTAGCCGTTGACGACTTCACGCGACGATTCGACGGTGCGGCATTGCTGCTCCGGTTGCGAGTTGGCGCGGTTGGCGATCGCCGAGCCCGCCACCGCGCCGCCGGCTGCGCCGACGATGGTGGCTGCGGTCTGCCCGCTGCCTTGCCCGACCTGGTGGCCGAGCAGGCCGCCGACGACGCCGCCGATGATGGGGCCGGCGATGCTGCCGCTCTTCTGCGGCGCCGGCGCCGGGCTGCATTCCTGGCGCGAATCGGATACGCGTTCGATGATCGGTTTGGCCGAGATGACTTGCGCGGTGTCGACGAAATCGCTGGCAGCGTAAGCGCTGCCGCCGATCATGGCGACTGCGAGGGCAATGAGTGTGCGTTTCATAAAGTGCTCCCAAAATTGAATACGGCTCAATTAAACGCCCGCTACCGATGCTCCCATAGCGGAATTACATACCGTTACAAGTCGTAATACACCTGAAACCCGCGCTCCATGCGGGTTTCGGCCGGCCGCGTCGCGGAGTCGCTCATTCGCCGGCGGCTTCTAGATTGCGCCGGATTCCGCTACCATGTAGCGCTCGCGCCTGACCCATCCCAATACGAACGGAGAACGACAATGCCTCACGCAATTCGCATGCACGAAACCGGCGGTCCTGAAGTGATGCACTGGGAAGAAGTCGAGATTGGACAGCCCGGGGCGGGCGAAGTTCGCGTGCGCAACACCGCGGTCGGGCTCAACTTTATCGATACCTATCACCGCACCGGCCTGTATCCGATGCCGTTGCCCACGACGCTCGGCATGGAAGGTGCCGGCGTGGTCGAGGCCGTCGGGCCGAAAGTCAAAGGCTTCAAGGTCGGCGACCGCGTCGCTTATGCCAATCCGATCGGTTCCTACGCGGAAGTCTGCCTGCGCCCGGTCGCGCGGCTGGTGAAAATTCCCGCGGGCGTCGACGACAGGATCGCCGCTGCGATCATGCTGAAAGGCATGACCGCGTGGTATCTGTGCAAGCGCACTTATAAAGTCGCCAAGGGCGATACGATACTGGTGCACGCGGCGGCGGGCGGCGTCGGCCAGATACTCTCCCAATGGTGCAAATATCTGGGCGCGACGGTCATCGGCACGGTCGGCAGCGATGAAAAAGCGGCACTCGCCAAAAAGGCCGGCTGCAAGCACGTAATCGTGACGTCGAAAGAGGATTTCGTCGCGCGCGTCAAGGAAATCACCAGGGGCAAAGGCGTGCCGGTCGTGTACGACGGCGTCGGCAAGGACACGTTCATGGGCTCGCTCGATTGCCTGGCGCCGCGCGGCTACATGGTGAGTTTCGGCAACGCATCGGGCGCGGTGACCCAGTTCAATCCGGGCGTGCTCGCAGCGAAGGGCTCGCTCTTTCTCACGCGGCCGACCTTGTTCAATTACACGGCGACGCCGGAAGATCTGGCGGCGGCGGCGCGCGACCTCTTTGGGGTCGTCAAGAAAAAAGTCGTGAAAATCTCGATCAACCAGACTTACCCGCTGCGCGAAGCGGCGCAGGCGCATCGCGATCTCGAAGCGCGCAAGACGACGGGCTCGACGGTTTTATTGCCGTAGTCGTTCGGCGCCGGTGCGCGGGGCTGCATTCGCGCACTGCACCGGGGCGGGCCGCCGCGCAATTCTGCCGCCGGTCCCGGCCGGCGGGTCGGCTTGATTCTTGCGTCAGCCCCGGCGTGCCGGCATTAAAGTGAGATTGCCTTGAAGGCTGCTTCGTTTATTTCAGGATCGGAGTCATGATGAAGTCAGTATTGGTGCGCGTCGCCGTATTGTGGTCTGCGATCGTGATTGCCGCGATCGCCCAGGATTATCCAAGCAAGTCGGTGCGCGTGGTCGTGCCGTGGGCGGCGGGCGGTTCGACCGACTCGATCAGCCGCATACTCGCGGCGAAACTCACCGAATACACGGGCCAGCAGTTCATCATCGATAACCGCGCCGGCGCCACGGGCACGATCGGGCACGCGCTCGTGTCGAAGTCGCCGCCGGACGGCTACACGCTGTTGATCGGCAGCAACAGCACGTTTGCAATTGCGCCGCATCTCTACAAGACGCTGCAATATGACAACGACACGTCGTTCGCGCCGATCGAGCTGCTCGCGGTGAGTCCGCAGATCCTGTCGGTGCACCCGTCGATACCGGCAAAAAACGTGAAAGAGCTGATCGCGCTGGCCAAGGCGCAGCCCGGCTCGTTGATATTTTCGTCGGCGGGCCAGGGCAGCACGAGCCATCTCGCGACCGAACTCCTGATGAACACCGCAGGCATCAGGATGATCCACGTGCCGTACAAAGGCGGCGGACCGTCGGCACAGGCGCTGCTCGGCGGCGAAACGATGTTGTCTTTCGTCGACGTAATCACTGCGTTGCCGTTCGCGAAGGCCGGCCGGCTGCGGCCGCTCGCCGCCAGCACGACCAGGCGCTCGGCGATGATGCCCGATCTGCCGACGATCTCCGAGTCGGGATTGAAAGGGTTCGACTCGGCGACTACCTTCGCCGTGTTCGTGCCGGCAGGCACGCCGCGCGAAGTGATCGCAAAGCTCAACCGCGAAATCACGCGCGCGCTCGCCGCGCCCGACGTCAAGGAGAAGCTCTTCAATCAGGGCATCGAAACCGTCGGCGGCACGCCCGAGGAATTCATCGCCTATAACAAAGCGGAGTCCGCCAAGTGGGGCAAGGTGATCCGCGAGCAGGGCATCAAGATCGAATAGCCGTTGAACGACGCCGCAATCAAGCCCGAAGTCGAAGCGGCGCGCCCGGCGCCGCTTTTGTTTACGCCCGCCGCGTTGCGCGGCGTGACCGCGCGCAACCGCGTGGTGGTGTCGCCGATGTGCCAGTACTCGTCGAACGACGGCGGGCCGACCGACTGGCACCTCGTGCATCTCGGCAAGTTCGCGCTCGGGGGTGCCGCCATCGTATATTGCGAAGAGACCGCGGTCGAGGAACGCGCGCGCAAGACCTACGGCTGCGCCGGTATTTACGCCGAACGCTTTACGCCGATGTATCACCGCATCACGAATTTTCTGCGCGAGAACGGGTCGATTCCCGCCATCCAGCTCGGGCATGCAGGGCGCAAAGCGTCGTGCGGCCCGCCGTGGACGAATTTCAAGCCGCTGACGGCCGAAGACGCGAAGCACGGCATGCGGCCGTGGCGCGGCGTGTCGCCGAGCGCGATTGCGCCGCGCGCGGATGCGCCGGCGCCGCTGGAATTGTCGGTGGACGACATCAAGGCCGTGCTTGCCGCGTGGCGCGAGGCCGCACAGCGCAGCATCGACGCCGGTTTCGATATCTGCGAAATCCACGGCGCACACGGTTACCTGATCCACCAATTTCTGTCGCCGCTGGCAAACAAGCGCACCGATGCGTACGGCGGCGACCTCGACGGCCGCATGCGCTTCGCGCTCGAGGTCGCCGAAACCGTGCGCACCGTCTGGCCGCAGGACAAGCCGCTGTTCTTCCGCGTGTCGGCGGTCGACGGCGACGGCGGCGCGTGGGACATGGACGATACCGTCGCGCTCGCGCGCGAACTGAAAGCCCGCGGCGTCGATGTGATCACGTGTTCGTCGGGCGGCATCAACGGCCCGCTCAACATGGCGATAGTGCCGCGCACGCCCGGCTATCAGGTGCCGTATGCGGCGCGAGTCAAGCGCGAGGCGGACATGCCGACGTGCGCGGTCGGCCTGATTACCGAAGCGCACCAGGCGGAAGACATCCTGCGGCGCGGAGAGGCCGACCTGATCGCGCTCGCGCGCGAACTCATGTACAACCCCAACTGGCCGGTGCATGCGGCGAAGGAACTCGGCTACCGCGATTATCTCGATCTGCTGCCGCCCGCGTATTCGTGGTGGTTGAAGCGGCGCGAGCAGATTCTGGCCCTGCGCCCCGACAACGAAACCGCAACCGCCCCGAAAAAAGGATGATCATGCAAACGAAAAAAAGTTTTACCGTCAATTCCATCGGCACCGTCAAGTGCGCGGTGACCGAAATGTCGCAGGGCGGCTGGGCGAAGATCGACTCCGAGATTCATCTCAATGCAGAGTTGACCGGCGGTCTGCAGGGCCTCGCGGGTTTCTCGCACATTCTCGTCATCTTCGCGCTCGACCGTGCGCTCGGGTTCGATCCCGCCAAGCAATTGATGCGCAAGCCGCGCGGCCGCGAAGACATGCAGGCTGTCGGCGTGTTCGCGCAACGCACGAAGTACCGGCCGAATCCAATAGGCATCACGGCAGTGCAATTGCTGGGCATCACGGGCAACGTCGTCAAAGTGCGCGGCCTCGACGCGCTCGACGGCACGCCGGTGCTCGACATCAAGCCGTATATGCCGCCGTTCGACCGCATGGAGGACGTCAAGATGCCGGAGTGGGTGGGGCTGTTCATGGACGGGTATTTCTGAAGAGGGCTTTGTGAGCACAGCAAAACCAAAAAGATCCGCGCGTGAAAGCGTGCGCATCGCCGTCGACATCGGCGGCACTTTCACGGACGGTCTCGCCGTCATCGCGCCGGGCAACCGGATCTGGGTCGGCAAGACGCTGACGACACCCGACGATCCGGGAGTGGCGGTGACCACCGTCATGGCGGACTTGCTGAAGCAGATCGCCGCGGCGCGCGGCGCAGGCAAGCGCGCAGTGACGGATGTGGTGCACGGCACGACGCTCGTGACCAACACGCTGATCGAGCGCAAGGGCGCGCGCACCGGGCTCGTCGTCACGCAGGGCACGCGCGACGTGCTCACCATCGCGCGCGAAATCCGCTACGACCTCTACGATCTGAATCTCGAGATTCCGCAACCGCTGGTGCCGGAAGACAAGCGCGTCGAAGCCGCCGAGCGGCTCGACGTGAGCGGTGCGATCGTCAAGCCGCTTACCGCCGTGGAACTCGAAGGAGTGCTGGACCAGCTCCGCGCGCTCGATGTCGACGCGGTCGCCGTGTGCCTCTTGCATGCGTATGTGAACGACGTGCACGAAAAGCAGATTGCAGCCGCTGTAAAGAAACGATTTCCGAAGCTCGCGATTTCGATTTCGTCCGGCATTGCGCGCGAGATCCGCGAATACGAGCGCATGTCGACGACGGTCGCGAACGCGTACGTGCAGCCGCTGATGACCGAGTACCTGAACCGGCTCGATCAGCGCGTGCACGATCTGGCGCCCGGCGCGCCGTTGAAGATCATGGTGTCGAGCGGCGGCTTCACGTCGGGCAAGGCTGCTGCAGACACGCCTATCCTGCTGCTCGAATCGGGGCCGGCCGGAGGCGTGCTGTCGGCGCTCAACACCGCGCGCAACACCGGCATCTCGGAAATCCTCGCGTTCGACATGGGCGGCACGACGGCGAAGGCATGCGTCGCGGTCGGCGGCGAGCCGCTGAT
>Ga0265342_10002142_pt1 | contig 17422 bp, 16 predicted proteins | sample 4CB327metaG_FD_203125 | JGI IMG/M metagenome (GOLD analysis project Ga0265342, IMG submission 203125) | Rhizosphere microbial communities from Carex aquatilis grown in University of Washington, Seatle, WA, United States - 4-CB3-27 metaG | ecosystem: Host-associated > Plants > Roots >...
GCTTCGGGGCAGGGCAGGGGCAGGCAGGGCAGGGCTTTGAACATAAAAACGCCTCCGCTTTATGCGGAGGCGAATTTCTAAAAAAACAAAATGGCTCCCTGGCGAGGGCTCGAACCTCGGACCCATTGGTTAACAGCCAATTGCTCTACCAACTGAGCTACCAGGGAAAAACCAAATTTTTAATGAGCGATTATTTGAACATCCTCTTAAGTAATTCGCGACCTTCGCCAGACTTCAGATATTTTTCACGAACACGCGCGCTCTTTATATCTGAGCACTGCTCCTTGTAAACCATATTAAATGGTCTCCGACATCTGGTAGATTTAGTCATACCGGCATTGTGCCCCTGCAAACGCTTGTCATGATCACTAGACATGCCGATATAAATATTACCATCTTTTTGGCTAATCAAAACATACACATAATGCATAATTATCGCCAATTGCTCCCTGCCTGCCGGCAGGCAGGTACCAACATTACCTTAGGAACGCCAAATTTTTAAAGAACCATTAGCAGTACAAGCCACTAAAAAATCTGCTAAATTATAGCGTATTCGAATAACGCCGTCAAGCCCGAACTATTTCTGCGGTTTGTCGGTTTTAATCGGCAAAACCCCGGCCAAATCACCAATTACATTGACCAGCTGACTGTCCGCCGGCACTACGATCTTACTATTATTCTGCATTGCCTTCTCTACCGTTTCCAATTTTCTTAAAACCTGGGCATTGCCGATAAAATACTTCTCGGCTGCCTCATTAACCAGGCGGATCGCTTCAGCTTCACCCTCAGCCTGCAAGATCCGTGCCTGTTTAATACCTTCGGCCTTCTTGATTTCCGCACGCTTTTGACCGTCCGCCGCGGTTTCAGTCGCAGTCGCAAAATCGATCGCCGCAATTTTTTCGTTCTCGGCCTTAACAACCTTATTCATCGTCTCCTGCACATCCTTGGGCGGATCGATCTCTTTTAACTCGGTACGCACGATCTCTAAGCCCCAGCTGGAGGTCTCCTTGCAAAGAGTATTATGTAGCTCGGCATTGATCTTGCCGCGTTCGCTGTTGGCTGACTTTAATGTCAAAGTACCAATAATATTTCTTAAGGTAGTACGGGCCAAGTTGACGATCTGCCACTGATAATTATTCACGCTGTATTGGCAGCTTTTAACGCTTGATTCGTCGTCCTTCACCTTGAAATATACCTGGGCATCGACCTTGGCGTTTAGATTATCGTTGGTGATGATCTCCTGCGGCTCGGCATCGACCATCTGCTCGGTCGTATTTACTTGGTAAAGGACTTCGATCACCGGAAAAATCCAGCTAAATCCCGGCTCGGCAAAGCGGTTATACTTACCCATACGCTCGATCAAACCGCGATGCGTCGGACGCACAATACGGATACCCATAAAAAAAATGATAATGATCGCCCAAAAAATAATCGTCAGTGGATTCATAACGGCCTCCTTTTTTACGTAACCGCCCGGCGGTCTAAAAATGCTTTACTAAGTGTGGCGGGGTCGATATATTCGATCTGCGTGCCCAAAGGTATTCCGATCGCGATGCGGTACATCTTTACGCCCAAAACCGAAAGCTTCTCAACCAAATATTGCGCGGTAAGTTCGCCATCATTATCCGCATCGGTCGCGATAATGATCTCTTTTACGCCACTTCTCTGGACGTAATTCAAAAGCTTCCCGATGTTCAAATCCTGCGGTGTGATCCCTTCGAGCGGCGATAACGCCCCCATCAAAACATAATACAAACCCCGGTAATGCGATGTCTTTTCGATCGCTAAAACATCTTTGGGCTCTTCAACAATACATAAAAACTCTTTATCTCGCTTATCGTCCGAGCACAAAGAACAAAGGTCATCTTTAGTAAAACTATTACATTGCTTGCAAGGCTTGACATGCTGATGCGCTTCGGCGATCAGCCCTGCCAGATTTTTCGCCTCAACCGGATCCATCTTTAAGACATACATCGCCATGCGCTCGGCGGAGCGGCGCCCCACTCCGGGGAATTCCGATAAAGCTTCGACTAAAGTATTAAATATTTTCGGTAAACCGCTCATAAAAATTATTCGCCCGTATGAATTTTACCATTAAACGCATCCAATATATCATTAACAAAATTATCGCTATCGCCCCCAGCATCGGCCGAAAGAGTATCCACTGCTTCCGGCGCCGGCTTAGGCGCGCTTACCGGCGGCGGTACGCCCGGAGTATTTATCTCAACAAACTTTATCACTACTTTTTTACCGATTGCTTCGGCAATGATCTTTTCAATAAAAGCACGGTTCTTTTCAGACTCAATACTCTCCTTATGAAAAAGATCTTTCCTCGCGTAACCCAAGCAAAGCGTCGTACCGCTCGACGAAAAAAGCACGGCACGGGCTAAATGCGCCGCAACCGCCACGCGTACTTTTTGTATCTGCGCGATAACAGCCGGCCATTTTGGTTTGACCTGGCTAAGCAGCATACCATCATCAGGGCCTTGCTGCCCATCGGTATCGGCGTTACTCGGCCCTAGCGGTTTATCTTCCATATCCAGGTTATCGATCTCCAAAGAGACTTCATCGCGCAAAGTAACTTTTACATTTTTTTCCGGGGCCGGCGCCGAGGCAGCTTCTTCTTTGGCGGGAACCGGGCTTTGCACGATATTACCTTGAGCGAATTTTACAAAAGCAAGCTCCAAGGGAATACGCACCACACCTAACCGGTGTGCCAGTTCTTTTGCCCCGATCAAAAGGTCAACCCCCCTTAAAAGGTCGGGCACAGAGTGGTCTTTCGCCGTAGCGGACAAAAACTCCCGGCTTGTTTGCGGCAGCTCCACGATCTGGGTAAAAGTCTTAACACTTAACTTTGCCAAAAGCAGATTGCGCAACGCTTCGATCAAACCGCTTAAAAATACACCCAGGTCTTTCCCATCACGGCAGATCTTATCGATCAGGTTAAACGCCCCCACGGGATCTTTACCCAAAAAAGCCTTTACCGCATTATTCAGGGTATCTTCATCCACTATCCCCAAGAATGCCAGGATATCGCCTACCTCACCTTTCTCGGAGATCACCGGCACGATCTGGTCTAAAAGCGACTCGGCATCGCGAAAACTTCCCGAAGCCGCCCGCGCAAGAGCATAAAGCAGGCCCTCCTCAACGTCGACCTTTTCTACCGCCAGGATACTTTTAAGCTTTTTAACGATTTTTTCGATCGGCAAGAGATTAAATTGAAATTTCTGGCAGCGCGAAAGGATCGTCGGTATTACTTTTTGCGGATGGGTAGTCGCAAAGATAAATTTAACATGCTCCGGCGGCTCCTCCAGAGTCTTTAAGAGCGCGTTGAAAGCCTCCGTTGTAAGCATATGCACTTCGTCGATGATATATATTTTAAACCGCGAGTAAGCCGGCGACAATTTAGCCGATTCGCGTAGCTCCCGGATCTCATCGATACCGCGGTTGGACGCGCCATCGATCTCGATCACATCCAGTGATGCGCCGCGGGCGATCTCGGTACAGCTTGGACACTTACCGCAGGCAGTTACGGTCGGGCCATCTTGGCAATTAATCGCTTTAGCAAAAATCCGCGCCAGCGAAGTCTTACCAACGCCTCTTGGCCCGCTAAAAATATAAGCGTGATGAATATGTTTGGCCGTTATCGCATTTTTCAGCGCATTGACAATATGATCCTGGCCGATGACTTCATCGAAATTTTTTGGCCGGTATTGTAATGCAAATGCTTTATACGCCATAAATGGTTTAAATGAATTTAAACTCTTTGGGGTTCTTTACATACTCCATCGCCACTTCATAAGTTATTGCCAAGTCATTTACCAGGCGCTTTAAGGATTTATCCATAGTGACCATACCCACATCTTGCCCGGCGGTCATCGTAGTATAAAGTTGATTGGTCTCCGCACGCCGGATAATATTACGTACCGCCGATGTTACCACTAAGACCTCTGCGGCCAAAACCCGGCCTTTACCATCGGCACGGGGCAAGAGCCGCTGCGAAACGATCCCCTGCAATGTCGCCGAAAGCTGTACCCTGACCTGATCCTGCTGATTAGCCGGGAAAACGTCCACGATGCGGTCGATTGTCTGCGCCGCATCCTGAGTATGCAATGTGCCCAAGACAAGATGCCCGGTTTCCGCCGCAGTCAAGGCCGTGCTGATCGTCTCGATATCCCGCATTTCACCGATACAGATCACATTCGGGTCCTGGCGCATCGCCTGGCGCAACGCTTCAGAAAAAGATACCGTATCCGTTCCCACCTCACGCTGGATAACTACCGAATTGCCGTGAGGATGCAGATACTCGATCGGATCTTCTATCGTGATCACGCGCGAAGGTTTACCGTGATGGTTTATATGATCGATCATCGCCGCCATGGTCGTGGTCTTACCCATGCCGGCCGCGCCGGTGATCAAGACTAAACCATTGGGCCGCGTGGTAAAGTCATCAACAACCACCGGCAGGCCCAATTCACGTAAAGAACGGAATTTTAAAGAGACTACCCGGATCGACGCGCCCGGTACACAGCGCTCATAACAAGCATTCAACCGAAACCGCGCCACATCATCGATTGTAAAAGAAATATTCGATTCGTGAGTATCATCGAAAAGCTTCATCAAATCGCCGGGCACGACTTCCCCCAAAAGTTTATGGATACTCTCGCCGGATAAAACTTCTGTGCCGATAAATTTGATCTCCCCGCTTACGCGCATCGTCGGCGGCGAACCCGCAGACAAATGGACATCCGATGCCCCATCTTTTACCGCTTTCGTTAAAACATCTTTTAAATTCATAAAACTCCCTTCTTGGTAAATTTTATTATACTTTACAGGGGTTTTTCTGCAATGAAATTATTAGCCTTGTTGTGCGCTTTCCGCGGATTCGATCAGGTATTGGAGGATCTCCAGCTCATCTTTATCGTACCAGGTCACATTGCATAAATAGCAGGTATCGACCTCGACCGGATAGACAAAGCTGTAAAAATGGCGGTTCATTATCTGGGCACACCTGGGGCATGATAATTCATGATGAAACTTCGGCACACCCAAAATCCCCTTCTGCGCAACGGCCTGGACCAGCCTAGCCTGGCGCATCACCTCAGCGCTGAACCCCTGCTCGTGGCGGATAATAATACGCAATATCTTATCATCCGCAAGTAAAACCCCGCCGCAAGCCTGACAACTCTCTACCGGCACGCCTTCATAAAGCGCATTGGCCAATGGTGTTAAACAACGCGGACAATTATTCTGGCCGCGGCTGCTTTCACCCCTCTGGCGCAATAAACCGATCAGATCAGGGTCATCGCTGACCATCATCACCTGGCCCGAACCGTCGCGGCGGATAAAAGTATCGTAACGCAGATCCATCCCCAATGTCGCCGCAGCGGCAAACGGCCCTTCCCACTTACCGTTAACATCGATCAACCAGCGTGGTTCGGTGATTTTTTCTATTACCGGCACTGTAGGCCGCGCCACTTCATTTTCTTTGACCGAAGCATCAAGCGTATTTAAATCCGCATGGGCCATGCTTAATAATATTTTTAAGCGCTGTGTGACCGGCGGATGGGTAGAAAAAAGATCGGCCAAAAACCCCTCTTTTTCATCCAGGGCATTACAATTGGGCGAGACAATAAACAAGGTCTCCAATGAATCATAGATATCGCCGCCGCCGCGCCAACCGCGGCTGATCTTACGTAATGCCTGGGCTAATGATAATGGGTCGCGCACCAGGCGCACCGCAACGGCATCGGCGCGGTATTCGCACTCGCGGGAAATAAACATGCTGATCAAATAAGTCAAAAATCTCAAAACCAGCGTAACCAGATAAAGCACCAAAACCAGCAAGATAGCGCCACCGCCGCGCTCGGAACGGGAAGTCCGCGAACCGCGCAGAGCCTCCCCTAAAAAGTGGTTTAAACCGGTAAAGACACTGACCGCCGAAACTGTCGCGGTCTCGATCAACGTATCCCCCATAATAATATGCCCGGCTTCGTGGCCGACTACCGCCTCCAATTGGGCCCGGTTAAGGCAAGTCAAAAGCCCCTCAGTCACGCCGATCGCCGCCTTGCCGGAAAAATCCGCCAGAGAAAAGGCATTCAACGCCGAGGTGGGCAAAACTACGCAATCGATCTTCCTGCCCCCTACGGCGACACTTACTTCGTCAACAATGTTTTGCAATTGCTTATGGTAGCTATCCTGCGGGTCCGGGGCAGTTGCGCGCATGATCTTTAAAAGATGCGGGATCGATTGATAGATCGAATATACCCAATGCAAACCCGCCGCCGCCAACGCTACAAGGAAAGTACAGATAAAGATCTTAGGCGGCAAAAGCAAAAAGCCGGTATTCGCCAGAGAACCGCGGGCCTGGTAAAGTAAAACATAGTGGGTAACAACGATTAAAAGCGAGGCGCCGACAAAATAAAAAAGCACGAGCCCGACAAAAACAAACCCGATCTGCCAGCTCTTATGTTCCTCGATTTCGACAAACGAAAACGGCATAATTTTTATTTATTGCGGGCGATTCATGAATCGCCCCTACGCCAAATGCTAAAATTGTACTTTCGGCGCGGCGCGGTCTTCGGGCGTTTCGGCCTGGAAAAATTCTTCTTTATTAAAACCAAACGACCCGGCCATAAGATTGGCCGGGAAGACCGTGACTTGCGTATTGTAATTCATCACTTCATCATTGTAATATTGCCGCGCGAAAGAGATCTTATTCTCGGTATTGGTCAACTCTTCCTGAAGCGCCAGCATTTGCGTATCCGCCTTCAAGTTAGGGTAATTTTCCACCACGGCAAAAAGCGATTTTAAGGCACCGGAAAGCATATTCTCGGCTTGGGCCTGTCCGGCTACACCCTGGGCACCGATCGCCATATTGCGGGCTTTAATGACTTCGTCCAAAGTGCCGCGTTCATGCGCCATATATCCCTTCGCCGTCTCAACCAGGTTAGGGATCAGGTCGTGGCGGCGTTTTAATTGTACATCGATCTGCGAAAAGCCGTTTTTGACGCGCTGGCGCAATACAACCAATTGGTTGTAGATCGCGATCGGGGCCGCAACCAATAAAATCACCAAAATCACCAAAAGTAACCCTGTCATCATAAATTACCCCCTTATCTTAAAATTAATCGAAATGGAACAAAAGAATTACCACAAAAACCACGTAACCGGCCAGCATCAAGACCCCCTGCTGACGGCTGATACGTTTACCGGAACGCACCACGGCCAAAATCGCCGCGCTAAAAAGCGCGATCGCCGGGATCTCAAATTTAATCACCGACGGGCTTAAATAAATCGGCTCGATCAAAGCGATCAACCCTATGCCAAAAAGTATCGTACAGATATTTGCGGTCAAAAGTGATGCGGCAGAAGCAAAATCTTTACGTACTTGGAATAATGGCACGAATACGCGCCCCAAAGCAAAGAATGATCCAAAAATAATCAGCGCCGCCGCCCATTTATGTAAATTAAAAAAATCCGCGACCTGCGGTGTGCTCTTAAATAATAAATAAGTTCCCCAAATAAAGCCGCCGACGGCTACCGCCAGGATGCCGCAAGCCCACTGCCAATTAAGCCGCTTGGCCAACCGGCCCGGGCGCGCGGCTGTCTCATCGATGCCGGTAAACTTATCATCCTTAAAATTCAAAAAAAGAAAGGCCGCGAAAAGTAAGATAAGGATCAGCCCATCAAGGCGGCTTAGCTCAAAATCATGGCCTAAAAAATATACTGCCGCTAAGGCCACAAACATCGCCGGGACTTCACGGCGAAAAATATCATTCTCTACGGGAAAAGCTTTCAGCAGCGAGGCCAATCCCATCACCAGGCCGGCATTCGCGATCACCGCCCCCAGAAGGATCCCCAAAGCGATCGTCTTTTCTCCATAAATCACCGATGAAACCGCAAGAAATGCCTCAACTATAACAAAATTTAACACCGCGCAGGTAAAAATAACCCCCATATCGGAAAGTTTAAGGCGGCGCAGAATATTGCCGCTGGATTGGATGAAACAATAACGCGAGACAAAAAGCACACTCAACGAAAATAAAAAAACTAAAATGGCGATAATTCCCTGCCCCATGGCAACGATTATACCATGCTACTTCTTAGCGCCATAAAGATCTTTAACGGTTTTCTTGTTCCCGCGGTCAATATAATCATCCGCCATATCATGATATTTTTTACGGCTATGGTGTTCCGGCACTAAGATGAAAATAAAGATGATGATAGCGAGCGCGATCAGCAGGTCCAAGGACGAAAAAGCTTTACGGTTAAGGGTTCGCCCCATCATCCACGCTGCGGTCGGCTTTAACATTTTTTTTATACCGTTTTAAGACTTTTTCAATCTTATCCAGAAGTTCTTCCGGGCGAAAAGGCTTAATAATATAATCTGCAGCGCCCACTTCAATAAGCGCCGTTGAAACATCTTTCTGGGAACTGCGCGCCGTGACCATGATGATCGGAATACTTTTAGTGCCGGGATTCGCCTTCAATAAACGGCCCACTTCAAAGCCATCAATAACCGGCATGGTTATATCCAGAAGCACCAGGCCCGGATTATCGCTTTTTGCCTTTTTTATCGCTTCATCGCCGTTTAATGCCGTGATTATTTCATAACCGTTCCCCTCTAAACGCGATGCCATAAGCTCAAGAATATCCGGGTTATCATCGACCATCAAGATCTTTGCTTTAGCCATAGAAGTTTATTCCCCTAAGATCTCCCGTATCCTCGCCAAAAGCTCTTCGCTCTTAAACGGCTTGGCAATAAACATATTCCCGCCGATCGTATCTTTTCCCTCGATCTCTTTGCCGCTTACAATGCAGGTTAAAAAGATCACGGGAATATGTTTCGTCAGAATATGCGCGCGCAATTTTGCCGCGACTACCCCGCCGTCAATGTCCGGCAACATGATATCCAGCAAGATCAAATCCGGCCTCTCCTTGACCGCTTTAGCAAAACCACCTTCACCGGTATCTGCCGTCACGACGCTATAGCCGCCGGCCGTCAACCTTGCCGAAACCGTATCAAGGATATCATGCTCATCATCGATTACCAATATCTTCATAAAACACCCTCCTTGTTAACCTGCTCTTCATTATAAAGGGGAATCGTAAAAAAGAAAACACTGCCTTTATCCAACACGCTCTGGGCCCAGATCCGGCCGCCCTGGGCTTCGATGATCCCCTTAGAGATCGAAAGGCCAAGGCCGGTACCTTTTTCTCCATCGGCGGCACTGCGGTTAAATTGCTCAAACTTATTAAAAAGGCGGCCTAAATTTTCTGATGACACCCCTTTGCCGGTATCCGCCACCGAACACTCCGCAAAGGCCGGCTTTATTTTCACACGAATAGTGATCAAGCCCTGCTCGGTAAATTTTATTGCGTTACCGATGATATTATCAAAAACCTGGAGAGTCTTATCTTTATCGGCGTTGACCAGGACCGGCACTACACAATCGCCCAGATCTATCTTAAGCCCTTTTTTTTCAGCGAGAGGCCCAAAGGTATTCGCCACATTTTTCACCACCTCGGTAATATCAAACGGTTCAACAACCAGGTCAAGCCGCCCTGCCTCGATGCGCGAGATATCGAGCAGGTCATTGATAAGCCGGGCCAAGCGGTCGATATTACGTAAACCGATCTCTAAAAAATGGCGCTGTTTTTCACTCACTTCGCCGGCGATGCCGTCATACATCAGCGACATCGCTTCGCGGATCGGCGTCAACGGCGTACGCAATTCATGCGATACCATCGAAACAAAATCCGACTTTACCTGGTTTAAGCGCTTTAGGTCATGGTTAGCCGCCTCCAGCTCCTGCGTACGTGCCGCCACCATCTGTTCAAGGTGTAAACGATATTGCGCCAATTGGCCTTCACTGCGTTTACGCTCGGTAATATCATGGAAAAAGACAACCAGCATATCTTCGCCGCGCAGATTCTGGATGCTGGTCTCAAAGTCGACAAAAGTATTATCTTTGCGGCGGTATTTAAGCTCATAGCATACCGGCGCACCGGTCAAAACATCCTTAAAACAAGCCTCGATATTTTGGCGCGAACTATCTGCCTCCAGGTCACTCAACCTCTTATTTAAAAGTTCCTGCTCATCGTGGCCGGTCATCGCACAAAAACTTTTACTCACCTCGATAAATTTACCCTCTACATCGATAACACAGAAACCATCGATCACGCTTTCGAATATCGTCTTATAGCGCAAAGCAGTTTTTTGCAAATTCACCGCCATAGCGTCGAAGGCCCGGGAAAGGTCACCGATCTCGTCATCTGCCGAGTTACCTACCCGGTAAGTCAATGCCCCGGAACCTACCAGCTCCACTCCTTTGTTGAGGTCAACCACCGGGCGCACGATCCGGAAAACGATCAAAAGGAGGTTTGCGACCAATATGATCGCGGCGGCCGCAACCGCACAAATAACCAAGACAAAAGATTTTTGGTGAAGGCCGATCATATAGGAGGCATTGCTCCGGCGCAATCTAAACGCATAAAAAACCATATTTTTCGAAGCATCGATCACCGCCTGCGCGTGAACTTTATTTTTTGAGACCAGAAATGCCTGAAATGATTTTCCGGTAGCGTTATAGGAGGCGATCACCCCGGCGAGCAAAACTCGCTCGGCCTTAGTATCAAATTTAGCTTTCGCGGCGGTCGCGCCTAATTGCCGGTAAGCCTCGGCCCACTTTTGCCGCGCCGCTTCGTTACGGTCGATGTAGTAGTTGGCAAAAAGAGCTTCCAGGTGGGCCGCGCGGACCGCGATCGCCGCCGCGCTATCTAACTCGGTCGTAGTCTCTTTTACTTCCGCAACGATGTAAAACGAAAGGGCAGTGAAAATGGCAAAAACAATAAAAAATAAAACAGCCGTTATAAAAACTTTCTTCTGCAGCTTCATCTAGTGGTAATTTTACCAGAGTTAAGAAGGTTGGGATACAAAAAATATGTGTGCGGGATTTAAACGGGGCAGGCCATGCAATTATACCTCAGTACAATTGCCGTAATCCCTGTTGCTAGCATAATAATATCATGAAAACGCAGCAACAGGTTTTTATTGTGGATGACGACGAATCCGTGTGCCGCTCGCTCAACCTTTTCTTAAGTACATACGGGTTTAGCGTGAAAACCTTTACTCGCGCAGAGGAATTTTTTCTCGCGGTGCCGAATAATGTCTCCGGTTGTTTGATCCTGGATATTCATATGCCGGGAATGGACGGATGGAAAGCGTTAAAACTGCTGGAAGAATCCGGATCGCGCCGCCCGGTGATCATCATTACTGTGGATAAAAATGGTTGGCTTAATGATAAGGTTTTAAAAGCGGGAGTAGTAGGATTCTTACAAAAACCTTTTAGCGGTCAAAAATTGATAGACTTGATCAATGATACATTTTCAGATTAATCGACAAAACCTAAGATGGAGGTAATTTCTCATGGAAACCATGGATGTCAGAAAATATACGGTTGTAGCCGTTGACGATGACCTCTTTATCTTGAAGGCATTACGGCGCCTCCTGGAAGAAGATAACCCGCCCTACAACTTATTTATTTCGACAAACGTCAAAGAAGCCCTTACTTTTATCCAAAACAATAAAGTCGATTTGATCATCTCAGATTACCATATGCCGGGAGTAAACGGTTTTGAATTCTTCCAGCAAGCCGATACCCACAGCAAAAATACTGTGAAGATCCTGCTTACCGGCACACCCGACGCCAGTTTAAATGCAGAGGCTATTTCCCGCCTGGGTATATATAAAGTGCTTCCTAAACCCTGGGACAGCGAGCTTCTTAAGCAAACTGTGCGTGAAGCCTTGCGGTTGAGCAAAGCCGCTATTTAATTAATCCCGATATCATTTTCGCAATCGTCTCAAGGCGTTCTAATAATTCAGCCTTTGTGCCAGCCACGATTAAACTCTTACGGGATGCCAATTCGATAAGCGGCACGCACTCTGGGTGATTTTTTCGGCTAGATTTACAGATTCCTGGTAAACATTAAGTTTTTCAAAAAAAAAGACATAATTTTCCAAATCAATCTGAAAGTTGAAAGGAGAGAGTTGATCGTTCGGAGAAAGGTTTCTTCACCTCTCTACTATCTACTTTCTCCTCTCTCCGTTTTCTTTGCTGCGCAAAGAAAACGGAGGGGCAGGGATTTGAACCCTGGATACACCTTTACAAGCGTATAACGGTTTAGCAAACCGTCGCCTTCGGCCACTCGGCCACCCCTCCGAAATTTACGCAGTAAATTTTAGAGATTAGAAATTCGATAGGTGAAAGGTGATAAGGAATTTCTAATCGGTCACCTTTCGCCTCTCTACTCTCAAAAAACAATTCTGTCTATTCGTCGTCGCTATGAGAAATATCCAACAAGCTTAACGCAATGCTGAACAACAAAAATACAACTGAAAGCTTGATCAACCCTTCCCAACCGATCACTCCCAAATCTGCCGCGATCCCGGCTTGAGCAAAAATCTTAAAAAACCCGCCGACCACAAAAGAAATAAATGCGCATGCTACAAAGATATCCCCGCCCATCCGATAACTCTTTTTCATACTTTACCCTCCCCTGGTTAGAAATTAGACAGAACAAATTAGCTACTTCTTCTTACGCTTGCTCTTAAAAAACTGCGAAATGATATCGGCACAATCGGTCTTTAAAACCCCGCGCGTTACCTTTACCTTGTGATTTAGCTGCAGCCGGTTAATATCGATCTTAGAGCCAAAAGCCCCGGTTTTCAGATCGCTGGTACCGAAGACCACGCGATCGATACGGCTTAATACTAACGCCCCGGCACACATGCTACAGGGCTCTATTGTAACATAGATGGTTGCCCCTTCAAGCCATTTTGATTGTAAATGGCTAGCCGCCTGGGTAATGGCGATGATCTCGGCGTGGGCGGTCGAGTCTTTTAAGGTCTCGACCTGATTGTGCGCCTGCGCAATGATCCGGCCACTATGCACGATTACCGCACCCACCGGCACCTCATCGGCCTCAAACGCCTCGGCAGCCTTGACTAAAGCCCGGCGCATAAATGCTTCATCGATCGCAAGCTGTCCTTTATTCATAACCGAATTGTATCATAATTTTGCCTTTTACCTTTCAGCTTCTGGATTACTTCATCCTCGCTTTGCCTTATAGCCCTGCTTAATAAGTTCGGCGATAACTTCATCAACGCGGTCTCCCTGGATCTCGATATGTTTATCTTTGACCGTACCGCCAGTACCTAATTTATGTTTTAAATTTTTTGCAACTTTCGCTAAATCGTTTTCACTGAGCGGTAAACCGGTGATTACCGTGACCCCCTTACCAGCACGGGCTTTGGTCGACAACCGCACCCGGACAATGCCGTCAGAGGGCGTAACCGCCTCTTTCTCGATCGCGCGGCAGGCGCATTCGCCCTTAGGCTTCTTACACCCCGGGCACATATCGCCATAGGTTGTCGAATAGATTATCCTATCTCCCATAAACTTAAGTATATCATGCAAGGCAAAAAATATAAATATTGCCAGAAACAAATTGAAAAAACCCGGATTTGATATATATTATTAACAGATTGAAAGGAGATAGGTGAAAGTAGACCGATTAGAAATTCCTTATCACCTTTCACCTATCGAATTTCTAATCTCTGCGCCGCGGCTTTAGCCGTGGCGCTCGGAGAGGTGCCAGAGTGGTTGAATGGGCATGCCTGGAGAGCATGTGTGGCTAGCAATAGTCACCCAGAGTTCAAATCTCTGCCTCTCCGTTGTTTTTTCTTATAACACAAATATTTCCATCCCGAACGGGAGGAAAAATTTGCGTAACATTTAGGAAAAAAACAACGATGTCGGCGAGAGTGCCATGCGAGCCGAAGGCGAAGCTGAAATCTCTGCAGAATCGGCGCTGTTGTTCGAAAATCATTTTTCTGCCGCCAACGTCCGCATTACCTCGTTCGAAGTAACGCCCTTCATCACCGTAACGTCAAAAGTAAGATAGCCGTAATTTTCAACGTTCCCGTTTACCGTAGGGGCAGGCCCCTGTGCCTGCCCTGGGCGGCCACGGAGAGCCGCCCCTACGATATCATCATCACCGCCGCTGGTTTTAATCTCAAAATTCTTCGCGGTCAAATCCAACCCGCCCCTGACCGCCTTTACCGCTGGCTTTTTAATGTGGAAATCAAGAAACCCCTCCACTCCACCGCCTGCATCTTCCATCGGCTTACCGTCCAGCGGGTACAAAGGATGCCCATCGTTCATCTCCGAAATAATCATCCCTCCGGGCTTTAAAGCATCAACCATTTCCTGCCCGCCCTGGGCCGATTGCTCAAAATCAAACGACGCCTCTTCAAATAACTGACGCACAAAAATCACATCGGCCTTCCCCTTCAATTCAGCCGGCAGCTCTAAGACCGTAGTAAGATAACCATAGATTTTCGGGACTTTCTTGCCGGCCTTTCGTAATTCCTCTAATAGTGACTCTAAAATTAAAAATGCTGATTCATCAACATCTACCACGTGAATGGCTTCAATATCGGGAAACGTACTAACAAAGGCCATGACTTCTCCACCATTACCCGGACCGATCACCATTACCTGTGCCCCGGCAAGTCGATCATTAAAAGAGAGTCCGCGGCCTTTCCATCTCCCTTCAGATAAATTCCATTTAAATTTGCCTTGAATCGTCGGTGCACCAAAGCTTCTGGGCGTAAACGGCGTTGTTGCGTCGTGCCTACCGTCCCCATATTTTCGGCTTATAGCAAAGATCTCCTTGCGCTTTTTTATCACTCGCATTTTGATATTTTTTAGCTTAATCGAACCATCGATTTTAAGGTTGCGCTCTTCGTCGGTCAAATCCAAGCCACCGTTAGGATCTCTTTTTTTTCTTTTAAGCCCTACCACGGCCGCACCTAACGCCGCCGGTCCGTAATCTTTTTCTTCGCGGCCACCCGGCAACGGCACCGGCGCGAAGAGCTCGGCCTTTTCCGACAAAACCACAGTTTCACCGTTTCCCGGCTTAATCGTCACATCCAATAGGATCAAGGCGCCTTGAGCGCTTTCCTCGGGTTGTAATTTTTCATACTCTTCCCTGGCTGCTGCGGCGATCGCGGCATCGGCATCGGCCATTAAGGCTTTAAGCGTGGCTTTGGCCGCAGCTTTAAGATACGGATCATCCTGGGCGGCGATTTCAGCCACATATTTTACTTTAGCTACACTATCGACACCGACAATAACGGCCGGGATTGCGTCAAATACTCCGGACTCCAACGCTGTGACATGGCAAAGCGGCAGATCAAAGACCGGCAAAGCCGGTTCCAGCGTACTGTTAAAAAAGGGGTACCACGCAATATTCCATGACGACTGGCTGCCAATAAGGTAAAGAAAATAATCCGGGCCAAAAAGTTTAACCGCCATGCTCTGATCGTACTGCCAATAGAGCCAATCGTCTCTTAAGTGCCGTAGATCCGGCACAATCGGCATGCCGGCCATTTTGCCCACACGTTGTTTTTCAATCTCCTCCTCCATCGCTAACCGTAAAACCGCCGCGCCGGCTTCGATGTTCAGCCGGGGATCGGTAAGCAGCGCCCAATTAACGCGCCGGTTAGACCATGCGCTGGGGTCTTCTCCTAAACGTTCCCACAAGTGATCACCCTTTACCGACCGTTCAAGGTCAAAATGCTTTACCGCAGCGGCACGTACCTGCATCAGCCCCATTGTCGGAGACCCGTCCATAAGTAACCCGCCTAAAATATCCGATGCACGGTCTTGTATTTTTAATTCCGGCGGTAAAAAATCCACGGCCTCCTGCATGTGGCGGTCGCTGCCAAAATCCCACCAGAATTCGGTCATATCGCCGCGACCGGCGGTCATGGTGGTTAAGGCTACTCCCAGACCTTCGCGCAAGCTGTAAAAAGGATATCCTGCCTTGTACATCGTGTTCTGCAAGACAAAGGCCGCCAACATATCGAAAGGTACGTTGCCCGGAGCACTATCCAGGATATACCCAGCCAAGGGCGCTAAAATCTTACGCGCCGCTTTTACGGCTTCGACATTTTCAATGTTGATCGGCCGCACCGGCCCGTCTCTTAAAGTATGATAATAATCCGCCGCGGCAGAAAAAAGCTCCGGCGTATATGGCCAACGCGTCTCCCGAGAAGAATAAATCATCTCATCCAAGTTACGGGCGATGGTTCCGCCTTTAAGCAAAAGCCCTGTGTCTCTCATCTCTCTTCGCACCCGCTCAACGATCCGGGCTGCAGCTTCTCCGGCCGCGTTAGAAACACGTTGCTCGTTAAAAAAATCTTCCAGCCCCTCGCTAAACCGCTCCATAACGATCTTTAACGTCCGATAATAATAGGTATCCTTGACCACTCTTGGTGAGATCCCCGCATTAACCGCAATATCTAAATTTCTGGCTTCATCGAGAAATTGTTCAATATAAAAAATATCCTCGCCTGAAAGATGGCCGTTAGAATGCGCTCTCTCGTCGATATAAAATTGAAAGATCGTCAATCTTAAATCGGCCGCGGCCCATTGCGAAACGGGATCAGGAAACTCTTCCGGGTGAAGTAAAGCCAAAAGGGTTTTCATTTCCGCAACCATTTGGGGCGTACAATAGCCCGTGATCAGGGGGCGGGAAAATCCATCTATATCATGCTGGTAAGAACCGGAAAAGTAGTCGTTAGTCACGGAAGGCATAACCGTTTTCATCAATGCAACTAATTTTTCCGCACTACCAGCAGTGACCTTGTCAAAAAGGCCGATTTCCCGCAGATACCGCAAAAAACTTTGCCTATCAGCAACAATATTTTTATTCTGATCATTGGACTTTTGCCCTGTCTTTTCCTCAAAAAAATGATACTGCGTGTACAAGCCGGGCTCGCTACCTATCGCGCGCGGCAAAGTAAGCCGCCGGGTATCCTCCCTGCCATATTTAAAATTATGAAAAGTCTCATCGCGCGAAAACTTCTGCAAAGCATATAAGCCGGTGCAGGCGGCAGCGCTGATCGATAGATTAAGCAGCGTTAATGCCAATCTTGCCTTGCCTAAGGTACGCCGGTGGAATCCGGCTAAAGCTTGCGGCCTTGCTTCGCCTTCCACCGCCTTAGCCAATTGAGCCTCATCCTCATGCAGCTTAAGATTATGGCCAATGCCGGCCAGCTTTACGCCCCCCGAAAAATACCGGCGCTTGGTGATTTTTGTTCCGGTGTTTCCCAATCTGCAATCTGCAATCTGCAATCTGCAATTTACCTGTTCTTTTTTTATATAATCATACGCCCCGGTTTTAAACGCCTGCACATATTGCTGCCAGATCTTCTCTTTGATGTTTTTATCCGTAAGATCGATGCCTTTGATCTTGCGACTATCGATATAGTTTTTATAAAATGACTCTTTGAATTTTTGTTTAAACCAAACCGCCAATATTAATGAGTTGTAAATTTGTCTAAGGCAAG
>Ga0265342_10002148_pt1 | contig 17384 bp, 15 predicted proteins | sample 4CB327metaG_FD_203125 | JGI IMG/M metagenome (GOLD analysis project Ga0265342, IMG submission 203125) | Rhizosphere microbial communities from Carex aquatilis grown in University of Washington, Seatle, WA, United States - 4-CB3-27 metaG | ecosystem: Host-associated > Plants > Roots >...
AATTTCGGCGGCGGTTATCTCCAGCCGCACGATACACAGCCGTCCTTGCAGCTTCCGGATCGGCATCGTTCAGGCCGTCTCCTGATACAGCGCGTCCTGCATTTCGTGGACAGCCTTTTCGAAACCCTCCTTGCCGCCGAACGCCTTGATGAGTTGCACGACGCTGCCCATCGCGGTGAAGGGCGTCACCTTCAGCACGTTGGCGTCGTCGAGGTTGAGCACGCCCTCGTCGCGATACTTTTCCAGAAGCGCATCGAGCACGGCGCGAGCCTGCGGCCCGTATTTCGTGAACACGTCGCGTTTCCTGACGTTTTCGGCCCGCTCACGGCGGGTGAGGGCCTTTTTATCAAAGGCGACGTGGCAGATCAGGTCGAAGGGATCGAGGTTCTTGCCGAGTTCGTCGGCTATGGCGTCGAGCGGCAGCCCCTCAGCTTCCAGTTCCTCGATAATCGCCTGTTTGCGTTCCGTCGACTTCCAGCGCTTGAGGAAATCGTCGAGGCTGGCGAAGCGCTTCTTCAGCGCCGTCTTGGTGAAGTCGCGCAGGGATTCGGTGACGAGCTTGCCGTTCTCATCGAGATATTCGACGCGCTCGGCGAGTATTCGGGCGCCGACGCCATCGACGTAAATCTTTCGGATCGGGCCACCGGACGGCAACTGCAGACCCGGCTGATCGACGACGGTTTCGTCCGTGCCGGGTTCGTACGGTGATTGGCCACTTTCGCCGAATCCTTCGGGCGCTTCGTCGGGAGGGCTGATCGGATCTCCTTCTCCCGGCTCGTAAATCTGCACGGGGTCGCCATCAAAGTCCGGGTCGGCGAAATGGCTGGTCGCGCCGCGGAAGTCGATCAGCGTGAAGAAGAACTTTTTCGTGTCCTCGTGAACGCGGGTGCCGCGCCCGACGATCTGCTTGAACTCGGTCATCGAATGGACCTCCCGATCGAGCACGATCAAGCGGCAGGTCTGCGCGTCGACTCCGGTTGATAAGAGCCGCGAGGTGGTGACGATCACCGGATATGGCGACTCCGGGTCGAGGAAGTTCGGGAGCTGGTCCTGGCCTTCCTTGTCGCTGCCAGTGATGCGCATGACATAGCGCTGGTTTTCCGCCACCAGGTCGGCGTTCTCGTTGATCAGCGCTTGCCGCATCCGCGCAGCGTGCTCCTGATCGACGCAGAAGACGATGGTCTTTTGGAAACGGTCTCCGCTTTCCTTGAGGAACTCGGTGATCTTTTTCGCCGTCAGCACCGTGCGGTCGTCGAGCACGATGTTCCGGTCAAAATCCTTGGCGTTGTAGATGCGGTCCTCGACCTCGTTGCCGTCACGGTCGAGCTGGCCGAGTTTCGGGCGATAGCCTTCCACGTCGCGGTCGATATGGACCTTGATTACCTTGTAGGGCGCAAGAAAGCCGTCGCTGATCCCCTGCTTCAGCGAATAGGTGAAGACCGGCTCGCCGAAATAGTCGGTGTTCGAAACGTATTCGGTTTCCTTCGGCGTGGCCGTTAGGCCAATCTGTGTCGCGCCGGAAAAATGATCGAGGATTTCGCGCCAGGCTGAATCCTCGGCGGCGCTGCCGCGATGGCACTCGTCGATCACAATCAGGTCGAAAAACCCCGGCGAAAACTCTCGATAGAGCTTCTGCCGCTCCTCCGGGCCGGTGATGGCCTGATAGAGCCCGAGATAGACCTCGAAGGCGGTGTCGATGCGCCGCTTCTTGTCGAGCGCCAGCGGCAGATCGACCGTGGTGCCGTCCTGCCGTTCGATGGTCTTGGCGTTGGTGGAAAGCTTCGCCATCGCCGCGCCGAACGGGCGGAAATCGTTCACCATCGTCTGGTCGATCAGCACGTTGCGGTCGGCGAGGAATAGGATGCGCTTCTTGCGGCCCGCCTTCCACAAGCGCCAGATGATCTGAAAGGCCGTGTAGGTCTTGCCCGTGCCGGTCGCCATGACCAGCAAGACCCGGTCGCGGCCTTTGGCGATGGCTTCGATCGCCGCGTTGACGGCGTTCACCTGATAATAGCGCGGGGCCTTGCCGCTGCCATCGTCGAAATAGTCCTGGAGCACGATCTGCTCGGCTTCGGCGTCGAGGCCCTTCCAGGCGCGATAGCGCACCCACAGATCGGCCGGCGACGGGAAGGCGTCGAGCCCGAGATTGGTTTCGATCGTGGCGCTCTGGCCCGTGCGGTCGTGGAACACGAAGCCGTCGCCGTTCGAGGAAAACACGAAGGGAATATCTAGCGTCGCGGCATAGTCGAGGCCCTGCTGGATGCCGTGGCCGACGCTGTGCGCATTGTCCTTGGCCTCGATCAGCGCGATCGGGATATTCGGCTTGTAGTAGAGAACGAAGTCGGCCTTCTTCGCCTTGCCGCGCGTCACCAGCTTTCCGCGCACGATGATCCGGCCCTTGGTGAAATAGACCTCTTCCCGAACCTGCACCATCTCATCCCAGCCGGCGCGCTTGACGGCCGGCAGGATGAACTTCGTACAGATATCGCGTTCGGTGAGGCTCCGTTTATCCATCGTCGCGAGCGAATCCTTCAATCTCCAAGTCAAAAAGCAGTATTGGCACGGATGCGAACGGGTTGCATCAAGTGCGAACCGCGAACCCAGGGTGCGCACCCGGTTCGCACCCCTGCCGCTGGCGGCGGAACCCGCCTTTGCCGCCCGCATAGGACAGGCGCCAGGAAGAACCTAACCGGGGGGCCCTCGGAAAACGATGCTCACGGCCTATTCGTCGCCGTCCACCTGTTCGACAAGGCCCTTCATGTCGCGCAACAACGCCATCAGGTCCCGCCGCTCGGCGATGGCCTCGGCACTGTAGCGGCCATGCTTGAGGGCGTTTCTATTGCCCTTGGCCGCGCCCGGCGCCTTGCCGCCGTGCATCCGGCAGCGCCCGTTCGCCATCGCGGGCGACTGGCACGGCGTCCTGGCCCGTGTCCGGGCATGGCAACGTGGGCTCAGTTGCATGGGCAATTTGGCCGGCAATCTGCTTTGCATGGGGTTGTTCCTCGATTTTGCTGCCGTCCCCACCCCCCGGTTGACCCGGTGCGGCGACCATGCCGACCACCGCCTGCCCGCCCGCATGGACGTGGACGTGTTCGACCGTGACCTTCTGCTGTCCCTTGCCGCGATGGCGGTTGAGGGCCTCAAGCAGGGCCGCATAGGTGCGCGACAGCTTGTTGGCTTGCGCAAGGTTCTCGCGCCGTCCCTCGAAGGTCTGTTCGCCGATCATGGCGCGGCGGTAGCATTCCATCGCGGCGTTGTGGGCGGCGACGAGTTGCGCCGCCATCATGCCCTCAAGCTCGTCCTTCGGTGCGATCCCGATCAGCGCGGCGACCGTGGCACTCAACTGCTTGTCGCGTTCCTCCGGGCTTGAGTTCTTCACCCACAAGGCTTGCACCGCCTGATTGGCGAGCGTGTTGTTCCAGTGATCCGACCGCGAGCCGCCGATGTTCTTCAGCCGGCCCTTTCGATCCTCGGGATCGTCGGCGACCACGGTTTTCGGTGCGTTAGAGGCAGACTTCTTGGCGCTCATGGCAATGTCCTCAAAGAGATTCCAAAGGTTGAGAGGGCGGCAACCGCTTCGGCCTTCCGGTTGGCGTGCCAGGCGCCCCAACAGCGCGAACGCAGCTTCGCACGGCCGGTCACAGGATTGCGGTTGAGCCATTCGGCGACGCAGCAAGCGAAGGCGCGGGCTTCAACTTGGTCGCGCGGCAAGCCGCCGTCGAACTCGGCAATTTCCGCCCATTCATCAAACAAAGCCCGCCAGTCCACGCCCGACCAGCCATCGTTGCCGGTGCGCAGAAGCGCGATCAACTGCCCCTTGTGACGCGAAAGCAGGTCCAGCACGGAAGCAGGCGGCATGGCCTCGGCGTCGAGCGTGAGGGCATCGCCATCGACGCCGATCCGAACGCCGGCATCGCGCGCCGCCTTCAGGGCTTGGAGGGCGCTCATAGCCTCGCCCTCCATCCCGCATTTTCCGGCGCGGATTGAGGTCGGCGGCTTGCGTCCGCATCGTCCGCATCGGTCTTAATGGTGGTTGTCAGCGGGTTGGCGCGGACGGTGGCACCGGCATGGCCTGTTGAACCGTCCGCGAACTCGCCGGCCGTCCGCAGGCCCGGCGAGGCAAAGCCATTGCCGGAACTGGACCTCGGCCGATCGGCGGGCGGTGCGGACGATGCGGACGGTTGCGCCGCTCGGGTTTCCGGTGAAGCGGGTTTGCCAGCCGTGGTGATGCGGATCGTCCGCGTCCGCGCCCGGCCTTCGCGCTCGAAGCCGATGTCGATGCCGATCTTGCGCAGGAAGGTCGCCGCCCGGCGCAGCCGGCCCGCCAGCGCCCGAGGGCTATCGGGCCAGGTTTTCGACTTGGCGACTCGCTCGCCCGCCATTTCGGCAAGGGCGCCCAGAAGCTCCGAGGCGGTTCCCGTCCACTCCGTCCGCGTGGTAATCACGGCGCGCACAGCGGCGGCGATCGGATCAGCGTCAATCACGCCGTCCACTGCCTCGTCACGGTTGCCGCAATAGGCCGACCAGAACGTGCCCGAAGGCCAGAGCGCGGTCTCGCAGGCCGTCGCCCACAAGGCGAAGTCCGCCATGCGCGGCAGCCTGTCGAGCCGGGTTCGCGGCAGCATCGCGAGGCCTTTCGCCACCGCGTCGAGCAGCACGCCGAGGATGCGCGGGCGCTCAAGCTCGAACGCCGCCCACAATTCCTGTTCGGGGCGGCGACGGTCTTCGGGGATCGGTTCGAGGGTGAGGAATACGGCGCGATCGGCGAGGTCAGGGCGGGTGACGATGTCCTCAATCCCGTTCAGGATCACCGGCCGGGCCGCGTCGAACAGCACTTCATCCTGATCGGAATAGAGCTGGCGAACCGCGAAGCCGCCGCCCGTGGCAAGGCGGCAAAGCGTGTCCGATATCCAGGCGGGCAGGCCCGACACATTGTCGAAGGCGAGCACGTGGCCGTTGCTGGCGGCGATGAACAGGTCGCGATCCTCGCGCGGCAAGGCCCGAAGCGGCGCGGTGTTGGGATCGAGCAGCGCCCGCAGGATCGCCGAGAATGTGGACTTCGCCGAACCCTGCTCGCCGGACAGCACTATCACCGGATAGGGACCGCGATTGCGCAGGCAAGCCAAAGCCCAGGCAACCACCAGCACGAAATCGGCTTCGGTCTGCACATTGAGGAATGAGTGCAAGGTTTCGATCGAGCCGCCAGGGACCGGGATCGGCATCGGCTTCATGCCTGATGCACGACGGAAGCGAACGGGCGGATTACCAACGATGCGCCAGCCCGTGGCGTCGATCTCCACCGAGCGCCATGTTTCATCGCCGAGGTCGAGATAGAGCCGACCGTCGAGTCCGCCGACGCGGATATGGACCTGCCGTTCCGGCGCATCGAAATGCGCCTTGGCCTCGATGACGTTCAGCGCCGATTGCAGGGCTTCCGAACTCGGTGCGCCGCCTGTCTCCTCGAAAAAGCGGCGGGCAAGCCAGCGGCGAAAGCCCTTGGCGCGGATCGGCCAGGTCTCGCGATGGCCGTTGATGTCGAGGTCGGCGAAGCCGGCGCCCTCCGCTGTGTGGAACAGTTCGGCAGGTTGGGCGAGGCCGATCAGGATATCGGCCTGCGTCGGCCCGCGCCCGCCTGCATCACCGTTTTCTTCAGCGATGGCGTCATCGAGCGCCGTCACCCGGCAACCGGCTTTCTTGAGTCGCGAGCGCAGCGCCTCGAAGGCGGCGCGATCGTCGGCTTTCAATGCCGCCAGGGCTGCGAGCGTCGCCGGCATGAAGGGCGCGCCAGGATCGTCGCCGGTCTTCTCGGCCAATCCGGCAAGCGGATCGGGCATTTCCTCGGCGCCGTCGATTGCGTCCGCAATGAGGGTCTCGGGCTCAACGATAGCATTGGCGATCATTGCGCGGTCTCCGTTAAAGACGGATTGCGGGCCATCAGCAGATCGTTGAAGTCCATACCGTGCGGTGGTCGGGCGATCCGAACGCGGCGCCCTTGGCGCTGCCAGCGCCGCGCGCAATGCTGCGCAGCGTCTTCGCCGGGTTCGTCGGCATCGGCGAGCACGATCACGTTGCGAACGTCGCACGGCAAATCGAGCGACCGAAGGCCCGAGGTTGAAAGCGCCGCCCAAGCGGCATTTCCCGTCGCCTGCATTGCGGCAAGGCAGGTCTCGATCCCTTCGCCGGCCATCAGCACGGCGCCGGGCTCGCCGAGGCGCACAACGCCACCGCGACAAGGCCCGAACATCATCTTCGCCAGATCGACCGGCGCCTTGCCGCCGCCGTCGTGGGCGAGGAAGGTGCGATGAACGGCGATTGGCGATCCGGTGACGCCATGCGTCACGAGCGCCACCATCGCAGGCCAGACACCGCCAGAGGGATGTTTCAGGCCGGCATGGAAACGCAGGGCCGGCGAAGTCGGAAGGTCGAGCCCGCGCGAAGCCAGATAGATTGCGACGGGCGTTCCTTCGGCCACGTGCGATGACTGCCAAATCACCAGCGCCGCCGCGCTGCGCTTCAGGGCGGCGGCGTCGGGTTCCTCGGCAATGCGCCGCCGATGCTTTGAGCCGATGCCCGATGCCCACCCGTTCGTTTGCCACAGGCCGCGCTGCCGAAGGGCGGCAATCAGATCACGCTGGTCGCAGCCGGCATGGCAGCGCACCAGCACCTTACCGCCCTTGCCCGCACTGATAGAAAGGCTCGGGATTCGATCCTCATGCGCCGGGCAGCGGGCCATCCATGTTGTGCCCGCGCGGTGCCCGCCGAGCGCCTTGGCGATGGTTTCAGCGGTCATGGCGCACCTCGCCCTCGTTGGCGGGCGCAGCGGCGTCATTGGCGACGGCAAGGCTTTCGGCGCGCGACCATTCGGTGAGCACGCCGAAGAAGCCGGTGACGTTGTGCATGATCTGGCGGGCGTCCTCGTCGGTAATGTCACGCCCGATGCGCGGTTGCCAGATTTGCCGGGTCCGGGCGATCTGCTTGCCCGCTTCGTTGTCGTTTGCAGCGTCGAGACGTTTCATCGAAGACCTCACGGGCGGTTCCGCCGCTCCGTGCTCCTGGCCTCCGGTCTCGGAATCCCACCGATGACACTGGACCCAATTGGGATTTGCATCTTCAGGCGTCCCCGTCTCAGGGATCGCCGGTCGTTCTCATGCCTTGCGCTCCTTCAGCGCGGCACCTCGTCCTCGGGGATCGTGAACTTGTGGCTCTTGCCGGCCCGGATCACGAGTTGGCGCTTGCCGCCGTTGGCGATCTCGCAGGCGATCGAATAGTCGAAGAATCCGTGCTTCAGGCCATCGACGACGAGCCCTTCGAGCCGGTCGAGGGCTTCACGGACCTGCCCGCTCTTGGCGCGCTGGAACGGCGGATTGGTTTGCGGTTCAGCCATTGTGCAGCAATCCCTTCATGTCCTTGATGGTGGCGGCGAAGGCCAGCGGCCGAACGCTGGTGGCGTCGCCATAGAAGGCCATCACGTCGGCGCGCCGAGTGGCGCGATCCCTAAAGACGAACACCTTGCGCCGGCCCTCGTCGCGCAGCTTCACAAGCTCGTAACCGGCGCAGCGCAGGAAGCAGGCGAGATAGAAGTCGCGCGTCTCGAACGCGGCATCGGCCCGGTTCCCGTGCCGGCGGATCGCTCGTTCAGTTGACACTTAACGATCTCCTCAAAAAAAGGGTTTACGCGCTATCGGATAGAAGGCGCTGACGTGGAACCGTGCGGTGCAGCAGCCCGAGCTTTTCGAGCCGGATGCGCATGGCGATCGGCGAAACTAGGAACTTCTCGGCGAAGGGCTTCGCGAAACTTTCCAGCGCCTGATCGTCGCCTTCGGTGGATGCAGCGACGGGAGTGCGGCTTTCGAATCGCGCGATCTCGACAAAGGGGTGGTCGATCGGTTCGGACGGCCGAAGCACCCGCTGCTTGCGATCGGGGAATGCTTCGTCCCAGGCGGCGAAGACCAGCTTGCGCGGCATCAGCATGCAGGAGGCATAGAGGTCGGCTTGCACCTCAATGCGTTCCTTGGCCTGGCTGGTCCGGCAGATCACGCTCGGCGGCGCGTTGGCATCGAGAAGCGAGGTCTGCGCCGGGTCTTTGCCGAATAGATGACGATGCAGGCGCCAATGCCCGCCACCTTCGTGGGCAAGCGTGAATCGATAGCGTCCTTCCTTGGCCGGATAAGCATCAGGATCGAGGCTTTCGTCGATCACGATGCGCTTCTGGTCAAAGTAGATGGCGCCGAGAATGTCGGGATCGAGCCCGATGCCCGAACGCGGCACGCCGAAGCGCCGATGCATGTCGTCGAACTCGATACCGATCTTGAGATGCTTCTCGACGATATCGTCGACCGGGATCGGCGCTTCGATCGTGACGCCGCGCGCATGGGCATATTCGGCGAGGAGCGCTTGCGCGTCCTTTTCGATCGCCTCGTCGGGCACATAGGAAACGAACTTGGTCATTAGTCGCCGATCCTCATCTGCATCTTCGAAACCGTCATCGCCCGATCAGGCGCTCACTTGTCCTTCGCTTTCTGCGCGTTGCGGGCCAGCCGGGCGATGTCATCGGTCGTCAATCCTTTCGTGGTCCGCAGCAGCGCCGCCAGTTCCACCGGATGGCGCTTGATGATGTCCGACAGGTCGCTCGACACGCGCCCCGCCCGCGCCAGCAAATCGTCGACGTCACACCCGATGATCCGCGCGATCGCCTTGACCTTGTCCTCGGCCGGTGGCGCGAACTCGTCCCGCTCCACCTTCGACAGATAGGTTGGGCTCACCCCGATCATCTTCGCCATTTCGCGCAAGCCGATGTCCTTGGCCTCGCGCGCGCGGCGAACGAACTCGCCGAACTTCTCCCCTGACATGCCGGTCTCTCCCGTCCCGTGTTTATGAACCACTGGACGTACAGTCGCCGATTCGGCCCGGGCCGTCAACTGTTGCATAAACACTCTTTTGCACTCCGGCCCAAGTTGGGGTCGGCGCATTCGGTGTATCGTTTCTTCTTTCGGGATCGTGCGTAGGCAGGGACGCCGTGGCTTCGCGAGGTCGAGCCTGGGGCTGGCACTGTCGCGCTGTCCGACGGCAGAGACGCGGCCTTTTTCGCATCGGGGCGTGCCCCGGCGCCTCCGAGCGCCTCCTTCGCCTTCTCGCAGGCGAGAAGCTGCGAAGGCTCATCGTCATCAACTCAACGATGAGGGGTTGTCGACTTATGAAGCTGCGAACTAAGCCATAGAGGTTCGAAACCAGTGGGTTCTGACTGCTTCCAGCGACTCTGTGGCTGTCAGACTCATCTCTAACCTAGCCAGCACAGGCAGTCCGATCGGTTTGCAACGCAGCGAGGAAGCATTCTTCGATTTTTTGTCGGGGATTTTTTGCGAATTGCCGACCTTTCGTTCATATTTCGGTTGCATGCGCCCTCTACCAATCGCAATTGTTGATCGCGGCAAAGTTGCGGATGAGGGGGCAATACGATGCGCGCATTTTCGCGGTTGTGGGCTTTTGTGCTTTTCACGGCCGTCGGGGCGGGAATTAGCCCCGCTTGGTCAATCGGGCTGACATCCCCCACTTCAACTTCTCAAGCAGCATCCTCTGTGACGCCCCCAGCGGTTTTGGCGGCCGACAACGCGGCTCCAACCCCGGCGCCGAGCACCGTGGCCGCGCCCTCTACGGGTGCCGCTGCGGCGGCAACGACGCCTCCCTCCGATTCCTCGAAGTCGCCGGCGGACACCACTCCCGCCGCGCCTAGCGCTCAGAGCGCGGCAACAACGTCGTCGACGCCGGACATGGGCAGCTCTGACGTTGAGACCTTCGCGCAGGCTCCCTTGCTCGACCCGCGCGACTTCGGCACCGGCGCCTTCAAGCAGTCGATCAAGCTCGATGTTCCTGCCTTCCATGGCCTCGAACCGTCGATTTCTCTGGATTATCAGTCGGGATTGCCGCTGCAATACTCTGGCAGTGGAAGCGGCTGGCTCGGGGTCGGCTGGCGGCTCCGCGGCATCCCGGTCATCGAACGCGGTGTCCACGGCGGCGGTACGCCCGAGTTTGACACCAATGATGTCTATCTTCTCTCCGGCGATGAATTAATCGCCTGCACAGCCGGTATCGTCAGCCCGAGCTGTTCGGCCGGCGGCACCCATGCATCGCGGGTGGAGAGCTACCAGAAGATCGTCTACTCCAGCACGACCAATTATTGGACGGTCTGGGCGAAGGACGGCACCAAGTACGAGTTCCGGCCGACGAACGAGACGACGCCGGTTTCGCCGTCCGACCCGACCGCCGTCACCCTCGCTAACAACTATCGTTGGCTGCTGCGCCAGGTGACCGACCCGCACGGCAACCAGGTCACCTTCGCTTACGTCTGCAGCAACGCTGCCTACTGTCATATCGATACAATCACCTACGGCGGCGCCGTGGTGAAGTTTTACTTCGCGACGCGTCCTGATCCCTTCACCTACGCGACTGGTCTCAACACGATTTCGGTGACCGACCGGCTGAAGACCGTCGATGTGAAGTTCGGCGGATCGCGGGTGCGCACCTACACGCTGACCTACGGTCAGAGCGAAATCGTCGGCCTGTCGCGGCTAATCTCGGTCCAGCAATTCGGATCGGATGCGACGGTGGCGGCTGACGGCACCGTTACAGCCGGCGCCACACCTCCGCTTCCGCCTACGACCTTTGCCTACAGCCCGGAAAACTCAACGTTCGCGACCGGTGTGCAGCTGACGAGTAGTCACGCCTATTTCGGCGATTTCGATGGCGACGGACGCGATGACGTAGCCTTCATCACGAACGAGGGTGAAGATCTCGAGATTAAATATGCCAATGGGCAGGTGGGGACTTATCCATTCTCGAATATCTTTGCGGGCCCGACGATCGGCAGCACGTTTGGCGTGGGCGACTTTAATGGAGACGGCAAGGACGACCTTCTCCTTAGCTTCGGAGCTCCAACCCAGAGTCAACAGGTAGAAGTGCTCCTGGCGCCTAACTTCGTGCCCACAGCCATTCCCGGATCGCCTTCTCCCGGTACGACGTGCTGCGCCACCTGGGTCGGCGACTTCAATGGTGATGGACGCGCGGACTTCTTCGATCCAAGCCTCCGTCAGGTATTCCAAGGTAATGCCGACGGCACGTTTACGAAGATTAGTCTGGGCGGCCTTGACCGGCATCCCAATGTCCCCACCGACTTCGATGGGGACGGCAAGACGGACATGGTCTCGCAATATCAGCCGCCCGCCACGCCGCCCGGCGGTATTCCTCCAACCTTCCCCACAATGTACCGCTCTACGGGCAGCGCGTGGACCTCACTTCGCAGGGACACCCAAAGCCTCACGCTGGACCCCATCGTTACCGCCGATCTCAATGGCGATGGCCGCCGCGACGTTCTCGAATGCAACGCTTACTGGCTATCATATGGCACCAACTTTGGTCCGCGGGTGCATGTGACCGGACCCAGTCAAGCATCGCTATGCGTCTTCGGGGACTTCAACGGGGACGGCCGGATCGACGTTGCGTACGGTGGCAATGGACAGTGGCCGCAAGTCTCGAACACAGCATACATCTACTACAGCACCGGCAGTGGCTACGTTGCCGGCCCAACTCTCACCATTGCCGGGACTGTCTTTGCTACCGCTGATACCAACGGCGATGGCCGCGCCGACCTGATTAGCAGAGACGATAACGGCAACATCTACAAATATGAATCGACCGGCGCGTGGCCAAACCTCCTGACATCGACAACGTCAGTTCTCGGCGCCACGACGACAGTGGCCTATACGCCTTCTTCAGCATGGAACACGACATCTGGCACGTTGATGCCGTTGATTGTTCCGACCGTGACCTCGCTGACTGAGGATGACGGCCGCGGTACGGTTGGTACGACGACGTTCGCTTATCGGGGCGGCAAGTGGAATGCGATCGAGCGTCGCTTCCTGGGCTTCGCCGGATTGACCGCCACGCGTCCTTGCAACACGGGTGAAAGCGCCTGCCCGGTCACCGACATCACCTTCAGCCAGGACCTGGCCTCGGTCGGCGAGCCGATCCGCGTCGAGATGCGGAACGGCAGCGGGACCGCGCTCAAAGTCACGAGCGACACGCTCACCGTTAACAACGCGACGCCGCCGTTCACCTCGCTCGACACCCAGTCGGTCGAGCAGGACCTCGACGGTGGTGTCTCCCGCCAGCGCACCACCCAGCGTCTCTTCGACGTCTATGGTCAGGTAGCCAAGAAGATCGAACTCGGCATCAGCGACGTTACAGGCGACGAGCGCGCGACTGTTACCACCCGCTACCCCAACACATCGCTTTACATCGTCGATAGGCCAGCCCAGGTCGCGGTCTATGCCGGCATCGACGAGACGGGCACCCTGCTGTCGCGCACGCGCATTCGTTACGACGGCGCCAGCAACGAAACGACACCGCCGACCAAGGGCGATCCGACCCAGACCCTCAAGTGGTTGAACACGTCCGGCGCCGATGTCGTCGCGTCCGCGACCTACGATGGCTCAGGCAACAAGCTGAGCGACACCGACGAGGTCGGCAACACGACCAGCTATGCCTACGACACCGCCTATCATCTGTTCCTGACACAGACGACCAACCCGCTTTTGCAGATCGTGAGCCAGACCTGGAACACGGTCTGCGGCAAGCCGGCGACCGTGACCGACCTCAACGGACAGGTTACCACCCTCGCTTACGACGCCATCTGCCGCGAGACCCGCCGCGATCTTCCCGGCGGCGACTATCGCACCACCAGCTACAACCTGATCGGCAGCCCGACGACGCAGTACATAGAGAGCCGTCATCCGTCCGCCGCGGGTGAGCTGTGGTCGCGCATCTATGCCGATGGCCTCGGCCGGACCTACCGCACGTCGACTGAAGGGCCAGGCGCGGCTTCGATCGAGACGGTCACCACGTACGCCAAGCGCGGCACCGTCGCCTCGACCACCGATCCGTATTATGCCGGCGGTACGGTCTACACGACCAGCTTCGCCACCGACGCCCTCGACCGCGTTGTCACAACGACACTCCCCGACAGCAACACCCGGGCGGCGGCCTTCTCGGCGATCGCCTCCGGGCCCGGTTTCGATTCAGTCACCGTTACCGACGAGCTTGGTCGCGTTACCAAGACCATCCACGACGGCTACGACCGTACCATCCAGACGGTGGAGCGAGCCGACACCACCGACCTGACCACGGCTGTCGCCTGGAACCTCCTCGACCACATGACCGGCATCACCGACGCCGCCGGCAACACTTGGGTCTACACGGTCGATTCACTCGGCCGGCGTGTCGCCACCAACGATCCCGACCTCGGGTCGTGGTCGTTCACCTACGATGATGCCGGCCGGCTCACGTCAGAGACTGATGCCCTTGGGCAGATCACCGCCTTCACCTACGACGGTCTCAACCGGCTCCTGACCCGCACCGACCGGCAGGGCCTCGCCAACGCCGACGTCACCACCAACACTTACGATCAAGTGCGCGGCGGGTACTACAACATCGGCCACCTCACCACGGCGGCCAATGCCGCCGGCACGATCACCTGGGATTACGACCCAGCGGCGCGTCTGGCGCAGCAGTCTTGGACGGTGACGGGCGTAAGCGGTACGCGGGTGGAGCAGACCGGCTACCACGCCTCCGGGCAGGTGCTGTGGAAGAACTGGCCCGATGGCGACAGCACTGGCTCGCCGTCGAACCCCTGGACCTACGACACCGCCGGTCGGCAGATCGCCATCCCCGGCGCGATCACCGCGACGACCTACAACGCCCGCGGTCAGATCACCACGATCGGCTACCAGAACGGTGTCACCACCACCGACACCTACAACGACGCCCGCGGCTGGCTGATGGGCGTCTCCACCGTCGATGCCGGCTCGAACAGCCTGCAGAACGTCGCCTATACCCGCGATGCCGCCGGCCGCATCCTCACCATGACAGCGTCCCCGACGGCCGAGAGCTGGACCTACACTTACGACAAGCTCGACCGGCTGCTCACCGCCACCAACACCGCCGATCCGACCTCCAGCCGAACGTATACTTACGATGCCGCCGGCAACATTACCTCGAACTCTGCCATCGGCGCCTATGCCTATCCCACTCAGGGGCCGGGGGCGGTGCGTCCCCATGCGCAGACCGCCGCCGGCGCCGCGAGCTTCACCTATGACGCCAACGGCAACATGCTCACCGGGGCCGGGCGCACCCTCGGCTGGGATGGCGAGAACCGCCTCGTCTCGGCGACGCTATCCGGCGGCACCACCACCTACACCTACGGACCTGATGGCGCCCGGCTGACCGCCACTGATGCTTCCGGCACGATGGTATTGCTCGGCACCGAGCTGGAACTCTCTGCCACCGGTGTCCTGACAAAACTTCCCAATGACGACGTGCGGCGCATCGGCACGGCCAACTGCTACGTCCACCGCGATCACCTCGCCACCATCAAGGTGGAGAGCGATGCGTCAGGCGCGGTCGGTCTCAGCGATCGCTACACCGCCTATGGCGAACAGATCGCGGTGAGCAGCGGCTCCTGTGCGGGCGACCAGCGCGGCTTCACCGGCCAGCGCCACGACCCCGACACCGGCCTCATCGATCTCCACGCCCGCTGGTACGACCCCGTGCTCGGCCGCTTCACCTCTCCCGACTGGTTCGACCCGGTCGACGAGGCCTCCGCCCTCCAGGGCGCCGCAATCGGCTGGCTCGCCTCCGCCGTCGGCACCAACCGCTACGCCTATGCCGGCGACGACCCCATAAACAAGAGCGATGTGAACGGGCACGACTACGAAGACGACCCGACCCAGGACTCATATGACCCGATCGAAGCAAATCCGGGCCACTCGTCTTCCAGCCTGACTTCCGACAGTGGGCTTGCCGTCAGCAGCGACGTGTCACTGGATACGTCCGACGAGTCGGGCTTGTCTTCGAGGGATGCCATGACGAAGCGGAACGGAACGACCGCGGCGCCATCATGGGCGACGGGCTCTACGAACGACACGAGCTATCAGGTTGCGGGAGGTGCAGAAGAGGAGGAGGGGGAGCGTTTCGACTACAACTCGCTGTCGCCCGACCGACCTAACGCCGAATCGGCTCCTGCAAATTCAGACAACGCCGAACAAGTTGACAGGCCAATCAATTGGCCGGGAAATAACGGGTTCGAGGCAGGAACTGAGCAACAGGTGACGTTACCACCTGGCACAATGCTCAGCCGCTTTGGCCCCCCAGCAGGGGCGTATGCTGCACCTCCTGAGACGCCGTTTGAGGAGCGAACTTTGCCATTTAGCGCTCAGCTATTCCAGGAGCATACTTATAGGGTGGAAAAATCCATCCCTGACGTGAAGCAAGGGAAGACAGCATCTTGGAGCGATCAAGACTTCCCCCAACCAAATGGCGGGGGAACGCAATATCTTATGCCTCAGAGCTTTGATAGCCTAATGCGAGGCGGCTACGTTACGGAGGTCAAATGAGGGAGTGTTCATGAACCTCAGCGAACTCGAAACGCGGTTGCGCAAAGAAGGCTTTGACGCGGGGTTCTACAGTCTACGAGGCACAAGACCTCCAAAAGACGGATTCTCCCTTCGGCGAGTTCCTGAAGGGTGGCAAGTTATTTGGTTCGAACGCGGTGAGGAAAATCTTGCTGCTGAATTGATGTCAGAGCAGGACGCTTGCGACTTCTTTTATCGGCGAATGATAAGCCTTTTTGCCGTCCCGCCCAAGGGCGCCGCGAATTAAGTCGACGGCACCGGCTTGCCATCCAGTCCATGGACCTACGTCGCCGCCGGGAGTGTGGTCGGTCGGTGTTGTAGTCGCGACGCCAACCCTCGAGAGCCATGCGGGCGTGGGGAAGCGAGCGGAACAGGGTCTCGTTCAGAAGCTCGTCGCGAAGGCGGCCGTTGAAGTTCTCGCAAAGCCCGTTCTGCATCGGTTTGCCTGGAGCGATGTAGTGCCAGCCGATCCGGTTCTCGTCGGCCCAGGTGAGGATGGCGTTGGATGTCAGCTCGGTGCCGTTGTCGCTGACGATCGTCGCCGGTCTGCCGCGGGCGGCGATGAGCTGGTCCAGTTCCCGCGCCACCCGCATCCCTGAGAGCGAGGTGTCGGGAACCAGCGCCAGGCATTCCCGGGTGCAGTCGTCGACCACTGTCAAGATGCGGAAGCGGCGGCCGTCGAGAAGCTGATCGGAGACGAAGTCGAGCGACCAGCGTTTATTGGGCTGGAGCGAGAGGCTAATCGGCGCCTGCGTCCCCATTGCCCGCTTGCGGCCACCGCGTCGCCGCACGACCAGCCGCTCCTCCTTGTAGAGGCGGAATAGGCGCTTGTGGTTCACCACGTAGCCCTCCCGGCGCAGTAGGATGCGCAGCCGCCGGTAGCCAAAGCGCCGGCGCTCGTCGGCGGCATATTGCTCGTCCTGTTCGCCGACCGGCTCAATGTCATAGGCGCCTCGGCCGGCACGTGGCCGAAGCCTGACCCTTGGCTTGAGCTGGTAGGCCGCAGCGAGTGGGTTGTTCCCTATCCGGCAAACCCATCGTCCGAAACCCTTGGCTCTTAGGCAGCGAACTGCAATTCGCGGATTTCCTGAAAAACCCGTCTAAATGCCGGTTCTGGCGCGAGGCACATGGTTCTATAAGCGTTCAGGAACGGCAGCCACCTCCGCCGCCGGCTCCGAGCCGCCACGCCCGCAAGGTAGCTCCGGCGGGCGCGGCGATTTGCGAGCCCTGCCTACTTCATCTTCTTCATCATGTCGGACATCATCATCCCGTCCGCCATCTTCATGTCAGGAGCGGTATACATTTTGCCGTCGGTGCCCATCATCAGCATCATGGGCGCCATCATCGGCGTGGACATCTTCTTCATCATGTCCATGTTCGCCGACATCATCTTCTCGTCCATCATGGGCATCGACATCACCGTACCGTCAGGCATCACCATCATGGTCATGCCCTTGTCCATTCTCATGTCCATTTTCATGTCCATCAGTCGGTACTCCTGGTCTGGGGATATGGCGGACGCAAGCGTCCGCCAAGCAGGAACCTGCCAGCCGGAAGGCGCCAGGGAAAATCCCATTAAGGTGACCCGGGCGTCATCGCCCCGTCACGCCACACTCACGAAAGCGCCATCGCTTTCAGGGTCATGATGGAATCGACGGGGCCGGCAGCGGCATGTCCGCGCCGTCAAGGCAGCGCCCGGCGCTCTCAGGCCGGCGCGCCTTCCAGCATCAGCACGTCTTCCGGCGCAAAGCTCACCGTCACCTGCTCGCCGGTCTTCGGCGGCGGCGTGGTAGCGCTGTTGAAGGTGTCGAGCTCGATGCTGCTCTCCGCAATCCGCACGCGGATGCGCACGACCGCGCCGAGGAAGTTCACATCCGTGATCGTCCCGCGGATTTCGTTGCGTCCGCCGCCGGCGCCGTTAAG
>Ga0265342_10002150_pt1 | contig 17367 bp, 16 predicted proteins | sample 4CB327metaG_FD_203125 | JGI IMG/M metagenome (GOLD analysis project Ga0265342, IMG submission 203125) | Rhizosphere microbial communities from Carex aquatilis grown in University of Washington, Seatle, WA, United States - 4-CB3-27 metaG | ecosystem: Host-associated > Plants > Roots >...
TTAATTCAGGCGAATTCCATAATCACCGCATCGACCGCCAGGCTGTCGCCCGGCTTGGCGTGGATCTTCTTCACCACGCCGTCGCGCTCGGCGCGCAGCACGTTTTCCATTTTCATCGCCTCGACCACCGCGAGCGTCTCGCCGACCTTGATCTCCTGGCCTTCACTCACCTCGATCGACTTGACCAGGCCCGGCATCGGACAGAGCAGCTGCTTGCCGGTGTCGGGCGGCAGCTTCACCGGCATCAGATGCGCGGCCCTCGCCTCGCGCTCGGTGTACACGAACGCCTTCACCTCGACGCCGTGATGGGCGAGCAGGAATCCGTTGGCGAACGGGCGCACCTGCACCGCGATCGGCTCGCCGCCGATGGTGCCGAGCCACACCGGGTCGCCCGGCCGCCACGCGCTCACGAGAATATGGATCGCGCCTTCATCGCCGTCGGCTTCGATGAAGCGCACGCCGATGCCGCCGCCTTCACGCGCCACCGCAAGCGCGAACTCCGTGGTGTCGAGCCGGACCGCGCGCCGGCGCTCGCGCGTCACCGTGCGGCCGATCATCTGCCCGGAAATGCGTCGCTTGCGTTCGCCGAGCGTGTGATCGATCGCGGCGGCGACGGCGGCGATCACGCGGCCGCGCTCACCCTCCGGCGCGATCTGCCGGAAGCCGTCCGGATATTCCTCGGCGATAAACGCGGTCGACAGCGCGCCCTGCTTCCAGCGCGGATGCTGCATCAGCGCCGACAGGAACGGAATGTTGTGGCGAATGCCGTCGATATAGAACGCATCGAGTGCACGCGACTGGGCGGCGATCGCCTGCGCGCGCGTCGGCGCATGGGTCACCAGCTTGGCGATCATCGGATCGTAGTAGATTGAGATGTCGCCGCCTTCGAACACGCCGGTGTCGTTGCGCACGGTGATCCCGTCCTTGCTCACCTCCGCCGGCGGTCGGTATTTGACCAGCCGGCCGGTCGACGGCAGGAAATTGCGATAGGGATCCTCGGCGTAGACGCGGGTCTCGACCGCCGAACCGGTCAACTTGACGTCGCTCTGCTTGATGGTGAGTTTCTCGCCGGCCGCCACCCGCAGCATCTGCTCGACCAGATCGATGCCGGTGATCAGTTCGGTGACCGGGTGCTCGACCTGCAGGCGGGTGTTCATTTCGAGAAAATAGAAGCTCTTGTCCTGTCCGGCGACGAACTCGACGGTCCCGGCGGAATCGTAACCGACGGCTTTTGCCAGCGCGACCGCCTGCTCGCCCATGCTCGCGCGCGTGGCCTGATCGAGCAGCGGCGACGGCGCCTCCTCCACCACCTTTTGATTGCGGCGCTGGATCGAGCATTCCCGTTCGCCGAGATAAATGACGTTGCCGTGCTTGTCGCCGAGCACCTGGATTTCGATGTGGCGGGGATCGACGATGAATTTCTCGATGAACACGCGGTCGTCACCGAACGACGACTTCGCCTCCGAGCGCGCGCGGGCAAATCCTTCCGCGACTTCTCCGGTCGAATAGGCGATGCGCATGCCTTTGCCGCCGCCGCCGGCGGAGGCCTTGATCATGACCGGAAAGCCGATCTCCTCGGCGATCCGCACCGCGTGGATCTCATCTTCGATCACGCCAAGGTGTCCCGGCACCGTCGAAACCTTGGCCTTGGCCGCCGCCTTTTTGCTTTCGATCTTGTCGCCCATGGCGGCGATGGCGCCGGGATTGGGCCCGATGAACACGATTCCGGCCGCCGCCAGCGCCTTTGGAAACGCCTCGCGCTCCGACAGGAACCCGTACCCGGGATGCACTGCTTCCGCGCCCGCGCTTTTGCAGGCCGCGACGATCTTGTCGATGAGCAGGTAGCTTTCCGCGGCCGCAGGCGGACCGATTGCAACGGCGCTGTCCGCCATCTCGACGTGCAGCGCGTCCTTGTCGGCCTCGGAATAGACCGCGACCGTCTCGATTCCCATCCGCCGTGCGGTCTTGATGATCCGGCAGGCGATTTCGCCGCGATTGGCGATCAGGATGCGCTTGAACATGCGACCAACTTAGCCCCGTGCCGGCCCTTGGCTTTGCGGCTTCGGCGGCGAAAAGTCAATTAGAGCGAAGGGTTGAGCTGTTACATCCCTGTCTTATCGACGGAATAGAGATTGGCGGACCCATCCGCCAACCCTCGAGGCCGCTCGATGTCCGTCCGTACCGCGCTTTTGGCGCTCACCGTCGCTTTGACAGCTGGAGCCGCCGGCGCTCAGACACCGCCCCACAACGTGATTCTGTTTGTCCCCGACGGCCTGCGCGCGCTGAAGGTTACGCCGGAGACGGCGCCCACGATGGCGGCGCTGCGCGACCGCGGGGTCAACTTCAAGGACCCGCATTCGATCTTTCCGACCTTTACCACTGCCAACGCATCGGCGTTCGCGACCGGCCATTATCTCGGCGATACCGGCGACTTCAGCAACACCATCTATACCGGCTATCCGGTGCCGATCCCGGACACCAAGCCGACGGTAACCCCGTTCCTGGAAAACAATCAGGTGCTCGCCGACGTCGATGAACATTTCAACGGCAACTACCTCGACGAAGACACCATCCTCAAGATCGCGCGCGATCATGGCGTGAGCACCGCCGCCATCGGCAAGGTCGGTCCGATCTTCATCTTCGACCACACCGAGCGCACCGGCACCCTCACCATCACGGTCGACGACGCCACCGGACGGATCGCGCAATCCGGTCGGCCGCTCGGAATTCCGTTGTCCGGCGAGGTCCAGGCCGCGATGGCGGCAGCCGGACTTCCGCTGGTCGCGCCCACCCGCGGCGACAACGCGCCTTCCGGCAAGTTCGACACCGCGGGGACGCTCGCCGCCAATGTCGCGCAGCAAGGCTATTTCGCCGACGTCGCCACCAAGGTCGTGCTGCCGATGTTCAAGGCCCGCAATAAGCCGTTCGTGCTGGTGTTCTGGTCACGCGATCCTGACGGCACCCAGCACAATCAAGGCGACAGCCTCAATCAGCTGACGCCCGGCATCAACGGTCCGACCTCCCTCGCCGCGATCAGGAACGCCGACGACAATCTGCGCCAGATCCAGGATGCCGTGGCTTCGCTCGGTTTGACGGATACCACCGACATCATCGTTGCCGCCGACCACGGATTTTCGACCATCGCGAAAGACAGCAAGACCAGCCCGGCAGCCAAGACCAACTATGCCAACGTGGTTCCGGGATTGCTGCCGCCGGGCTTTCTCGCCGTCGATCTCGCCAAGGGCCTGCAGCTGCCGCTGTTTCACCCCAACGACGGCAACGCTCCGGTCCCCGCCGACAGTTATCCGAAATCGGGCAATGGCGTGCTCGGCGAGGATCCGGCCAAACCCGAAATCGTGGTCGCGGCGAACGGCGGATCGGATCTGATCTACCTGCCGAACGGCGACAGCAAGCTGGCCGGCCGTGTAGTCGAGACCCTGCTCGCGCAGGATTACGTCAGCGGCATCTTCGTCGATGACCGGCTCGGCCAATTCGCCGGCGCCTTGCCGCTGAGCGCGATCAATTTCACCGGCAGCGCGGTGACGCCGCTTCCGGCGATCGTGGTGAGCTTCCGCTCGTTCTCGCTCGGCTGCGACGAACCGGTGCTGTGCACCGCCGAAATCGCCGATACCGGTTTGCAGCAGGGCCAGGGCATGCATGGCAGTTTCAGCCGCGCCGACACCATGAACTTCATGGCCGCGAGCGGACCTGATTTCAGGTCCGGCTTTGTCGACGACAATCCGGTCAGCAATGCCGATATCGGCAAGACCATCGCCCATATCCTCGGACTGCAAATCCAGGACAAGGGCCACCTGCTGGGACGCACGCTGTCGGAAGCGATGTCCGGCGGGACCTCGCTCAAGCTTGACGTCAGCACGCACACCGAACGCTCCGAGCCGAGCGCGGAAGGATTGCGCACGGTGCTGGTGAGCAAGCGCGTGGGCGAGACCCGTTATTTCGACGTTGCCGGGTTTGCCGGCCGCACCGTCGGGCTGCCGCTCGGCGAGCGCGCGAGCCGCTAGGCGGCTGAAAAACACTCCAGGGTCATTCCGGAAGCCACCGATCTCGGGCTTACCCGAGATCGGCGCTAAAGTTGCGCAAGTCGGCTATAGCCGACTTGCGTGCGGCTACCCGGAATCTCAAGCAGCAAGCACGCTGTCGTCACCCGCGAATGACCTCTCGAGATTCCGGGCTCGCGAGCTGCGCTCGCGCCCCGGAATGACGCCCTCAGGCGAACTCGCCGGCAAATTAAAGCACGCGACGCGGGCGAAAATTTCACGCACCGCGAGTGCCATTGTTGCGGCGCTGTGAGAAAATGAACGTCATTCCGGAAGCCGCGAAGTGGCTATCCGGAATCTCGAGCAGCACGCGCGCTGTTGTCACCCACGAACGACCTCTCGAGATTCCGGGCTCGCGAGCTGCGCTCGCGCCCCGGAATGACGCCCTCAGGCCAATGACGTCGGAGAGCTTTACGCGCCGAGGTCGAGCAGGCTTGCGACCGATTGCGCGATCGGCGACACCGCGGCGCCGAACATCAACGCTGCGATGGTGGCGGCCGCGCCGCTCAAGCGTTTGCGGTTGTTCACGTGCGAGGCGATCCAGACCAGAATCTCGGCATCGATATTGCCGCTTGGCTGCTGCTGGGCCCAGGTGGCGAGCGGCGTATCCGGCGACAGCGCGACATCGCGCGGCGGTACCGGCCGGCCCGCGGCCGCGAGCACATAATGCGCCACGGCTTTCGCGAACAGGTCATCGAAATGTCCCTGATCGGTCCGCTCGGCGGCAGCGGCGTCGATGTTGAACAGCATTTCCGCCTCGGCGCGCGACACCGCGGCGCCATTGCGGCCGGCCACCAACAGAATGCGCTCGCACAGCAGCGAGTCCTGGCGATCGAGGGTGCGTGAAAAGTGCACGCGGCCCTGGGCCGTCGGCCCCTCCCCGGTGATCACGCCATTGAGCACCTGCGCCAGCGCCGCGGCGGCGCCGTCCGGGCCATTGCTGGCGGCGGCCTCGATCGCAATGTCGTGGTCAACCTGCTCGATCCGTTGGGGAAATTGAACGGTGTTCCCCCGCGCAAAGGGCACGGGTTCCAGCGTCAAATTCCCACGCTCGCCACTCATTTATTGTTCTCCCTGTTTTCTTGATGGGCCGATATGACCCTGAGAAAGTTACCGAGATCCTAACGCGCCGCGTCCGTCCCCTGGTCTTTAGTCGATCGCAAGCCCGGTTCGGTTCATCGACAAGTGATGCTCAAGCAAGGCCAACGCGCGGCGACCCAATGACAAATCACAGGCGATAGCTGCTGCGTTTAGCCGCTCGGACCGTGCCGCGAATTCAGGTCACGTTCATGCCATTGAGACCGACGGCGTCCGGGCCGACGAATCATTCTCCTTAAGGATGCTTTTTTCCTGCCAAGTCCCGGCGAAGGCAATCTTTTCTCTGGTTGAACGCGGCGTGAACGAAATTACTCAATTGCTCCCGCGGTGATGCATTGCGGGCCTGGATTCTCTATATACCGGGTCTAGTTGACCGGTTCCCTGGGGGACCGATGGGACGCGACGGAGATCGACGATGACTCTTCAAATTGGTGACACCGCCCCCGACTTCGAGGCGGAGACGACGCAAGGCCGGATTCGTTTTCATGACTGGCTCGGCGATTCCTGGGCGGTATTATTTTCCCACCCCAAGGATTTCACACCGATCTGCACCACCGAGCTCGGCTACATGGCGCGCATCAAGCCGGAGTTCGACAAGCGCGGTGTCAAGATCATCGGCCTGAGCGTCGATCCGGTCGAGAACCACGCGAAGTGGGCAAAGGACATCGAGGAGACCCAGGGCTTCGCACCGAATTATCCGATGATCGGCGACACCGATCTCAAGATCGCGAAAGCATGGGGCATGCTTCCCGCCGCCGCCTCCGGCGACGCCAGCAAGCGCACCGCCGCCGACAATCAGACCGTGCGCAATGTGTTCGTGATCGGACCCGACAAGAAGATCAAGCTTGTGCTCGTCTACCCGATGACCACCGGCCGCAACTTCGACGAAGTGCTGCGGGTGATCGACTCCCTGCAATTGACCGCCAAGCACAAGGTGGCGACGCCGGTGAACTGGAAGCAAGGCGAGGACGTGGTGATCGCCGGCTCGGTCTCCGACGAAGACGCCAAGAAAACCTATCCGCAGGGATGGAAGTCGCCGAAGCCCTACCTTCGCATCGTGCCGCAACCGCGCTGACACGACACGCGTCAACAAACACGGCGCGCATATCCGCGCCCTCTCCCTGCACGCCGACCTCTCCCCAGCGGGGAGAGGTCGAGGAGATCGCCGCGCGGCCAAGCCCCGCACCATCCCCATCCATCAGCTGGGTCTCAGCGCGAATTCCGTGAACAGCAGGCCTGCGGCCGCTGACACACCGGTGACCAGCGTGCCCCAGCCGGCATCGACGGCAGTGATCGAGGCCGGCCAGTCGCGCAAGGTCGCGAAATTGGTGAGATCGTAGGTGGCGTAGGCGAAGAAGCCGAACAGGGCGCCGTAGACGAACGCTGTGGTCCAGGATCCGGTGGCAAGCGCCGGCGTGCTCGCAAAGATCACGACCCCCACGGGATACAACAGATAGAACGCCGCCGCCGCTCCCCAATTCACCTCCGGCGCCATCAGATGGCCGAGCCGCGACCGGTAGAAGTCCTTCGCCACGACCCCGAGCCAGACGCCGTCGATGACGATCAGGACGAAAGCCGTCGCGGCATAAAGCACCAGAAATTTCTTCATCGCGTCCATCCCATCCGAAAGCCAGCACAGCTTGAGAGATACGTGCGGCCGGAGCGTCGGTTTCACCGCCCGCACCCGCGGCCGGCAACGAGCACCGACGCTGGTTTCCTCCTGCGACCCGCCCGGGCTTGATGATAAGGCGCGGGGACGATACCCAAGCACCAAGCTTACCGTGCCACGATCCGCCCGCCTTCAGGAGATCCGCGTATGAACCCGGTTACCAATCTACAGCCCCCGTTTGCCGAATTCATGGGCATGAAGATCACCCACATGTCAGCGGAGCGGATCCTGGCTGAACTGCCGGTGCGGGAGGAACTCAGCAACCGCAATGGGGTCATGCACGGCGGCGCGATCATGGCGTTCGCCGACAATCTCGGCGGCACCGGCGCGACCGCCAACCTGACCGAGGGGACCGGCACCACCACCATCGAGAGCAAGACCAATTTCTTTGCCGGCATCCCCATTGGCGATATCGCGCGGGCCGAATGCACGCCGCTGCATCGCGGACGGTCCACCATGGTGTGGCAGACCAAGATCACCCGCGGCGACGGCAAGCTCGCCGCCATCGTCACCCAGACGCAAATGGTGCTGCGCGCCAAAGCCTGAGGGCATGACGACCCTGTGAACGCATCGCCTGCCGGGCACGCTCGACCCCGGCGAATGATCGGCGTATTTTGGCCGCGCGTTGCCGTACCGATCCAGGCGGCGGCAGGTCACAGGGAGAATGGAATGGCCATCAGCTTCACCATCAATGGGCAGCCGGCGCATTCCGACGCCCCACCGGCGACGCCGTTGCTGTGGGTGATCCGCGAGCAGCTCAAGCTCACCGGCACCAAATTCGGCTGCGGTACCGGCTTGTGCGGCGCCTGCATGGTGCACCTCGACGGCAAGCGCGCGTTTTCGTGCCAGACCCAATTGTCGGAGATCGCGGGACGCAGCGTCACTACCATCGAGGGCCTGTCGTCGGATGCCTCCCACCCGGTGCAAAAGGCCTGGATCGCCGAGCGGGTGCCGCAATGCGGGTATTGCCAGTCGGGCCAGATCATGAGCGCGGTCGATCTGCTCAAGCAGACCCCCTCGCCCACCCGCGCCCAGATCGTTTCGCACATGACCACGAACATCTGCCGCTGCGGATCCTATCCGCGCATCGTGCGGGCGATCGAACGCGCCGCGAAGGAGGCCTGAGCGATGACCAAGCATGTCGCGCTCGGCCCGCTGTCGCGCCGCCAGTTCATGGTGGGCGCCGCCGGATTGACCTTTGCCGTGACCGTTGGCGGGATGCCGAGCATCGCGGCCGCGCCGGAGAAAGCCGCCGCCCTCAGCCCGTGGGTGAGCATTTCAGGCGACGGCGCCATCACCATCATGTCGCCCGCGGCCGAAATGGGTCAAGGCTCGATGACCTCGCTCCCGCGCGTGATCGCCGAGGAACTTGACGCCGACTGGTCAAAGGTGCGCGTCGTTCCGGCACCTGCAATCGACGCCATCTACGGCAATCCCGGGTTTGGCGGCATGATGTACACCGCCGGCAGCAACGCGGTGACCAGCTATTTCAAGCCGTTGCGCCTGTTCGGCGCGCAGGTTCGCCGCGTGCTGCTCGATAACGCCGCCAAACATTGGGGCGTCGCCGTCGCCGAATTGGTGACGGAACCGAGCACGGTGGTGCATCCGCCGAGCGGCCGTCGCCTGAGCTATGGCGAGATCGCGGTGTTCGCAGACATCCCGGCAAGCGCGCCCGAGATCAAACCGGACGACTTGAAGAAGCCCGGCAGTTTCCGGCTCATCGGCCAGGATTCGCTGCGGGTCGAACTGCCGAGCAAGGTCAATGGCAGCGCGCGCTACGCGATCGATGTTCAGGTGCCCGGCATGATCTACGGCGCGGTGCTGCGCGCACCGGTCGAGGGCGCGGCACCCGACGCGATCGACGATGCCAAGGCCAAGGCGGTCGCCGGCGTGCTCAAGATCATCACGCTGCCCTATGGCGTCGGCGTCCTCGCCGAGACCGCCTGGGCGGCGTTTGAGGCCAAGGAGCTGCTGAACAATCGGGTGACCTGGACGCACGCCGGAAGCGCGTGGGGCTTCGACAGCGACAAGGCAACGGAGGACTTCGCGGCCGCGGCGCGCGACCTCGCCTCGCCGGCATCCGAATGGGACAAGCAGGGAGACGCCGCCGGCGAAATGGCGAAAGCCGCCGAGGTGATCGAAGCGACCTACCGTTGCGACTACGCCTACCACGCACAGATGGAGCCGCTGAACGCGATTGCGAAGGTCACGCCAAACGCCGATGCGGTGGAAATCTGGTGCGGCACCCAGAGCCAGTCGCAGGCGGTCGAAACCGCAGCCAAGACGCTGCGCATCGCGCGCGACAAGGTCAAGCTGAACGACACCCTGCTCGGCGGCGCGTTCGGACGCCGCGGCAATCGCGACGAGGAATTCATCATCGACGCCGTTCTGCTCGCCAAGGAGACCGACAAGCCGGTCAAGGTGATGTGGACGCGCGAAGACGACATCCGCAATGGCCGCTTCCGGCCGCTGTCCGCCCACCATCTGCGCGCGGGAATCGATTCCGCCGGAAAGCTCGTGGCCTGGCATCACCGCATCGCCGGCGATCGCGTGCTGCCGTTCGCCGATCCCGTCCGCTTTGCCAAGTCCGGCGGCAAGGACGCAATCCTGATGCGCGGCGTCGAGCTCAAAAGCTACGACATCCCGCATCAACTGAGCGAGCAGCTCTATCGCGACACCGGCGTGCGCACCTCTCCGCTGCGCGGCATCGGCTTCACCGCCAACAAGTTCGTGACCGAGGCGTTTCTCGACGAGGTCGCGCACCGGCGCGGCATCGATCCGGTGGCCCTCAGGCTCGCCCTTCTCAAGGACACTCCGCGCGGCCGCAAGGTGGTGGAGACCGTCGCCGCGATGGCCGACTGGGGTCGCAAGCGCGACGATCGCGGTCTCGGCTTTGCGTTCATCGACTATTCCAACACGCTCACCGCCGGCATCGCCGAGGTTTCGGTCGATCGCCGCAGCGGCGCGATCAAGGTGCACAATTTCTGGTGCGCAATCGATTGCGGCATTCAGGTGCATCCCGACAACATCATCGCCCAGACCGAAAGCAGCATCATCTACGGTCTCGGCATGGCGCTCACCGAACGCATCAGCATCAAGGATGGAATGGTCGAGCAGTCCGGATTCTACGACTATCAGGTTCCACGCATGCAGGACGTGCCCGAGATGCACATCACACTGGTGAAGACCGACAACCATCCGACCGGCGTCGGCCAGATGGCGACGCCGCTGGTCGCGCCCGCGATCGTTGCCGCGGTCGCGCAACTGACCGGCGTGCGCCTGCGCCAGAGCCCGATGACGCCGGACCGGGTCAAAAAGGCGCTGGGCTAGGATGTCGCTTCCTCTCAATGCGACCGCACTGATCGTCGGCGCCGGTTCCGGCCTCAGCGCCTCGATTGCCCGCGCCTTCACCGGCGCCGGCATGACAATCGCGCTGGCGGCGCGCTCGATCGACGACCTTGCGCCGCTCGCGCGCGAGATCGGGGCCAAGGCCTTTGCCTGCGATGCCAGCAAGCCGGACGATGTCGCGACCTTGTTTGCCAAAGTCGCGCAGGACGTCGGCGAACCCGAAGCGGTCGTCTACAATGCGAGCTACCGCGTCCGCGGCCCGCTCGTCGATCTCGATCCGGCGGAAGTCCAGAAGTCGCTGGCGATCTCCGCCTTCGGCGGATTTCTGGTGGCACAACAGGCCGCCCGCCGCATGGTCCCGCGCGGCCGCGGCGTCATTCTGCTGACCGGCGCATCCGCGAGCCTCAAGGGCTATGCCCAGTCGGCGTCGTTCGCCATGGGCAAGTTCGCCCTGCGCGGGCTCGCCCAGAGCATCGCGCGCGAATTGGGGCCGCAGGGGATCCATGTCGCGCACTTCATCATTGATGGCGGCATCCGTAGCGCGCGCCGGGTGGACGCCCCGGGCCAGCCGGACAGCATGCTGGATCCCGACGCTATCGCTGCGACCTATCTTCAGGTGTTGCAGCAACCGAAAAGCGCCTGGAGTTTCGAGGTCGACCTGCGGCCCTGGGTGGAGAAATTCTGACCGCTGACATTTGCAAGGCCCATGGTCTCGCCACCATGAACCTGCCGTCGCCGGATTGCGACTGAACCATCAGGCCGGCCGTTTTGCCTTCGACCCCGTCACCTGCATCGGACAACGCCCTTGCGACACATTATCTGCGTTCTCTTCCTTGTCGGGCTCATCGGTCTTATCGCCGGCAAAGCCCGAGCCGACGAATTCCGCAACGTCCAATGCGGCGCGCCGATCCCGAAAGCCTTGATCGGCCAGCGCACATCGGACGAGAGGGTCGTCGCCATCGAAAATCGCTACAAGGCGCTGGGTCTGAAGGATCTCGGCGCCGACGAGATTTCCGACCGGCTGTCGTCGATCTCCTGGCTCATCTGCGGTGGCGAATACATGCTGCTGGTCGATCGCGGCGTCGTCCGCGATGTCTTGCCGTTTCCGCCGCATTCCAAGGCGGCCCCGGCCTTCAGCGGCCGCTGCCAGCGCGCCGCCAAAGACCTGCCGGATGTCATCGTCGCGGTGTTGAACTTCAAACCCGGTGCCGAGCCGCTGACCCCCGCGGCGGCGTGGACGATCGATCAAGCGCACGCCAGGTTTGTCGCGCTGCCGACCGAGGGGCTGCTGTGTCCGCGCAGCGGCATCATCACCGCCGATGGCGGGACGTAACCACCAAGACCTTAGCGCCAGACGCCCTCCCCTACAGCGCCGCCAACGCCGCGGTCAGCCGTCCGCCCGGCATTGCCAGCTCCTCGAGAATCGAAAAATGGTTGTGTCCGGCGAGCGGCAGCAGCGCGCCGGCAAGACCGGCAGTCTGGCGCGCCTGCCAATAGGCCTGCGATTGCCGTTGCAGCTCCGGCAACTCGGCGCCGCCGTAAGCAATCGTCAAGGCACCCGAGACTTTCGGCAGATGATGCAGCGGGCTCATGGCGTAAGCCTCCTGCGGGCTGAGGCGAAGCTTGTCTTTGAGGTAATTCAGCCGGCAAGGCTCGACATCGAACACGCCGCTGATCGCCAGTCCGGCATCGACCTCCGGCATCCCCATCGCCATGGCCGCGAGATGACCGCCCGCCGACCAGCCGCTCACCACCAGCCGGCGGTGTCCCCGCCGGCGCAGCCAGCGGATCGCCGCCTGCACTTCGCCCACGATCTCGGTCAGCGATGCCTCGGGCGCGAGCGTATAGCCCGGCAACGCCACATCGAAACCGGCAGCGAGCGGCCCCTCCGCCATGCAGCTGAAAATGTCCTTGTGATTGCGCTGCCAATACCCGCCGTGAATGAACACCAACAGAGGCGCCCCGGTCCGCTCGCAGGAAAAGATATCGACGAGATTGCGCGGCCGCGCACCGTAGCGCAGGTCGAGCGCCTGGTTCTGCCGCGCGCGCAGCTCAACGCTGCGTTGCTCCCATTCGGCGATTTTTTGCGCGCTGTTGGCGACCGCCGCCCCGTTGTTATAGGCGGCATCGAGTACATCCCGCGTCATTCCGCGCCAGATCAGGTCGCTCATCGGACGAACTTAGCAGAATCGCAGCCGGGATCTCACGCCGCCTTGCGGGCGTGATGGCTGTGCAGCCGCAGCGCCAGCTCGCGGCGGATATCGTTGAAATCCTGCGCCGACACGTCGCGCGGCCGCGGCAGCGTCATGCGCAACTCGCTGTCGATGCGGCCGGGGCCCGGCGACATCACCACCACCCGGTTGGCGAGAAAGATCGCCTCCTCGATGGCGTGGGTCACGAACAGGACTGTGAGCCCGGTGCGCTGCCAGATCTCGAGCAGCTCATCCTGCAGCCGCTCACGCGTCATCGCATCCAGCGCCCCGAACGGCTCATCCATCAGCACGATCTCGGCGTCGTTGGCGAGCACGCGGGCGATCGCCACCCGCTGCTTCATGCCGCCCGACAGCTGATGAGGAAACGCATCGGCGAAGCGTTGCAGACCAACCAGGGAGATGAACCGTTCGACCACGTCCCTGACCTCCTTCGCCGGCCGGCCGCGCGACATCGGACCGAACGCGATGTTCTTGCGAACCGTGAGCCAGGGAAACAGCCCGTAGTCCTGGAACACCATGCCGCGATCGGGCGCCGGTCCGCTGATCGGCACGCCCCACATCAGCGCCTCGCCGCGGGTAGCCTTCTCGAAGCCGGCAACGATGCGCAGCAGGGTCGACTTGCCGCAGCCGGACGCACCGATCAGGCAGACGAACTCGCCCTTGGCGACGGAGATATTGGCGTCGCGCAGCGCGTCGATGCGCTCGCCGCCGAAATCGAACTGCTTGGTGACACCTTTCAATTCCAGGATCGGCGTGGTCGCCTCAGACATGGTTCGGACTCCAGCGCAGCAGCCACTGCCCGAGCAGCACCACCAGCCGATCGGAAATAAACCCCGCCACTCCGATCACGATCATGCCGGAAATCACGATCTCGGTGCGCGACAGCTGCCGGGCGTCCATGATGATGGCGCCGAGCCCCGTCTGCACCCCGGTCATCTCGCCGACCACGATCACCACCCAGGCGAAGCCGAGGCCGAGCCGCAGGCCGGTGAAGATCGCAGGCAGGCTCGCCGGCAGCACCACCCGGAAGAATTGCGCGGTACCTTGGCACCCAAGCATGCTCGCGGCCTCGAACAGCCGCGGGTCGACCGAGCGCACGCCGAAGATGGTGTTGATCAGGATCGGATAGAACGCGCCGAGGCAGACCAGGAAGAAGGCCGAGCGCGGACCGAGCCCGAACAGGATCATGGCGAGCGGCAACCAGGCCGTCACCGGGATCGGCCGCAGCACCTGCAAGGTCGGATCGAGCAAGCGCCGCACCAGCGGGATGCGCCCGATCATCAATCCCAGCGGCAACGCCACCAGCAACGCGAGGCCGAAGCCGCCATAGACCCGGCTCATCGAGGCCAGCAGATGAATGTGCAGGGTGTGACTGAACGCGTCGTCGTTGATGCCGCCGAAGGCAAGATCGTAAAGCGCCTTGGCGACCTCGCTCGGCGGCGGAATGAGACTATATTTGCGGCCGTAAGTCGCGAAATGCCAGATCGTCAGTACTGCGATCGGAAACACCAGCGCGGTGACGGCGTCGCCAACCCGGGACCGCCCCTTACTATTCGGAGCAACCGTTTGTCCCGACGCAACCGCCAGCGGCGCCGGCGTGATGTCGGTCGACGCGCTCACGCTTGCTTGGCGAGGTCGTCGACGAAGCGGGTATCGAAGAAGCTGGCGAAATCCGGCAGCTGCTTGATCTGCTTCAGCTCCAGCATGTGCTCGGCGTAAGTCTTCGCCTGCTGGATCTCGGTCGGGCCGAACCGCCAGGTGAGCTCGACATTGTCCACCGAGGCCTCGATCGCCTCTTTTTTCTGCCCGAGCTTGGCGACCGCCATGGCGACGACTTCGGAGGGATTTTTCATGCCGAATTCCGAGGCGTGGCGATGGATCCCGAGGATGACCTTGGTCAGTTCCGGTTTCTCAGCAAGCGTATCGTGGTGCGCGCCGAAGATCATGTTGAGCGAACCCATCGCGGTGCCATAGGGATATTCGACCAGCTTGCCGACGCCCGAAGATAGGCTGACACCCGGTCCCGGCTCGGCCCCGACATAGGCGTCGACGTCGCCGCGCGCGAGCGCGACATGCATTTCGCTGAACGAGACGCGGACCGGCGTGACATCCTTGATCGACATCCCCTCCATCCGCAGGCGCTCGAGAATGAAAACCTCCTGCGTCGATCCGGGCCAGATCGCGACGCGCTTTCCGGCCAGATCCTTGATCGAGGAAATCGCGCTGTCCTTCTGCGCAATCACCGCCATGCCGCGATTGCAGGCGCTGGCGATCACTTCGATCGGCTCGCCCGCGGACGCGCCGAGCGTTGCCGCGGCAATGCCGAACATGCCGAAGTCGACCGATTTGGTGACCACCGCATTCTTGCCGTCAGCGGGGCTTTCGAATGGGATCACCTCGACCTCGTAACCCGCCGGCGTGAATCGCTGATAGAAATAGGGGGCGATCGAATGAATGAGTTTCAACGCACCCATCCGGATCACGGTCGGCTGCTGCGCAAGGACGATGGTGGGCGCGGCCATCGTTGCCGCACCGGCCCCGAGCAAAAAGTCGCGACGACGGATCATGCTTAGGCTCCTGACGATCGGGAATGTTGCGCTAAACGGTGCAAGGCATGTGCCATCACCCCGAGCGGCACACCGATCGGGCCCCGCGGATGGCGCTGCAATCGGCGCCTAGTTTGTAGGCATCGCGACGCACGAAAGGGCTGCCGCGGCGATACCGCGGCACCGCTGCGGCGATGCGCTTTCCGAACCCGCCCGCCTATGGCACAAGACCGAGGCCATGGCCGCGTGAGCCGCGACGATCAGCTCCCCAAACGGATCAAAGACCACCACCGGACCGCACTTCGAAACGGCACGATGAGCACAATGAACGAGCATCGATCCGCAACAGTTCGCGGTGGAATGTCGACACCTTCCGGCGGCTTCGGCGCGCGCGTGCTGCAACTGGCCGATCGCCTGGCGCAATGGTCCGAGGCCCCGCCGGCGCTCACCTGCACCTATCTCACGCCCGCGCATCGGGGCGCAGCCGCCGAACTCAAGGCGTGGCTGACCGCGGCCGGAATGGCGACCGAGATCGACGCTGTCGGCAATGTGGTTGCACGACGGCCTTCTACCGACCCCGCCGCCAAGACCGTGATCATCGCATCTCACTACGACACCGTCGTCAACGCCGGACGATACGACGGCCGCCTGGGGATCCTGGTGGCGTTGGTCGTGGCCGAACACCTTCGCGACATCCAGCACGCGCTGCCATTTCACCTCGAGATCATCGGATTCTCCGAGGAAGAAGGCGTGCGTTTTTCCGCGCCTTATATCGGCAGCAGCGCGCTCGCCGGACGTTTCGACCCGCGCTTGCTGGCGCTTCGCGACGCGGCCGGCTTGCGGCTCGGCGACGTGATGCAACAAGCCGGTCTCGATCCCGCAGCGATCCCGGCACTGGCGCGCAGAGCCGACACGCTTCGCGCTTATCTCGAAGTCCATATCGAACAGGGCCCCGTGCTGCTCGAACACGATGTCCCGGTCGGCGTCGTGACGTCGATCGCCGGCAACGTCCGCTACCGCGTCAGCGTCAACGGCCGTGCCGGGCACGCGGGAACCGTCCCGATGGCGATGCGACACGACGCTGCCATGGCCGCCGCCGAGATCATGTTGTCCGTCGAACGCCGCTGCGCCGAGCCGCCGAGCCTGCTCGGCACCGTCGGCAAGCTCAACGTTCCCGACGGTGCGATTAATGTCATTCCCGGTCGCTGCGATCTCTCGCTCGACATTCGTGCCGCGGACGACGCCACCCGCGATGCCGCCGTCGCCGACATTCTTGCCGAGATCGAACGGATCGCGGCCCGGCGCGGCATCACCGCCGACATCACCGAGACCATGCGCATGCCGGCGGTGCCGTGCAGCGAAGCGATCATCGAACACTTAACAGCCGCCGTCGCGCGCGCGGGGTTGCCGGTGATGACCTTGGCCAGCGGCGCCGGCCACGACGCGGTGATGTTCGATGGCCTTGCCGATCTGGGCATGCTGTTCGTGCGCTGCGGCCATGGCGGCATCAGCCATTCGCCGCTCGAAACCGTGACCGCCGACGACGTCGATATCGCCGCCCGTGTGCTGCTCGACGTGCTCCTGCATCTCGACGGCGACGCCGGCTGACAACGACGTGCATTATATTCCAAGGGGAGATTCCGATGAGCCTTATCCGCATCCAGGCCGGGACTTTCCGGTTCAAGGCCCGCCTCGAGCGCGACAAAGCGCCGAAGACCTGCGCGAAATTCCTGACCTTGTTGCCCTATAAGCAACGCATCATCCACGTGCGCTGGAGTGGCGAAGGCTGCTGGATTCCGCTCGGCGATCTCGATCTCGGCCTCAGCTATGAGAACCACACCAGCTATCCTGCACCCGGCGAGATCATCGTCTATCCCGGCGGCATCAGCGAGACCGAAATCCTGCTCGCCTACGGCAGCGTGCAGTTCGCGAGCAAGGTCGGGCAACTCGCCGGCAACCACTTTCTGACCATCACCGAAGGTCACGAGCAGCTGCGACCGCTCGGCGAACACGTGCTCTGGCACGGCGCGCAGGATATTGTGTTCGAGGCGGAGTAAGCCGGGACTCGCCCGAGCCAGCCTCGTTTCGCCCGCGCGGACCAATTTTCAGGACAGGCCCGCCTCAGCGGCCGCTGTGAGTTGTGCCGAAATCTTTGACAACGTCTGCTGCACGACGATGCGCCAGAACCACCCGGTTCCGAATGCGCATTCGAACGACGCGGCCCATCGGATCGTCGTTCCGCCGTCATCTATGGAATGCAGCCGCACTTCCGCCCTATAATTCCGCAAAGGCAGCCCGGACAGCAGAACGTAGCCGAGCTTTCGATCGGGATCGAGCTCGGTCAGTTCCTCACGGGTTTGCGTCAGCCGGGTAGCGAAGCTGCGGATAGCGCCGACGCCATGACGTTCGCCATCGCCGCCGCGCTCAAGCTCGGC
>Ga0265342_10002152_pt1 | contig 17363 bp, 15 predicted proteins | sample 4CB327metaG_FD_203125 | JGI IMG/M metagenome (GOLD analysis project Ga0265342, IMG submission 203125) | Rhizosphere microbial communities from Carex aquatilis grown in University of Washington, Seatle, WA, United States - 4-CB3-27 metaG | ecosystem: Host-associated > Plants > Roots >...
CACAGAATCCCTTCCAGCACACGGCGGTTCTCGATCCACGGACGACCGCCCTTGCGTTGCTTGGGCGGCTTGGGGAGCAAGGGCGCGATCTTCTGCCACTGCGCTTCGGTCAGCAACGCACCCGATCAGGCCATCGGCCCTCCTTGGGCGCTGCTGTTTCTCCTTATCTCTCATCTCAGAAAATTCAACTACCTTCTTTTCAAGACCCTGTATTAGGTTATGCAACAGCTTCTAGAAGCTGTTGCATAACCCAATTTCGCTCCAATGGAGTCAATAACTCAGCTAGGTTAGGCAATGAGCTCTAGGAAATTCGTTGAGACGCAGCGCCGGAGGCGCGACATAACATAGCCCAGGGCGACAGCCCTGGGTACGTACAGAGAAATAGGGAGCACCGTAGGTGCGGCACAGAGTAGCAATGGCACGCCCTGAGACTCATCTAATTTCAGGTTGCCGGTGCCGATGCGACCATTTCCTAGCTCTTCCAATCCGGTGTTTCCACGTAGGCGCGGGTGATGTCGGCGACAGTTCTGGTGCCGCAATTTCCCATCGTCAGTTTCAACTCGCCCTGCAGGATTTCGAGCACTCGATCGACGCCGGCCTGGCCGAAGGCTCCCAATCCCCAAAGGTATGGTCGGCCGATCCCTACGCCTTTTGCGCCCAGCGCGAGAGCCTTGAACACGTCTGTGCCGCGTCGCACCCCGCCATCGACGAACACCGGAATCCGGCCTTTCACTTCCGCCACCACTTCGGGCAAGGCTGCGATCGTTGCGCGCAGGGTTTCCGTGGAGCGTCCTCCGTGATTCGAGACTACAATGCCGTCGATGCCGTGCTCGATGCACAGGGCGGCGTCTTCGCGTGTGTCGATTCCCTTGATCATGAACTTGCCCTTCCAGAATTTGCGCAGGCGGTCGACGAAGGTCCAGTCCATCGAGGCGTCGATGTTGCGGATGCCGGTCATGTCGATGCCGTCGTACATCGGGCGCTCCCGCGGAGCGGGACCTGCTGCGCTTTCGTGGCAGTCCGAGCAATGGCTTGTGTCTTTCGGGCGCGTGCGCAGGAAAGTTTCGCTGTTGCGGCCCGTGGTGTTATCCACGGTGAGGGCGATGACCGTGACGCCGGTAGCTTCCACGCGGCGCAAAATCTTTTGGCAGGCGTCCCAGGAAGTGGGCGCGTAAAGCTGCTGCCAGACCGGGTGGCCCAGCGCCTGGGTAATATCTTCGACCGGGACGGAGGTTGACGTCGAGAGAATCTGCAGCGTGCCGCGGGCTCGAGCCGCCCGCGCTACGGCCAATTCGCCATCCGGGTGGAACGCTTTCCCGCCCGACGTGGGGCATATGAAGATCGGGCTGTCATAAACTTTGCCGAACAGCTCGACGCGCATGTCCACTTTGGTGGCGTCGCGCAGGCGTCTTGGGCGCAGTTGGACGTGTTTGTAGCCGTCGCGATTGGCGTGCAGGGTTCCGTCGTCGTCCACGCCGCTGGACATGTAGGCCCAATGGCCGGGCATGATGTTGCGGTGTGCGGCTTCCTCGAAATCGAGAACGTTCAGGGCTTCGGCTGGACTTTTAATTACGTCGGAAGTCTGCTGGGCGGCTTGCGCCAGCCCAGTTCGTTCGAGGAAGGCCGAAACTCCACCGAGCGCGGCGACATAAGGGCTGGCCGCCAGAAATTTCAGAAATTCGCGGCGGGCGTTGGAGGTGTCGGAAGATTCTTTCAAGTTCATCCTGGTTGACCGACCGGGGCTGACTTGCGCATCGTACGTTTCCTCCCGTGAGGAACATAAGAATTCACGATCAGAACTGATTCCGGCCAGTTCTCCTACGTTTCAACAACGTTTCAATAATGGTTCGACAATAAAATTGCGAAGACCGTCGCCTAATTGTAAGGCGTTCCAAGAGTCGTGCCGTCGGCGAGCACGATGCTCACCATCAGCATGCCGGGTTTTCCGTTCCTTCCCGGATGGCCGTTGGCGGTGATCGTGTCCCCTACCTTCAACGTGTCTTTCTTAAATCCGGCCCGCACCATCATGTTCAGGCTCACGCCTTCGACGACCCAGTCAACGGGTTCGCTGCCGTCCTTGGTCACCCTGACGGTAATCATGACATGCGGATTGACCAAGAGATAGTCGACGACAGTGCCTTTGATCGTGATCATTTGCTCGCGATCATAGGCGGCGGAACCGTGATGCGCGAAGACTGGATATGAAATCAGGAGGAGGCTTGCGGCAATGCCGAACAAGACCCAAAGTTTTTTAGTCATCGTCCCACCCCGGGAGAAATTGCGATACGTGGATCTGCTCCAGGCGATAATTGCCCGCGCCTGGGAATTATCGCAGGCAGATGATTTGCAATCAGCGCGTCGGCCATTGGAGTATGGATACGAATATACTACCGACTTGATTCGAAAGGCCAGTCCCATCGTGATCGAGTGGTTTGCGAATTTGGAGTCTGGCCTGGGAACGCCAATCTCCCGATTGGCGTGTGTAAGAGGACGCAAAACGCCAATCGGGAGATTGGCGTTCCCAGGTTAAACCCGACCACCTATCGCATGGTTTCTCGTGTCGATCCTCAAAACATGCTACTTTGTGTCGGTCATTTTTGTTGCAACTATGTCTGAAACTGCTGACAGATGGGCCGGTCAGATTCGCGCTGGGGATGTCCGCGCTGTTGCGCGAGCCATCACTGCGATTGAAAACCGCGATCCTGTGGCCGAAGAGTTGTTGCGGCGGGTATTTGTTTCGACCGGACGGGCACAGGTCGTGGGCATCACGGGCGCGCCTGGGACGGGCAAGAGCACGCTGGTGGATCGGCTGGCGGCACATTACCGACGCGCGGGGGAAGAAGTTGGAATTATCGCCGTCGATCCCACTAGCCCGTACACCGGCGGGGCGATTTTGGGCGATCGAATTCGGATGCAGGGACTTGCGAGCGATGCCGGGATTTTTATCCGTTCGATGGCGACGCGCGGATTTCTGGGCGGGCTGTCGCGGGCTGCGGGCGATGTTGCGCTAATACTGGATGCGGCAGGCAAGCAGCATGTGCTGATCGAAACCGTCGGCGTTGGCCAGGATGAGGTGGATATTGTGCGGCTGGCGGATTGCACGCTGGTGCTGCTGGTGCCAGGGATGGGCGACGACATTCAGAATATGAAGGCCGGGCTGATGGAGATTGCGGACATTTTCGTGCTGAATAAATCCGATCGCGAAGGAGTGGACCGGGTGGAATCGCAGCTCGAAGCGATGCTGGAGCTTGCGCCGGAGCGAGACGGTTGGAAGCCGAAAATTGTCCGCACGGTGGCTAGTGAAAATAAAGGCGTGGAGGAATTAGCGGTCACGATTGCCGAGTATCACAAACATTTCGACGGGACTACACAGCGCCAGGCAAGGAAAGTGGAGCACTGGAAGCGCCGCCTGATTCGCCTCGCGGAAGAGATCGCTCTGGAGCAACTTGCATCTGGCCCACGGGCGCAGGCTTCGCTGGATAGATTGGCTGTGGAAGTGGCAGAACGAAAGAAGGACCCTTACGCGGCGGTCAATGAGCTGCTTTCGGTTGCAGGGCTTTCGAAAAAAAAGCGTCAGGACTAACGGATGAAACTGGGCGACCTCGAATTCTGGCTGATTACGGACGGAACATTCCGCCTCGACGGTGGGGCGATGTTTGGCGTGATTCCCAAGCCCATGTGGGAACGCGTCGCTCCTGCGGACGCCCGTAATCGCATTCTGATGGCCATGAATTCGCTGCTGATCCACACAGCAGGAAAGTGGATTCTGATCGAGACCGGGGCAGGCGACAAGTGGGACGCCAAGCGCACCGATATTTATTCCTTTGAGACGCCGCCACGGCTTCCGGACAAACTGACCGCGCGCGGCGTGCCGCCGGAAAAAATCGATATCGTGATCAACACGCATCTTCATTTCGATCATTGCGGCTGGAACACGCGCATCGTGGATGGACAAGCCATGCCCCTGTTTGCCAACGCGCAATACATTGTGCAGCGCGGCGAACTGGAACACGCCAAAAATCCCAGCGATCGTGACCGTGCCAGTTATTTTCCGGAAAATTTTGCTCCGATGGAGAAATCGGGGCAATGGTCGCTGCTCGAAACGGACGCGGAAGTGGTTCCCGGAATCAAGCTGATTCGCGTGCCTGGGCACAATGGCGACATGATGTGCGTGCGCCTGACCGGCGGTGGGAAGACGGTGTTTTTCACTGCCGATCTGATTCCCACGGCTGCCCACCTGCCATATCCGTGGATCATGGGCTACGATCTGTACCCTTTGACGACGCTGGAGAATAAGAAAAAGTGGATTCCGCAGGCCGCGCGCGAAGGGTGGATTCTGATATTCGGACATGAGGCGCACACCCCGGCAGGTACCTTGCGGGAACACGACGGAAAATACCTTCTGGAACCAATCGATCTCGATTCATAAACTAACTAGACAAAGGAATCCTAGATGGCGAAACCGAAGCTCAAGGCGAAGTCTGCACCGAAACCGCGAAGCACCGGGTCTGTTCCCATCAGGATTGGAATTATCGGCGGCAGCGGGTTGTACAACATGGCTGGCCTGGAAGACACCCGGGAAGTGAAGGTCAAGACGCCTTTCGGCGATCCCTCCGATGCGCTGATTGTTGGGACGCTGGAAGGGAAGCGCGTCGCGTTTCTCGCTCGGCATGCGCGCGGGCATCGGTTTAGCCCTTCGGAAATCAACTATCGCGCGAACATCCATGCCATGAAGCAGCTCGGCGTCGAGAGAATTATTTCCGTCAGCGCGGTCGGATCGCTGCAAGAGGACCTGAAGCCGCTGGATTTTTTGATCCCGGATCAGTTTTACGATCGCACGAAGCATCGCGTCTCGACGTTTTTTGGCGACGGCGTCGTCGCGCACGTGGGCTTTGCGCATCCGGTTTGCGGACAGTTGACCGGCGCTCTCGGCGATGCGTGCGACCGCGCCAAAGTTCGCGTGCATCGCGGCGGCACGTATATCTGCATGGAGGGGCCGCAATTTTCGACGCTGGCCGAGGCGCATGTCCATCGCCAGTTGCGCTTTGAAGTGATTGGAATGACCAACGTCACCGAGGCGAAGCTCGCGCGTGAGGCGGAAATCTGTTACGCCACGGTCGCGATGATTACAGACTACGACTGCTGGCACCCCGAACACGCTTCAGTGACGCTCGAAGAAATTATTTCCAATTTGAATAAGAACGCCGAAAACGCGCAGAACGTTTTGCGCGAAGCTGTTCGCGAGATGCCTGCCGAGCGGGCCTGCAAGTGCGGCTCGGCACTGGCTTACGCGATCATCACCGATCCTTCGACAATTTCAGCGGTCGCGCGCAAACGCCTGAGCGTGATTGCCGGAAAATATCTCAATAAGGGAGTTCGCTAATCATGTCATTACTCGTCGTAGGTTCGGTTGCGTTCGATGCCGTGGAAACTCCGCACGGGAAAGTGGACCGCATGCTCGGCGGAGCTGCCACTTATTTTGCCGTGGCCGCGAGTTTCTTTACGCACGTGAATCTGGTGGGAATTGTGGGCACGGATTTCACTGAAAAAGACGCATCGATCTTCAAAGGTCGCAAGATCGATACGCTGGGGCTGGAGCGGGCTGACGGAAAGACATTCTTCTGGGCTGGGAAGTACAGCGAGAATATGAACGAGCGGACGACGCTGGTGACGGACTTGAACGTGTTCGCCGATTTCAAGCCGAAACTTCCCGAGCCCTACCTGTCTTCGCAAAATATTTTCCTCGCCAATATCCATCCGGAATTGCAGAGTTCGGTGCTGCATCAAGTGTCGAAGCGTCCGAAGATCGTCGCGCTCGATACGATGAATTACTGGATCGAGCGAACGCCGAGGGAATTGCGCGAAACTCTGAAGCACACGGATATTCTGGTGATCAACGACTCGGAAACGCGCCAGCTATCTAATGAGCATAACCTGCTGCTCGCGGCGCGGCATATTTTCAAGCTCGGCCCCAAGGCGCTGGTCATCAAGCGCGGCGAGTACGGAGCCATGCTGGTCCACCAGAACCGGACGTTCAACGTTCCGGCGTTCCCGCTGGAGCAGGTTCACGACCCGACAGGCGCGGGCGACACGTTCGCGGGCGGCTTCATGGGCTATCTTGCCAGCGTCGGCAAGCTCAACGATGCCGAACTGCGGCGCGCGATGGTGTATGGGTCGGTGATGGGCAGCTTTACCGTTGAAAAATTTGGTTTGGACCGGCTTCGCACTTTGAAACGTGCCGAGATTACTGCGCGTGCCCGGCACTTCGCCAAGATGACGCAGTTCGCACTCTAGACCAGCGTTACGTCGCCATTATCGTTGCACTCAGAGCAACAAAGAATGAGCTGGATACTCTCGCGTTAGCGGCGTGCGTTGTATACTCCTGCGTGGCCATCGCATTCATGTACAAACCTCTCAAGCCTCCGGCGCTCGGCCCAGGAAGTACGATTGCCATTGTCTCGCCGGCGAGTTCGGCGAAGCGGGAACGCACTATGCGGGGCTGCGAGAACCTGGCACGGCTCGACTACCATGTGCATGAGATGTCTCCGGAAAATGAACCGGATGGCTATTTCGCCGGTCCGTTGGCATCGCGCCTGAAAGAATTCCGGGATGCATTGGTTCATCCCCGTTATGGCGCGATTTTTTGCACCCGAGGGGGCTATGGCAGCGCGCAACTGCTCGATCAGTTGAAAATCAAGCAGATCAAGGAGCCCAAAATTTTCTGCGGTTTTAGCGATCTGACTTCCGTTCACATTTTCCTCTGGCAAAAATATCGCTGGGTCACTTTTTACGGGCCGCTGGTTGCCGGGGGATTCGATGCCGGTGCGAACGCCACGGGGGGATACGATCCCGATTCGTTCATGTGTTCGATGACGGCTACACATAGTTCGTGGTCCACTCCGCTGCGGGGCGAGACGCTGGTTCGCGGCACGGCCAGAGGCACCCTGCTGGGCGGATGTATCACGCTGATCGAAACGTCTCTTGGAACGCCGTGGGAACTCGACACGCGTGGCGCAATTTTGCTGTTGGAAGATGTGCTAGTGAAACCTTATCAGCTTGACCGGATGCTGTTGCATCTGAAGCAGGCGGAGAAATTTAAGGGTGTGCGAGGTATCGTGTTGGGCGAATTTCCGGAATGCGAGCCGCCTGAAGGGAGCACAGTGACGGTCCGGGACATCTGTCAGCGCATCCTCGGCCCCTTGCGAATACCGATCGTGTATGGCGCGCCTGTAGGACACACGCCGCGACCGATGCTGACATTACCGCTGGGAGTCAGCGCGCGGCTGCACGCAACGAGCGAGGGACATCTTGATATTCTGGAGCCGGCGGTGAGCGCATGACACGGCCATTCCATTTTCATCTTTCTGGAATCGGCGGAGCGGCAATGGCGCCGCTTGCTGGAATGCTTTCAGAACGCGGTTACCGCGTTAGCGGCTCGGACGCCGGCGTCTATCCTCCTGCTTCCACACTGCTTGAAGGTCTGGGAATTAAGTGGTCCAATGGTTTCTCTGAAGCCAATCTTGATCCCGCGCCGGACATCGTTGTCATTGGAAATGCATTGTCACGCGGCAATCCGGAAGTCGAAGCTGTGCTGGACCGCAAGATTCCGTATAGATCGCTCCCGCAGGTTCTGGAAGACTATTTTCTGCCAGGGCATGAATCACTGGTGGTCACCGGAACTCACGGAAAAACCACGACGACCTCGATGCTCTCGTGGATTCTTTCTGTGGCAGGCCGAAAGCCTAATTTCCTGATCGGCGGCGTTGCTGAGAATTTTGGCCGTAGCTTCGGTCTGGGCGGCGGAAGAGAGATTGTCCTTGAAGGCGACGAGTACGATTCGGCTTTCTTCGATAAGGCCCCAAAATTTTTGCACTACCATCCTGATGAGGTCATCATCACGTCGCTGGAATTCGATCATGCGGACATTTATGCGGACCTGGCGGCCATCGAACTGCAATTTCGCCGCATGGTGAATCTGGTGCCGCGTCGCGGGCGAATTGTTGCGTGGGGCGAGAGCGAGAATGTTCGCGGCGTTGTCCAGAAGGCCTTCTGCCCGGTGGAAACGTATGGATTCAGCGAGGGCGTCGATTGGCTGGCCGGCGATGTGGAATTTTCAGAGGAGGCCACACACTTCCGTGTCTCTCATCGCGGCGCGGAAGTTGCGCGGGTCCAGATGCCGCTGGCCGGACGGCATAACGTGCTCAATGCGCTGGCCGCGATTGCCATCGCGCATGGGCGGGGCGTCAGCGGCGCAGCAATCGAACAGGCCATGGCAAGCTTTCGCGGAGTGCTTCGCCGTCTCGAAGTGAAAGGCGAATCCGGTGGCGTGCTCGTGGTGGACGATTTCGCGCATCACCCTACCGCGATTCGCATGACGATCGAGGCTGCTCGCAACAAATGGCCCGGCAGGCAAATCTGGGCCGTGTTCGAGCCACGTTCGAATACCATGCGGCGAAAGGTGTTCGAACAGGACCTGATTTCCGCGCTGCAAACGGCAGATGCGACGGTTTTGGGCGCGGTCAATCGCGCCAACCTTTTGGCTGACGCGGAACGCCTGTCGCCGATGCGGGTGATCGAATCGGTTCGCTCGGCTGGCCGAAAGGCCGAAGGATTCGATTCTTCCGATGAGATCGCAGAATACCTCGATCGCGAAACGCAACCTGGCGATCTGGTTCTGGTCATGTCCAACGGCAGTTTCGACGGCCTCTGCGGAAAGCTGCTTTGCAAATTGAATGAACGCGGCGCGCCGGCAGGGAAGAGCCGGGGATGATTTGCGCGGCGCGCAGTTGGGCCTGGACTGTCGTCCTTTCCACGCTGCTCTTTATCGCGCCGCCCGCTCGCGCAACAATTTCCTACGCCGTTTCTGTTGCGCACCCGGAAAGACATACATTTGGCGTGACGATGCGCGTTCCGAACGTGCACGAGAATGTCCTCCTGAAAATGCCTGCCTGGAATGCGCTGTATCAGATTCGTGATTTCGCCTCGCACATGATGCAGGTTGCGGCGAAGGACGAAAATGGGAATGCGCTCTCCGTTGCAAAGCTCGATAAGCAAACATGGCAAGTGGCGGGCACGGGGACCTTGACCGTAACTTACCCTATCTACTGGGATGAGCCCGGGCCGTTCGCGTCGCAAATTAACCCCGATCATGCATTTATGAATCTGGCCATGATACTGCTGTACGTTCCGGACCGCCGGGCGGAGGGCACTCGTCTGGTATTTGACGATGTGCCGGATACCTGGCGTGTCGGCCTGGAGTTGGAAGCCGTTGGCGCCTCGGCTGGTCGCCGCACTGGCGCATACGAAGCTGCAAGCTACGATGACCTCGTGGATGCTCCCGTTGAACTCGGGGCATTCGAAGAATTTCGCCTCGATGCCGGGAAAAGGCCGATCCGCATTCTGGTCCACGGCGATTCCGGCGATCGTTCCAGGCTCAGCGATGCACTCAAGCGCATCGTCGATTACCAGGTCTCATTAATGGGCGGCGCTCCTTTTCGTGAGTATCTATTTCTGTTTCATGTAGGCTCGGTTTACGGCGGCGGGGGAATGGAGCATTCGAACTGCACCGCCATTTCCGCAGATGTCCCGGCGCAATTGCCGCTCTATGCGGCGCATGAATTCTTCCACACCTGGAATGTGAAGCGGATTCGTCCTCAGGCGCTCGAGCCCGTGGATTACACCAAGGAAATGTGGACGAAGTCGCTGTGGTTTGCGGAGGGTGTGACGAACACGTATGGTGCTTACACCATGGTGCGGACGGGGCTGTGGTCCACGCAGCAGTTCTATGGCAATCTTGGCGCTCAAATCAGCGAACTGGAGTCGCGTCCGGCGCACCGCTGGCAGAGCGCCGAGCAGTCCAGCCTGGACGCGTGGTTTGAAAAATATTCACTGTACAACCGGCCCGAGGAGAGCGTTTCTTACTACAATAAGGGGCAACTGCTCGGCGTAATGCTCGACATTCTGATTCGCGATGCGACCGACAATCGCGCCAGCCTGGATGATGTGTTGCGCTCTCTCAATGAAGACTTTGCGCGGCGGGGAAGGTTCTATAATGAGGGCAGCGATCTGCGCGAGGCTGCGGAAGGCGTGATTCGCAAGAGCGCGCCGGTCGCTCGGGCGGACCTGAGCGATTTTTTTGCCCGCTACGTTTCCGGCACCGTTGAAATCCCGTTCGACGATCTTCTCGGACGTGCGGGATGGGAATTCAAGGATTCAGGTCAGCACCGCGCATCTTTCGGATTTGCGATCGGCAGGGAAGGAAACAATTCCCCCACAGTCGGCGCAGTTGACCCGGACAGTTCTGCGCAGCAAGCTGGCTTGCAGGAAGGCGATATCCTTACAGCGATTGCCGGAGACGCCGTACCGCGTTCCCCTGAACGTTGGTTGCGAGAACATCAGCCGGGCGAGAGAATCTCCATTCATGTGCGACGCAACGGCGAAGAAAAGGAATTCTCAATCGCACTCGGCAGGCAATACGAAGCAGTCTACCAGGTAATGGAATCAGCGAATCCCACAGCGAAGCAGCGCCGCATTCGCGAGGGGATCCTGCACGGAACGGTTGACGCTGCCCGATGATTCGAACCGCAATCATCGCAATCTTCCTAAGCATCTATGTTCTGCTCCTGGGCCCGCCGTTAATTCTGTACACCTTGGTGACCCATTCCGCGGAGCTAATGTATTGGGTAGGAGTAAAGGGACTGGTTTTCATCACCAGGGTTGCCGGAATGCGGGTGCGTGTCGAAGGACTCGAAAATATTCCTGCGGGAGTTTGTCTATTCGCTGCCAATCACACCAGCAACGCCGATGCGCCGGCAATTGTGGGCGCTATTCCTCGCCGTCTTGCAATCTTCGGTCGAAAGTCGCTGTTCGATATTCCCATCGTCGGCCTGGCATTTCGCCTTGCTAAATTCGTACCGGTGGACCGCGGGAATCGAGACGCGGCTCTGGCCAGTGTCAAGCTGGCTGTGGAGTACATCAAGACGGGATCTTCATTTCTCGTGTATCCGGAGGGAACGCGCAGTTCCGACGGGCGCCTTCAGCGCTTTAAGAAGGGTTCCTTTGTGATGGCCATCGAAGCGGGTGTGCCGATTGTGCCGGTGGCGTGTTATGGGGCGCACCGGATCATGAAGAAGAAGTCGCTGGTCGTTTACCCTGGGCAAGTTACCGTGCGGTTTGCCAAACCTGTTGAAGTTTTCGCGTATACGATTGTCCAACGGGACGCGCTGGCACAAAAAGTACACGATGCGATTGCAGCGGAATTGCCTGACGATCAGAAGCCGATAAGCGGAACAAACCTATCCTGACTATAAATCTGCTATTCCCCTGTAATTTTAAGCTTCGCTACATCTTCTGCGAGTTGTCGAATCGTCTTCTGCATTTCCGGCAAACGCTTCAGCGATGCGATTACCTTCAGCCAAAGCTTGTTTTCCATCACCGGAGATCCGGATCGTACGGCGCCTGGCGGCACATCTAGATGCATCCCGCTCTGGGAGGTGATGATGGCACCGTCGCCGATGTCCAGATGTCCCGCAGAGCCGACTTGACCGGCGAGAATGCAACGGTTGCCTACACGGGTCGAACCTGCCAGCCCCACTTGTCCGCACAGAATTGTGTCCTCGCCAACGTCGCACGCGTGGCCGACCAGAACCAGATCGTCGATCTTGGCGCCGCGCCGTATTCGTGTTTCGCCCACCGTCGCGCGGTCGATGCAGGAGTTCGATTGAATCTCCACGTCGTCCTCGATCACCACGGGCGCGCCCTGGATAATCTTGTGCCAACTGCCATCCGCGCGTTTGGCGAATCCGAAGCCGTCTCCGCCAATGACCGCGCCGCTTTGCAGAATCACGCGATTTCCAATCCGGCAGTTCTCCCGGACGATGGATTGCGAATGGGCCAGAAGATCGTCTCCCACTTTCACATTCCGATATAATGTAACCAGGCTGTGAAGCACGGCGTTGCGTCCGATTTCCACGCCTTGATCGACAAAGCAGTGCGGGCCGATGTGGCAACCTTCGCCAATGATGGCCGTCTTCGCCACAACTGCTGTGGGATGAATTCCCGGCAGATACTCGTGCGGGCCGTGGAACAGTTCGATGGTGCGTGCAAAATCAAGGTAAGGATTATCAGATCGCAGGGCGGCAAGCTCCGGGAATCCGAACTCGCGTTTGAGGACCACCTTATTTTCGACCAGCACTGCCGAAGCATACGTAGTCGCAAGTTCGCGGCTGTACCTGGGGTTCGACAGGAAAGAGACATCGCCAGCCTTGGCTTCTTCCAAGCCCTGCGCGCCATGAATCTCAATTTCCGGATCGCCTTCCAGGGTGCACCCAAGCCGCGCCGCCAATTCTCCGAGTTTCATCTGTAGCTCTCCTGTAAACAGACGAACACTCTATAACAATCCGGTCTGTCTCTGAAATTCTCGCGGAAGGATCCGACAGCTAGTCGTTGAAAAGACTCGGCTGCGGCGCGGCTGGCGGCTTGCGGCGCGCGATGCCGACAACGCCCAGGACAATCATTTCCGACAGCGCGGAGCGGGGAATATAAATTTTAAGCGTCGTGCCGTGAAGGTCCGGCGGGGTGATCTGCACGCCACGATCGAGCAGGGAGAGCAGGTCATTGGGAACAACCCCCTCGATGGTATCGTTATCGCGAAATTTCAGGCGGACCCACAGGCCTTCCAGTTTAGGTCTGGAAAGGAACGCTTTCCGCTCGGGCTGGAAATCGTCCTTGAATTCGCGCACGAAGTAGATGCTTCGAACGTCTTTGAGCGCGAATGCGCGATGCTCCCCATCCTGTGTCAGAAGGTCCAGCGTTTCGGAATCGCCAAGTTTTGCCGGATTCAGGTAGCCGCGCGCCGTAGTCCGATCGAGCATCAGGAGGACGACCTTCTTGTGCGTGGACGATGGAGAGCGAGTTTTCACTGGAGCGGGCCCGGACGTGGGTCTTGCGGGCCGAGATTTAATATGTTATGTTACGCATTCTGCGACTGTCAAGTGTTTACTTATCAAAGGGTTAGGTAGAACGTAAGCTGGAGGCTAAGGCTGGGGCGCATGCTGGGGGCCTCACTCTTTTGACCTATATTCAGACTCATAAGAAGCAGATCCTGAAATCTGCCTCGATTATCAGCGTCATAACGGTTGTCAGCCGGATTTTCGGGTACATCCGGGACCAGCGCCTAACTTTACTCCTGGGCACGAGCGGTATAGCCGACTCGTTCGTGCTGGCCTATCGAATCCCGAATGTCCTCCGCCGTCTGGTCGGAGAAGGGTCGATGACCGCCTCTTTCATCCCCGTCTTCACCGATTACATGAGGAACAGTTCGCGGGAAGATACGTGGAAGTTCGCCAACCGCCTGTTCTGGACTTTCTCTTTTGTTCTAGCCGCGCTGACCGTATTGGGCGTGATCTTTTCCCCGCTCGCGGTGCGCCTGTTTTCCATGTTCGGGAAAAATCAGGTGCAGCTGGAAGCCATTTACCTGAACCGATTGATGTTTCCGTACATTTTATTCATCGGAATGTCGGCACTAGCGATGGCGATTCTGAATTGCTTCCACGTTTTCGGGATGCCTGCCGCGACTCCGATTTTGTTGAATATATCGTTCATCGTGTTCTCCACCGCGCTGGTTTGGAAGCATTTTTCCAGCCCTGCGGCGGCTCTTGCGGTGGGCATCCTGGTGGGTGGAATTTTTCAGTTCTTTTTGCAGGTTCCGCAACTGGTTCGACGGGGGATGAGCTTCGAATTCGGAGTTTCTTTTTCGGACCCCGGTGTTCGCCGCGTGGCGCGACTGATGATCCCCGGATTCCTGGGCATGGGTATCGCTCAAATCAACTTGCTGGTGGACACGGTTTTTGCGAATGCCAAAATAATGCCCGTGGGAAGCCTGGTTTCACTTTACGTGGCGGATCGAGTTACAGAACTGGTCCTCGGCGGATATGCCATTGCGGTGGCGACTGCCATTTTGCCCATGATGGCGCATCAGGCCTCGGCGGGCGACCATGAGGGCATGAAGAAGACATTCGGGTTTGCCTTGCGGATCGTTTCCTTTATTACGATTCCCGCCGCTGTCGGTTTGGTGATTTTGCGGGAGCCGATTGTGCAGGTCTTGTTTCAGCATGGCCGCTTTGTCGCTGAATCCACTCGCCTGACTGCCCGGGCGCTGCTGTACTACTCCATGGGGCTTCCTGCTTTTGCGTCGGTAAAACTGATCGTGCCGGCGTTCTATTCGACTCAGGATACTCGCACCCCTGTTCGCGTAGCGCTTATCACGCTTTTGGTGAACATCGTATTGAATGCGATCTTTCTTTTTTATTTCTTCCCAAAGCTTCGCAATGGCGGACCGGCGCTGGCCAGCGCGCTCGCCGCGTATTTCAATGTCCTGATCTTATTTGTTATCTTTCGATTGCGGTTTGGACGGCTGGGTACAAGGGAAATCCTTGCGTCTATGGGGAAGATTGCGATCTGTTCGGCGGCCATGGGCGCGGTCTGCTGGACAGCCCTGCGGTATTCGCAATTCGATCTGATCGACCATTTCGGGACGCGCCTGATCGTATTCGTGGCCATGATTGCCGGAGCCACACTCACCTATCTTGGGCTTGCCTGGCTTATGCGTTGCGATGAGATTCGCGAAGTGTACGGCATAGCCTTTCGAAAAGAGGCTGTGGGGGCGACAGGCAAAATCGGGTAGATGGGCTAATTATGACTGACACTACCATTCACGTATTCCTGAGCTACATGCGGGTGGAGAAAGGCCTCTCGCAGAATACAATTCTCGCGTATGGGCGCGATCTGAAGAGGTTTTCGCGATTTCTCACCAAGCGGAAAAAACTTACGCTGGAAACGGTTAATCGCGAAGACGTCGTTGACTTTCTTTCGGGCCTGTACAAGGAAAAACTGGATAGCAGGTCCGTGGCCCGGTATCTGGTTTCCCTGCGCGGCATTTTCAAGTACATGCTGATGGAGGAGATGATCTCGGTCGATCCTACCGAGAACCTGGAATCGCCCAAAATCCGGCATAGTCTTCCTACCTACTTGCGCGTGGAGGAAGTGGACCGTATCCTAGCTGCGCCCAACCTGGAGACCCCGATCGGTTTGCGGGACCGGGCGATGCTGGAAGTTCTGTATTCTACGGGGCTGCGCGTATCCGAGTTGCTGAACCTTCGCCTGTCGGACCTGGACACGCGAATGGGAAGCATCCGTTGCATTGGCAAAGGCGATAAGGAGCGGCTGGTTCCCATCGGACGCAAGGCGATTGCAGCAGTGGAACAGTATCTGGCCAATGCGCGCCCAAAATTTGTACGGTCGGGAAGCCCGGCGCCTTTCGCCCAGGTGTTATTTCTGACCCGAAACGGCCGCAGACTGGCCCGCATCAGCATCTGGAAGATATTGCACGATTACGGAATAAAAGTGGGTTTGCGCGGGCATTTGACTCCGCACAAGCTTCGTCACAGCTTTGCCACGCACCTGTTGGAAGGCGGAGCGGATTTACGCTCGGTCCAGCTCATGCTTGGGCATGCTGATATTTCGACGACGCAGATTTACACGCACGTGGTCGAGGAGCGCCTGAAGCAGATTTACAAGGCGCATCACCCGCGCGCGTGAAGGCCATCCAACAAACCGGGGGAGCGACGTCCCCGGATTGAGAAAGCAACTGACAACGAGGGCGCGAACTATGGAACTGCGCTCTCCGCTGAGGAAAATAGACGTATGCCTGATTACATGTACCAGCTGGAAAACCGGCTCTCTCTCGAGCAACGCACTGCGATGGCTCGTATCCAGGAACTTTCGGTAGCTTCCGAGTGCAACCTGTATCTGGTCGGCGGCGCTGTGCGCGACCTGACCACCGGAATGCCCATCCATCATCTCGATTTTACGATGGAGGGGAATCCCTTGAAGATCCTTCGCGAGCTGGAAAAAAGCGGCGCGAAGGTTCTAAACGAAAATGAGACCTTGCGTGCCGTGGACCTTCTGATGCCGGGCGACGCCGATGTGAGCATTTCCGCGGCACGGGAGGAAATCTACGCTCATCCCGGCACCAAGCCGGAGATTCGATTTTCCACCGTTCTGGAGGACCTCAAGCGCCGCGATTTTTCGATCAACGCAATCGCCATTTCCCTGAACGCGAATTCCCGCGGCTTGCTTCTGGATCCTACCAACGGCCTTGCCGATCTGGAGCGCGGCGAGGTTCGCGCGTTGTCAATTCATAGCTTCACGAATCAGCCGGTCCGACTGTTGCAGGCGCTGCGGTATTCGGCGCGCATGGGTTTCAAGCTGGAGACGCGCACATCCGATTGGTTCAAACTGGCGATCGAGCGCGGCCTGCAAAAGAATATCTCCCATCAGGATGCCGGGGGCGAATTCCGGCAGTTGGCGCGCGAGGAAAAGCCGGGCGCGGTCCTGAAGGCATGGGAATCGAACGATCTGCTGGAAGTGCTGGATCCGCTGCTCGCCAAAAAACACCCGGATTATGAGGCCATCAATCGCATCATTCGCGTTCGCGACGACATGCTGGGCGCCGGTTTCCGCCCGCGCCTGGCGGCGGCGGTGATGCTTGCCTCGCTCGGACGCCTCAACGATCGCGAGCGAAGCGCTGCGCTCACGCATATGACCGTGCGTTCCGCGGAGATTGCCGCAGTAGCAGAGATTGAAGAGGAATCGGCGAAGGTTGCCAAAATCCTGGCGGGGCCGAAGCTGGCTGCTCCTCAGGAAGCTTACGCGTTCCTGGAAAAGACGCGCCAGGATTTGCTGGCGTATATTCTGGCCGAATCTTCCAATTCGAAAGCGGTCAGCCAGATTAAGAATTATATTTTCAAGTGGAAGCCTTTGCGCGCAGCGCTTCCCGGCGTCGTCACGGAACTGGAATTGATCGGAATGGAGAAGGGGCCGAAGTTCGACAAAGTGATCGAGGATTTCTTTTTGGCGCAACTGGCAGGCCGCGCACGCAATCCCGAGGATCATGGCAAGCTTTTGCGTAAACTGGCCGGCATCAAGGAACCGCCGAAAAAGATAGAAGAGAAGAAGAAGCCGGAAAAGCCGAAGAAGGGAGCACCGGCGCCCCCTCCACCGCCTCCTGCGCCGAAGGAGCCGGTGGCAACCAAACGCGAGCCGCCTGCGGCACCGAAGAAGGGCAAACCGAAACCAAAGCCGAAAGGCAAGAAAAAATAGTGCACCGTTCGCGGGTGGCGCTAAACTTTCAATCTTCTATCTCGGTTTTGAAAGCCGTAGTGGGCCAGTTTTCGAGAAGCCCGTTTCACAGATGGGATGAGAAGGCCGGTCTCCGACGGGATGCGGTACGCTCCCCAGGATCGACGCGCTCAAGGCGCAAAGAAAAGGAGACCGGCTTATGAAAAAGAATAGCACTGTGGGAA
>Ga0265342_10002153_pt1 | contig 17362 bp, 11 predicted proteins | sample 4CB327metaG_FD_203125 | JGI IMG/M metagenome (GOLD analysis project Ga0265342, IMG submission 203125) | Rhizosphere microbial communities from Carex aquatilis grown in University of Washington, Seatle, WA, United States - 4-CB3-27 metaG | ecosystem: Host-associated > Plants > Roots >...
TCTGGAATTTAATATTAGTTTCCGGGTTGAACGGATTCGGATAATTTTGGAACAGGGAAAATTTATCCGGGATCTTATCGCTTATTGGTTGTATTCCTATTACCATAGAGTCTATAATAGCTGTCCATATTGAAGCAACATTGTTAGCGGCTCCCTCCGTCCAAACCGGCCTTACCTTATTGTTGTAAGCTGCAAGGCCAATGTAATCGCCCGTAGATATTGTGCATAGCGTAAATGGATTTGTATTCACTTTAACGTTTGCAAATGTGTTTCCACCATCTGAAGAACATGCTAGGAATAAATCTAAATTCACACCTGTTGAATAATTTCTATTGTCATAAAAAGCGGAGTAAACATTACCATTTGCCTGGTCAATTGCAATTTGAGTAAAAAAATGTGATTTATTGACCACGATGGGATCGTTATTAAGCCTGATGGACTGGCTCCATGTGTTTCCCATATCAGACGATTTAACGAGCCAAATATCCGATCTGTTGGGGTTTCTGGTATCGCTCCATGCCAGGTAAACGGTACCTCTGTGCGGGCCATTGCTGTAATCACAATCAATCCATGGCGTGCCGGCATATCCGCAATAAGACACAGCCGGATGCGTCCAGCCGCCTGCGACTTGAGATATAAAGACATCATTATCAAGCCAGGTCAATCCGCCATTGGTAGACCTGTCAAAAAAAATACCGAGGCTATCTATCCATGCCGCATAGATTTCACCGTTAGGCCCTGTACAGCAAACGCAGCCTTGCAGATAAGAATTGGACCATGATATACCAATACCTCCATGCTTACTTAGTCTTATTGGCGAACTGAATGTAACGCCATGGTCGGTTGACCTGCTGAAATAAGCCAAAGAACTGTCATTATGAGAGTTTACAGAATGAAATGTATCCGCTTGAGTAAATACAACATAGATGTTATTCTGGTAAATGCTATTTGATTTATCGATACAAATTGTCGGCATGTCTACCATCTTCGGAGCGGATTGGGCAAATACATTAGTCAGCCAATTGACCCCGCCGTTTGTAGACTTCATGCAGTATAATTTGCAAAGATAAGGAGGCGGACTATTCCAAAAACCGGCATCGGCTGTATAGTAAAAATTTCCAAGCTTATCAGCGGCAATCCCCGGATCGCAATACGGTTTACCTGAATCGGAGTTTAAAACTCCTGTACTCCAGTTTAGCCCCCCGTTTGTACTATAATAATATCCGCAACGGTATTCGCCATTATACAATATGTTCGAGCCTGCAACCATCTGGTTTGGATTATTCGGATTAATTGCAATACTCGTTTCATTTGGTGCATAGAGGTTGCTAATCATGACATTTTGGAATTGGGAGTAACTGAGTTTTACAAATGCAAAAACCAGTAGAATTAAGAATATGATTTGGAACGGGCTATTGATAATATGAACACTGAGATTTGTTTCGGACGGCATTTTGTTTTTCATTTCTATTTCCTTTCTCAGCAAAGAGATGAACAATAAAAGAAAACTTAAAATGTAAAATATGGGAAATGTAAGAGAGGCAGATTAGATCGCACAACATAAAATCCCACATTTACGTTAAATATTATATTAATCCTTAAACAAATTAAAGCCAAAAACAGACTAGGCTCCTAATATGAAAACGGTATATTTAAACAATTTTGCAAATTTGAATGTGCAAGATATCTATCTTCGTTTCCCTACTTGTTTGCTCAACTTCCGAATCAGATTTTATTCGCTTAACTTTGGATGCCTCTTATGATATTCCGTTGCATCCTGATATTTCTTTACTATTGCCAGTAGCTGCGCTTCGCCGAATAATTTTCCAATAAAGCTTACGCTGACCGGAGTTCCTTCTTTAGAAAATCCGTTCGGAACGCAAACGCATGGGTGGCCCGTTAAATTTGTCATTAACAGATTATCGCCTTCAAGCGAAGGAGCTAAATAAATATCCATGTCTTCGAACTTCCTCGCCATATCCTGAATGACCAAAAATCGTATCCTGTTAGCCTGCATATATTCAACCGCCGGGACAAACCTCGAGAACCTGAAGAAATTCGGCCATGCGTCGCGGGTTTGTGCAACCAGCATATCTTCTTTACTATCTCTAACCAGTTCATCAAATGCAGCGCCGCATTCAGCGTTAAGTATTATGGATAGGTCGCCTATCGGATATTTTGGTAATTCGATAGGAATTAGCGTTGCACCAAGCTGCTCTAACACACTCATTGTTGAATCGCTGAATATTTTGAAAGCTGAACTATCAAAATCACTTTTTAGGTATCCTATTTTAATCCCATGCAGATCGATATCGGGAGTATAATTAAACGGCGCATCATATAATGTCTGGTCAACGCCGTCAGGTCCATAGATTGCATTGAAAACAATGGCGCAGTCCTCAACCGTTCTGCACATAGGCCCAAGCTTGTCCATTGACCATGCCAGGGTCATAGCTCCTTTTCTGCTGACCCTTCCATATGATGGACGCAATCCCGTTACGCCGCATATTGTAGATGGGTCAACAATAGAACCCCATGTTTCCGAACCAATCGCGAAAGCGACTAGTCCAGCTGAAACCGACGCGCCTGGTCCGGCTGATGAGCCGCCTGAGCCGTGTTTGTAATCCCACGGATTTTTTGTCTGCCCGCCGTACCAAACATCTCCCATAGCAAGCTCACCGAGCGATAACTTCACCACCAGCACGGCGCCTGCGTTTTCAAGGCGTTTCACAACTTCGGCATCCTCGCCAAGCTGCTGGTCTTTGTAAACAGCCGAGCCCCATGAGGTTTTGTAATCTTTAGTTGAAAGCAAGTCCTTAATACCAAAAGGAATTCCATGCAATGGCCCTTTGTAATTTCCGCTTGCTATTTCATCATCAGCTTCTTTGGCTTGCTTTAACGCGAGCTCTTCAGTTAAAGTAATAACACATTCAAGTTTTCGCCCGTATTTTTTCAGCCTGTCCAGGTACATTTTAGTAAGCTGCATGGAAGTAACTTTGCGGGTTTTGATAAGCTGCGAAAGCTCTCCAACAGAATAAAATGCCAGTTCATCCATATTTGCAGGGAGCTCTGTGTTATCATATGAACTAAATACAACAGGTTTACGCTCCGTTTCAAGCTGCATTCCAACAGGAATCGGATTGAATAATATTGCCGGAGGCACATCATTAGGCGATGAGACCTTACGCAGATTGTCATATGATTTGCGAAGCTCGTTTAAATCAGTAAGCATAGAGTCGCGCTTAGCGTCCGTAAACTTAAGCCCGATCAGCTTTTCAGCGCTGATCACGACTTCGCGGGTTATCGGGTTCTTATCTGTTTCTTTTTGCATTATTGCTCCTAGTATGAAAAAAATATTACATATTAAAAATATTACAATGATTCGTGTATAATTTCTTTTCATGGCGGTGAGTTGTTTTGATTTCAAAAAGAATGATTGACCTATGACTATAAAATCAAAATAATTATTACTTCGCAAAATAGAAACCAAAAACCCCCTCCTTAGCAAGGAGGGGGCAGGTCTACGACTCTTCCCTACGGGTCTTTCTACGAATCTTCGATTCGAAGAATCGTAGATCGACCCGAAGGATCGTAGACGAGTCGAAGACTCGTAGAGGGGGAGGTCTAATTTCGCGTTATCAAAGTTACAAAAACGCAGTCCCAAACTGTCCGCCGCGGCGGATTGGGACTGAGGATTAATGATGGGTTATTGGAAACAATATCAATGTATTTACCCCCTCTCCAAATGGAGAGGGGGTAGGGGGTGAGGTATAAATGGTCAATAAAAAAAAGCGTCCGGCAAATACCGAACGCTTTATTTTGTGATGTTAAATCTTATATTTTAAGAATGGACTTAGTCCCGGTCTCTCCGGTGATGCCCTCTTTGGTGGTTGGAGCCATAATCATCTCTGTCTCTGTCGCGCCTTTCGTACCTGTCGCCATCGCGGTCCCTGTCTCTATCGCGTCTCTCATATCTCTCGCCGCCCCTGTCTCTCTCTTTATTCCTTCCGAACCTCTCGCCAAAGTTCTTGGTTCCGTTCCCCCAGTTTTTGATTTTGGGTTTCCTGCCGTCGGTAAGTTTAAAAAAGCTTCCCTGGGTAAGCTGACCTGTTTTTGTAAATGATTTGCCGCTTGTTTGCATCGTTCCGCTAAGAACGGGCTTCGAAGCAGAGAGTAAAAAGATAACGCCTAAAACTAAGATGAATGCTGATAATTTGTTTTTGTTATACATATTTTTGCATTCTCCTTTCTGAACAGTACAACACAATTCCTGAGGGTACGTTCCCGGAAAAATGTAAATTAACGTAACAATAAAGCGCTGAAAAATATGTTATTTCACAGGTTCTACATCCAGGATTATGAACGTTCCCGGTTTTAATTTCGGGCGAGGATGCGGGTTATCTGTAGTCGGCGGCGGAGGATCGTCAAAATCTGCCGTCGGCATAAATATATGATGTGTTTTTTTATCAAGCGCTATTGTCCGGGCGCCTTTCTGTGTATCAACATTTTCCAAAACTGAAAATTTATCTTTGCTATCTTCCCGGATAACTGTTAATGTTCCCATTCCGCTTGGAATGAAAACGCGTTTTGTTGCCGGGTCAAAATCTGCGCCGTCTACTCTTTCACCGGTTGGAACGGTAGTAATTACTTTCCCGTTACCGGCATCCATTACAACCAGTGTTTTATTACTGCATGCTGAAAATAAAATATTATTTTTATCATCCATTGCAATTCCGCTTGGTTCTTCGCCGGGACTCAATGTCCATGTATTTTCAACAATCATATTGACTGCATCAATTCTGCTGAGCTCGCTTTTGTCTTCAATATTAATAAATACTTTACCCTTATAATCTGCAACGCCGAATTCCGGCTTCCCGTCAAGGGCTATTGTCCCTAGTACCGCATCATTTGTCGCATCAATCACAGTCGCGTTGTTAGAGCCTCCGTTAAATGCAAATACCCTGTGAGTAAACGGGTCATATAAAATTGCATCAGGATTACGCCCGGTTGAATTTATTTTATCCAAAGTTGCATATGTTTTCATATCGAAAACATAAACCGATGAATCACGCCCTGAGCTTATGAATCCTTTGTTTAGATCCCAGGCAAGCGCTATACCGTGAACTCCGTTGAGCCCCGAAATTGTAGCGACAACCGTACCATTGGATTCATCCACAACCTGCACAACTGAACCATGAGAAATATAAATTCTGCCGGTTGCATCATCCACGCATAAGGCATCCCAGCCTTCATCGCCATCGATATGAAATTTATTCGCTATCCTGTAACCCGGGGTTTGCGCGTTTAATGAAAAGATAACGCACATAATGGTCAGTATGATCATTGATATTTTCTTCATTTTGTTAGAGAAAAATTGTAAAATATTTTATTGTTTTTTTATGCCGGACTTAATTTAGTATTCTAATAATAACGTTTTAGATTTTACCTTTCCCTGTAAATATTCTAACCGTGAAAGAATAAAAACCTTTTTAGTTAATTGTATTTTGCGTTATTTCGTATGTTTTGAGTTAAATTGTTACTTCTGACTGTCTTTAACCCGCCCGCTGAGAATGAACAATAGAGTGAAATATTTTATTGCAAAAATTGAAAACAAATTATGAATAACGAAACATCCAGGAATAAGATACCCGAAGTAGCGCTTTTGTTTTGGATAATGAAGATCTGCGCCACAACTCTCGGAGAAACCGGGGGAGATCTACTATCGATGACCTTAAAGGTGGGCTACGCAGTCAGCGTGATCATATTCATCAGCTTTTTCTTTGCAGCATTAATAGGGCAGCTTAGCGTGAAAAGATATATCCCTGTATTGTTTTGGGCAGTAATAGTTGCAACCAGCACAGCGGGCACAACAATCTCGGATTACATGGACCGCACGCTTGACCTGGGTTATGCGGCTGGGGCGGCAATATTAGTAACTGCATTAATTTCGGTCCTGATAATTTGGTTTTTCAGCGAAAAGACGCTCTCTGTAACCGAAATTAAATCCGTTAAAGGTGAAGTATTTTACTGGACTGCTATTTTATTTTCCAATACGCTTGGAACTGCATTAGGAGATTTTCTTTCAGATAATTCCGGACTTGGATTTGCCGGCAGCAACATCCTGATCTCTTCATTAATAATCCTGACTATTCTGGCTCATTACTTTACAAAAATTCCAACAGTAATATTATTCTGGATTGCATTCATTTTAACGAGACCATTTGGCGCGACCTTTGGGGATTTACTCACAAAGTCTCCGGAAGAAGGCGGCGTAGGCTTCGGCACTGTAGGAGCATCATTGGTCTTTGCTTCAATTCTTGTTATACTAATTATTTATGAAACGTTTTGGCATAAGCGGCCGGTCGCTCAAAAGGCATAGCTCGTTATTATTTGATTTGGCACGAAATTTGAAGCATCGAAAATTAGTATGAGTACCGTGTTTAATTCGAGAAACACTACTTGCGGCAATTATTTAGGATAGTTAAAGTATTGGTATTTTTTCACCCAAAACACTTCCGTTTTTTGAAACAATTTGGATTATTTTTCCATCATTTTTGGAGGCGCCGGGCTTTACTTTGAAATGTTATTATGGTAATTTTTCATATCAAAATTACTGAATTCTGAAAAAGTAAAACTAAAAATAAACAAAGAAAGGAACAAACAATGTTCGGATTAGGAAAAAAGAAAGAAGAAGAAAAAGATCCAAAAAAAGCATTAGAGAATGCTGAAAAAACTCTGAATACCGGACTTACCGGAATGCTCACAAAAGGTTTCATGGGAAAAGATTTTGTCAATAAGATGAATGCATCTATTGAAATGGGAAAGAGCGCTGTTAACACTTACGACATGTCAAATTATCTTGCAGCTAACGGAATGCCCGGAACAGCTGAAGTTCTCTCAATTGCCGATACCGGCAAACTGATAAACTTCAACCCGGTTGTTGTGCTCAAGATAAGAGTAACCCCAAGTTACGGACCGACATTTGAAGCCGAAGGCGAATCGGTTGTTTCAAAGATTGCGATTCCCAGAGTCGGAGACAAAGTTAACATAAAATACAATCCCAACGATACAAAGCAGTTTGTTGTAGTATAACGCAGGGAATCTTAACAGATTTCAGACGTCTGCGAACACCAAAAGAAGGGGCAATGTAAAGATTGCTCCTTCTTTATTTATCTTACTTGTTCTGTGCAGATGATCAAACCGGTCAGGTTTTTAATTGACAATAGAACAAACAAAAAGGGAGTAATCAACAATTACTCCCTTTAATTTTAAGATGTGATTTTGCTTAAAAATCAGCGCCCATTGAGATATAATACTTAGGCGGCGAAAAATGCTTGAGGTCGTATGACCACGCTACGTCAAATTTAAGGGGGAAGTAAAATAAAAATATTCTCGCACCCATACCCATGCCCATCAGCAGATCTTTTGTGGTAGTAGAACCATCATCTGATTTCTGGAACAGCTGTAAGTCGTGATTATTTGACCATGCCGTGCCTGCGTCAAAGAAAGCGACACCCTGTATATTCTGAAATCCGATTGGCAGTGGTCCCAGCACAAGGTATTTAAACAACGGGAATCTGAATTCAGCGTTCATCAGAAGGAACTTTGAGCCGTTTGCCGCATTGTAATCATATCCCCTGAGCGGAAGCACAGGTGTTGCAAAAGCAAAATCTTTCACGCTTTCAATCGGTAAATTCTGCGTAGCAACTGTGTAGTTGATCCAGTTATCAGTGCCGCCCATGTAGAAGTTCTGCGGGTCCCTGCCAAGGCTCACGCCTCCGTTTAAACGCCATACAAAATTATAATCATTCCAGAATTTAAAATACGTGCGGTAATCGCCCAGCGCGCTGAAGAAGCTAAGGCCGTTAACGCCTATTCTTGGTGTGCCAAGCAGCGTAAGGTTATACCTTGTGCCTCTTACAGGCGCTGTGAAACCAAACAGCGTGTTATCGTGCACGTAGCTTAAAATGGGCAGCGCGTAATTTAGAGCATCCATCGGCTGCGTCGGGTCGTCAAGATTTTCTTTTGTGAGCCGCGCTATATTAACAGCCCCGTCAAGCCTGTTAAACTTGCTGAGCGGGAACGAAGCGGACAGGTTAACGCCGTACTGACGGTAACGATACAATTGCGCAGTGTTAATGTCGTTTCCTATAAGCAGGAACCTTGCCGAGTGGTATCCCTCGATGCCGTAATCAATTCTCTTGGGCAGGTAATAATATGCAAAAGCGTAATCGCTGTTCTTTAAGTCAAGCACAAGACTTGTGGCTACGTAAATCCTGTGATTGCCCAGCATATCGCTGAACGACATCTGCGCCACGCCCTGAACTCCGAAGAACGTGCTGTAATTAACGTTGCTGTAAATGATATCAGGCGAAAACTTTATTTTGTAATTGTTAACTTTAAAGCTGCCGTCATCATTTGTGTTATCTGCTACATCAAACGAGTGGTTTTGTTTTGATTTCAGTTTTACATTGTTCGGGTGGTATTTATTTGAAACCGTATCGTTATTAATTTTCTCTAAGTTCAAAGTAATGTCGTTTCCGTACAGGTTGGACGTGTCTTTTGCAACCTGATTCTTAAGCGAATCAGCCGTTGTGTTTAAAGTCTTATTCCCCAGGCTGTCAGTTTTTACTGTATCGTTCTTTGCCAGCTGAATAGAATCAAGCCTGTTCTTTTCTTTGAGGCGGTTCTCAACAAAAGTTGTATTCGGCAATTCCGACATTTTCAAATCAATATCAAACGGATTTTCTATGTAAAAAATATCATAAGCGCCTTTGCTTAACGCCGAAAAAGCCAGCCTTTTTCCATCTTTAGAAATTGTCATCATATTGATCGGGTCGACTGAATTAGTGATAGGCCTTTCTGCTCCCGATTCCATATCTTTCAGCCAGATATTGTTGATCCCGTTCTTATCGGAAATGTAAAGAGCTTTCTTACCATCTTCCGAAAATACAATATTTGTCTCAATCGTGTTCTTATCGCCTTGAAATTTTTCCAGCGTTTTTGAGATCATATCATAAACATAAATATTCTTTTGTGAATAGTCATATTTAGACATCTTGAAATCTGCGGGAATGTCTCTCAGGTTGGTATGATCGCCCCTGTCTGACGTGAAATAAAGCTTTTGGCCGTCCCTTGACCATGACGGGTCGGAATCTGAAAACGGGTCGTTTGTTATCTGTTCCATGTACTTAGTTTTCAGGTTGTAAACCCATATGTCTGATTGCTTTGAGTTATCCGCAACCACAGCGATCGAGTTGTTGACCGGATTCCAGCTCAGAGAAAATATTCCATCAAATTTGATCGGGAGGACGGTCTCCTCTTCCGATTCGACGTCTATTAAGTGCACCGCGTCCTTATCGCCGCTTTTCACCGCTATTGCGAGGTATTTTTCATCCGGCGACCAGCACAACCCGGGAGTGATCAGGTGAAGCTCTTCATAACTTGAATTCTTATTTCCTGAAACAATTTTCTTAATTATTTCGCCGGTCTTCACTTTCGCTATAAATACATCAAAGTAATCATCGCGGTTTGATATATAGGCGATCTTATTTCCTTTTGGGGATATGGTCGGCGCTGTATTATAGAAACCGTCGCCTTTGCGGCTGTTGGTTATCCTGTTTGCGAAATCTGTCAGTTCCTGTCTTGCAGCAAAATCGGGCCAGTATGTTTGTTTCAGGCTTTTGTGCCATTTCTCATTCAGATCTTTAAGCTCCATTTTATACACATCCTGGAACCCTTCGTTCACATCGCCAAGGCCTTTTATAGACTGCATCAGGTCGCCTATTTTTTCTTTGCCGTATTCATCTGAAAGCCATGCGAAGAAGCTTTGGCCTCCGCGGTATGCAAGGTACCCATCTATATAGTCAAGGTCGGGGAGGTAATCATAAATTATTGCGTCGCGGATAAATTCATCGTTTGCTTTATCATTTCCGCCGAGCGACTGAAACTCTGCCATACCCTCGTTAAACCAGATTGGGAACTGCAGCCTGATATTTTGCGAGATAATATTCTGGATCGAGCCTCCGTAATACATATCATTCATGTATGCATGCAAAAGCTCATGATGTATAACATGCCTGAATTTATCGTAATCACCTTCAAACGGCACCAGCACCCTGTTTTTGAAAAGCTCTGTAACTCCGCCGACGCCTTCGGGAAGGTATTCGTCAAGCGCGTTGTTCTGCTGGAAATCATTGTGTGAATTGAATACAAGTATCGGTATCCTGTTCTGGATATCATAGCCGATATTGTTTTTCAGCTTTACTAAAGAACTCTCTGCGGTCATTGCAGTGAACTGGGCTAAATACTCGCCGCCCTGGCTGAAATAAACGTCAAAATGCTTCGACTGGATGTATTTCCAGTCAAATACTTTATACTGTACTTTGTTCTGCCCGAATTGCGCGAACGCGGCGTTTGAGAATAAAAAAAACAGGAGGGCTCCGATAGCTGTTTTTCCCGCTGTTTGAGAAGCCAACCGGTTAAACAGGTTCTTTAATCTGATCATTAGTTGTGATTAATTTTTTATACTCTATAATTATAATATGAGAATAGTTTTATTGCAATCTTATAAAACCTGCAAATAAATAATCGTTTTTTTGCACTCATTCCTGCACTAGCTGGAATCTGTTGTAGAATTCTATGGGAGTAAAAAACCTAAAAGGCCTCTTTGGTGTTTTTGTATTAATATTCCCTTATATTTAGACGCCAATAAGTTAATTTACTTGTTCAAACCACTGTGAATTTAACCCATTACAATCAACTCTTAAATGTTTTAATTGCAAAAGCTTAAAAATAGTTCCGCTTTTTGGCAAATTTAGCGGTTTTTCATAGATGGCTGGATTTAAATACTTAACAATTTTGCAGTGAAATTTAATTAAATTCAATGCGATTCCGCCCTCTTTTAAGCCCATACGATTGCAATGGAAAAATATATAGATGAAATCTAAAATATCGTTTGACAAATTTTGAAGGATAAAATTGCAGGCTCAAATATAAAAGGGGACTGTTAATAATTCTAATGCTTCAGATAAATTATGACATATTACAGACAAGAGACTAAATTCACATGCGGACCGGCTTCGATACGCAACTGCCTTCTTGCTTTGGGACACGCGTATTCTGAAAGAAGGATAAGAAGCTTTGCAGACTCGAACCGCGAAAACGGAACAAGCGAGACAAAACTTTTCAGGGCGCTTAAAGGGCTTGGATACAAATACAAAGAGTTTTATAACAGAAGCGAAGCTGCCTTTAAACAGCGTGTCACTTACAATCTGAAAAAAGGCAATAAGCTGATAATATTAACCGACCATGAAGATCATTGGATAAGCGTGGTTGAATATTCAAATAAGAAGCTTGAGATAATTGACCCTGAACAGAAAAGAATTAAAATGCAATTGACCCCCAAAGAGCTTAGTAAATGGTGCCTTAATTTTAACAAACGCACAAAAGATACTTACTATTACGGAATAATAATTTATAAGGCGGAAGAAGAGTAGCAATCATTTAACCTAAACTGTTATCTTACTTTACCCCTATAATCTGAACATTGGGTTTCACGAAATAAATCTGTAGCCGCAACCTTCAGGTTGCGAAATCCGTGAAAAATATATTCGCGGTCTAAAGCCTGCGCCTACAATGAGTTATTATTAAAAGAAACAATTTTGTATAGTGAGATATTAAGCAAATCCATTCGCAATATTGTTTGCAAAGAGGTTGTTTCTGAAGAATAAAAAAAGGCGTTCTTGAACGCCTTTTTGTTTTACTTTATTATTATAATAATTTATGCTGCCTTAACTACGCTAACAGGATAGCTTTCCGGATATATCAAACATTTCACTTCGTGTGTTGTCTGATTTAACGGCGCTAATATGGGCTGAATATGTTCGCATTGTCCTTTGATGATTTTCGGACAGCGCGGGTGGAAATAACAGCCAGTCGGCACATTTGCAGGTGAGGGCACGTCGCCAGTTAAAATAATCCTGCTTCTCTTATGCCTTGGATCAGGTACTGGTACCGCTGAAAGCAAAGCTTCTGAATACGGGTGCTTAATATTCTTATAAAGTTCGTCGCAATTGGCAACTTCAACGATCTGCCCAAGATACATAACAGAAACTCTGTCGCTGATATGTTCAACAACAGAAAGGTCATGTGATATAAACAAATAAGTTAAGCCAAGTTCGTTCTGCAGGTCCTGAAGCAAATTTATTATCTGAGATTGTATAGATACATCAAGCGCGGAAACAGGTTCATCGCAAACAATGAATTTCGGTTCGACAGACAGAGCTCTTGCAATACCGATTCTCTGCCTTTGGCCGCCGGAAAACTCATGAGGGTATCTTCTTGCGTGAAGCTTTGAAAGCCCCACTTTTTCAAGAATTTCTTCCACACGTTTTTCAGCTTTCTCGCCTTCGGCAAGCTCATGGTATTTTAGGATCTCGGTGATCATTCCGCCAACGGTCATACGCGGATTCAACGAAGAATACGGGTCCTGAAAGATTATCTGCATATCTTTACGCACCTGCTTCAGGGCTTTATTATCCATTGTCGTAACATCTTTGCCTTCAAACATTACCCTGCCGCCGGTTGGCTCTATAAGCCTGAGTATAGTTCTGCCGATAGTGGTTTTACCGCAGCCTGATTCGCCCACAAGGCCAAGCGTTTCGCCCTTGTTTATTTTAAATGAAACGTCATCTACCGCTTTTACATTGCCAATAGTCTTTGAAAATATCCCTCTTTTTATCGGGAAATATTTCTTTAAATTTTGAACGTCAACAAGTACTTCAGGCATAATTTACACTTATTTTGTCATTCCCGCTCAAGCTCAGGATACAGGAATCTTGGTTTTAAGTTAATAATCATCAAATATAGGTTTTATGACTTATAGTTGCAATGAAAGACAGTAGAGCTAATTGCATAAAGTATTTGGTAGTTTTTGAATCGGTAAAATGTTCAAACCTGACAGGTTTCCAAAAACCTGTCAGGTTTTGTTTATAAGATTTTACCTATTCCCCAGAGATCTTAAAATCAAACGGTTTCCCGTCAGTTGCGTCGAAATCATCCACAAAAAGCACCGGTGTCGCAAAGATCTTGCTGCCTTTTTCTTTCTCAATTTTCAGCGCCGAATAAGGAATATTAACGCTAAAATCCTTAACTTCTTCCGCATAATTCCGTATATCCATCTGTTCGGTAAATCCAATGGCTTCACCGTTTACGTATGAATAATATTCGTTTGAAGAGAATACCGGGCTGCCATCGGCATAATTCAAAAATACAATGATTCGCGCGTCATCGCCGAAATTATTATCCAGCTTAACGCTTCCTTTAATTTCAATATTTTTGCCTGTTCCTTCTGCGCCGTTCTGTCCGTCAGCAATGTTCTTTATCTGCAGGTCAGAAAGAACTTCATCCACTATCGGATTCTGGTCGTCAACTGAGTTTTCATCGCCGCTTTTAATTTCCTTCTTATCTTCCATATCTTTTGCTATCCAGCATTCTCTTATGCACTGTTTAAACGCATCGTAAGTTATCCAGCAAAAACCGCCGTCGCGCCATGCCGTGCCCCATGAGTTCATTATCCTGAAACATTTCTTACTCTCATCATACCCTACTATCAGCATTGCATGGCCCATAGCTTTGCTATCAACCTGCATTGAGCTTACAACCGGGTCGCCGTTAGGATTTCCAAAAGCCTGGTCAAACGAAATTGCGATAATAACAGGGTACCCTTTTGAGAGGTAGGACTTTATTCCTTCAATATCCTTCGGGTCGATTGTTTTTGCCCATGCTATTTTAAAATTCTTTGCTTCGTTATCAGCCGCATCATTTGGCTTTGTAGTAAAGTCTGCATCGTCATACGGGTCGGCAGCCAGGGAGGCGACTCCTTTTGACTGCACCACGTTGAATGCATCCACAAATCTTGAACCATTATCCTGTCCATGATTTACCTGGTTATAAATATATGCCGGACTGAACACATGCTGTTTATTAATTTCGCCTCCTGTTGCTACATCCCAATTCCTTGCCGACTTTTCCTGATATGATTTCATTCCATAGGCGATTGACCAGCCAACGCAGCTGTTCTGCGAGCCCTGGTTGCCGGGCGGCGGCATTTTTGTGGATAGATCTATTGACTCCGGAAGCTTTTGCGATGAGCCGTAAACCGGCGATTTTGCATTATTGATTTTATGCAGCGTCGCGGTATCTGTGAACTGTAATCCTGAACCCTCAGGTCCCTGCTTTTTTGAACATCCAATAAGGAAAATGAGTATAAGAACCGGAAGATAAAAACGGAGTTGTTTTATCATATTAATTAATTTTAAAATTATGTTATTGTAATCGCGGAATTTGGCGATAAATGTTCACTTTTCAAAGCCCCAAAAGACGCAGGGATAGTTTTAAGAATTCAATGCAATATTAAACATATCGCCGCCACGGCTGCAGTTTCGCTTCTGAATTTTCTTTTGCCGAGCGTAATCAATTTGAAGCCGGATTCAAGAGCTATGCTCACTTCTGAATCACTGAATCCGCCCTCAGGTCCTATGAATAATGCGACGGTGTTTGATTTTTCTATTCCGCAATCGCTAATTGGAATTCCGAAATCGTTTTCCTTTTCATGCGCTATCAATTTTATCCCATCTTTGCAATTTTTAATTGCTTCGTCAAATGAGACGGGCTTTTGAATTAATGGCATAAATGAACGCTGAGATTGTTTCATTGCCGCAAGCGCGATGGATTGCCATCGTTCGGTTTTGTCGCGTTCTTTGTTTATAACAAATTCGGTTATTACCGGCTGAATCATATTCACGCCCAGCTCAACAGATTTTTCTATAGCAAATTCAAACCGGTCAGGATTTTTAAGCAAACTCTGATATAATGTCACTTTAATTTCAGGTTCGTTCAGGCTGAAACTAGTGCTTAATATATTACAATCTATTCTGTCTTTTGATATCTTATCTATCCTGCATCTGTAAAGATTTCCTTCGCCATCGGTTACGTTTATCTCTTCACCTGATTTTTTTCTAAGCGATTTAGCTAAATGCTTTGCTTCATCATCAATTATAATAAGTGATGATGCGCTTATATATACTTTTGGCGTGTAGTAGTGTTCCATATTCTTTTCAATTGCGAGCGTCAGCGAAGCAATCTCGTTGGTGTCGCACCCCCTCTGTATCTCCCCCTGTTAGGGGGAGACGATATTAAAGTATTAATGCTAGTTCTTATCCGAATATTACTTAATCTAAGTCGCGCTATAATTTCTAAAACTTTGCGCTTAAGCTTAACGCAACCTGTCCTACAATAGGCTTCCCGAGCCGGAAATCCCATTCCCCGCGTATCATATATCCAAGCGGCGCGATAAAATCCAAACCGATCCCTGTTCCTGATTGGAATTTTCTGTCATGTATTTTATCATCGTGATCGAATACAGTTCCAACATCATAGATGATTGTAAAGTACAATCCATGCCGCAGATCAAAATTCTTTACGATAGGTATATCGCGAATTATAGCGATGTCTCGGGCTTTAATATATCTCGGACTTAATATCGGAATTCTAAGCTCATCAAATAATGTCAGCATGTCTTCGCCTTCGTATGCGATACCGCGCCAGCCTCTCACATAATTTTCGCTGTACCCGAGGAACTCATGATTATAAACCGGTATCTCATGGCCAATAGCAAGGCTTGAAAAAACCCGCGAAGCAACTGTAACGTAATATCTCTTTGTTATATAGAAAGGGAGGAAGCTCTGCCCTTCAAATGAGAATCTCCCGAAATTTATTGTGTTTTCAATCTGTCCGTATCTTGAATATGACGTACTAACATAATATCCTTTGGTGGCGTACTCTCTAATATCTCTCGAATCGAATGTCGCTCCTACGCCTACCGTCATATATTTATCTTTACCCGAAGAATTTATTGTTCTGCCCGGCGCATACTGCGATACTCTCAGATAATCAAAACCAACCTGAGTGAACACAGAAAGATCATGGCTTAAATACTTACCTAAAGTAAAAGATGTGTTGAATTCAAAGTTATCGTAATTATTATCATTATACTGCAGCGCAGCGCCTTCATTTTCCCTTCCTACTGCAAGTAAACTCTGGTTTCTTGATTTGGAATATCCTATGCTGTAACTTGAAAACAAATGAAGCTTCTCGCCGATCCACGGAACAGAATATGAAAAGCTGATGGACGGATTATAAAACACTCTTCCGTAAAAGCTAAGCGATTCATTCCTGCCCCTGAAGTTATCCCACCTCAAATTCATAGCCAGCCAAAGCTTCTTCCAGTATTCGCCGTCATCAACTCCGCCAGTGGGTAACGGCAGTATATACCAGCGTTCATTAACATCAACGTTGAGCAGGATCTGTTTATCCTTAACGGGCACGGGTAAAATATCTACTCTTGCAAACAATCCGAGGTTATAAATATTTTTCAGGTCTTTTGTATATTTTGCGAGAGTGAAAAGGCTGTCCCGTTTAAGCGACATCTCTCTTAGAATTATGTCGTCTTTTGTAATTTCATTCCCTGATATCACAACTTCTCTTACTCTGAGCTTTAACGTATCAATTGCAATCGAATTTTTTTCTATGAATTTTGTCAAAGTATCTTCCTGGGCAAACAGTTTGCCCGAAAGAAATATCATGATCAGAACAAATAAAATTATGAAGATTAATTTTGCGATATAAAACACTGAATTATTGCAGGTTATTTTTCTTCTTCGCGTCTATAGCAAGCTGGTAATTGGGTTCTGCCAGCAGGGCAAGGTCAAGGTATTTCTTTGCTTCATCTGTGCGGCCTGCAGTTAGTAAAACATTCGCCGACCGTGTAAGCATCATTGAATAAGAACCCATAATAGTTTTATGATAATAATCATCCTGGGTTGTTGGCGTGAATTGGAAATCGTATGTTTTGTAGTCAGGGATATAATTGTCTTTCACTTCTTCGGGTTTCATAAGCCTTAAGAGCAGTCCGTCCGGCACTCTAAGGTAATTTGCCGCAAACGGCTCGTTCCTGTTTTGTGGTATTTCCCATGTCTCATATATTTTTCTGCCCGGATTGTTTGTAACTACGCTTGTCAGCAGGTCGGCGTAAGCCTTATTTATAGCGTTAACGTCGTAAGGCAGGTTATGCTCAAACCTATCCAGCAGTACAAGAAACTTTTCTATTTCAGGCCTGGAATTATTATAAACCGCGGGATAATTTCTTTCCAAAAAAGTGTAATACCATGATCTCCTCAGCAGCTCCCTATCGATCACCACAATATCGGGCCGCATTTTCTCTACATACTTATAATACCAGCTGGCTGATACCCAAAAATCCCATTGCGTAGTAATTACTATCCCGTTCGGCTCGATATTT
>Ga0265342_10002154_pt1 | contig 17357 bp, 13 predicted proteins | sample 4CB327metaG_FD_203125 | JGI IMG/M metagenome (GOLD analysis project Ga0265342, IMG submission 203125) | Rhizosphere microbial communities from Carex aquatilis grown in University of Washington, Seatle, WA, United States - 4-CB3-27 metaG | ecosystem: Host-associated > Plants > Roots >...
AACGCTGGCGCCGCCGCCTGGCCGCCGCGCGCGCCGCCGTCGCCACCGGTCGTCCGCCGCCACCGTCGTCGCGCTGAGAGGCTTGGTCTCCGGTCCCCTCCCCCGTCCGCTCCCGTCCGCGGGGGAGGGTTAGGGAGAGGGCAGGCCTTGCGAGCCGTGGCGCCCGGCAAGCCCCCTCAAACCGACCCGCGCTCCAACTCCAGATCGAGCGTTCCCCCGGCAGGCACCGCCGCGACGCGCGCGCCCCACAGCGCGTTTTGCCCGAGGGGCTTCTCCCTCTCGGCGCTGTTCTCGGCGAGCACCCGCACGGCGGCGTCGAACGACGTGGGGTTGGCCAACGTCACGACCAGCTGGTTTCGGGTCTTCTCCTTGATGCGCGCGTCGACGTGATCGAAGGCGAACACGAACCCGGTGTCGGGCTGCACGTACAGGCCGGGCACCTCGGCCGCGGTCAGCATGCCGCAGATCTCGCTCGGCGACGTGAGCAGCGGGGCGGTGTCGCCGACCGCGCCCGCGGCGTCGCTGGTGTCGATGCGCGCGCAGGTGGTGCCGAGCTCGCTCGCCGCGTGCAGCCGGTGGTCCTGACGGTTCAGGTACTGAGTCACGTTGTGAGCGGTGTCGCGCAGCATCTCCAGGTACAGCGTCTTGCCGGTGGCGCGGTAGAGCTTGAACAGAGCGTCGCCCGAATAGAGCAAGAAGCCCGGCGCCGCCGATTTGTTCTGGGAGTTGGCGACGACCGCGCCCGTGGTCTGGACGTCGGCCTGCGCCAGCGCCGACCCCGCCGGGAACCGGAAGTCGTACGAGATCTGCCAGGTCGCCAGCTGATGCGCGACGGCAGCGGCGCGGTCGATCCAGGCGCGCTCGCCGGTGGCCTCGAACAGCACAACGCATGATTCCAGCAGCGCGGCGGCCGACTCGCTGTCGGGACATTGCAGCGCGTCCGGGGCGCCCCCGTTGGTCAGGCCGGAGCGCACGACGCGCTGGTGGTACGCCTCGGCGGCGGCGACCGCGACGCGCTGGTAGTCGTCGTTCTTGAACGCGCGCGCCGCCAGCGCCAGCGCCGCCGGGACGATCGCACCCGCGGTCGAGCCGCCGACGATCAGCTGCCCGGTCTCGACGTTCACGAACTGGCCGAGCTGGCGGTATCGATCCCACAGCGTCACGAACGCGTCGGCGCACGCCTGCAAGCCCGCGGCCCAGCTCGTCTTGGCCTTGAAGGCTTCGTCCTGGCGCTCGAGCAGCGCCAGTTGCTTGAGCATGAAATAAAGGACGTCGCCGCTGCGCCGAACCAGGTGCCAGCTGCGCGCGTGCTTGTAGAGCTGCGGCGCACCGGCGCGCGCGGCGGCCACCGCGCCCTCGTCGACCCACGCCGATGTCCGCCCCTCGCTGGCTGCGTGGAAGAAACCGGATTTGGCCTGGCCGCCCCCGGCGAACACGAAGTCGAACGTACGCAGCACGCGCTCGCGCGTGCGCGGATCGCCGCCGAACAGCAGAGGGTAGGTCGCGACCAGGCCGCCACCCCACCCGGTCTGCCAGGGCAGGCCGCCGCGCTCGGCGCTGGCGGTGGCGTAGAAGCCGGCCTTCTCCTGCCAGTTGTCGCGGTTGTACTTCTCCTCGTGAATCTGCGCCGCGGCCGAGAACGGTAACGCGTGCCGCAACCGCGTCGGCCCCGACAGGTCCTTGCGCACGGCGACGAACCGGTCGAACAGGCCCTGGCGCTCGGGGCAGGCGAACTGGTAGAGGCGTACGCGCAGCACCAGCTCTGCGCCTTGGGCGAAGGCAGCGCCGGCGTCGTGCGACGGCGCGCGCGTGTTGCCGAGCGCGTAGCGGTGGGTCTCGCGCATGCCGGGCGCCGTGACGAGCAGCGCAACGCGCCCGTCGTCGTCGCTTTCCCCATCGGACGAGCCGTCGCGGCTGGCGGCGGCGTTGCGTTCGTCGAAGGTCAGGCCAACGTCGCCGTACGGCGTCGTTTGATCGGTGAGCAGCAGCAACGCCGCGCGCTGTTGCTCGGACCAGACCGCGAGCGCGGGCGTGGTGACGTCGCCGGCGAGCAGCTCGATGCGCGAGACCGCGGCGTGCGCGTCGAGGCGCGGGATGTCCGAGATGATCGGCGGCACGTTGGGCCCGATGTCGGCGGGCTCGGTCAGGAGCGGCGGGTAGGCGATGTGGCGCGATTCGAAGTGGTTGCCGTCGTAGCAAGCCCCGGGCAAGAGCAAGTAGTCGTTGTGCGACCAGCCGCCGAGCTCGACGGCGAGCCCCACGTTCGCGCTGTTGCAAGTTCCCTTCACCAGACGAAACGTGGCCAGCAAGTCGACGGCATCGGGCTGGCCTTTCACCGGCTGGGCGCGCAGCGTGCAGGTCCAGAGCGCGCCGTCGAGATCCGCATGCGCAGTCGCCCCCGCCTCGAGCGCGACGCGCGCCTCTTTGATCAGGCGGCTCGCGTCGTAGCGGGCAACGGACGCCTGCAGCGACGCCGGCCAATGCTTGAGCCGCGCCAGCGCCGCGGCGGCGGTGGTGCGGGCGGCAGCGTGAGCATTCGGGACGCCGCCGAGCAGGCGGTTTGCGGCGACGGCCGTTCCGGCCACGCCCAGGCGTTTGAGGAAGCCTCTTCGTCGCATATAGAGCTCCGCCACCCGCGCGACCACCGGTCCCGACGGTGAATCACCGGCTTGTCTCTAACATGGATTCCCGTAGCATCACACCCACTCTCGAGGACGCTGACGATGAAAAAGCCGCTTCGGATAGCCATGATCGGTCACCAGTTCATGGGCCGCGCCCACAGCAACGCCTGGCGCCAGGTCGGCCACTTCTTCGACCCGCCCTTCGAGCCGGTGATGCAGGTCATCTGCGGGCGCGACGCCGAGCGGACGCGCGCGGCGGCCGACAAGCTGGGATGGCAAGAGGCGTCGACGTCCTGGGAGGAGACCGTGCGCCGCCCCGATATAGATGCGGTCGACATCTGCACGCCGGGCGACCTGCACGGGCCGGTGGCGCTGGCCGCCGCGGCGGCCGGCAAGGCGGTGCTGTGCGAGAAGCCGCTGGCGAACAATCTGGCCGAGGCGCAAAAGATGCTGGCCGCCGTGCGCAAGGCGGGCGTGGTTCACATGCTCTGCCACAACTACCGGCGCGTGCCGGCGCTGGCGCTGGCGCGCGAGCTTGTCACCGGTGGGGAGCAGGGCGAAAGCCGCATCGGCCGCATCTTTCATTTTCGCGCGGTCTACCTGCACGACCGCGGCATCGACCCGCGCGCGCCGCGCACCTGGCGTCACGACAAGGCGCGCGCCGGTTCGGGTGCGCTCGGCGATTTCGGGTCGCACGTGATCGATCTCGCGCGCTTCCTGGTCGGCGAGATCGCCGAGGTCAGCGGCACGCTGCAAACGTTCATCGCGCAGCGCACCGCGGCCGGCGAGGCGGCGGCGCAGCCGGTCGACGTCGACGACGCTGCGCTCGCGCTCCTTCGCTTCGAGAACGGCGCGCTCGGGTCGTTCGAGGTGTCGCGCTTCGGCATGGGCCGCAAGAACCACGCGCGCATCGAGGTCAGCGGCGACCGCGGCGCGTTCGTGTTCAATCTCGAGCGCCTCAATGAGCTGGAGCTGTACGTCGAGGAAGGTCCCACGAGCGGCTTCCGCACCATATTGGCGACGCATAAGCAGCACCCGTACATGGCATCGTGGTGGCCGCCGGGTCACCTGATCGGGTATGAGCACACCTTCATTCACACCGTGCTCGACTTCATGAAAGGCGTCGCCGAGGGGCGCTCGCCCACGCCCAACTTCGAGGACGGCGTGCGCGGCCACCAGGTGCTGGACGCGATCGAGCGCGCGAGCACGTCGCGCCGCTGGGAGCGCGTGGGCGCAGCGGCGGAGGTCCGTTGACGCGCCGACTGGTCCTGCGTCCCCGCACCGGCTGGCAGCCGCTGGAGCTGCGCGAGATCTGGAACTACCGCGACCTATTCTGGATGTTCGCCACGCGCGACATCAAGGTCCGCTACCGGCAGACGGTGCTGGGCATCGCCTGGGCGGTGATCCAGCCGCTCGCCACGATGGTCATCTTCACGATAATCGGGCGCTTCGGGAAGATCCCCACCGACGGCGCGCCGGCGCCCATCTTCTATTACGTCGGCATGCTGCCCTGGTTCCTGTTCGCGAACTCGCTGACGGCGGCCGGGAACAGCCCGCTCGCCAGCCAGCACTTGATCGGCAAGGTCTACTTCCCGCGGCTGGTCGTGCCGATCGCGGCCGTGGTCACGTCACTGCTCGATTTCCTGATCGGCTTCGTGCTGTTGCTGGTGATGATGCCCTGGTTTGGCGTGCACCCCGGGTTGCAGATCCTCGCGCTGCCGCTGGCGGTCGGGCTGGCGTTTCTCGCGGCGCTGGCGTTCGGCTTCTGGCTGTCCGCGCTCAACGCCCAGTATCGCGACGTGCGCCATGCGATGCCGTTCGCCATCCAGTTCTGGCTCTTCTGCACGCCGGTCCTGTATCCCTCGAGCGTGGTCCACACGCCCTGGAAACGCATGCTACTGAGCATCAACCCGATGTCGGGCATCGTCGACGCAGTTCGCTGGTGTGTGCTCGGCGGGCCCGCGCCGGGGCCGGGGTTGCTGGTGTCGACCGGCGTCATCGCGGTGACCTTGGTCGGGTCGCTTTTCTACTTCCGGCGCGTCGAGAAGACGCTGGTCGATCGCCTGTGAGCAGGCCGGGCGGCGCACCGACGAGATGAGCGCACCCGTCATCACCGCGATCGGCCTCGGCAAGCACTACCGGCTCGACCGCCGCGGGTCGCGGTTGCGGTTCGACACGCTCGCGTCGTCGCTGAACGGGTGGGTCAAGCGGCTCGCGAGCGGGCAAGCCTCGGAGCTCGACACGTTGTGGGCGCTGCGCGACGTCGGCTTCGAGATCGCCGCCGGCGAGGTCGTCGGCATGATCGGCCACAACGGCGCCGGAAAGTCGACGCTGCTGAAGATCCTGTCGCGCATCACCGCGCCCAGCGAGGGTCTCGCCGAGATCGAGGGCACTGTGGGCAGCCTGCTCGAGGTCGGCACCGGCTTTCACCCAGAGCTCACCGGGCGCGAGAACATCTTTCTGAATGGCGCGATCCTGGGCATGAAGCGCGCCGACATCGCGGCGCGCTTCGACGAGATCGTCGCCTTCGCCGAGACCGAGGCGTTCCTCGAAACACCGCTCAAGAAGTACTCGAGCGGCATGTACCTGCGGCTGGCGTTCGCGGTCGCGGCGCACCTGCAGCCCGACATCTTGATCGTCGACGAGGTGCTGGCGGTCGGCGACGCGGCATTTCAGCGCAAGTGCCTGGGCAAGATGGGCGACGTCGCCAAGCAGGGGCGCACCGTGATGTTCGTGAGCCACAACATGGGTGCGGTGCGCTCGCTGTGCAGGCGCGGGCTGGTGTTCAACGGCGGCCGCCTGGAGTTCGACGGGCGCACCGACGAGGCGATCTCGTACTACCTGACCAAGACCGCGGCGCGCGCCGGCGATGACGACGGGCTGATCGTGTTCGACGAGAGCGAGCGCGACCCGGCGGCCGAGCTTTCGTTGCGCGCGATTCGCTTGACCGATTCGGTCGGACAGGTGCGCGGCTTCTTCGACGCCGGTGAGCCGGTGCGCGTGGAGATCGACTACGAAGTGCACGCGCGCGTGCGCGGCGTGCGCGCGATGCTGCAGGTGACGACGCAAGAAGGCGAGCAGGCGTTCGTGTCGACGGATCACGCCATGCGCGAGCCCGAGCAGCCGCCCGGGCGCTACCGGACGACGTGCGTGGTGCCGGGTGGCCTCCTCAACCGCCGCCTGTACCTCATCGCCGTCGGCTTCGAGATCCCCCGCATGCGCGTCCTGGTGCCGCGGCGAGAGCACCTGACCTGCGTGATCTCCGGCGGGGGCAACCAGGGCTCGACCTATCCAGAGGATTGGCCCGGCGTGGTCTGTCCGACGCTGGCGTGGAAAACGGACCCGCTGCCAACTGACTGATCTCCCTGTCCTCCACGTCCGTCGCGGCGGTCCCCGTCGACGAGAAATATAACTTTTACCGAAGCACCGTCGACAAGAAACGCGCGCGAAACATCGAGTGGGCACGATGGAATTCAGGTCGCAAGCAAGCCATCGATGTCCAGCGCACGTCCCGAGCCTCTCGCATACCCGCCACTGCGGGTGGTCGACGCCGTCACCACGCGGACGCACTGCCCCTACTGTGCGTTTCAGTGCGGGATGGCAGTCACCACGGTAACCACTGCCGACTCGGTCTCCGCGCCGCAGCCTGACATCCGGCCTGACCCGGCGTTTCCGGTCAATCGCGGCCAGATGTGCATCAAAGGGTTCACGTCGGGCGATCTGCTGGATCACCCGGCGCGTCTCACTGCGCCGCTCATGCGCACGCGCGACGGGCGCCTGGCACCGACCTCGTGGGAAGCGGCGCTCGACTTCGTCGCCGACAAGCTGATCCGGCTGCGCGAGGCGCACGGCCCGGCGGCGCTGGCGGCGTTCGGCAGCGGCGCGCTCACCAACGAGAAGGCCTACCTGCTGGGCAAGTTCGTGCGCGTCGCGCTGCGGTCGCCCAACATCGACTACAACGGCCGCTACTGCATGTCGTCGGCGGCGGCAGGCCAGAACAAGGCGTTCGGCGTCGACCGCGGCATGCCGTTCCCGGTCAGCGACATCGCGCGCACCAAGACATTGCTGCTGTGGGGCGGGAACTCGGCCGACACAATGCCCCCCATCATGCAGTGGGTGCACGAGCAGCGCGCGACCGGCAACCTGATCGTCGTCGATCCGCGGCGCACCGAGACGGCGCGCGCCGCCCATTTGCACTTGCCGCTGACGCCGGGCTCGGACCTGGCGCTGGCCAACGGCCTTTTGTACCTGGCGATCGAAGAAGGGCTCATCGACGAGGACTACATCGCGCGGCGCACGGTCGGTTTCGATGACGTGCGGCGCGCGGTGCTCGAGGTGCACCCGGCGCACGTCGAGCGGTTGACCGGCGTGTCGATCGAGCAGCAGCTGCGCACGGTGCGGCTGCTGGCGGCCGAGACCAGCATGCTGCTCTCGGGCCGCGGCCCGGAGCAGCAGTCGAAGGGCGTCGACACGGTGCTGGCGTTCACGAACCTCATGCTGGCGCTGGGCAAGGTCGGCAAGCCGGCGAGCGGCTACGGCTGCATCACCGGGCAGGGCAACGGCCAGGGCGGCCGCGAGATGGGGCAAAAGGCCGATCAGCTGCCCGGCTACCGGCTGATCGAAAATCCCGAGCACCGCGCGGCGCTGGCGCGCGTCTGGGGCATCGATGCTGCACGGCTGCCGGGCAAGGGCAAGAGCGCGTTCGAGCTGCTCGACGCGCTCGGGCCCGAGGGCGGCATTCGCGCGCTGCTGGTGTTCGGCTCGAACGTCGCGGTCGCGTCGCCCGACGCCCGCCGCATCGTGAGTCGGCTGGCCTCGCTCGACCTGCTCGTGGTGTGCGACGCGTTCGAGAACGATACCAGCGCGACCGCGGACGTGATCTTGCCGGTGGCGCAGTGGGCGGAGGAGGAGGGGACCATGACCAACCTCGAGGGACGGGTGATCTTGCGGCGCGCGGTGCGCGCGGTCCCGAGCGGCGTCAAGACCGACGTCGAGATCATCTGCGCGCTCGCCGAGCGGCTGGGCGAGGGCGAGCGCTTTCGCTACGCCTGCGCGGAGGCGGTCTTCGATGAGCTGCGGCGCGCGACGGCGGGTGCCAAGGCCGACTACAGCGGTATCACTTATGAGCGCATCGATCGCGAGCAGGGGGTGTTCTGGCCGTGTCCGTCCGAGGATCACCCGGGCACGCCGCGGATGTTCGCGGACGGGTTTGCGCACCCCGACGGCAAAGCGCGGTTCATGCCCGTGCGGCATCGCCCGGCCGCGGAGCTACCCGACGCGCAGTACCCGTACTACTTCACCACCGGGCGGTACAAGGAACACTACAACTCGGGCGCGCAGACGCGCCGGGTGGCGGCGCTGGTCGACGCCAAGCCCGAGCCGCGCGTGCAGGTGCACCCGCGGCTGGCGGCGCGCCTGGGCGTCGTCGACGGCGGCGCGCTGCGTATCGAGAGCCGGCGCGGCGAGGTGACGTTCACCGTGACGGTGAGCCCGGACATTCGCCCCGACACGCTGTTCGCGCCGTTTCACTGGGGCGGTCGCGCGGCGGCCAACATCCTCACGATGCCGGCGCTCGACCCGCAGAGCCGCATGCCGGAGTTCAAGGTGTGCGCGGTGCGCGCGCAGGCCGTGGCGGTAGACGGGCAGGGGGCATCGTGAGCGTCGCGGCCGTGGCGAGTGTTCGCAAGAAGCGCCTGGCGATCATCGGCAACGGGATGGCCGCCTGTCGTCTGGTCGACGAGCTGGTGCAGCGCCACGCCTCGGCGCGCTACGAGATCACCGTCTTCAGCGAGGAGCCGGGCGGTTCGTACAACCGGATCTTGCTCAGCAAGGTGCTGGAGGGAGCGAGCCCCGATTCGATCGTGACCAAGACGCCGGCCTGGTATGCGTCGAACGGCGTGCGCCTGGTCGAGGCCGTCGTGAAGCGGCTCGACACGGGAGCCAAGACCGTCGAGCTCGGCGACGGCGTCAGCCAGCGCTACGACGTGGCGGTGATCGCGACCGGCAGTCAGCCGCTGGTTCCCCCCATCGAAGGGATGAACGACGGCCGCGGCGAAGGCGCGATGAAGCACGGCGTCTTCGTCTACCGCACGATGCGCGATTGCCAGAGCATGCGCTCCTACGCGCGGGCCGGCGACAACGCGGTGGTGCTGGGCGGCGGTCTGCTTGGGCTGGAGGCAGCCAAGGTGCTGAGCGATCTCGGGCTGCACGTGACGGTGATCCACGCGAGCAAGACGCTGATGAACGCGCAGCTCGACGAGCTGGGCGGCGAGATGCTCGAGCGCGAGATCGAGCGCTGCGGTATCTTTGTGCGCACGGCGCGCACCGTCGAGGCGGTGCTGGGCGAGGAGGCAGTCGACGGCGTGCGGCTCGACGACGGCAAGACGCTGGCGGCCGACATGCTGGTCCTGGCGTGCGGTGTGCGGCCGCGCGTCGAGGTCGCGCGCGCGTCGGGGCTGCCGATCAACAAGGGCATCATCGTCAACGACACGCTGGCGACCGAGGCGCCCGGCGTCTACGCGGTCGGCGAGTGCTCGGAGCACGGCGGGCGGACCTACGGCCTGGTCGCGCCGGCGTGGGAACAGGTGGCGGTGCTCGCCGACGTGCTCACCGGCGCGGGCCCGCAGGCGCGCTATCGCGGTTCCAAGGTGTACGCGCGCTTGAAAGTTGCCGGCATCGACGTCGCGTCGATGGGGCGGGTCGACCCGGAGCTGGACAGCGACGAGGTTATCCAGGTGGTGGAGACGCGGCGCGGGTCATACCGCAAGCTGGTCGTGCGCGGCGGGACGCTGGTCGGCGCGATCCTGGTCGGCAACACCGAGGCCGCGCCGGCACTTGTGCAGATGTTCGACCGCGGCGATCTCCTGCCGGAGGATCCGCTGGAAGCGCTGTGCAGCGGCAGCTCGTTCGCGAGTGGCCTCGAACGCGAGCGCCAGATCTGCAATTGCCACAAGGTCAGCAGCACGCGCGTGCGCGAGGCGATCGAGGCCGGCGCGACCAGCGTCGAGGCGTTGGGCGCGACCACCAAGGCCGGTACGGGTTGCGGCTCGTGCAAGAGCGAGCTCGGGCAACTGATCGCGAAGCACGCCCCGCACGCGCCAAAGATCGCGGCAGCGGGGTAGGGCGTGGGGTTGCCTGGCGGGCGCCTCAATTGCAAGGCCTGCCCTCTCCCTAACCCTCCCCCGCAGACGGGGAGGGGACCGGATCTGGTCCGATCCGCTTCCGGTCCCCTCCCCCCGTCCGCGGGGGGAGGGTTAGGGAGAGGGTAAACCTTGCGAGCCGCGACCGCCCGCCGTCCTCAGCGGCCGTAGCAGCTCTTCAGAGCCTGGTACTCGTAAAAGTGCGTCCCCGGCAAGTAGCGCGCGCCCGCGCAGGCCGGTTTGAAGTCGATCTCCTTCTCGTCGTAGAGCAGTCGGACCAGCAGCGTGCCGCTCGCGTCGCGTGCACCGACGCGGTCAGCGCCAGCGTGCCGCCCACGATGACCTCGGCCGGGCTGGCGCCGAGCCCGTCGATCACCGGGCAGACGTTGATGGTGCCACCGACGGACACGCTGCCGGTCTGGCTGGGTTGATGACAGCCGATGTGCAGTGAGACGCTGCTCGTTGCGCCCGCGGTGACTGCGAAGCCGGCGCTGCCGCCGCAGGTGGTCGCGCCATCCGACGCGGTACCAGTGAGCGTGATCGTGTAGCCCGTCCCCGACGGGATCCCGAAAACCACCGAAGCCGCGAGCGCGCGGCAACCGTTGCGGTGAGCGATCAAGCGAGCCTTTTTCCGGCCACCGCTCATTGGCGAGGCCGGGCGCACCCTAACAAGAGCCCTTCGCTCGTTTCTGCAACAGGTGTGTCAAAAAATGAAAACGCCCCGGGAGGCCGAAGCCCACCGGGGCGCAAACTGCAAAGCTAAGTAGACGTACGCAGTACGCGGAGCGGCTTCTTACTCGAGCTCGTTGGTGATGATCGGAGCGCGGCTGCCGCTCACGTCACCGTTGCCGTCGATGGCGCCGTTGCGCGTGAAGGTCGCGATCTTCTTGTTGCAGTCGAGGTCGCCGGTGGCCGACGCGACGAAGGTCGCGGCCGAGGTCACGCCCTTGCTGGTGTAGTGCGGCATGTAGAGGTGGGGATCCGGGATCGAGAACTGAAGGCCCACCCAAACCGGGTCCTGATACTTGACCGAGCCGCCGGGGCACTTGCCCACGTCCTGGCAGCCACACTCGGTCGAGAGCTCGTCGGGCGCGTTGCCCGGGAACTGCTTCGCGATCGGGTTGCCGGCCGAGTCCGAGTGGTCGGTCTCGAAGTAGGTGACCGAACCGGCCCACATCTTGTTCAGATGTCCTACAGCCTCGGCAGTGCGCGAACGCTTCACGTACTTCGAGAAAGCGGGGATGGCGACGGCAGCCAGAATTCCGATGATGGCGACGACGATCATCAGCTCGACGAGCGTGAAGCCGGACTGACGGTGCTTGCGGGCGAACTTGAACATTTGAACGGTCCTCCTGTGCGCGCTCTAGTGCATCGGTCGTGCCGTCAATCACGCGCGCCGCTCGGCGCGCTCTTGTGCGGTTTTTGGTCCGGCGCAAGCGGCCGCACCGCCGAAATTCGTCACGTGTCGTGACAATGATCGTCAGCGCGCCGGCGGTTCGTGGCCGCCGACGCGAGCCGCACAGGGTAGGTGCGGTAGGTGCGGCGGGTGCGCTCTGGGCGCAGGTCAGAACGGCAGTTCGGCGCGCGCGCGCTGCAGGAGCGGCGGCACCCGCTCGACGAGCGGCGCGGTCTTCGCCCAAGCTTCATGGACCGAGTTGGCCGCGAGCGTCACGCCCCGCTGAAATTCAGCTGGTCGCAGGGTACGCAGCGCGGCAGCGCCCGCGCCAAACGCGAGCAGCAGCCCCAGCAGTGATAGCCAGAGGCGACCGCGCGAACGGTGCAGGCGCGGCACCGGCTCGGTCTTTTCCTGCGAGGCGCCGAGCGCGGGGACCGTCGGCGCGGCGACGGCAGCCGCATCCGCACGATGCGCGCCGCTGCCCGGTGTGCGCCGCTCCGCCAGCAGCTGCGCCAGCTCGGGATCCGACTGCGACGGCGGCGCGGCCACCGACGCCGAAGGGCAGGCGCGCGCCGGCTCGATGAGCGCACCGGCGGCTGACAGCGCCGACTCCAGCGCCTCGGCGAACGCCAGCACCGACGGATAGCGCTCCTCGCGTGCACGCGACATTCCCCGGCGCAGCACCACCTGAACATCTTCGGCCGGCCAGGCGACGTGGGGCGACAGCGGCTCGGGCTCGCCGTGGACGATCGCCGACAGCGTCGCCAGCGGACTGTCACCCCAGAAGGGCGCGCGCCGGGCGAGCAGCGTATGCGCCAAGACGGCCAGCGCGAATTGATCGCTCCGCGCGTCGATGTCGTCGCGCTTTCCCAGCGCCTGCTCGGGTGACATGAACTCGGGCGTGCCCATCACGCGGCTCTCGGTGGTGATCTGCGGCGACCACTCCGAGATCGAAATGCCGAAGTCGATCACCTTGACCACCGGCGCTTGCCCAGCCGCCGGCATCAAGATGATGTTCGCCGGCTTGAGATCGCGGTGAACCACGCCGACCGCGTGCGCGGCATCGAGCGCGCTCGCGATCTGCCGGACGATCGACATCGCGTCGGCGGGCGATAGCTCGAGCCCCTCGGCGAGCTCGCGCTCGAGGTCGGGGCCGTCGATCAACTCCATCACCAGATAGGGGGTCCCATCGGGGGTGACGTTGAAGTCCACGACCTGCACGACGTTGGGGTGGCGGACGCCGGCCAGGATCTCCGCCTCGCGCCGGAACCGAGACACCGCCTCGGCATGCCCGATGAACAATGTTTGCAAGGCTTTCACCGCAAAGAAGCCGGGCAGGCGTTCGTGCGCGGCTAGGTAGACATCGCCCATTCCTCCTTCGCCCAGACGCTTGACGATGCGATACGTCCCGTCGAGGACCATGTCGGGTGGGAAGTGATCGGGGCGCGGCCCTCGCTCCGGCGGTGGCAGCGGCGTCTGAGTCTGGGCGGCGGTCGTGAGTGGCTCCATTCGGGGTCTCCTCGGGCGCGCGACAAATACAAGGCATGTGCCACCTGACGCCCCCCCTGATAGTGGCCAGTTTCGGAGCCGGCGCTACGTTTGGAGGCCGAAAAAACGATTCCGTTCGGTAACGAGTGTCACCGATGGGAAACGCCAGGGGCGTGCGCACAAAGGGGTAACCAGCGCGTGGCGCTCCCTTCCTGCCTCAGGAATCGGGCTTACAGTGCAGCAGTGTTTGGCCGGATATCTTTGCAATTTGGGGTGGCGGTAACATGACCGACGGGGCGACTTCGCGAGGATCGGGGCAGCGGCGCAAGACGGTTCTGGTCGTCGACGACGACGGTGACGCTCGCGGATTGTTGACGTCGGTGCTCGAGGGGGCCGAGTACGACGTGTTGCAGGCGGGCAACGGCGCAGAGGCGCTGCGCGTGCTGGCCAAACACGCGGCCGACTGCAACATCATCCTCCTCGATTTGATGATGCCGGTGATGAACGGCTGGGACTTTCGCCGCAAGCAGCGCGAGAGGGTCGATCTCGCCGGCATCCCCGTGCTGTTGATGTCCGCCGGCGCGCACATGGATGCCGCCAGCGGCGACATGGATGTCGTGGGGTTCATGACCAAGCCAGTGGAGGTCGAAGATCTCTTGGCGAAGGTCAGGAAGCACTGCGCCTGATGGGCGGAGCTCGGACGTCATCGTGAAGAAGCTCTCGGCCACCCAGATGCGCGATCGAGGCGAGCTCAGCCCGTTCGGGCTGCCGATGCGCGTGGGCCGCTATCAGCTGACGGAGCCGCTGGGCGTCGGCGGCATGGCCGAGGTTTACAAGGCGACGTCGACTGGCCCGGGCGGATTCGAGCGCACGGTGGTCATCAAGCGCATCCTGCCCGCGAGCAGCGCCGATCCGACGTTCGTTCGCATGTTCGTTGCCGAGGCGAAGATCCTGGGCATGCTCAATCACCCCAACGTCGTTCAGGCCTACGACTTCGGCGAGGCCGACGGCACGTTGTTCCTGGTGCTCGAGTACGCCGACGGTCCGTCGCTGTTCCGCGCGATGCAGGCGTTGCGCCTCATGGGGCGGTTGATGCCGGTCGTCATCGCGGCGCACTTCGCGCACGAGATCTGCCGCGCACTCGACTACGTCCATCGCCTGCAGGGCATCGACGGCGAGCCGATGCGCGTCGTCCATCGTGATGTCACGCCGTCGAACGTGGTGCTCACCTCGGCGGGCGCGCTCAAGCTGCTCGACTTCGGCGTCGCGCGCTACACCGCCACGGCGGCCTTCTCCGAGCACGGCGCGATCCGCGGCAAGGCCGCCTACCTGGCGCCCGAGGCGTTGCGGGGCGATCCCATCGACGGGCGCGTCGACATCTTCTCGCTCGGCGTCGTGCTGCACGAGATGCTCACGCTCAAGGACCTGTTCGCGAGCGAGAGCAACCTGGGCACGCTGCACAAGGTGCTGGAGATGGAGATCCCCCGCCCGTCGCTGGCGCGCCCCGAGGTCCCGGCGGAGCTCGACAGGATCGTGATGAAGGCGCTCGAGCGCGATCCCGCTCGCCGCTACGCCTGCGCCGCCGACATGGCGCGCGACCTGAGCGAGTTCGTGGTGTCCGCGCGGTTGCGCACCGATCAGATCGTCGAGTTCGTGCGGGAGGTGCAGATCGAGCTCGCACGCCAGCGGCGCGCGCTGCCGGCGCTGGTCAGCGCCGACGCGCGCCGGCTGTCTCCTCCCTCGCCGTGGGACGAGCGCGCCACGATCCCCGCCGCCGATCGCCGCCCGCGCCTGTCACGGCTGCGCCACTTCTTCTCGCGCTGGCGCCGCCGCGACCGTCGTTGAGGCCCCGGCGTTAGAACGCCGCGACTCGCAAGGCTTGCCCTCTCCCTAACCTCCCTAACCCTCCCCCGCGGACGGGGGAGGGGACCGGAACAAAGACTACGGCACGATGTTGCTGCAGCTGCCGCCGCACTGGAACGTCGCCGACAGACAGGACTTGTCGCCGATGCACGCTTCGCAGGTGTCGGCCGCTTGTCTGACGGTGGAATCGTTGGCGGCGCGCGAGCGGCAGCTGCTGCGGCAGTTGTCGACATTGTATGAAGCGTCGTAGCAATCGCGGTAGCGCGTGCAGACCTGCTCGCAGTCGAACGCCGTCTCGACGCTGTCGCAATTGACGGCAAATACGCTCAACAACAACAAACCGAGTCCACCAACCAGGAACGCCGTGCTCTTCTTAAATTGGCTCATGTGATTGTCCTCCCAATTGACAATGGAAAGTGGGAGTGAGCCCAATGAAGGCAAGCCCTTGCGTGATCGCCCTCGCAGCGCCAGCGCAAAAATGCCGCGAGGGAAGCCAACCGGTGTTCCGGTTCGGCCTCCCTCGCTGGGAACGAACGTTCGTTGCTTGCGACTTACTTCGCGGCCGGCTTCGCCGGCTCCTTGGCCTCGGCCTTCGCTTCCGGCTTCGCGTCCTTGGCCTTCGCGTCTGCCTTGGCTTCCTTGGCCACGATGAAGTCGAACTTGCCCTTCTGGAAGACCGCCATGACGCAGTCGGCGCCCGGGAAACACTTCGAGATGTGGTCCGTCTTGGCCGGCATGAACGTCAGGTCGCCGACGCCCAGCTGCTTCGCCTCGGCCTCGCTGCCGCCATCCTTCGCCCAGTGAGTCATCTTGCCCTGCACCAGAACCGCCCAGTAGTCCGAGCTGTGCGAGTGCGGCGGGCTGGTGAAGCCGGCGGGAAGCTTGAGATACGCATAGTGCGCGCCCTTCATTGCGTCACCCTCGATTGGCGCGAATGCGGGCAGCGGATCCTTCATCAGCGGCGTCCACTTCGCGTCCGCGAGCGGGCTCAGCACCGGCATCTTGGCCGCGCCCTTGGCGACGGCCAGTCCGGCGACGAATGACGCGGAGGTCAGGGCGAGGACGGTGGCGGTCAGTGCGAACGTCTTCTTCTTCATGGATGGGTCCTTTCCAATCGAGGGGAAACGACCGGTTTGGGGCTGCGTGACCGGTCAACGCGGCCCAACATTGACCGAGGATGAGGTTCCGTCAACTAGATGCATTGAGCGCCTGGTTGCGCGCGGCCCGCGAGGCGCCTCTTTCCGCGGGTGATTGGCCGCACCTCCATGGGTGCAACCCTCGTGATCGCACGCACTTGCGGCGCCACTATTCGTCATCCGCGCTGCAGATCTCGTGACGGTTGCGAGCAAGCGGCGCACAAACCTCACGGACACGAATTGGCCCGAGGCCTCGCCTCGACGCGATCGCTTAACCCACAGCAGAACAAGGAGACCTCGTGATGAACCGACCTGGAAGATTGGCACGTTCGTCCTGTACCCGGATCCGAGCGGCAGTCTTCATGCCGCTCACAGTCTTTGCGCTCTCTGTCTCGCTGGTTGGCTGCGGAAGCAGCTCGATCAACGGCGACAGCGGCGCTGGTGGTGGCTCCACGGGCCAAGGCGGTTCATCGACCGGCACTGGCGGTGGCGCGGTGACCGGCGCCGGCGGTGGCGCGGTGACCGGCGCCGGCGGTGGCGCGGTGACCGGTGCTGGCGGTGGCGCGGTGACCGGCGCTGGTGGTGGCGCGGTGACCGGCGCTGGCGGTGGTGCGGTGACCGGCGCTGGCGGTGGCGCGGTGACCGGCGCTGGCGGTGGTGCGGTGACCGGAACCGGCGGTGCGCCGGCGCCGACCTGCGGCGCTCCCGGTCAGGCGTGCTGCACGGCCAACTCCTGTAACGGCGGCGGCTGCTGTGTGGCCAACCTCTGCATCGCCGCGGGCTCGTTGTGCATGGGCGGCGGAACCGCCGGAACTTGCATGGCGGGATCGTGTCAGCGCAACGGCGCCGACGGCGGCACCGTTCCGTGCGGCGCGGTCGGTGAAGCGTGCTGCGGTGGCGCCGGGGCGAACCCGGGTACCTGCACGGCGGCGGGCGCACTTTGCGTCGCGGGCGCGGCGGGTGCGCCGGCGATGTGCCGCGCGTGCGGTGCCAGCGGCGCCGCGTGCTGTGCTGTGGGGCTCGGCGCGGCCAATCGCTGCGACACCGGCCTCTCGTGCCAGGGTCCGGCCGCCACGCAGACGTGCATGGCGTGCGGTGGTAACGGCAACGTCTGCTGCCCGCCGAACAACTCGTGCAACGCCGGCCTCGGCTGCGCCAATCCGGGCGCGGGCATGGCGCGCACGTGCATGATGTGCGGCGCACCGGGTGGTGCCTGCTGCGCAGGCGCGATCTGCCAGACCGGCGGAGTTTGCGTCGGCGCGGTGGCAGGCATGGGCGGTATGTGCAACCGTTGCGGCGCCGCGGGCGAAGCCTGCTGCGCGGCCATGGGGCCGACGGCGTGCAGCGCCGGCCTCTCGTGCCAGGGCGCCGGCGCGCTCGCGACTCGAACCTGCGAGGCCTGCGGCGGCGCGGGTCAGGTCTGCTGCCCGGCAGTCGCGGGCGGCAATGTGCTGGGAAGCTGCGGGATGGGCACCGAGTGCCAACGCACCGTCGGCGACGGCGGGGCGGCCAACCTCTGCAATCCGTGCGGTGCCACGGGTGAGCAGTGCTGCGGCGCCGGCGCAATTGCGAACCGCACCTGCAACACGGGCCTCATGTGCCTGGCGGCGGACGCGGGCGGCGGCGGTCCCACCTGCCGCTGAGCTAGACCGACCTAGATGAAGTAGAGAAGCGGGGGGGGGGGGGGGGGGGGGGGGGGGGTGGTGTTGGTGTT
>Ga0265342_10002155_pt1 | contig 17354 bp, 16 predicted proteins | sample 4CB327metaG_FD_203125 | JGI IMG/M metagenome (GOLD analysis project Ga0265342, IMG submission 203125) | Rhizosphere microbial communities from Carex aquatilis grown in University of Washington, Seatle, WA, United States - 4-CB3-27 metaG | ecosystem: Host-associated > Plants > Roots >...
AGATAACCGCTGAAAGCATCTAAGCGGGAAGCTAACCTCCAGATCAGGAATCCCGAGGCGCAAGCCTCCTAAAGGCCCGTTGGAGACTACAACGTTGATAGGCCGGGTGTGGAAGCGCTGTAAGGCGTGAAGCTAACCGGTACTAATCGGCCGTGCGGCTTGACCGCCATTATTTTTCACTGCTGAGGGGCGAAGGCCCAAGCAGGCGCAGACTAGCCGTCTCAAAAGGTCGAGGTCGAAGTTCGGTGAACGAGCACGACCTGGATCCACTCCGAAGCAGCTTCGGGGAACGAAACTCGTTGAAGCTCAAGACACCAAAAGATTTCCGGCGGTCATACCGGAGGGGCCACACCCGATCCCATCTCGAACTCGGAAGTTAAGTCCTCCAGGGCCCATGGTACTGCAGGGGAAACTCTGTGGGAGAGTAGGTCGCCGCCGGGATTAATTCAAATGGGAGGGGAAAGGTGGGGGACTCCCACCCTTTCCCCTCCCAAACTTTCCAACGCGGGAAGGAGCTCACGCTTCTTCCCGCGTTTCATTTTGTGCGTATGCGAGCCGCATCTGCGCCAGAGAGTCGCGCGAGATGCCGGCCGAACTTCTCGGCGATGAGGTGCTCGAGGCAGTAGGTCGTTCCGGCCAGTCGGTTGCCCTTGCAGTTGACCTTACGGCAGGTGGCCTTGCGCTCTGTGATTTCGCCGAGCTCTTCCTCGATACGTGCCATGCAGAACGAACGCATCGTGGCGGGATGATCGATGTCGCGCAGCTTGCGCGCGCCCGCAGGTCGCGGCCGGCAAAGGATGGGTGGCGATTCACTTTCCTCGGGCCACACGGCGAGCCACGTCGTAGCGCAATCCGGACACTGGCGTAGCTCCTCCCATTCAGCGATGTCGACCGCTTGCCAGCGCATCACGGAGTCGTCCTCGATGGTGGCCCAGTCGGGGCGTTTTGCACAGGAACAGCCCGCGGACGGATCCGACTTGCTCGCCATGCCACGCAGGGTAGCTGAAATTTGCGTCCATGAGGGAAGCCTTGCACAGGGAGGGACGAAATCCCCCGGGTCCGTCTATACTGGCGGGCATGCCAGCGACCCTCGATATCCTCCACACGCTCCGCGAGCGGGGTTTTGTCCAGCAGATCAGCGACGAGGCCGCCTTGGTGGCCCGGCTAGCCAGCGGATCAGTCACTTTTTACGCGGGATTCGACCCGACCGCTTCGAGCCTGCACGTGGGAAGCATGATTCCGCTCATGGCCATGGCGCACCTGGCGCGGGCCGGTCACCGGCCAATAGCGGTCTTAGGCGGCGGCACGGCCATGGTTGGCGATCCGAGCGGCAGGACGGAACTCCGTCAGATGCTGACTGTAGAGACCATCCAGGAAAACCGACGAGCAATCGAACCCCAGGTTAGACGCTTTCTTTCTGACGGGAAGCAGGCTGCCATCGTTGTCGACAACTCGGAATGGCTGTCTCCGCTCAACTATCTGGAGTTCCTGCGCGAAATTGGGCGGCACTTCAGCGTCAATCGGATGCTTGCGGCCGAGGCCTACCGGCAGCGCATGGAAAAGGGCCTGTCTTTCATCGAATTCAACTACCAGATCCTGCAGGCCTACGACTATCTCGAGCTCTACAAGAGATACGGATGCACCTTGCAGGTCGGGGGTGACGACCAGTGGGGCAATATTTTGGCTGGGACTGATCTTATTCGGCGCCTGCACCAAGCCGAAACCTACGCGCTGACTTTCCCGCTCATCACCACAGCCGCCGGCGCGAAAATGGGTAAAACGGCGGCCGGCGCGGTCTGGCTGTCGGCCGAGCGAACCAGTCCCTTCGATTTCTACCAGTACTTCGTGAATGTCGATGATCGGGACGTTGTTCGTTTTCTCAAACTGCTGACCTTCGTACCCATGGACGAAATCAATCGTCTGGCGTCCCTCGAGGGCTCGGACCTGAGAAGCGCGAAGCAGACCCTCGCCCTGGAGGTCACGGCCATCGTTCACGGAAAAGATGCTGCCGAAGTGGCGCAAAATGCGGCCCGTGCGGCCTTTGGAGGCGGGGGCGGCAATCTCGTGCCGACACATATCGTCACATTGGTCGACCTGCAAGCCGGCATCAAGGCCGTCGATTTGCTCGCTGCAGCTGGACTTGCAGCGTCGAAGAGCGCTGCGCGTAGGCTGGTGGAGCAGGGCGGGGTCCGTCTAGGTGAGCGAAAGGTCACATCCGTCGATGACGTAGTGCGATCAGCGGAAATCGCAGCCGACGGCACCCTACTTCACGCCGGCAAGAAGCACGTCAGGCGCATCATCGTGAAATAGTAGGGGCGGGTTTCAAACCCGCCCCTACAGCTCTTTGCGCATCCAGGTCGCCGTTTTGGACCTGGCCATCTGATATTCGACGGTAGCCGCGACGGCCGGGGCGATGCTCTTCTGGTCGATGATATCGAAACCCATTTTTTCACCGACGAAACCCTGAGCACCGTCGGTGACCAGGTAAAGATGGAGCGCTCCGTCCATGCGCGCCTTCTTCATCGCCGCATCGACGAGCAGGTAGCCCAGGCCCTCGCCCCGCCGATCCGGGGTCACCGCCAGCATGCGCAGGAGGGCATCGTCCTCCACGTGCTCGATGGCCACGCAGGCGGCTATTTCACTGCCTTGCGGTGAAGGCATCACGAGGAACTCGCTCCACACCTTGTCGAGCGCGGCATGGGTGATGCCAGCGCGATCGAGAAGTTGCCCAATCTGTGCCTTGTCGCCGGGACGTGCTGGTCTTACCGGATCGCCTAGACAAGCTAAGAGCAGGTCGTGCAAGCCTCCATAATCGCCGGAGCTCATAATCGCGACCGTGTCGCCCGGGGCAGAGCGGCGTGCCAGATGCTCCGCGGTTGCTTCAGCGCCCGCAATCACACGCGCCGGGATCTCTTGGCCACGTAGATCGGACGCCAGCTTTTCCACGTCCAGGCGCTCGCCCTCGGGCACTTTCTCCGGGGCGTACAGGGGCGCAAGCACGACCTCGTCGGCGATGGCCAAGGCGAGCGCGAAGTCTTGCTGAAAAACCGAGCGCCGACTGGTGGCCGAGCGTGGTTCGAAGGCGACGATGAGCTTGCCCGGACCATGGCGGCCCTTGAGGGCGCCCAGGGTTTCGCGAATCGCGGTGGGATGGTGGGCGAAATCGTCGACCACGGTCACGCCGTGGGCGATACCGCAGACTTCTTGCCGGCGCTTGACGCCCAGGAAATGCCGCGATGCTCGCGCAATCTTCGGCATCTCGATGCCCAAACAATGGGCCGCAGCGATGACCCCCGCTAGGTTCTCCATGTTGAAGATACCCGCCATGCCGGTATCGAGGGTAAGCATGCCCTTGCCTTCGAATGCGAGGCGCAAAATGGAACGACCGCCGAGCTTGCGGCCCGTTACTTCGAAGGTCCACTGCGCATCCGTGCCCGGCCGCCCGTAGGTCGTCACCTTGCAGCACGCGGACGAGGCCACTTCGAGGGCGCCGGGAGAAGCCGCGCATACCACAAGATTGCCGTCGGGCGGGATGAGCGTGACGAATTCCCTGAAAGCCCGCTTCACCGCTGCTTCGTCCGCGAAGATATCCGCGTGATCGAATTCGACCGAGGTCAGGATCACGAGTTTCGGGCGGTAGTGCAGGAACTTGGATTTCTTGTCGAAGAAGGCGGTGTCGTATTCGTCGCCCTCGACCACGAAATCGACACCATGGCCAAGACGCCACGAGCGCCAGAAGTTGATAGGCACCCCGCCCACCAGAAACGAGGGATCGCGTCCGGCTTCGGACAGAACGAAGGACATGAGCGACGAGGTCGTGGTCTTACCGTGCGTACCCGCCACCACGATGGAGTTGCTGTCCACCAAGAACAGCTCGGACAGCAGGGAGGGGAAGGACACCAGGGGGATGCCGCGTTCCTGTGCCGCAAGCACCTCGATGTGATCGCGGCGACAAACGTTGCCCACCACCACGCGTTCCGGAGCCCAGGCAAGATTCTCGGCGGAAAAACCGGACATAACCGGAATGCCGAGCTCGGCCAGCTGGGTCGACATGGGAGGATAGACGTGCTCGTCCGAGCCGCGTACCTCGTGGCCGGCCGCGCGCAGAAGGCCAGCGAGCGAGCCCATCCCAGTTCCGGCGATACCAATCAGATGCAGTTTCATGAGAGGCCTATGGCTTGATCTGACACTCTGCCGCACCGGGTGGAAATTGGGTCGCAAACTTTTTCACTTCGAGGGAGAAGGTAGACTCGAAATCCCGCAATAAGCCACCTTTTTGCGCGTCCTCGCCGCCCGAGGTCGTCCACTTCAGGCCAGTGACCACCATCGAACCGCAAGCCTCCAGGCGTCCCCGCTTGCGGCTGGCCATCCAGCTTTCCCCCCACTCGCGCGCCAGACTGCGGTCGCAACCACGCGCGCCGGCGCCACAAGCAATGTCCACGAGGTCGTACCAATACGGACCTTTTGGCCCATATTCTGCGACGTGAACGTGGGGCGTGACCCCTCCTCGTTCTCGGTCCTCGCGGCTGTCCATATGGAAATCATGAATCAGGCCTACTTCGAGGTCGACGTAGAAACAGGCCTCTTCCGGGCCGGCTTGCTCGAAGTGCCCGGCTGAAGGCGAATCCAGGGTGATCTGTCCGTTGGTCGCCGACATGCGGATCTCGACGCGTTTGTAACCTGCGGCAGGCGGCGGCTCCTCGGCCTCGTCCCTCGGACCGCGGCATCGACAGGCCGAATCCCTGCAGCGCTTTCCAGCCAAAATGGGGACCGGCCCGCGCTCATGCGGGCCCTGCGCCTGCTGACGGTTGTAATCTACTTTCCAGGTCGTGCAGGATGGCGCAAGAAGCGCGAGCGCAAGCGGGAGATACCATGGACGAGCGGCCATCGCGAACGTAGGATACTACGCCCGTGCTTCAGACAACTCACAAGATTCTATTTCCTCTGTTGATCGCTCTTGCGGTAGGCGCAGCCTCATGCGCTTCCAGCGAGGACAGCAAGCAAGTCACCTATTCGCTGACCGCCAAGCAGAACTACGATCGCGGTCTAGAGGAGCTGAAGAAGGAAAACTATGTCGAGGCGGCGCACTACTTTTCTTACGTGAAGCAGAAGTTCCCCTTCTCGAAATACGCCGGCCTAGCCGAGTTGGCGCTCGCCGACACGGAATTCGCCCGTGGCAACTACCAGGAAGCCATTGATTCCTACAAGAGCTTCGCGCGCCTGCATCCCACGCACGAAAAAGTCGAGGACGGCTATGCCGCCTTTCGCATCGCTGAATGCTACGTGAAGGAGATGCCGGACGATTGGTTCATCCTACCGCCCGCCTACGAGAAGGATCAATCTTCCGTGCGCGACGCTCTCCGCGAAATCGACAGCGCGCGCGACAAGTTCCCCAATTCACCCTACCTCAAACAAGCCACGGCCTATCGACGCGAGGTCCTGCGCCGGCTCATCGAGCACGAGGTCTATGTGGCCCGATTCTATCTTGAACGCGGCCATCCCAAGGCAGCCATCCTGCGCATCGAAGGGGCGCTGCGTCGCTACCCGGATTCAGGCCAGGAGGCTGAGCTCATGATTGCGCTGGGCGAAACCAATCTTGAGCTCGGCCACGCCGCGCGCGCCAAGCAGGTGTTTGAGCGTGTGGTGAGCGACTTCGGCGATGACCTCCAGAAGAAGCGAGCAGAGCTCTTCCTGGACTTCATCAAGCGACGTTTTGGTGACAACCCCGTCGACAAACCGGCAAACGGATAACAGGATTTTTCACCACAGAGAGCACAGAGGGCCCAGAGACGCACCGGAGGAAGATGGGTTCGGATCCGGATTGGGAGCCCTCTTCCCTTCTCCCCTGGTCTCTGCGCTCTCTGTGGTGAAAATTCTTCCGCCACTCGCCTCGTTGGGAGCGGACGTGAGAAGCTGCCGACTGATGGCACGATTCGTTTCGAGTCCAGAAACCTTCTTCGTCGAAGAAATTCCTGCTTACCTGCCCGTTGGCGATGGCGAGCATACCTACCTGTGGATCGAGAAGAAGAATCTCACCACGCTGGAGGCGGTGGGCAAGCTGGCGCGGGTGCTGGGTATCGAAGCACGCGACATCGGCTACGCGGGCATGAAAGATCGACGTGCCACGAGCAGGCAATGGCTGAGTCTGCCTGGGGTGAATCCTGCGATGGCCCAGGAAGCCGTGGTGGAAGGCGTCCGCATCATGGCGACTGGACGGCACCGAAACAAATTGCGCGTTGGGCATCTCCACGGCAATCGCTTCGAGATTCTCCTGACCGAGGTTGCCAACGGAGAACCCGCGAAGATCGCGGCAGCACTGGCCGACCTGGCGGCCAAGGGCGTGCCCAACCGCTACGGCTATCAGCGTTTCGGCAGCGCGGGCGACAATGTGGAGGTTGGATTGGCCGTCCTGCGTGGCACCCGGCGCGAGCCGGACAACCGTCGACGCAAGCTCTTGCTTTCGGCGGTTCAGTCGGCGGTGTTCAATCGCGTTCTTGACCTGCGAGCTAAGGAAGGCGGCTTACTGGTTCTGCGCAGCGGGGACATCCTGGAGAAGGTTGCCTCGGGCGGGCAATTCCCTTCGACCGACCTCGCCGCCGACCAAGCGCGCGTGGATTCGGGTGAAGTCGTTCCCACCGCACCTCTGCCCGGCGGTCGCGTGCGGACGCCCGAACCGGGAACCGCTGCGCGCTCTCTTGAGGATCGGGCATTGGCTGACCTTGGCATAGGAGCGGACGAGCTTGGCCAGGTCGGGCGCTCTTTGCCAGGAACGCGACGGCCCGTCGTGGTGAAGGTCACGCTCGATGAGCCGGCCGTCGCCGAGGAGTCGAGCCATTTGCGCCTGCGCTTTTCGCTGCCGCCTGGGAGCTACGCCACAGTGGTGCTCGAAGCGCTTGGTGTCGAGCAGGGTAGACAAGACGAACCTATGCTAGCTTCCGACGCGGCCCCGGCAATCTAACCGGGGTCGCGTGGGAACCGGCGGGCTTTGCCCAACGGGATCCATCGCGGGAGTCCGAAAGAACCCTTCTGGGGTTCCTTCTACGGAGACAAACCATGCGCATTACCGAACATATCCTCGCGTTTACCCTACTTGGATCGGAATGGGTCCTGTGGCTGCTGGTGCTGCTATCCATTCTTTCCGTCGCGGTCATGGTCGAACGTGGCATCGCGATGTCAGGCCGTCTCCCCGATTTCGAGACGTTGAGTGAGAGGCTGCACAAGGCTCTCACGTCGGGCGACAGCCAAGCCGCCCGGGAAATTCTTGGGCCGCCGCGTTGCCCGGAGGTCCGCGTGGCGCTGGTCGGCCTCGATGAGCTGTTCCGCGGCTCCACCGCCTCGGTCGAGGCCATGGCCAGCGCGCGTTCGCGCGAGCGCCTTGCTCTCGAAAAGCACCTCGGGATCCTGGGAACACTCGGCAACAACGCGCCCTTCATCGGCCTGTTCGGCACCGTGCTTGGCATCATCAAGGCGTTCGCGGACTTGGCCAAGAACCAAGGTGGCGGTGCCGCGGTGGTCATGTCGGGCATCGCCGAGGCGCTGGTGGCGACGGCAGTCGGTCTCATGGTGGCGCTACCCGCGGTGGTGGCGTTCAACATCTTTCAGGGACGAATTCGCCGCACCATGGGCCGCGTGGATGCGCTGGCGCACATGATCCTGACCGGTACGCGCGATGAGACCGGCAAGGGATCGGACAAGGTCGAAAGGGCCAAAGGAGGCTAGTCGCATGGCGGGCGCGGCAAGCCAGTTCGAAGACGACGACTCGGGACGCATGATCACCGAAATCAACGTGACCCCGCTGGTCGACATTACGCTCGTGTTGCTCATCATCTTCATGGTGACCACGACGTACATCGTGAATCCCTCGATCAAGGTCGATCTGCCGAAGGCTATGACTGGCTCGGACCAGACGCGAACCACGCTGGCCCTGACCTTGACCAAGGACGGCCAGCTCTACCTCAACGGAGACCGTGCGGACGAAGCTCAAGTGGCCAAGCAGATCGCGGAGGAGCTGCCCAAGAATCCCGACTTGCAGGCCATCATCGCCGCCGACAAGGTCGTGTCCCACGGCAGCGTGGTCCACATCATCGATTTCGTGAAGCGCGCTGGCGTACGCAAATTCGCCATCAACGTGGACAGCTCGGTGTCGACGGCGTTGCCCGCCGCCGGAGCGGAACCCGGCACGGCTCCCGCGAGGTAGACTCGGCTCAAGCATCCAGGAGCGTTTGCAGGAGCGTTTTCGTGACAAGCGGCGCCTCATCGGTTGGCAAGCACGAGCACGAGGCTCGCGAAAAGGAACCCTGGAAGGCTCCTTTCAACTCTCGTGGTGAGTACCCTGGGGCAAGGCCCGCGCACAAGGGCGCTGGTACTCGTGCGACTCTGTGGGGGGCCGGGGTGGCCATCTCGCTGCACGCGCTCGTGGCTTTGGGCCTCATGCTCGTCCCCACCCGGGGTGGCCTGTACGATCGGCGGGCGGTTTCGGTCGAGGTCGACGTTCTTCCAGCACCGCCGCCCCCTCTTCCGCCGCCGCCCGATCCGGCGCCGCCGCCGCCCGATCCAACGCCCCCCCCGGTGCTGCGCAAGCACGCCGCGGCCACCAAGCCGCCACCCATGCCCAACCAAGAGGTAAAGCGGTCGCCGCCAACCGAAGAGCCTGTGCCTCCCGTCTTCGGTGTGACCCAAGATTCCGTGGTTGCCGGCGAGAGTCCGGTCGCCGTCCCGGTTGGCAACACGCTCATGACCAAAGACCGGACCCTGGCCAAGGCGCCCCCTCCACCCTTGCCCGCGGCGCCGCCTCCGCCGACCTTCGCGCCTGTCGACGAGGAGTCGGTGGCGGAGTTTCCCGAAGCGTACGTCAAACCCGAGCCCGAATACCCGGAGATCGCACGGCGTCTGGGGATCGGGGGCAGGGTGCTGGTAAGGATCGGTATTGACCACAAAGGCAACGTCAAGTCCGTACGCGTCCTCGAAAAGGTCGGCTACGGCATGGATGAGGCGGCGGTGAAGGCAAGCTGGCAATCGAAATGGAAGCCGGCTAGGCGAGCCGACGGCCAGCCCGTCGACATGGTCATCACTTACAGTTGCGTCTTCAAGTCCCCAGCGAGATAGCTCAAAGTTCCCAAATAGACAGGATCGACAAGCGCAGTTATGATCGCTCGGAAACGTCATGCGTGTCGTTCGATGGGTAGGTTTTGCGCTTCTCTTCTCGCTCTTGGGCGCAGGGACGCGCGTCCAAGCACAGGGCACCCCGCAACCGCCGCCCAGGACAGACCGATCCTTCGATCTTCAGCTCTTCCATCCCGCTGTGGGCGCGCATAGTTTCATCACCCTCGACAGCGCCGAGGTGCTCGAACACAGGCTCATGCACTTCGGTCTGGTCGCGAATTACGAACGGGAGCCCTTCTCGTACAAGCTCGGCGGCCCCGACGCTACGGCCAGCCCAACCACGGTGGTTCCGGTGGGCGATCTCGCCATGGCGGAACTGGTGGCGGCCGTCGGGCTCTACAACCGCTTCGAGGTTGGGGCTTCCTTGCCGGTGGCTTTTTCCTGGGGCGGCGACGCCTTTGACGCCTACGGTAGGTCCACGGGGGCTTCAGCCTCCTCGGTGGTTGGGCTCGGCGATCTGCGGGTGGAAGGCAAGGGCGAGGTGGTTGGTTTTGGCAGCGATCGGGCGTTCTTGCTGAGCTTGTCCGCCGGAGGAACCTTGCCCACCGGCGATAGGTCGGCTTTTTTCGGCGAAAAGACGTTCGCTGGCCGCCTGCGCGCTCTGCTCGAATACCAGCGCGGCGAGAACTTGCGCGCCGTCGCCATGCTGGGCGGACTGTTTCGCGAGAAATCGGTGTTTCTGGGTACGCCCGAGTCGCACAGCGGGCTTTATGGCCTGGCTGCCGAGCTCAAACCCACCGACCAGATCGGCGTGCTCGCCGAGGTAACGGGACGAGTTGCCACAAAGTACTCCGATACCAACCCCGCGGAATTCGACGCCGCCATGCGCTTCTACCTGCCGTCCATGCTCAATCTGCTGATGGGCGCCGGTTTCGGCCTCAATCAAGGCGTCGGCAGTCCCGTGGTGCGCGCCTACGTCGGCCTTGGATGGGCGCCTGACTATCGCGATCGGGACCACGATGGCATTCCCGATATGTCCGATCGCTGCCCTGACGAACCCGAGGACCGCGACGGGTTTCAGGACGATGATGGTTGCCCCGATCCGGACAACGACGGCGATGGTATCCCTGATGCGCTCGACAAGTGCCCCAATGAGCCCGAGGATTTCGATGGTTTCCAGGACGACGACGGCTGCCCGGATCCCGACAACGATGGCGATGGCATTCCGGATCTGAACGACGCTTGTCCCAACGACAAGGAAGACGGCAAGGGCAAACGGCCGACGGATGGTTGCCCCAGCACGTTGGAAGACAGCGACGGCGACGGCATCCCCGACGTGAAGGACAAGTGCCCCGACGAGCCCGAGGACAAGGACGGCTTCCAGGACGATGACGGCTGCCCCGATTACGACAACGACGGCGATGGCATTCCCGATGCCTACGATGCCTGTCCCAACGAGCCCGAGGACTTCGACGGATTTGAGGACAACGATGGGTGTCCGGATGTGGACAACGATCATGACGGAATTCCCGACAAAAAGGACAAGTGTCCGAATCAGCCCGAGACCTTGAACAACTTCAAGGACGACGACGGCTGTCCCGACGGTCCCCCTTTGGTTGCGCTGGGCGAAAGGGATGACAAGATTTTCATGGTCGAGCACATCAATTTCTTTCCAGGACCGGGTGGCAAGCCGCAGCTCACCACGAACAGCCACATGCTGGTTGGCTTGGTGGCGCGCGTCCTCCAGGGTCACGTCGAGGTGGCCAAGGTTCGCATCGACGTCCAGGGCAAGGACACTACCAAGGAGGTCACTCAGGAACGCGCTGACGCGGTGCTACATGCTCTGATCAGGAACGGTGTCGACGCGCAGCGCCTCAAAGCCACTGGGCTTGGTCCTGGACCGAACCGCGTCGAGTTCATCATCGAAAGCCGCGCCAAGCCCCGCCGCTATCTCCTCCCTATCCCTGGGGTGGCACCTGCCGACGGCGCGTCAGGCACAGGCCCTGTCGACGAGGCCCGCTAGCGCGAAATCCCGAGACGCGCTAGCCTGTGTGCGATGAAGCCTCGCGGCTGGCGCGCGACCGACGTCGGTCTCAAACGCGATCACAACGAAGACAGCTATCTGTGCAACGATGTCCTCGGGCTGTACGCCGTGGCCGACGGCATGGGGGGCCATCTTGGCGGCGAGCGGGCTAGTCGGATGGCCGTCGAGGTATTCGAAAAGGAAATGACTGAACGGCTCGCTCCCACGCCGGAAAAAGCGAAGCCTGGCGCCGTGGCCGAGGCGCTGAGAGAGGCGACCGCCATGGCCTCGCAGGCGATCTACGACAGCGCGCAGGCGACTCCGGATCTAGCCGGCATGGGCACCACGCTCACCGGTCTTTGCTTTCACGGCCAAAGCCTCACCCTGTGTCACGTAGGCGATTCGCGTGCCTACCTGATGCGCGACGGCCGCGCCCGCCAGCTCACCGAGGATCACTCATGGATCCAGGAGCAGGTGCGCGCGGGTCTACTATCGCCCGGCGACGCCCTGGTATCCCGCTTTCGCAACATCATCACGCGCTCGGTGGGATTCGAGCCCACTGTCGCCCCTGACCTGTTCACCATGCCGGTCGAACCCGGCGATTGCTACCTTGTCTGTTCGGACGGTCTTTCCAACTACTTTTCCGTCGACGAAATCGGGCGCATCCTGGCCAGCCAGTTCTACAGCGAGGCTGGGCGGGCTCTGGTAGAGATCGCCAACGAGCGCGGCGGCGACGACAACATCACCTGCGTGATCGTCTATGTTGCCAACGCGCTGCGCGACTAGCCCAGGGCCTTGGTAATCAGCTCTTCGATGCGTGTGCGGGGTACGGCGCCGACGAGCTGGCCCGTGACTTGCCCATTCTTGAACAGAAGCAAGGTCGGGACGCTGCGAATTTCGAACTGCGTGGGAACCCCAGGGTTGTGGTCGATGTCGCACTTGCCCACGCGAATCTTGCCCGCATAGGTCTGGGCTAGGGCGTCGAGGTGCGGCGCGATAGCGCGGCACGGGCCGCACCACGTGGCCCAGAAATCCACCAGCACGGGTAGGGTGGACTTCGAAACCTCGGTCTGAAAGTTTGCGTCGGTGACCTCGAAGGTGTTCGGACTTGCCATGCAAAAGTCTTAGCACGGAATATCCGAGTTTGTGCCCCTCGCCTAGCGATGCTAGCCTGTCTGCAGACGCGCCAGCTTTTCAGGCGGTAATGTCCGACAAGGTTTTCATTCCCCAAGACATAGTCGATTCGTGGGTCACGGCCGACAAGGTCGAGCTGTCCGGCGAGGTCATGACTTTTCGAGGCGCTGGGCTGGCCCTGCGCATGGTCCCTGGCTACTACTTCGATCGCGTCGCTGGCGGATCGGACAAAGGGCACGACTTACTCGGCCGGGCCAAGGTCAAAGCCGCAATCAATGCCATGGGCGCCGAGGCGTACATGAACTCCGTCATCCTCGGCGATACGGCCTACGAGGTGGAAGCGGGCTTCGTGGCGAAACCGCTCGATCCAACCTGCAGTCGAGCCAACCTGGTCGCGGTCATGTCCGAGGCTGGTCTCTCGGGCCCATGAATCACATTGTCATTGGCACCCGAGGCAGCCTGCTTGCACGTTGGCAAGCGGCCTTCGTAGCCCGATCCTTGCGCGCGGCGCACCCGGATTTGGTCGTCGAAGAAAAGATCATCGTGACCGAGGGCGACCGCCTGTCCTCCGGGCCGTTGTGGAACGCAGGCGGAAAGGGGCTTTGGGTCAAGGAAATCGAAGCCGCTCTTTTGGCGCGGGAGATCGACGTCGCGGTTCATAGCATGAAGGACGTACCCGGGGAGCTGGCCGCAGGGCTGGCCCTGGTGGCCATTCCGCCGCGTGCCGATGTTCGCGATGCCATGGTCAGCCGCTCAGGCGCCGGCCTAGACAGCCTGCCCAAATCGGCACGCATCGGCACCACCAGCCTTCGCCGGGCCTGTCAACTCAAGGCGATCCGCCCGGACTTCGAAATCGAAATTCTGCGCGGCAACCTCGATACCCGCTTGCGCAAGGTCGCGGACGGCCTCGTCGACGCGGCCGTTCTCGCTTGCGCGGGACTCGACAGGCTGGAGTTTTCGGGGCGAATCAGCGAGCGATTGCCCATCGAGCGCATGCTGCCGGCCGTGGGCCAAGGTGCGCTCGCCATCGAAGCGCGCTCCGACGACGACAGGGTGCGCCGCCTCGCCCAGACTCTCAATGACGCGGGAACCGCTCTGGCCGTCAGCGTTGAGCGTTACTTTCTCACGCGCCTGGGGGCGACTTGCCGGACTCCGGTGGCTGGCTATGCCCGCCTGGTCGACGGGCAAGTCACCATGCTTGGGCTGGTTGGACGTCCGGATGGTTCCGAGCTCATTGCCGACAAAATCAGCGGCAAGATGAGTGGAAGATCCGGTGAGGCTGCCCAACTGGGAGTCAGACTGGCCGATGCCTTGCTCGCTCGCGGGGCCGGGGCGATTCTCGCCGAGTGTATTTGACGCAACGAGCGTGTCTAGTCCGACATGGTTCACCGCCATTCGCCATCGGGGTAGAGTTTGCCCAATCATGTCACTCATCGCGTAGGCGGAGCCGGGCTTTGCCTGCCGACCCTTCGCCCCCCTGCCCACCCCTCGGGCGCCAGAGCGCGGGAGGGATTGGCGAGGCGGAGCGCAGCGAGGGGGCAGGGGTAGGTGGGCGTAGGCGCCGAGTGCGCAGCTAACCCACCGAGGGTTCCCATGATCGCGTAGGCGTAGCCGGGCTTTGCCCGGCGGAGCCAGAGCGCGGGAGGGATTGGGAACCCACCCAGTACGGCCCCCGGCCGAAGGCCGGATCCTTCAGGGCATGAAACGTGGCAGCCCCTCACCCGCCTCGCTGCGCTCGGCGACCTCCCCGCAGCGCTCCGCTCCGCGGGGCGAGGTGGTTTCAGGTCAGGGTTCCCATGATCGCGTAGGCGTAGCCGGGCTTTGCCCGGCGGAGCCAGAGCGCGGGAGGGATTGGGAACTCACCCAGTACGGCCCCCGGCCGAAGGCCGGATCCTTCAGGGCATGAAACGTGGCAGCCCCTCACCCGCCTCGCTGCGCTCGGCGACCTCCCCGCAGCACTCCGCTCCGCGGGGCGAGGTGGTTTCAGGTCAGGGTTCCCATGATCGCGTAGGCGTAGCCGGGCTTTGCCCGGCGGAGCCAGAGCGCGGGAGGGTTTGGGAACCCTCCCAGGGTTCCCATCATAATCGACAGTTTTTGCGCTTTCCTGCCGAAGGAGCTTATGATCGACCCTGAGGTACCATGCGGCTACTCGTCCGCGCGATAGGAATATCAAGCATTGCCCTGATGGGCTCGTGCGCCCACCGGCAGTCCAACCAAGCCGAAGTGGACCAGCTCCACCGGTCCATCGAAGCCATGCGCGCGCAGAACGCGGTCTATGCCAAGCAGGTCGAGGAGCTGGAGAATCGCCTCTTCATTCTCAGCGACCGGCTCGAGAGCCGAAAGGTGAACGATGAGAAGGTGGAGGCACCAAGGTTGCCGACCGTGGCCTTGCACCCAGCGCCGATCTCGCAGCCCAACCTCGTTGCCAATCGGGTTCCCGCCGGCACGGAACCCGACTCCGAGCCTGAGGTCGAATACGCAGGCGAGGCCGCCAAGCCCAGTACTCACAGACCGGTGCTTCGCATGCGTGGGGATGAGGCCGAGTTGTCCATTACGCGGGAGGCAGGGGCCTCCTCAGCACCGGTGGTTCGGGTCACCCGTGAAGGAACCCCGCGCGTGGCTCGGGACGATGGCGCAGAGGCCGTGGGGCTCTATCGCAAGGCCTTCGAGGCCTTGCGAGCGGGCAAGCACGAAGAAGCGGCGCAAGGTTTTAAGGAGTTCCTGCGCGCATTCCCGGCTTCGGACCTGGCGGACAATTCCCAGTACTGGCTGGGCGAGTGCTACTACGACCGCAAGGACTTCACGCAGGCGGTACGCGAATTCCGTCGAGTGATCGAACGCTATCCGAACGGCAACAAGGTTCCTGACGCGATGCTCAAGGTCGGCTTCAGCTACCTTTCTTTGGGCAGCACCGAGGCGGGCAAGCAGACCCTGACCCAACTGCAACGATCCTATCCACGGCATGAAGCTGCTGTCCTGGCCGGAGCTCGCTTGGCCGACTTAGATCGCCCTAACCCTGTGCGCAACACTGCGGGCGGCAGCGCGGGCGGATCAACCGCCGGTGCGGTTCCGACCGCCAAGGCCGCGCAAATCCCCGAGGAGGCCCCGTGAGACCCCACCGTCTCTCTTTCGTGCTCGAAATCGCCGCCCTGTCGCTGTTGCCCGGTGTGGCTTGGTCGGACAACATGGGCGCCACGCGGATCCCGCCGCAGGTCGAGGCAGCTCGGAATGCGCCTGCCACCCCGGCAGAACCTGGCGCGCTCGACTCCGACCCGGCGCAGACTGCTCCCTCGCCAGGTGTGACAGGTTCGAAGACCATAGGCAGCACCACGAAGGATCCGGCTGATCGGCGAATCGAAAACACGGCCAACGCGCTGAGTGCGCCTGGCGGCCTCATCGGCCTCGACCCTGGCACCCCTGCGGCGGATGGCCAGGACCGAGTCACCTCGGCGCCCGGCAGCGGGCAAACCCCAGAGCTGCACGTCGTTCAGAAGGGCGACACGTTATGGTCCCTCTGTTCGAAGTATTTTAACGATCCATGGCGCTGGCCGCGACTGTGGGCCGCCAATCCTGTCATCACCAATCCCCACTGGATCTTCCCTGGCGACATCATTCGGCTTGGCGGGGGAAATGCTTCGGCGGGCGCTCCGGCGGCGAAGGCTTCAGCCGTGCCGGCTTCTCACCAAGGGTTGACCTCGGTCAATCGGACTGGATCGCTGGGCGGCGGCGCTCTTCTGTTGCGCGAGATGGGCTTCATCGAGACCAAGGATCTCGACCAAGCGGCGACCATCACCGGATCGCGCGAGGAGAAGATCATGCTCTCAACATCGGATCAAGCGTATCTGCGCTACCCCAAGGGAACCACGTTGCGAGCTGGCGAGCGCTATTCGGTGTTCACCACGGACAGCGATCAGCCGGTCGTCGATGCCACGACAGGCAAGACCTATGGCTACCTGGTTAGAATCCAGGGCGACATCGTCGTGAACCAGATCGCGGAAAACGACGTGGCGCGGGGAACTCTTGCCGACACCGTGGTCCCTATCGAGCGCGGGGCACGCGTAAGCTCGTTCGTCCATCAGTTCAAGCGCATTGAGCCGCGGCCCAGCGACGTCAATCTCGAGGCGCGCGTCGTTGCCACCTTCGAGCCCAACATGCTGCTCGGGGCTGGCCATTTTGTGGTGCTCAATCGTGGCAAGCGCGATGGCGTCCAAGTTGGCAACCGGACTTTCGTGATCCGGCGCGGCGACGGGTACCGCGCGAATCTTGAAAGCTGGGAAATCCACGATCCGGACTCGCCCAGGGAGGTGGTCGGAGAGATCCTGGTCGTCGACGTGCGTGACGAGACCGCGGTGGCATGGATCGCTCGCAGCAACAAGGAGCTGAAAGTCGGCGAGCTGACCGAAATGCGGAAGGGCCACTAGAGGTTGATGGCCGCCCTCTGCGGCGGGCAGCACGAACCCCTGCCCGGGTCAATCGCAACGCGGTGGCGCGCCTGGCCAGGACAATGACTTATCGCGCTGGCGGCGTAAGTCCCTTGGATTACGCGCACTTTTTCACAACTCCTTGATCTTCTTTGGGGCAGGCGCTATCAGCTTGCGACCCCATGCAGTTGGTCGGAAACCCAGAGCAAGTTTTGCCGAGAAGGTCAGGGATGGCTTTTTCACGAGCAGAACAGCGTGGGTTTCCGTTCCTCAAGGCACAACCCGTCGAAGTAGGGGATGCGGCCTATCCCGCCCAGTTACGCGAGATGCCGTCGCCGCCGAAGTCGTTGTGGGTTGCCGGGCGATTGCCCGCGCAGGGACAAAGGCTCATCGCGATCGTGGGCGCCAGGGCGGCCTCGCGAGCTGGTTGCGACCGCGCGCATGGCCTGGCTGCAGACCTTGGGGTAGCTGGGACTGCCATCGTTTCGGGGGGTGCCTTTGGCATCGACGCAGCAGCGCACGAGGGAGCCCTGGCCAGCGCTGCACCCACCTTCGCTGTCCTTGGTTGCGGCACCGATGTTGTCTACCCGGATCGCCACACAGCGCTGTTTGCGCGCATTGCTGCCTCAGGGGGGCTACTCTCGGAGTACCGGCCAGGGACCAAGCCACGCGCC
>Ga0265342_10002160_pt1 | contig 17331 bp, 15 predicted proteins | sample 4CB327metaG_FD_203125 | JGI IMG/M metagenome (GOLD analysis project Ga0265342, IMG submission 203125) | Rhizosphere microbial communities from Carex aquatilis grown in University of Washington, Seatle, WA, United States - 4-CB3-27 metaG | ecosystem: Host-associated > Plants > Roots >...
CCGATTCCGCGCAGCTCCTCGTTCACCGCGCGGTTGAACGGGAGGTGGATTTCATCGGCCATCGCCTTCCACCCCTGATAGTGCAGCTCCGCCGTGTCGGTGAGCACACCGTCCAGATCGAAGATGACGGCTTGGAGCTTTCGCGTGAGGTCCCGGGAGATTGCAGTGCCGCTTGAAAGCATGACCGGGCTGCCACGATGCACGATCTCTAGGGAAGGCCCCGTGACGAGACGATAGACCGCCGCGCTGTGCGTGAGGTCGATCTCCAGAAGCCGTCCCCGGATCATGAGGCGGAAGCGCAGGCGGTCCCAGCGCGGCGGAAGGCGTGGATTGAAGGAGAGGCGGCCTTCGTGGTCACGCATGCCGGCGAACCCGCGTACGAGTGAGATCCACGTGCCTGCCATTGCCGCCGTATGAACCCCGTCGCCGACATTCCCATTCACGTCGTCCAGGTCCATGCGCGCCGTGCGGGAAAAATAGGCGTAGGCGAGATCTGTAGAGCCGATCTCTGCGGCGGCAACGCACTGGATACAGGGAGAAAGAGAGGAATCTCCCGTGGTGAGCGGATCGTAGTAATCGAAGTTTCGCTTCTTCTCCGCGTGCGAGAATCTGTGTCCGAGGAGCACCTGTGCGAGGACCACGTCGGGCTGCTTCAGCACCTGGCGGCGATAGATGACCAGGGGATGGAAGTGGAGAAGCAATGGGAACCGATCAGGGGCGGTGTGCGCGAGGTTCCAGGGTTCACGATCGAGGAATGAATCGTCCTGAGCGTGGATCCCGAGCCCCGCATCCACGGGGATATACATGCTCGCCGCTGCCCTGCTCCAATCGGCGAGCTCCTCATCGGTGAGCGAGATTGCCTCCGCGATGCGCTTGAGCTCGTGCGGAGCGCGGGCGCGCATCTCGGCGGCCACTGCGACCGCATACTCGAGATTCTCGCGTGCCATCATGTTCGTGTAGAGGTTGTTGTTGGCAAGCGCCGTGTACTCGTTGGGCCCGGTCACTTCGTTGATGCAAAACGCGCCGCCCTTGCGGGGACTGTACCATCCGAGGCTGACCCATAGTCGCGCCGTCTCGAAGAGCATCTCTGCTCCCCCTTCATCCAGGATCGTCGCGTCACCCGTCGCCTCGCGATACACGCGCAGAGCGTGCACGATGTCGGCGTTGATGTGGTATTGGGCCGTGCCGGCCGGGTAGTACGCCGAGGTTTCCTCACCCCCGATGGTGCGCCAAGGATACAGCGCGCCGCGTTGGCTCATCTCCCGGGCGCGGTCGCGCGCCTTGTCCAGGATGGAGCAGCGAAAGCGAATAAGCGCGCGCGCGATGTCCGGCTGCGTGTAGGCGAAAAAGGGAAGGACGTAGATCTCGGTGTCCCAGAAGTAGTGTCCCTCATAGCCCTGGCCCGTGAGACCCTTGGCCGCAATGCTCGTTCGTCCGTCGCGGCCGGCGGATTGAAAAAGGCTGAACAGATTGTAGCGAAGTCCCTGCTGCAGGCTGTCGTCGCCGTCGATCTGTACATCGGATGTGTGCCAGAACCGGGTGACCGCTTCCAGCTGCTCGGCCGCAAGGGCGGCAAAGCCCGCCTTCTGCGCGGCGGCGACCTCAGCGACTGCCTGGGCTGCAAGCTCTTCCGCTCCCGCTCCCGGCTCGGCGCAGTAGGCGAAGAATTTGCTGAGCGTGACATGCACCCCGGACCCGGCGGCAAGCCGAAAGCTCGTCGTCGCGCGATCCGTCGTGCAAGCTGCCGTGACCGACACGGGGGAGGATGGTGGAGATTCCATCTCATGATCCATTGCGCACGCGAGCACCCGTTCGGTGGTTCTCGTCCTCTGGATCAGGATTCCGCGCGTCTGATCAGCGTTACAACGGAGCGTGGAAAGCGGGGGATGGGGGAAATGTGCTCCGACACGAGGATCCTCCGAGGAGGACTGGTTTGTTACCGCGCCGATAATTGAAGATTCCATGAGCAGAGGCGCGTTCCCGTTCGCCACCTCTACCGCCCATTCAATGGCGGCTACCGCCGGCCGAGAAAAAGAAACCAGACGGCGCGCCGTCAGCGAGATCTCACGACCCTTGGGAGATTTCCATCGCAGCTCCCGCGAGAGGATTCCGAGTCTGAGATCGAGGCGGCGCTCATAGGCCAGGACGGTGCCGGTTGAAAGGTCGAGCATCTCGCCGTCAATCGAGAGGGTTATTCCGGTGGCGTCGGCCACATTGAGCATGACCTGCCGATTTTTTGCGTACGCGAATGCGATCTCGCCATAGACGATGGGCGTTTCGTCGTAGAAGCCATTGAGGTAGGTGCCCTTCACTCCCGGCGGAACACCCTCTTCAAAGCTGCCCCGTATGCCGAGTGACCCGTTTGCCAGGGCGAAAATGGTCTCGTTGCGGACAAGAGAGGCCGGATCGAAGACCGTCTCCCGTATCATCCAGGGGTCGGCCGGATAGCCGGCGGCGCGTGGTGACATTTCTCTTCCCTTCAGAACGGCTTGCAGCTTTCCCGCTGCGTGAGGGTGACGGCAAGAATTGACCGCGGGCAGGGGACATACCGTCCGCGCAGCTTGGCTATGAGAAGCCGCGCTGCTTCCGCGCCGAGCCCCGGAGCCGGGTTTGTGATCGTCGTGAGGGGCGGATTCATGTAGCGGGAGAGCAGATCGTCGTCGAAGCCGATGAGAGAAATGTCGTCGGGCACCGTGAGCCCGGCATCCTTGATGGCCTGGAGCGCTCCGTAGGCGATGACGTCGTTACCGGCAAAGACCGCCGAAGGTCGCCCTTCCGTGCCGAGAATCTGCTGCATTGCCAGATAACCGCTTTGTTCGGTGAAGTTGGCGACGCGAACCCATTTTTCCTGTATGGGCAGACCCGCTTCCCCCATGGCGAGGGAGTACCCCTCCCGCCTTCCCCGCGCCGCGTAATATGACAGCGGCGCGTGCACGATCATGGCGATGTCGATGTGCCCCAGCGTTATGAGGTAACGGACCGCGGTCGCCGCTGCTGCCACGTTGTCGATGTCCAACTGGCACACCTCGGGGCGATTGATGCTGCCGATGACCACCGTGGGCAGGCCGGACTCGATGACCTCGTGGAGGCCGGTGTCCCCATCGTGGACGTTCATGAGGATGATCCCGTCAACATTGTCCTGGCGCGCGAGCTGGAGATAGTTGACTTCGCTGTATTTGAGGGGCTGGAGCACGAGCTGGAATCGGGCCTTGTTGAGAACCGGTGTCATTCCCTCGATCACCCGCAGGATGTGGGCGTCGGATGAGATGTAGCCGGCGTGCGGGATGAAGAAACCGATGGAGTGATGTTTGATCATCGCCACGCTGCGTGCGCGCGTGTTCGGGATGTAGGAGAGCGTGCGGGCTGCCGCGAGAACCCGCTGTCGGGTCTCCTCGGGAATATTCTTCCCCGGCGTATTGTTCAGGACGAACGAGACGGTCGTCCGAGAGACCCCCGCCGCGTGCGCCACGTCGGCGGAGGATGCCCGCGTTTCCTTCATTCCTTCACCGATCCCGCGAGAATGCCTTTTACGAAATACTGCTGGAGAGCGAAAAACACCACCAGCGGGAGAAACATCGAGATGAACGCCGCCGCCGTCAGATACTCCCAGCCGGCGCCGTAGGAGTTGACCAGATTGCTGATTGTCACGGTCATCGGCGCGACCTGGGGCGTGCCACCGAGATAGATGAGGGCGACCAGGAGATCGTTCCACACCCACATGAATTGAAAGATCGCGAGCGATGCAATCGCGGGCACGGAGGTCGGGAGAACCAGACGGAAGAATACCTGCGCGTGCGTCGCGCCGTCAAGACCCGCTGATTCCATCATCTCTCCCGGCAGCTCGCCGATGAAGTTGCGGAGGAGATACACGGCAAAGGGAAGTCCGTAGGCCGTGTGGGCCACCCAGATCGCGGGGAAAGAGCCCGTGAGGCGGAGCACGTTGAAGAGCCGCAGCACGGGGATGAGAGTGACCTGAAGGGGCACGACGAGCAGGCCGACGATCACGAGGAAAAGTGCGTTGCGCCCGGGGAATCGCATCCACGCGAAGGCATATGCCCCGAAGGCCGCTATGAGGATGGGCATGACGGTGGCGGGAATCGCTATGAGGAGGCTGTTGAGAAAGCTGCGACCCATGTTCGCCTGGCCGATGACATGCGCATAGTTTTCCAGGGTGAATTGGAATGGGGTCGTGAAGGCGGTCCACCAGCCCGTGGTGGTGATCAGACGGGCCGGGCGGAGCGACGAGACGAGCAAGCCCACCGAAGGAAGAAGCCACAGCAGGCTGACCACGATGAGGATTATGTGAAGGACCCCACGAGCGGCGAGGTGCCCGGCGAAGGCGGCACCCTTGCCCCGTCGTGCGGGTGATAGCGCGTCTGCCATTCTATACTCCTGACTTTCCGAAACGCCTGATGTTGAGGATCATGACGGGAATGATGGCTACGAGGAGGATCATGGCGAAGGCGCTCGCGCGCCCGAAGTTCTGATAATTGAACATCTCCTTGTACATGCGGTTGGCAATGACGTCCGTGTCGAGATTGCCGTTCGTCATGACATAGACGACGTCGAAGATCTTCAACACCGTGATGATGAGGGTCGTGGCGACCACGGTGATCGTCGAGCGCAGGAGCGGGAGGATGATGCTGAAAAAAATCTGCCCCTCGCGTGCGCCGTCAATGCGGGCGGCCTCCACGAGGGAGACCGAGATGCCCTTGAGTCCGGCGGAGAGGATCACCATCGCAAAACCCACCCACATCCAGATCCCGACGATGATGAGCGCCCCGTTGTTTTGCGACTTGTTGAACAGCCACGCTTGGGGCTTGAAGCCTGATGAAACGGCGCTCAGAAACGCGTTGACGGTACCCACCTGTGCCGTGCCGGCGGGTTGGAATTGGTACATGAATTTCCAGATGACACCGGCGGCGACGAAGGAGATGGCCATGGGCAGGAAGATGACCGCCTTCACCACGCCTTCGTAGCGTACCCGGTCGCCGAGGACCGCGATGAGGAGTCCCAGGACCACGGTCACGACCGTGAAAAGAACGAGCCACACGAGATTGTTGCGTAAGACGATGAGCATGTTGGAGTCGGTGAAGATGTATTTGTAGTTGGCGAAGCCCACGCCGTGCGTGGAATTGGCGTTCAGGAAGCTGAGCACCGCCGTCGAAAGCGCCGGGTAGACCAGGAAGGCGAGGAGCAGGATGAGGGCGGGAGCCAGCCAGAGCCACGGACGCACCCGACGCGCGAATCGTGCCGTTCTTCTTCGCAGGACTGCCTCGACGGCGAAGAGATAGGAACCGAGCACGAGCGGTACTCCTGCCACGGCGACAAGCGCCCAGAGAGCGTTGGTCACTGTCATGTCATCCTCCTCGGGAGCGGGCTCGCAATGGGAGGCCCGGTGACCCGTGCTGGGTCATCGGGCCGGGAAACGAATTATGATCCGCTGTACGCGTCCGCGCGAACCTTGTCCAGATCCGCGAGAATACCGTCCAACTGGCCGGGGTTGGCCAAATAGCTCATGATGGCCGACCAGAACGCGTTGTTCATCTTGCTCGGCATCATGTCCGAGGCGTCGAACACCGCGATATCCGCCGAGGTCAGGATCTGCGCCGCATTCTTGCTGAGCGGATCCGGATAGTCAGTCAGGGGCACCGCTCGATTGGGAGAGATGCCGTCCGCCGGCTTCACCCAGAAATCCTGCGCCTGGGCCGTCGTGATGTATTTCATGAAGGCCGAGGACTGCGGGGTGTTCTTGAACATGCCGAACAAGTCACCCGCGATCTCGACAGCTTTCGCGTATTTGGGATCGATCGCGGGGAAGCCGAAGAAGTTGAAGTCGTCGACAGGCTTCAGATCGGGATACTGCTTTTGGATGAAGCTCTGGATGAAGGTTGCCTGGAAGTGGAAATAGGCCTGGGCCGGGGACTGGAACAACGGGGTGAACGCCGCGCCGAAGTTCGTCGACAGCTCGTACTGGCTACCACCGTAGACCATTGCCTGGTCGGCCACGATCTTGCCCCAGGCCTGCCATGCAGCCTTGACCTCAGGAGAAGTCCATGCCAGACGGCCTTCGTACCAGTCCTTGTACTTTGCCGGGCCGTACATCTTCAGGAAGATGTTCTCCAACCAGTCGGTGCCCGTCCATCCGCTCGCCGCACCGCTTTCAACCCCCACCGCCCAGGGGGTCACTCCCTTAGCCGCCACTGACTGGTCCACACTCATGAGCTGGTCCCACGTGGTGGGGATTTTGATCCCGGCCGCGGAAAGGCTCTTCGGGTTGTACCAGATCAGACCCTTGAGCGAGGCTTTGGTGAATACTCCGACGAGCTTGCCGTCAACGCTTCCCAGGTCCAGCCAGCTGGGGGCGTAATTCTGCTTCATTTGCGCCATGTCCAGGACAGCGGACAGGTCGATCATTTTGCCCTGATGTGCAAATTCGGCCATTTTCCCCGGGCCTGGCAAAGCGGCGAGATCCGGAGGGTTACCCGCCGCCACACGTGTTGTGAGCACAGCGTCCAGGTCACGTGTTCCCTCATACTCGACCTTGATCCCGGTCGCGTCCGTGAAAGGGGCTACGAGGGAATTGAAAATATCGAGCTCTTGTCCGCCCCAGACGGCGAGAACGGAAACGGAGCCGCCGACTTTCGCGGTTGTTCCGGATTGCGTTCCTTCTTTGGATCCTGTGGCAAAGACGAGGGCTGAAGAGAAAATGAGCGCGAGTACAAACACCGCCGATCTCTTCATATTGGAACCTCCTTATCTCTCGAATGTTGTAACTAACAAGAGTTACTAACGCGACAATATCATTGGGCCACTATAAACGCAAGCTTTTTTTGCACTCTTTTTTGATTCCCCCCCGAAGTTGACCTGGAGGCGATCGAGGAGGATAGTTTTAGCGGAGGAAGCTGTGATTCAGGAAGACAAGCTCGGGCAAGCGGTTTCGATACTGAAAGAGCTCGACATTGACGCATGGCAGACCGTTGGAAGGGAAACGAGCATGAACAACGATCCCGTCATTCCTCTCATTGCCGGGATGAACTTCACAGCGACCGTAGGTCTGATCGTGACGAAGACGGGCGAAATAATTGCCGTAGTTGGCCACAATGACGCCGAGGGGGCGAAGCAGCGGGGTATCTTCGGGCAGATAGTATCCTACGATACCTCGTTCGAGAGCGCACTCGGGCCGGTATTGGACAAGCTTTCCCCATCCCGCATCGCCCTGAACTATTCCGACAGCGATCCTGCCGCGGACGGACTGTCCCACGGACTTTTCGTCCAGCTTGACGCGTTTTTCAAAAACAGGCATTTCCCGGGCCAGATTGTAAGCGCAGCCGCAATCGTATGGCGTCTGCGTGGGCGGAAGACCCCGCGTGAGATCGAGCTCATCGAAAACGCTATCGAGATCACGCAGCGAATCTACGCTGAGGCGGCAGGATTCATACGATCCGGGACGAGTGAAAAAGGCATATTCGACTTCTTCCAGAATGCGGCTCGAAGCCATGGAGTCGTTCCTTCCTGGCAGCCTTCGCAGTGCCCGGGGGTCATGGTTGGCCCACGCTCCGTCCCCGGACACAACGGGCCGACCGACATCGTTGCCGAAAAAGGCTTTGTCATGGACATCGATTTCGGAGTCATGGCAGACGGATATTGCTCAGACCTGCAACGTATCTACTATGTGCTCGATGACGGGGAGACGGAAGCCTGCAGCGAGGTTCGCGAGGCCTACCAGACCTTGCAGGAGGCAATCCGGAGGGCCGCGGCATTCATACGCCCCGGGGTCAGCGGGATCGAGGTCGATGCCGTGGCACGCGACTATGTCACTTCGCGCGGTTATCCCGCGTGGAACTATGCCCTGGGTCACCAGGTGGGAACCTTCGCCCACGACGGGGGCACGATCCTTGCCCCGCGATGGGAGCGTTACCGTCCCGAGCTGGTAGAATCCCCGGTGGAAGCGGGAAACGTGTTCACCCTCGAGCCGGGCATAGCAACTTCGTGCGGCTACGTCGGACAAGAAGACATGGTCCTCGTGACGGCGTCTGGCGGCCGACTTCTCAGCACGCCGCAGGAGGAGATCTTCCTCGTTCGATGAATGGTTCGGGCATTCCCGGCGCGCAGGGGAGATTCATTCCGTGGCCAATCCGTGCTATAAGGGTTTTCATGATGAACCTGCTGCAGAGCGTTCCCGATTGGTGCTTCTTCAAGGAAGGCATGGACGCCCCCTCCTATTACGCGCGGGTGAAGTCGCTCGGGTTCGGCGGGGTCGAGCTCGTGGATCCGAAGCGGTGGGGCGCGGCCCGGGCGGCGGGTCTGCCCATCGTCACTATGTCCGCTCCCGGTATGATGGACGGGGCGAACAAGGAACGCAATCGGACCTCGATTCTCGGTCAGATTCGCGAGTCCCTTTCCACCGCCAGCGCCAACGGTATCCCCATCGTTATCGTATTCAGCGGCAGCCGCCAGGGTCAGGATGAAGGGGAAGGGCTGCGGCAGTGCATGACAGTATTCAAGGAGCTTTCGGGAGACGCGGAAAGACTCGGCGTGACCCTTGCATTCGAGATGCTCAACAGTATCGATCATGGCGATTATATGGCGGACAGCTCGCGTTTCGGCTTCGATCTGGCCGAGGCGGTGGGATCTCACCGATTCAAGATTCTCTACGACATCTATCACATGCACCGCATGGGCGAGGATGTCATGGCAGACATCCTTGGTCATCTCAGCTCCATCGCCCACATTCACGTGGCGGGAAGTCCTCGTCGCGATTTCCCGGGCACGGAGCAAGAAATCGATTACGCGAACATCGTTAAGCGGGTCAGCGTTGCGGGGTACAAGGGCTTCTGGGGGCAGGAGTTCGTGCCTACGGGAAAAGATCCCTTTTCCGAGCTCGAATCCGCCGGCAGGCTTTTCTCGCGCTACGCCGAGGGGTGATCGAAGTACTTGCCGCCCCTAGCGGGCCATGATGGGCGTCTTGTTCGGGCTGCCGCGGCCTTCCAGCTGCGGCCGACGCCGTTGGATCGCTGCGAGCCCAATCTCCACATCCTCATCGACTTCCGCCGGGGTGAGACAACCCACCGTGACCATGTCACACGGACGGATGGTGGCAAAAGAAAAGGTGATGCCGACAAAGGGGCTGACGCGACCCGCCGCCATTGGCTTTATGGTCATGACCGGCTTGCGGGCGTTCCAAATCACGGAGTTGATGTACTCGATTTCCACCTGCATGAGAAAGCCGGCGCAATTATAGATCTGGATGTACGTTTCCACGTCGTAATCGTTGAGATCGGAGAAGACCACGAGCTCGGGCATATGCGCGGACAATCCGGGTATCAAGCCATGGTCGCGGATCATTGAAAGGTAATCGGGTAGTCGGGTAATGGTTTTCGCGTTCTTGTTCACCAATTGCTCGACGGATGAATGGTGGGGAAGGCAAAAGGTCGCCCCATTACGGGCGCTTTCGGCGATGAGGTCCTCGGCTTCCCGCCGGGCGGCCTCATTGTCGTCCACATTGATGATGGGCGTGTCAATGCGAATTATCTTCTTTCCGCTGCGATCCTCGGCGAGCTTTATCCCCTCTTGTAGGGTCGTATTGCCGTGGAGGAGTGCCATGATCGTGTCGACTCCGCGATCGAGGTACACCTCCAGGGTGTCGGCGATCGATTCCCGTGTTTCGTTTCGGGATCTGATGAGCGCATCGGCGGCAGGGCTCGTGTGACTGAACCCGAGGATCCAATTCGTCCCGATGATCATGCGAGACAAAGAGACCCCTCCCACGGTCGTTCGGGGAAATGGATTGCTCATGCCTGTGCTCCTTATGCCGCGGAGAATAGCACGAGTGACGGCATGACTTGTAGCCCTGTTCCCGCGAGGTTTTCCATTGTATTTTCACCGGGGCAATGGGAGCATACCTCGGGGCGAGAAAGGAATCCTCATGGACACCACGACGATCAATTGGTATCGGATCCCCGTTGATAAGGAAACGCTCAAGAAGTTCACGAAGCGCAGCGATCTGAGAGGGGCGCTCCAGGCCGGCAGCTTCCTGCTGATTTTCCTGGCAACGACCGCGATAGCGCTCTTCTTCTTCCTTAAAAGGATGTGGGTGCCGATGGTGATTGCCTGCTACGTACATTCCCTTTTTCATCAAATGGTGGGAATGTCGGCGGCGGTGCACGAGCTGAGCCACGGCACGCCATTCAAGACCAGGCGGGCCAACGAATTCTTCTACAAGCTGTTCTGTTTTCTCACCTGGAACAATCCCGTGCACTTCCGCGCAAGCCACATGCTCCACCATCAATACACGGTCTATCGGGGCTTGGACAAAGAAGTGATCCAGGAGCCGGTAAAGAAGACAATGAATTGGGTCAACTATTTAACCTGGCTCACATTCGATTACAAATGGTTCTGGACGCTCGTTCGGGCGAATGTCCTTCATGTTTTCGGGAAGGGAAACGTGGATTTCTTCTCCTGGGATCCGCTTTTCCCCGAGGAGGATCCGCGACGCAAGGCCATGATCCGCTGGGCGCGTTTCGCTCTCGCCGGCTACATTCTCATCATAGCGGCGAGCATCGTGACCCATCTCTATGTTCTCATCTATCTTTTGGTTTTCGGCAATTTTTTCGCGACAATCGTGGGGCGCCTTACCGGCGCGACCCAGCACCTTGGTCTCGACGAGAGCACGCCGGACTGGCGATTGGTCTGCCACACTGTGAAGTACAACCCGGTGGCTCGATTCCTCTATTGGAACATGAACTATCACGTCGAGCACCATATGTACGCAGCGGTGCCCTATTACAACCTGCCCAAGTTCCACGAGGCGGTCGCGAAGGACATGCCGGAAGGGCCGAAGAGCTTCGCCTCCGGAATTGCCTTGGTTCTCTCCATCAAACGGAAACAGAAGAAGGATCCGCGCTATATCTACGAGCCCCCGTTCCCAGAAACCGCCGCTCCGCCTCGGAAAAGGGTGGGGCCCGCGCCAAAATCGGTGAACGGCTGATTTTTAGGTCAGTTCTTGATGCCGCTGTCGAGGGTCGTGACCAGCTCGATGAAGGCTTCGTGGAGAAGAAGCCGAACTGCCTGGGCCGCGGCTTCGCCGTCTCGTTCACGTGTCCGGCGAAGAACATCCGCTTCCCAGGCGTCCAGTGGCGCGTAGAGCGCCCGCGTGAGTCTGCTCATTCTGTGCAGGTGACGGAAGAACTCACGGTCACCCATGCGCGTTTTCCATGCTTGACCATCATGTCGGTCAGTCCCCCCCAATAACATGAGCGATTCTCCTCTGGGTGAGCACGCATCCCATGATGGACGAACGATCCCGAATGTCTCCTCATCCCTACCCACCGGAGCCGACGAGGAATGGGGTGCTGTCGGACATCATGAGCCCTTTGAAAAAGCCATTTGTAACGGGGTGGGAGACAGAGGCGCGGTCAATGGTCGAACCGGAAAACGTTCCTTCGAAGATTTCTCCCGTCTGACCATAGCGTGAAACCTCGATGTTGAAAGTGGTGTTATCCATCAGGTCGAGGGCAGATACTGGCTCGAAATACTCGAAATAGGCACCCGTGGATTCGTCGTATGAGCCCGATGCCTGACCCGTAAAGCCGACACTTGCCATTTCTTGTGTCGTGTCATCCCACGGGATCTGCTTCAAGGCGGTGTATGCATCCTCGTATGAGTCACTTCCATCCCAATAGGCGACCGGCTGCCCGTTGCCAACCTGAGCCGGCGTATAGACGGCGTTCAGGTCCTCATACCCAGAGGTCAATACCTTATGGGTCGAGTCGTACGTGAAGGAAATCCCCGACTCGACATTCACCGTGACATTCCAGACTTGGCTCGCGCCTTGCTGAGAGATCACCGTGAAGGGAACCGCGGTTCCATCCTTCAAGGGGCTCGACGTATATGTCGCCCCGGTGGACACGGTCACCGATGGCGTCACGGTGCTGATATCCATCGGTTGGACCGTCACCTTCACCGTGCGTTGAGCCGCATCGAGGACGGCGTTTCCCACTATTCCATCCATCGAGAATGCGACTATCGACGCACTCGTGCTCCCGAATATCGAATTGAACAAGGTGCATCCGCCCAGCGTTATGACGGCGCAGGCGGCGGTTATCACTGCAAGACTCCTCATCGTTGCTTTCCCCCTTTGGAATATTCAGACCTTGCTATATTCAGAGGGCTAAGATACGCACCGCTGAGTCGAGAGGCCAGGTCTTTTCGGCGTGCGGGGCTCCGAAGGGGTGCGGGCGCCGGTGGGCGCCCGCTGAGGTGGCTATTCTATGGAGAAGCCTTCCTTCTTCGCCTGGTCGTGTATCGAGGTGAGCATTGCTTGATCGAGGGTGTTCGCCTGCGTCGCCGCCTTTGCGGCGTTTGCGAGGAAGGTCCTGCGTTTTTCATTGTCGGCGTTGATTTTTTGCTGGATCTCTACCCTTTTCGCCGCCAGGTCCTTTACATACTTTTCCTTCTGCGCCAGCGTCATGCCGCGCATCGCCTGAGGAAGGTCAGCGTCTTTCAGGGTGGAGAGATTCACCGACTTCTGCTGCAGCGCGTCCAGGAGATCCCAGCCCGCGTTCGAGTACGCGGATTGCGCCTTTGCAACGGAGCGCTCCACGGGAGCAGCTGCTCCAACGCTCGACGCGTTGGAATCCTGCTCTGCCTGCCGACTCTTTGAGACTTCTCCCGCGCTTCCGTACGCCACATACGTTCCGTTGAGCTGATTTCCCAGAGTGACGATCTCCTGATCGTACGGGGTGGGCACGTCTTCCACCACGCGATCCTGATCGATGCTCATGTAGCGGCCGTCCGCCCGATCCGCTCCGTCCTTCCAGAACGTCTCGACCCCTTCGTTGTTGTCGCCGCAGAAAATAGTATTGACGATGATGCCTTGCGCGACCGCGCGAGCGCACGATTTTTTGTATGAGACGTCACCCTGCGTGAATGGCTCATTTCCCGCGATATAGATGATCTTGAGGACGTCGCTCGCCTTGCTCCACGAGAGCTTCGTGACGGCGCGATCGATCACCATGCCGCAGTATTCGCTGCCGCCATCCGTACTGAGGGCAAAAAGATCCGCGGAGATGGCGTCCAAATCCGTTGTGAGATTCGAGACCATGCGCATGTAGCCGTCCGATTCAGGAAGGCCGTCGTTGCCGTATTCGAAAAGACCGACTTCCAATTGCGGATGCTTTCCATTCCGTTTCGCCCGGGCCAGCTCGTTGACCACCTTCCACAGCTGGCTTTTTGCCTGGCCGATGAGGCCGTCCATGGAATTGCTCGTATCGAGGAGTATCGCGAGCTGGATTTTTTCCTCGGCTCCGAGGAGCCCGGCGCCGAGCACGAGGCCCAGCGCGACGAGTATCACTATCCTGCCGATGCCATTACGCTTCATGATTTGTCACCTCTCATGCGAAGAGGTTATTCCCACCGGGGCGAAGTGTTGTCATGCGGATATAAGGACTTTGTAAAAAGATTGAAAAAGAATCAGGGGCGCGCGGGGACCTCTATGAACGCGCCGTCGTGATTGTCGTCGTGAAATGTCGTCACGTCGGCCGCCCCTGAGTAGGCGACGATGATGCCGATTTTTCTCCCGTCGATGGGGACTCTGCCCGCCGGGATGTGAAGCTCAAGGATAGTGGCACCCGCGATCTGTGTGACCCTGCTCGCGTCGGCCCAGGTATTCGGGCTCGGGTCATGGCTGTGCCCTTGTCCGATCTGTTCGCTGATCACCGGCTGTCCATCTTTGACGTACCCCATGAAGATGTGCGCGCCGTCCATGACAACGGACCCGAGCCCCAGGCCGACCCAGCCTTGTGTCGGGGCGGTGACCGCCAGGGAGAGGCTGCCGTCGGCGCCGAACTGATAATACACCATGGCCGTGTCGTAGATGAGCGATAGCGAGTGATCGTACTCGCCTTCGGATATCTTTCCATCCACCATCGGTGCCGACCATCCGTGCATCCCAACCAGCGCCGCGAGTACTGCAAGTGTCATCGCTCGTTTCATGTTCTATTCCTTCGTTTCTCCGATACCCCGACTGGGGGGAACCGGTCAAGGCCGACCGATTCCCCTTGAACGGTTGTCATTCTTCAGCGCGCGGCGAGCGATCCATCCGGCGTGATGCCGTACTCCTTGATCGTGGCCTGATACGTCTTCAAGTCGATGCTCACCGTCCGGAATCCCAGCTCCCGATACGGATGCGCTGGATCCCAGGGGAGCGGATTCGGGCTGGCCACGGAGCCGGGCGCCGGCAGGGGAAACATCATGCCTTGCGCCGCGTATTGCGTGAATCCGTCCTGGTCGTCCTCCCGTTCCTGATGGATGTGGCCGTAGAAGAGCTTCACGTTTTTGAACGGCTTCAGGAGCGCCAGAGCCTGCGCACCGTCCTTTGTCCGCCAATCCCACGCCGCATAGACATCAACCAACGGGCGGTGGGCAAAGACAATGATCTGTGAGCTGGGGTCGAAGCCCTTCAAGAGTCCCGCCAGCCATTGCATTTGATCATCACCAAGGCTGCCGTCCGGTGTTGAAACGTTGTCGAGCACGATGAAATGAATTCCCTTGAGGTCGAAGGAGTAGTGCGGGTCGCCAAAGTATTCCCGATACGCCTTGGCGTTATCCAGGGCGGCATCGTGCTCGCCGGGGATGAACTTGACGGTCTTGATGCTCAGACCCGCGATGATGTCCTTGAATTGGGCCATGCGCTGCCGACGGATGGTCGGGTCAGCGGTCGTGTGGGTCTCATCGCCGGTAAAGATAACGAAATCGGGATTGCCTTGGAGTGAGTTGATTTCCGCCACCCCTTTCTTCAGGGTTCCGGCATAGTCCGGGTTCACCTTGGCATTGTCAAAACCCCAATGCGTGTCCGAAACCTGCACGAAAAAGAGCGTCCCGGTGTCGGAGCTCTGGGCGGCGGCGAAACCGGTGATTCCAGTCAGCAGAACCAGGCACATCACGAACAGCCGGCCAGTGCGGCCAGCCCGTGTATTCAAAAAGCGAGAATGCATGAATGGGCCTCCATACCCATTTCTACACCGGTGAGCTCAGTCCGGATTGCTCTATCCGTCAGCCCCGGCTTCTCGTGCCGCGTCTGCGTGGCAGGGCAACCGCACGCTGAATGTCGCGCCGAGGCCGATCCCGGGGCTCGCCGCTTCGATGGTTCCGTCATGAAGCGCGACGATCTTCTGCGCGATGGCAAGGCCCAGACCGCTGCCGCCGCTTTTTGCCGTGCGCGATTTGTCCGCCTTGAAGAAGCGATCGAAGACAAGCGGAAGATCCGCGGCGGCGATGCCCGCACCGGAATCGATAACACTGACGAGCGCGCCGTCACCGTTCTGACGCCCCATCACCGTGATCCGTCCACCGATCGGCGTGAACTTGATGGCATTGTGGACGAGGTTTCCCCACACCTGACGGAGCATCGCCTCGTCCGCGTTGATCACGATCGGATCCAGCTCCGCGCCCACCACGATCCTCTTTTCAAGCCACTGCGGCTCCGCCGCGAGGATCACCGACCTCAGCTGGGCGTCAAGACGGTAGGAGGAGAGCACGACAGGCTGCGTCTTGGAATCGAGTGCGCTGAGCTTCAACAGGTTGTCGCTGAGCCGCGAGAGACGCCTGCTCTCTTCTTCAATGATGTTCAGGTAATGGTCGCGTTGATCACGGCCGAGCTCCTCATCGTGAAGCGCCTTGGCGAAGCCGGCGATGGAGGTGAGGGGGGACTGGATCTCATGGGAGACGTCAGAGACGAACTCCTGCCTCATGGCCTCCAGCTTTTTTAGGGATCCCGCCATTTCGTTGAGGCTGCTCACTACCTCGCCGACGAAATTGTTTCTGTCGTGTGACTCGAAGGGAACGGTGACGTCGAAATCACCTGCCGCGATACGCTTCATTGCATCACGCAGGACGAAGAAGATGTTCTGCTGCTGCACGCCGCCGAAGAACCGGCCGAGGAAGTACATGACGCAGACGAAAATTGCGACGCCGATCACGAGAACAAGCAGTGCATACCAAAAGATCGACGCCACGCGCGCCGCCATACCACGGATCAGCGCGATACCCCAGAACGCAATGGCGTAGCTCGCGAGGAACCCACATGACGCCGCGATAATGCCGCGCGCAATAGTGAGGGTCTGCTTGCCTCGTTTCCTCTTCATACGCTGACCTCCAATCGGTAGCCCAGACCCCGGATCGCCGTTATGCGAAACCCGAATCGCTCCTCAGGGAACCGGTCGCGCAGCCTGTTGACGTGCACGTCAACCGTGCGCTCCGTGCCGTCGAAATCCATGCCCCAGACATCCTCGATGATCCTGTCGCGCGTGAATGTCGTGCCCGGCTTGCTTCCCAGCTTGAAAAGCAGATCGAACTCCTTCTGCGGGATCGTCACGCGCTCGCCCTCACCGATGACCTCGCGCGCGTCGCGATCAAGCACGAGAGTCCCGATCTTCAGCTGCCGCGACTCCTCCACCTTATAACGACGCAGAAGCGCACGCACCCGCGCAAGAAGCTCTTCCGTTTCGAATGGCTTCACCAGATAGTCGTCGGACCCGATATTCAAGCCCTTCACCTTCTGAGCTGTCTCTCCTTTTGCCGTCAACATGAGGATGGGGAAGTCATAGGCGGCTTTCATCTCCCGGCACAGCTCCCATCCGTCCATACGCGGCATCATGATGTCGATGATCGCGCAATCGATCTTCCGAGTCTCCAGGAGCGTCATTGCCGCCTCGCCGTCCGACGCTTCGATCACCTCGAAACCGGTCTTGCCCAGGAAGTAGCCCACCAGCTCCCGGATATGGGGATCGTCATCTACGATCATGATCGTGGCCATCTCACCCTGCCCCTCGTGCCCATCATACACCGTCGGGGACCGCTTCCTGCAGCTCAGGGATTCGGAACTGCTGCGCCGCGAAGCTTCGGTAGAGAGGGTGAGTCGCCAGAAGCTCGTCATGCGTGCCTCGTCCCGTGATGAGTCCCTTGTCGAGGAAGAGGATCTGATCGGCATCCACGACGGTGGAGAGCCGATGGGCGATGACGAGCGTCGTGCGGCCGTGCATGAGATTTCCCAGCGCCATTTGGACCGCGCCTTCCGAGGCGCTGTCGAGGCTCGAAGTGGCCTCATCCAGCATCAGGAGCCTCGGGTTACGCATGAGCGCACGCGCTATCGCGATCCTCTGTCGCTGTCCGCCGGAGAGCTTCACGCCGCGCTCCCCCACGTCGGTATCGTATCCGCGCGGGAGCTGGGAAATGAAATCATCGGCATAGGCCAGCTCGGCGGCCTTTTGTACTTCCGCGTCGGTAACTTGGCGATCCACGCCGTAGGCGATGTTCTCCCGGATGCTGCCT
>Ga0265342_10002161_pt1 | contig 17328 bp, 18 predicted proteins | sample 4CB327metaG_FD_203125 | JGI IMG/M metagenome (GOLD analysis project Ga0265342, IMG submission 203125) | Rhizosphere microbial communities from Carex aquatilis grown in University of Washington, Seatle, WA, United States - 4-CB3-27 metaG | ecosystem: Host-associated > Plants > Roots >...
GGTCGCCTCCCCCGGATCCTGACTACCCCTCCCGGGCCTGCACTGGAGGACTGCCGGCCTGCGGCATAAGATTGCCCGCGCACCCGGCCGCGACTCGCAATCAGCGGCAGACCTCAGGTGCCGGAGTCGCCCGATGGCATTGAGTATCGACAATCGGATCGCCGCGGATGCCGGCACCGCGGCCGGGTCCGGCGGGCACAGTCACGTATTCCTCGGCACCGGTCACGAGCAGAACGAGCGCAAGACCTGGGGCGTGATCGCGCTGTGCGGCGTCATGATGGTCGTCGAGATCGTCGGCGGCTCGATGTTCGGCTCGCTGGCGCTGGTCGCGGACGGCCTGCACATGTCGACCCACGCCGGGGCCATGCTGATCGCGGCCTTGGCGTATACCTATGCGCGGCGCCATGCTGAAGACCACCGGTTCGTGTTCGGCACCGGCAAGCTCGGCGACCTGGCGGGCTTCAGCAGCGCCGTAGTTCTGGCGATGATCGCGTTGCTGATTGGTTATGAGGCGGTGATGCGCTTTCTTGCGCCGGTCCCGATCCATTTTCGGGAGGCCATACCGATTGCCGTCGTAGGGCTGATCGTCAATATCGTCAGTGCATGGCTCCTGAGCGGCGATCATCACGGCCACGCCCACGGTCACTCGCACGGCCACTCTCACGGCGGAGCACATTCGCATCACCATGCTCACGAGCCTCATGATGAAGCCCAGCGGCTGCTGACGGCCAACGGCTACATCGATCTCTCTATCTTCGAGGATGGCGTGCCGCCCCGCTTCCGGCTGCGCTTCAGCGAGCCCGAGGCTGCGCGTGGCGCGCGCGCGCCGAATATCGAGACGATCCGTCCCGACGGTACGCGCCAGGCATTCAGTCTGGAGAACCGCGGTGACTACTGGGAATCCAACGACGAGATTCCAGAACCACATGCGTTCCGTGCGGTCGTCCGGGCCGGCGATGCGCAATACGAAGCGGTATTCGAGGAGTATGCGCACGTGCACCCGGAGCATGAGGGCCCGGCCAGCGCTGCGTTGCGCGACAACAGTATTCGCTCCGCCTATATCCACGTGTTGGCGGATGCCGTCGTATCGGTACTCGCGATCACCGGTCTCGTGCTCGCACGCGCCTTTGGCTGGCTCTGGATGGATCCGCTGGCGGGCATCGTCGGCGCACTGGTCATTGCCAACTGGTCCTACGGCCTGCTGAGGGACACGGGCGGCATTCTGCTCGACATGAGTCCTGATCCCGCTATGGCCGAGAAGGTGCGACGGCTCATCGAAAGCGATGGCGACCGGCTGGTCGATCTGCACCTCTGGCGCTTGGGGCCGGGCCATCTCGGCGCCGTGGTATCGGTCGTGACCACACGGCCGCGCGATGCCGCGTTTTACCGCGCGACGCTTAGGCAGTTCCAAGGCTTGTCACACGTCACGGTCGAGGTGCAAAGTGCCGCGCTCTAGCGCTCGAGGAATTCGTCATGGTCGATGAGCACGATCACCTCGGCCACGACCATGAGCATGACCATGACCCTGAGCACGGGCATGGGCATGTCCATGAACTTGACCATGGTCACGATGGCCACGGCCATTCGCACGGGCCGCCGGCGAGCCAGTCGACCCTGTTCTGGGCATTGTTGCTGACGCTGGGCTGCACACTCATCGAGGCAATCGGCGGCCTGGTGGCCGGCTCGCTGGCACTGCTCGCCGACGCGGCGCACATGCTGACCGACGCCGCGGCGCTCGCGATGAGCTACGCGGCGGTGCGTGCCGCGCTGCGTCCCGCGAGCGACCGGCTCAGCTACGGTCACCATCGGTGGCAGGTACTGGCGGCTTTTACCAACGGCCTCGCACTGGTGCTGCTTGCGGTCTGGATCCTGGCGGAGGCCGCACAGCGGCTGGTGACGCGCACGCACGTGCAGGGCGGACTAGTCGCTGCGATCGCGGTGCTGGGCCTCGCCAGCAACCTGGGCGCGTTCCTGGTGCTGTCCCGGGGTGAAGCCAACCTCAACGTGCGCGGCGCACTCGCGCACGTGATAGGCGACATGCTGGCCAGCGGCGCGGCGCTGGTCGCGGGGCTGGTGATCATGGCCTCGGGCTGGATGCCGATCGATGCGTTGCTCTCGGCATTCGTGGCGCTGCTGATGATCCGCAGCGGCATCGGTATTGCACGCGAGTCAGCGCACATCCTGCTCGAAGGGGCACCCGAAGGACTGGACGCCCAACGGGTACAGGCAGCGCTGCGCTCGGCCGTGCCGCTGCTCGAAGGCATCCACCACCTGCATTCATGGTCGCTGGCAGACCGGCAGACCATGGTCACGCTGCACGCTACCATCAAAGCCGGGGCGGATTCCGATCAGAGCATCCGCGACATCACTCGTGTACTCGAGCGGCAGTTCAAGGTCCGCCACGCGACGATTCAGATCGAGCGACAGGACTGCGTTCCGGTCGAGAGCTGCGAACTCGACGGCAAACCACTGGCGCAGCCGCATCGATGATCGCCGAGCTGATCACCGACCGGGCTGATTTCCCTCCAGGCCACGGCGCGGATCGGTGGGCGCGGCCCCGGATCAGTTGCGGTGACTCAAGCCCCAGACATAGGCCGCGACCGCCGAGACCTGTGCGGCGTTGAGCTGAGCACCGCCCATCGGCGGCATGGCGGCACGGTAGTTCTTCGGTTGCGATACGCCCTGCGTGATCGTGTTGCGGATCGCAGCGAAGCTGCCATCACCCCAGACCCATCGGTTCGCGGTCAGATCGGGGCCCGCGTTCGTGCCAGTGCCATCCGCGCCATGGCAGCCTATGCACGGAGCGCCTCCAACCTGGCCGAGGTAGATGCGACCGCCAAGTGCGACCATCGGCTTCGTGGTGCCTTCCGGAGCCGGCAGGCTCGCCGCCGCAATGAACGGGATCCTGCCCGCCGGTGCCCTGGCGCTCGGACAGGGCGTGACGCCGGCGCTGCCAATGGCGTCAGATCCGCCGCGATAGACGATGTGATAGATCCGCCCGCGTACGTCATCGGCGACGAACAGCGAGCCATCGGGTGCGATCGCGAGTCCAGCGGGCCGGTGCCAGGCCTTCTCTGGAGATCTGATAGAGCCGGCGAAACCGTCGGCGAAGATTTCGCACTGGCCGGCAGCATGATCGCCCTTGAGCGGCTGGAACACGACGTTGTAGCCGCCCTGCGGGTACGGAGCGCGGTTCCACGAGCCGTGGAATGCGATGAACAGCCCGTTGCGATAGCGCGCCGGGAACTGCTCCTTGTCGTAGAACACCATCGAGTTCGGTCCCCAGTGCGCCGGAAACGCCGCCACCGGTGCGTCCTTGTCCGCACACGGTCCCACCATCTTGCCGCCGTCCCCGCCATACTCGGGCGCCAGCACGAGCTTGCGCTGCGCCCCGTCGTAGTAGCATTCAGGCCAGCCGTAGTCCCCACCCTGCCGCAGCAGCACGATTTCTTCAGCCGGCAGCGTCGCTTCCTGTTCGGCCTTGTACAGATCCGGCCAGTTCGTGTGCAGCTGGTCGCGACCGTGCTGCGTCACGTAGATGCGATGCCCCGTGGCGTCGATGCCATAGCCTTCGGCATTGCGGATCCCGCTCGCGTAGCGAGCGGCCGGAGAGAAGGCCTGATTGGTGCTGTTCGCATCGAAATGCCAGACCCCGCCGCGCGTCTGCAGCTCCGTGCAGGGGTCTATGCCCCGGGAGCCGGGCGTGCGATTGACCGCCTGACACGCATTGGTCGCGGTCGCGACGTCCACATACATGTTGCCGTCCGCGTCGATCGCAAACGGGTGCATCGGATGATCGCCATTGAGCGGCAGCCCGGTCACGACCGGTACCGCCGGTCCCTCCGGCACGATGGAGCCTGGCTTCAACGTGTAGCGCACGATCTTGTCGTTGATCTCGGCGTACAGCCCGTCGCGGTAGACCGCGATGCCGGTCCCGCCGGCCCCACCGCTCTGCACGGTCTCCCCAAAACGTTCGATTCGATCGGCCTTGCCCGATCCCGCCGTATCCTGCAGCGCCACGAGGAAGCCGCCGACATGCGGCACGTCATTGCCGAAATAGGCCCCCGACCAGGTGTTCACGTAGACCACGCCGTTCGGAGCGACCACGAGATTGCGTGCATGTCCGATGCCATTCGCGAACACTGTCGCGCAGAAGCCCCGTGGCAGCTTCAGCCCGGACTCATCCGCACCGCAGCTGCCGGACTTCGCGGTGGCCGAAGCCGCATGGGCGAGCTCCGGGGCGCCCGCAGCGCTACAGAGCGCGAGCACCGCGATGGCAGGCAGCCGCAGTATGCGGCGATATATCACGCTCATTGTCGACCCCGGTCGCGCTGTTTTTCTGACGATGATCGCGGCGAGCTTAGTACATTCCCGAACGGCTTGAAAGCAGCCGAAGGGCTTGTAAGCAGCACGCCGCCGGACCGATCGGTCCGACGGCGGTGCGTCGCATGGCGGGCCGAAATCGCCCGCCGGTAGGGTTTCGTTCAGAACTCGATCGGATAGGGCTTGAGCTTGCCGGATTCGTATAGATCGGGCAGTCCCGGGGTGGCGTTCTCCCACACCAGCAGCATCGAGCGCTTGCGCGAGAGGCCCTGGTGGCGGATGTCCGCCGGCATCGCCGCCACGTCCCCCGCCTTCATCAGCACCTTCGCTCTCGGGGAGCCCGTGTCCTTGTCCTCGATCTCCCACTCGATCTGATCCGAGAGCTGCACGAACCACTCCACACGGTCGTTGCCGTGCTTGATCGGCAGCAGATACTCCTCCGTCGTCGGACAGCACAGACTGCGCCCGCACACCGAGGACACCGAGGGGTTCCACGTCACGTCCGAGCGCGAGAGATAGCCAAACAGGCTGAAGGCGTGCACCTCGTTCTCAAACCCAGGCTCCGCCTGTACCTGCGGCTCATCCTGCGGCACGTCCGCAAACGCACGGTTCACCGGATAGCCGTTCGCATCCGCGCGCAGCTCCGCATCCCCGGGCAACCCCGGCATGCGCTTGCAGGCCGTGCGCTGCCGCTCGATCGCCGCACGGTTGCTCCCGTGCTTGGCTCCTACCCACTCCGAACCGGTCTCCGCCGGGGCCGCAAACGGGTCAAACCCCTCGTTCGTCCAGTCCTCCAGGATCGCCTTGAAGGTCGCCATGATCTGCGGGGTCTCGAACACCTCCACGTGATCGAGCCCCTTCTCGTGATACGTCTCGTGATAGCGCCCCGCGTACAGCTCCACTCGCCCGTACAGGTTCCTCGTGCCCAGCACGTGATCGAAATTCACCAGCCCGTAGAAAAACCCCCACGCAATGTCGCGCATCATCGCGCGCAAAAACGCATCCGCCGGCATCGAGTGCGACATCGTCTGGCCCTTGGCCGGCCAGGTCACGCGCGCAAAATACTCATCCCGGCTGAAGTGAAAACTCCCCAGCTGAAAACTCCGATACCCCGTCCGGTTGCTCGCCGGCGTCGCCTGCACCAGCCCCTCCACCGCACTCTGGCTGCTCATGTCCTGCGCCCCTCCAAAATCCTTGCCGTTACGCTCACTTGTAGCATATCTGCGCCCATTTCTGCACCGACAGCTCCCCCAGGATCGTCTGCATCAGCATCACCCCGACCCCCGTGGCTCGAAACCGGTACGCCGCACCCTTCGGTAACAGCACCTGATGCCCCCGCCACGCCTTCACCCGCCCCATCCTGCGACCCCGCGGCTCCCCGCCCACCAGCACGCTGCCCTGCTTATCCGCATTCACCACCGTCTCAGGCGCCTCGAGCTTCACTAAATCCACCTCCACCACCCCGTCCATCACAATCACAAACTCATCGTGGCTCGCCGCATACCAGGGCGAGTCCCCCTCCGTCCGTATCGCCTCCAGCACGTACCCCTGGTTCAGCGCCACCACTACCTTCTCGTACGGCTTGGATCCCTGCGCTACCTCAAATAGGTTCGAAAACGCGTAGTACTTCGGATTGTCGTTGATGATCTCCAGATCGCCCTTGACGAAATGATCGAGGGATCCGAAAACCGTATGGAAATGGTGGCCGCTTGCCGGATTGCCCGTCTGTAGGTTCATGAGATGTACGCTCACGTTGGCGGAGAGTCATTCATTGCAGTGCCGGCGCGGTGCTCTCCGTGTCACACCACGCCATCACCCGATGCCTCGAGCTTGTCCAGGTCGGACACGGTGGCCTTCGCCTTGCGCGGCGCCGTCTCCTGCAGGAACAGGCTGACGATCGCACCCGTAACCAGACCCGCCAGCGCAAAGTAGGGGACGTACTGGATTCCATAGTGCTGCGCGATGCCACCCGCGATCGCAGGGGCCACGCCGCCGCCGAAGATCTCACCGGCGCCGATGATGATGCCCGCCGCCGAAGAGATCAGGCCCAGCGGTGCCGCCTCGGTCGCGATGGGTCCGGTGATCAGCGCAAACAGGCCGAATGCGAAGATCGTGGTTCCGAACAGCAGTGCGAACAGCAGCGGAGGATTGGCGCCGGTATTGATGAACAGCCACAGGAACACGGCGCCGACCGCAAAGCCGATCACCGCCATGATGCGGCGCCCGAACAGGTCCGACAGGCCCGGCAGACCGAACTGTCCGAAGAAGCCGCCGAAACCGATCGCGGAGATCACGAAGCCCATCTGGCCCTGGCTCAGCTTCAGGTAGTCGGTCAGGTAGTTGGGCGTGAGCGCGCTGAGCACGAAGATGCCCGTCATCGCGCACAGCAGGCCGAGCATGCCGAGCGGCACGTTGCGGTGCTTGAAGATCTCGCTGAGCGGTGCGCGCTGGGCCGCGATGTCGCCGTGGCCGTGGGAAGCGCCATGCGTACCGCCGCCGCGCACGGTGACCGGCTCCCGGATCGTGATCGCGAGCAGCACCGCGGTGATCAGCCCCGGCACCGCGACCAGCATGAACACGCCACGCCATGACATAACGTGCAGTAGCTGCGTCGCGATGATCGGCGCGAACGCCAGGCCGAACAGAGCGAACGTGCTCTGCTGGATGCCCTGGTTCAGGCCTCGGCGCGAGGGCTTGGAGGCTTCCGCGGTGGTCGCGAAGCTGGTCGGGCAGAAGGCGCCCTCCGTGACTCCCATGACGCCGCGGATCAGCAGCAAGCTGGTCAGGCTTCCGGCCATCCCGGTCAGGCCACTGAGCAGCGAGAACAGCACGATCGCCGGCACCAGCACGCGTTTGCGCCCTATGCGGTCGGACAGGCCTCCGAGCACCACGGCCGCGACGCCCCAGGCCAATCCCAGTGCCCCGATGATGTTGCCGGCGTCCTGATAGTTCAGGTGCAGATCCGGCGCAATGGCGGGAAACAGGGGCGCGATGATCCAGCGATCCAGGCCCACCAGGCCAAAACCAATCGTCAGCAGGGTAACCGCTTTCCATTCATAGGCGGTATCCCAGTGCTTGCCATGCTCGCTCATTGGCTTTCCTCCCGTTACGTTCGTTTTCTCCGCCTGTCACTTGGACGGCGCAAACGCAATGTAACGACCGGCGGTGATGACCGCAAACCAGAGCAGCAGGGACAGGGCCGAGATGACCTTGGCCAGCCTGGAAGCCTCGATGCCGGGACCCCATTTGTCCACGTCGATGAAGACCCCGAGGCGAAACCACAGCGCATTGAGGCCGGCCACGAGGATCAGCAATACCTTGATCCTGAAGCTGATGTTGTAGGCGTACACGTAGGGGTCATGCGCGAAGAACATCAGGCCGGTGATGAGGTTGATACCGAATCCGATGAAGGCGACCGGCAACAGCCGGTGCAGCGGATGGATCGGCAGGCCGCGCGCCAGCCCCAGGACCCGCAGGTCGATCGCGCCGACTATGCCGACCAGCATCGTCATGCCGATGAAGTGCAGCGACTGCAGCGTCGGGAACGCCCAGCTCGAGCTGCGCACGAACTCCCCGACCCCGGTATGCCGGACCCACTCGAGTACCGGATGTGCCGCTGCAAATGCGGGGGTCACCGCGCCCTCCGCTCAGTCATCGACGCCGACGTCGCCGTATGTGAAGTAAGCCAGCAGCCGACCGGTCACGATCGCACTCGTCCAGCAGCACAGCGACACGAGCGCAAGCGTCCGGGCCTGCGCGGGTGCCCGGGCTCCGGGGGCCGAGTACAGGTCCTCCCGCTTGAGGACCCTGGAAGTGATGAGGCTGCCCAGGATCAGCCCGACCGCTATCAGCGAGAGCTTCAGGCGGAACAGCGTGCTGTAGTAGTCCTTCTTCGCATCGATCGCAAACAGCATGAAGCCGGAGACGGCATTGATCCAGAAGCCGGTCCACACCACGCTCATGAAGCGCCGCAGGGCAGTGAGCGGGAGTCCTGGCGCGAAGCCGAGAACGCGCAGGTCTATGACGACCAGCAATCCCACGAGAGTCGCCAGCCCGATCGAATGGGCCGTGATCACGATCGGGTAGGCGACCTGCTGCACCCAATTGGCAAAATCGCTGTGCTGCAGCGCGCGTAGCAGGTTGTCGAGCATGTGCCGCGGCTCAACCGAAAGTGCCAGACCACTTCCAGTTGGCGGTCTTGTCCTCGATTGCCTGCATGCGGATGCGGTGATCGGCCGGATTGCGTCCGGGTTGCCCGGTGATCACGACCTTGTCGCCAGGCTTGATCGTGTCGTTCTTGACGTTGTCGCTGGCCAGCGCGCCGCCGGCGCCCCATTCCACGGCCCAGCGCTGCATGGTGCCGTCCTTGTCCGGAGCGAGCACGTGTACGAAGGAATGCGGATTGCGGAACAGAAACTGCACGACCGTGCCTTCGATCGTGACCTTCTGGTCCACGAAATACGTTGCTGGAAAGGAATGGTGGGCCTGCGCGGGGCCTGCAAGTACTGCGCCGAGCGCCATCAGCGCCAGAGCGTTGCGGTGAAATGTGTGCATCCGTCCCCCTCATCCGCGGCCATGACCGCGCCTGTGGGAGTCACTTTACTAACAAGAACGCAGTTCGAACGATAAGTACATGCCACAGCTCGGCGCCGCGATCGCGGCACGGGCACGGCGCCGCATGCCGTTTCGCGCTGGCGCGCTGGCGCGCTGCATGAATGGTGCGCGGCCGGCCGGTCCTGCGCCAGTTCACGCTTGGGGTGACCGCCAGGCTCTAAGGCGGAAGGAGTGCCAGTGGCGGCAATGCGCTAGAGTGCACGCATGCCGCCACTGGATCTGCGATTGGCGACGCCGATCCTGGTCGGCGCCGCCGTGCTCTGGGCGCTCTACCGGCGCGTACGCAGAAGCTTCGGGCGCCAGGCCGTGAATCCCGTTCGCCTGCGATTGCGCATCGGCGCGCTCGCGCTGGTCACTGGGGTGCTGCTGGTCGCCTCGATGCACAGGTTCGAGCTGTTGGCGTCGCTGCTGGGAGGCGCGGCCTGCGGCGCGGTGTTCGCATTGCTGGGCCTGCGGCATACGAAATTCGAGGCGAGCCAGAACGGGCGCTACTACACGCCGCATACCTACCTTGGGCTGCTCCTCACGGCGGTGTTCGTCGGCAGGATCCTGTTCCGCGTTCTGCAGCGCGTGGCCGCCGCCCCGGCGCCTTTGCCACAAGATCCGCTGCAGATGGCCTCGATGACCCCGGCGACGCTCGCGACGCTCGGGCTGCTGATCGGCTATTACCTGTGCTACTACACCGGTGTGCTCAAGGTGAGCGTTGCACCCCAAGCCTACAGTTCTATCCAGCAGCCATAGATCGGCTCGCCGTCGACGATGCGCGGGGGTCCCATGCGATGCGAATGGATGCCCAGCCGCCGTATCAGCCGCTCCATCGCCAGCACCGTCACGGTCACCAGGCGACGGGCGCCATGCGCCGCGGCGCAGGCCATCGCCTCGCGCATCAGAAGCGCCGCCGCGGAATTCGGAAAGTCAGCCAACGCCGACCTGGAGCGGCTGGAAAGATTAACCGCGGAAAAGCGGGACAGTTCCCAGACCGTCGGATCGTGGGGCGGCAGCGCGCCGTTGAGCAGTTCGGGAAACACGGCCGAGAGCAGATACGGGCCGTCCGTCGGCAGCAGGCGCGCGCAACCAGAAATTTCCCCATTGGGCTCCTCCGCTACGACATAGACGGAGTCGGGTCCATCGAATTGATCGGTTTCCGACTGTTCCTGCACCGGAAGCCGCCAGCCCAGCCGCTTGATGAATACCTGGTAGCGGTAGTGGGCTAGCCGCGGATAGAGACCTTCCGGGAGGTGCGACGAGGCGCCCGATATGACGCGCATGAGACCTCACTCCTTCTTCTGGAATGGGCCTCATTGGATGTCGCGCTGCAGCTTTACGTAACTGTCAGATCTGACAGGTCTTCACGAATAACGGGTACGGACGAAGTTCGCCACGGTGTCCTGCCAGTTGAAATCGTCGACCAGCAGGGCCAGAGCGACCGCGGACGATCGCGGTCCGAGGTCGCGCCCATGCACATCGAGCAGCATGACATTGCTGCGGGGCTCGCCGACCCGCTGGTAGCGCAATTCCCGGTCCGTGCTCTCGAGCGTCCAATCCCAGCCGAGCGAGAGCGCCGGAATGGTCAGGCTGAGCCATTCCGTGTAGCCCGCTATGGCCGCCCGCGTCGCACCCACGGGGCCCGCGTCGGTCCCGGCAGGGTCCGTATCCAGCCCGGAGATCAGATGGACCAGCGGGATGGCGCGCATCCGCACCTGCGAGAGGCGGACGTAACCGTCCTCGGACGGGGCGATCCCCAGCAGCGGGACCCGTCCGTCGTCGCGGTCTGCCTCGAGCATGGCTGCTCCAATGGAATGCAACACATTAACGCTACACGACTTTCAGGCATTCCTGTATTGTCATATCTGACAGCTGGCGCGGCCCACCGGTACGGCAACCACGGAGCCCGGATGAAAAGCTGGCAGGACGATCAACTTCAATCCCTTTTCGCTGCGACCAGCGAGCAGCAGCTATTCCTCTCGCTGGTCAAGCTGGTGCGCAAGGAAGGCTTCGACCTCTGCTCCTACGGGATTCGTCCTCCCTTCCCGGTCTCCAAGCCCCGGATCATGGTCTTTGACAACTACCCAGACGGCTGGCACCAGAAGTACCGGGAGCAGGGCTACGTCGAGATCGATCCGACCGTACGCCACGGATTGCGTTCGCTGCTGCCGCTGGTGTGGACCGACGACGTCTTTGCCGAAGCCCGTGACTTCTGGGAGGACGCGCGCGGCCAGGGGCTGCGCTATGGCTGGGCGCAACCGTGTCGTGATCCTTCGGGTGTCGCGGGCATGCTCACCGTCGCGCGATCGAACGAAGAATTGTCCGATCTGGAGCTCAAGCTCAAGGTGCCGCGGCTTCTTTGGATGACCCAGGTCGCCCATGTCGCGATGTCCCGGCTGGTCGTGCATCGAATCCTGCCCGAGTCCGAGTTGCGCTTCTCCAACCGCGAGATCGCCGTCATGCGCTGGACTGCGGAAGGCAAGACCTCCGGGGAGATCGCCGATATCCTGCACATCACAGAGCGCACGGTGAATTTCCACATCAGCAACGTGATCACGAAACTCAATGCGGCCAACAAGACCGCCGCGGCGATCCGGATGGCCGTGATGGGTTTGCTGAACTGAGCGCTCGCATTGCCTATTGGCCGTTCCGGCTCAACCGCTCGCAGTCCTGACAGCGCCGGTGTCCGCCATTGCCCGGGAGGCGCGCGCTGTTCGGGATGAAACGGCCAAGAGGGCAGGCATCGTTGTCGTGAAAGATGCGGTCTGCAGCCTGCTTGAACTTCTCATTGACCGAATGAAACGGTGGCACCCCCGGCATGGAACTCCCTCTTCGTTGCGCTGCGGCAGCTGATGCCAGCGTACCCGGTAGCTCGCCGGCGGCTACTGACAGTTCTGACAGGTAGCCCTGCCGAAGCAGGGCGATTGAACTTATTATTGGAGCAATCAGCAGGATGCGGACGCCAGACGGGCAGGAATTCCTGACGCTGAACTCGATGCGGACCGCACTGGCGATATTCGGTGCGGCCTGGGCGCAGTTCGTGTACGCGCAGACCGACGAGATCCAGGTCTATGACGCACAGATCGCGGCACCCGGCATATTCAATCTGACACTGCACGATAACTACACTCCCGACGGTCATGCCGACCCGGCTTACCCCGGCGCAATCGTAACGCGGCACGCATTGAACGGAGTTCCGGAGTGGGCCTACGGTGTTGCCCCGTGGTTCGAGGCCGGACTGTACCTGCCCCTCTACAGCATTGCAGGCAACCGCGCGGTCACGTTCAATGGCTTCAAGTTGCGCGCGCTGTTCGTCGAACCGGATGCGGCCGACAAGCGCTTTGTCTATGGCGTGAATTTCGAATTCAGCTACAACACCGAGCACTGGGATCAGAACCGCTACACGCAGGAAATCCGACCGATCATCGGCTGGCACCTCGGACCCTGGGACCTCATCTTCAATCCGATCCTCGACAACTCCTACAAGGGGCTCTCTGAGCTAGACTTCGCTCCCTCCACCCGCCTCGCGTACAACCTGAGCAAGACCTGGACTGTCGCCGCAGAGGAATACGATGATTTCGGTCCGTTGCGCGCGTTCCATGCCGGCGCCCAGCAGCAGCATCAATTGTTCGGAGTCGTGGATTTCAGCGGCAAGCCCTGGAGCGTCGAGGGCGGCGTCGGCTTCGGTCTCACCAGCGCGACCGACCGACTCGTGCTCAAGCTGATCCTGTCGCGCGACCTGAACTGAACAGCGGGGCTCCCAAGCCCATGTCGCCTAGGGAATGCGCCGCCAGACGCTGGCGAGCCACGGCTGCCGCTCGCGCGGCAGGCCGGTTGGCCGATAGTAGTGCTCGAGCTCCAGGAATCCCGCCTGAATCAGGAATGCGCGCCACGTGGCGAGGTCGTGGTAGGCGCCGTAGCGCCCCCGGTTCCAGCCCTCCTCATTCGATCCGTGCGGATTGGAGCTGAACAGCACTCCCGCGGGCTTCAGTGCCCCATGCAGCTCCCCCAGCACGCGCGGCAGTTCCACCGAAGGAACGTGAAACAGCGATGCATTGGCGTAGATCCCATCGAAGCGCGCGGATGGCAGTTCGAGACGCAGGAAATCCTGCTGCCAGACCTCGCAGCCGGAATCGGCGTGCGCCATCGCGACGAAGCTCGCCGCTCCGTCCAGCCCGATCACCGTGGCTCCGAGCTCCGAGAAGGTCTTCAGATCGCGCCCTGGGCCGCAGCCGAAATCCAGGATCGTGAACGGTGGCGGCCCTTCGATGTGCCGCAGCAGCGCGGCAATGTTCTGGCTCACGTCGTGATCGCGCGTGCCAGCCTGGAATTCTTCGGCGTGCCGTTCGTAGTGCTCCAGGGTCTGCGCGGAAATCCGCCGCAGGTCTCCTTCGGCGCTCACGCGCGTGTCCGCATGTCGCGGAAGGACTGCGCGGCGAGTTCGTAGGAGCGGCATCGCGCGGCATGATCGAAGATCATCGAGGCGATGATCAGCTCATCCGCACCGGTGCGTTCGATGAACTCGAGCAGCGCCTGGCGCACGACCGGCGGCGGTCCAATCGCCGTACAGCTGAGCGCCTGCTGCAGCAACGCCCGCTCCTGCGGCCCGAGCTGCTCGTAGTAGCCGTCCACCGGCGGCGGCAAAGGAGCGGGGTGGCCGCTGCGCAAGTTCACGAAGGCCTGCTGCATGGAGCTCGCGAGCAATCGCGCCTGCTCCATCGTATCGGCCGCGAAAACGTTGAAGCCGAGCATCACATGGGGCCGTTCGAGCTGGGGTGATGGGCGGAACCTGGCGCGATACAGCGCGATCGCCTCCATGAGCTGCGCCGGCGCGAAGTGCGATGCAAATGCATAGGGCAGCCCGAGCATCGCTGCGAGTTGTGCGCCAAACAGGCTCGAACCGAGGATCCACAGCGGAACCCGCAATCCCTGGCCCGGCACGGCGCGGACGGACAGCCGTGGCGTGTCCGAGAAATAATCGATGAGTTCCTGCACGTCCTGCGGGAACTCCTCAGCGGAGGCTGCGAGATTGCGGCGCAGTGCACGCGCCGTGAGCTGGTCGGAGCCGGGTGCGCGTCCCACACCGAGATCAATGCGTCCGGGATAGAGCGATTCGAGAGTGCCGAACTGCTCAGCGATGACGAGCGGCGAATGATTCGGCAGCATGATGCCGCCCGCACCCACGCGTATGGTGGACGTCCCCCCGGCCACGTGGCCGATCAGCACGGCGGTCGCTGCGCTCGCGATGCCAGGCATGCCGTGATGTTCGGCCAGCCAGAACCGCCGGTAGCCCAGGCGCTCGGCATGACGCGCGAGATCCAGTGAATGGCGGTAGGACTGCGCCGCGTCGCTGCCGCGGTTGATCGGCGAGAGGTCCAGGACCGAGTACGGAATCACTTCCCCAGCCGCGCGACGAGCGCGCGCGTGAATTGCGCCGTGCCCGCTGTGCCGCCGAGATCCCGGGTGCGGACCTGGTCCGTATTCAGCGTTGCATCGATGGCCGTGCGCAAGCGGGTGGCGAGTCCCGTCAGGCGCACATGATCGAGCATCAGAGCGGCCGCGAGCAGCAGGGCGATTGGATTCGCAAGACCCTTGCCGGCGATGTCAGGCGCGGATCCGTGTACTGCTTCGAAGATGGCCGCATCGGCCCCGATGTTGGCGCCGGGCGCCATGCCGAGACCGCCGACCAGTCCGGCCACCAGGTCGGACAGGATGTCGCCGAACAGGTTGGTCGTCACGAGCACGTCGAACTGCTGTGGGTTGAGGACCAGTTTCATCGCGCACGCGTCGACGATGACGGTATCCATCGCGATGCGGCCCTTGTACCTGGCTTCATACAGCTGTTGCGCGGTTTCCAGGAAGATGCCCGTCAACGCCTTCATGATGTTCGCCTTGTGCACGATCGTGACTTTCCGGCGCCCGGTCGCGATGGCGTGTTCGAAGGCGAATTCGATGAGGCGCCGGCTGCCGGCGCGCGTGTTGATGCCGGTGGCCATCGCGACTGCGTGCGGGTCGTCGTCGATCTGCACGTAGTGTTCGTGGCCGATGTACAGGCCCTCGAGGTTCTCGCGTACGACGACCAGGTCGACGTTGTCGAATCGTCCCCCCGGAATCAGCGTCCGGGCCGGTCGCAGATTCGCGTACAGCTTGAATTCCTCGCGCAGCCGTACGTTGGAGCTGCGGTAGCCGCCGCCAGAGGGGGTTTCGAGCGGACCCTTGAGCGCGAGTCTGGTTCGACGAATGCTTTCGAGCGTCGCAGCGGGCAGTGGATCCCCCGCGCTGGTAATGCCGGCGAGTCCGGCAACCTGGCGGTCGAAGTGGAACGGTGCACCGAGCGCATCGAGCACGGTGAGCGTGGCGTCGACGATCTCAGGACCGATGCCATCTCCCGGGATCAACGTTGCCGGGATGGGTGCGGAATGGGTATTGATTGCCAGGTGCTCCTCGACCGCGGCCCTTCCGGCCACGGGGATACTGTACCGCAGTTTCCGCCGCGCCCTGGGTGCGCCGGCGTGCGCCTTCTACTGTGCCACCGCACTGCCCAGAATCGGGGCATCGATCGAGTCGTCCGCACCATCCGGCAGCTGGCAGCGCCCGTCGCGCAGCATCGCGTCGATTTCCGCTGCAGGCGCGGGACGGGCGAACAGATAACCCTGCAAGTGATCGCATCCCGCAATGCGCAGGAATCCGGCCTGCCCGACATTTTCGACGCCCTCGGCGGTCACTTCGAGCCCGAGTGAATGCGCCATCGACAGAATCGCGGTCGCAATCGCCGCGTCGTCGGCACTGTCGGGCAATCCCGCGACGAAATTGCGGTCGATCTTCAGGCAGTCGATGCGAAAGTGCTTGAGATAGTTCATCGACGAGTAGCCGGCGCCGAAGTCATCGATCGACAAACGCACGCCGGCTTCATGCAGCGTCGCGAGCTCGGTGGCAAGCCCCTCGCCCGCGCCCATCAGGATGCTCTCGGTGAGTTCGAGCTCCATGCACGCGGGATCGACACCCTGCTCCGCGAACATGCGCAGCGCCGCGTGCGCGAATCCGTCGACGCGCAGCTGCTTCGCGCTCACGTTCACTGCAGTCCTGAACGGGCCGAGGCCGAGCGTGCGCCAGCTTCTGGCCTGCATCGCCGCCTGCTGCAGCACCCATGCGCCGATCGGCACAATCAGACCGCTGTCTTCGGCAACCGGGATGAATTCGTCCGGACCGACCAATCCGCGCTCGGGGTGGTTCCAGCGGATCAGCGACTCGACGCCGGTGATCCGGCCATCGGTAGCGCGGACCTGCGGCTGGTAGTGCAGGCAGAACTCCTCGCGGTCGAGGGCTCTGCGCAATTCGCTCTCGATATTGAGCTGGGCATGGGCCTTTGTCGTCAAAGCCTTTGCATACGCCCGCCAGCCGTTCCTGCCCTCGCTCTTGGCATGGTACATGGCGGTATCGCCGTGCTTGAGCAGGGTCTCGGTGTCCAGGCCGTCGTCCGGATACATCGCGATGCCGATGCTGAAGGTGGCCGCGATCTCCTGGCCCTCGATCAGGAATGGCTGCTGGCAGGCGGCCTGTATCCGCTGCGCGACGCGCGCGGCGCCGCCAATATCCTTGAGGCCGGGAAGCACCACGGTGAACTCATCGCCACCGAGCCGCGCCAGCGAGGCGGAACTGTGGTCCTTCCAGCCGAGGTTCGCCATGTCACCGATGCGCAGCGTCTCACTGAGCCGCTGTGACACGCGGCGCAGCAGCTCGTCGCCGGCACTGTGTCCCAGCGAGTCGTTGATGTTCTTGAATCGGTCCAGGTCGAGGAACAGCAGGCCAAGCTTGGTGCCCGCCGCTTCGGCCATCTGCAACTGGCTGTGCAGCCGGTCCAGGAACTGCTGCCGGTTCGGCATCCCGGTCAGTGAATCGAAGTAGGCGAGCCGTCGTATCTTCTCCTCGCCCCGTCGCTCGGCAGTGACGTCGCGGATCAGCGCCATGACCTGGTCTTCGCCGCAGCGTACCAGTCGCGCTTCGAAGTGGATGTCACCGTCCGCCGAGGGAAGTCGATAGAACACCGACTGGGCGCTGTCGCTGGCGAGCGCTTCATGCACGCGCGGCATCAGCGTGTGGGCCACATTCTCCGGCACCCATTCCGAGAGGTTGCGGCCGACCGGGGATTCGGTGACAGCCCGCGTAGTCCCGGACTGGCCGGGCTGGAAATCCAGAATGCGGCCGTCCCGGTCAATCACCAGTGTCATGTCCGGGATCGCCTCGACCATCGCGCGCATGCGAAGCTCCGCGGCGTTCTGACGGGCCGCGGCGGCAGCGCGCTCCTGCATCAGCGTGTCGAAGCTGCGGGCGAGGTCGCCGACCTCATCGCGTCGACGTGCCGTACTGCCGATGGTGCCGCTGCCCTCGCGACGCAGCTTCTCGATC